>OGYN01000248.1_pt1 | contig 50916 bp, 77 predicted proteins | sample 1576551 | NCBI WGS metagenome assembly OGYN01 (sample SAMEA3541589, study PRJEB24748) | human gut metagenome | biome: human gut; feature: human-associated habitat; material: faeces | place: China | collected 2012 | reverse complement strand
CCCGCCGAAGTCGCGAGGGTGGAAATAAAAATCCGGCTTGCGCCAAAGCGTCGACAATTTTCCAACCGGGTTTTCTACCATCCAGGGGCAATTATATTGGTCGCCCAATTGCTCGATCATCTTCGCATCATCGGCGGCTGATAGAACATCCTGAGTCTGCCGGGCGTGCTTCACCCCGCTATGCGCTAACAGCGTGCAGGAAGGGAAAGCGAAAATAATGTCAGGATCCGGGATACCCAGGATCGTGCGCTTCACGTCGAAATCTTTGTCAATCCAGATGTTGACATACTGGATTTTTGCATGCTCCATGCGGATTTTGTACTCGCCGTGGTCGCCGGAATCTGCGTTAAAGCAATATACATCGCAACCGCGAATTGCCCACGGCAGACCCATAATCCCGGAACCGTCAAACATGCACCACACAACGCGCTTTTTCATTGTCACCTCACCAGAAAGGGATACATTCGCGGCAACCTTCTTCACCAGTGCAGCCGCAACTATTTTCTTCTTGCTCTACCAGATCGTCACGCATCGGCAGACTTTCGGAATCCATATCCATACTTCCCAGGGCATCCGATAGCGTCATTTCCTGATTGGCTACTTTGATGCAATATTCGCGGTTAAGCCCCGCATCCTGGGCGGTTAAGAAACGGTGCCAGTAGGCATCGTCGTAATTATCAGCCATTGCTTTTCCTCCGGTTAAATTCTCGCAAACTGGCGGCGCATGACTTCGAACAGGTTTTACCCCAGCCGCGTTTAAGATCCGCCGCCTTGACCTTATAGACAGCCCCGCATCCTGGAGCCTCGCAGCACTTCATGCTTTCATTCGCCCCAATGTGATCCGGTCGACCAGTCAGGGAGCTATCGCCGGGATTCTTCGTCGACCAGAACAGTTGCACTGTCGCGACCTCCTCGCCGAACTCATTAACGAACATGTAAACACCCTTGCTTTTCAGAAGCACGGTGCAATGATGCATTTCGCAGTTGACTTCCAGGTATGCGCGATCGCCTTCTTTCATTAGCTTCTCCACGACTCAATGAACATGCTGTTCGATTCCAGCGTCAGCGTGACGCCAGCCAGGGAGGACGGAATCAGGCGAGCGCCCGGAACCGTGCCGACAACATAGCGACCATTCGATTTGGTGATCGTGATCTGAGTAAAGCCGGATTCGCGGTTCATGCGGAGAACAACGCGACCGTGTGCATGCAGGACGGCCAGGATCGAATCAGTCTTTGGGTGGTTCATTGTGTAACTCCTTCGTTTGTTGGTGTGGGGACAGTATGCCACTATCCCCAAATTCTGTTTTAGCAATTCGTGCTATTCGGGAATGCAGGTCGTGTAATCCTGGCAGATGTAGATTGTGCGCTGAACACGCGGCGCGGCATCCTCCAGGCTCTGAATCTCGATATCGTTGCTGTCGACCCGGCAGGGTGTTGCACCGAAGATGAAATACCCCGTCTGCTTGTCGTTGATTTGCCACGCCTTGCTTTCGGGAACCGTATTGACGACAAACGGCGTGTCGTCGGCTTTGAAGTCTTCAGGGTGACGCCCGTAATAGTGGATGATTGCAGCAGTTGCCGCCGCCTTAAACTTTTCCGTCACGTCACGGGCGGCGATCTCACGCGAGATCTGGATATCAACATCCGGCGCGCCGACCATGTAGGTAAAGCTATTCGAAATGGTAACTGTTCTCATTTAGATTTTAACCTCGTTTCGGTTGATGAAGTCGGCGACATAGTGGCACTCGATCGGGTTTTCGATCCCGGAGAGAACCTCACAGCGCCCGTTGTTCAGTAACTGGCAATGCTGGCAATCAGATCCGCCAACATTAGCTATGACGATGGCGATCCCGTTGCATGAACCGCCGAACATTCGGTGAGGGAAGTGGTAAGCCTCGCAGGTGCAAACCACCTCCCCGACCCTCCTCTTTCTCATGCGCTCCCCTTCTCCATGCAGAAGACCCAATCGCGAGCATCAACCGCGAAGCGCGCCACGCCGTCGAGCACGATGAAAACGGTCTGCCCGTTAACGCCGCGACCCTTCTCAATATCGGTGACTGTGCGGAACAGATCGCTTGCGCCATATTGAATTTTATCCCCTACGACTACATCCGCAAATGCTTTCATGGTTAATCTCCTGACTGGTTTCGATGGGTTAACTATACCAGGCCTTTCGGCCCGGCGTTTAGCAATTCGTGCTTATTTGATGCCCTGTGCGATTTTATCCATTTTGCGGAACCAGATGGCCAGATCTTCGAGCGCTTCGAAAAGGTCAGCTTTCTTGCTTTCCATGATCGCATCACAAATCAGGTTGATATCGCAAACCATGACGCCGAGGTATTCACCGTAAGCACGCACACCAGCAACATTGGAAACCTTGCTATCACGGCGGAACTTCTGCGCCTTGTAAATCAGACTCATGATGTTGGAGGTTTCTTTTGTCAGAATGTGGACGTTGCTCATGGCGTTTCCCCTTCGGCTCAATTCGTTTCGTTGAAGTAATCATAGCAAAGTAGATCGGATGGCTTTTAACAAAAAATGCTATTTACACCAGGATGAAATAGACTTCATCGCCGTATATTACAGCCTTCAGGTGATCGCCAAAGAAAGCCGTTCCTCGCCCGGGTTCGTATTCAGCTTGACCATAACGCCAGATTACCCGTTGCTGTCCATGCTCCGTGCCTTCGTGCCAGATGTTCATAATGGATGTGCCAGATTTACCATGCTCAATGCACTGGTCTACCATTGCCTTTATTGACCGATAATCATGATAGCGTTGCACTGCGCGTTCGGTAACTCGCTCTACATGCTTGCGCTCTTTGTTTTCTTCTGAAGCCTCAATAACAGCCCATTTACTACGACCAAAAGTTCTCATTAACTCAATCTCCGTGATTTGTTGATGTGGTGACTATACGCAATCCAATAAATCCAGATTTAGCAAAAAATGCTATTCCTGCAATTGCTGGTTATTCCACAGATTCGGAATAGTGGAATAGATGGTGATTGCACTCAATCACGATCTGATTATCGTCAATCAATCATGAGTGATTATCATCGTTTCGTTTTCTGCAATGCGATGATTGAGTGTTTCATGATGTGCAACGAATTGCATAGATGCATGCACCATGCACATAATTTGCCGTTCAAATCCTGCCAAAACGGTGCGTGTGTTTCCCCAACATTTAGGGCGTGTGGGAATGTGTGGGAGGAATAATCTTACCTAAAAATTGCGCAAAAAGTGACCAATATAAGCCTATAATAGATAGATAAGTATATGATAAATAACAATATTATTATTATTACTCTCTCTATCTATATATGTTTGGTAAGATTTGTCCCGGCATGGCTACCGGAATCATCTTGCGAGAGCCATAAATTTAGATGTTCCGCCGCGCGATATGTATAAAGGGGTATATGGGGGATGCTTACTAATCTTACCAAACACGCTCAAATCCTTTGACGGCAAGGCCTAGAGCCAGTAAGATGGCCTTACGAAACACACGCAAACGCCGCAAATGTGGGGGAGAAACATGCAATACAAAGGTTATGAGTTCGAAGAAGTCGACGTGTCCGAGTGGATGCAGTACGACGCAGAAAAGCAGGCCGCGTACCATGAATGGCTGCAATCAATCACGTTTGGTGACGCCACCAGGCCAGCCGGACGGAGCCATGAGGCCGCGAAACCTGAAGGCACGTTCAAAGGCAATCGCTCGAAGGAGATCCGGCGCATGTTCATGGATGGCGGGCGACGTATCCAGATGACAGCAGATCAGTTCACGGAAAAATTCGGCGTGCACCCCGTCGATAACCACTTCCGCCGACCACTGCTAAAACTCCTTGAGCCTGGCGAGGTCTTGCGCGTGAGCCTGGGAGGCGGGTTAATCGTCGTGTTTACTGAGTTCGACGCGAAGGCGGGCGGTAACCTGGAGGCGGAAGCGCATAAACGGCAGGGCATTCACCTTGAACGGGAAAGATGTTTAGCGATCGTTGACGAAGTGATGCCAAAAGGCTTGCTGTACAACGGTTATACAATGGCACTGAAAGCCAGAATCAAAGGAGAAAAGGTATGAAACTCTATCAAGACCATTCCGACCAAGCGGCACCAATGCGCCTGGGAAGCGAGCCAGTAAACGAGCAGGACGTTATCGACGCAGTAATCAATGCATCACAGCCAGAAAATCCAAGCGCCTTAGAATGCGTTACAGGTGACTTGCTTTTGATGTCATTTCTTCCAAATTCCGAGTCATACATCCAGCACGTTACCGAAACGGGCCAGGCAGTGACGCGACCGGAGTTCGTCGGAGCGCCTAACGTGCTTCAGATGATGCTTGACAGCGCCGACAATATCGTTAGCCTGGACTATCCGCAATAGCACTTTTTGGTAAAACCCGGTCAGAGGGATCGGGTATTATCTTCCCATCGACAACGAACCGATGTGATGAGGAGCAAGGCAATGAAAAAAGAATTTGGCGTAAGTTATTTCGATTCAAAAGGTATTAAACACTGGTTGGTTTTTGCAAATCGTTTTGGTTTCACCAAAAGCAAGGCCGAGTTCTTCCGCGAAAGCCTTATTAAAAAAGGTAATTTTATTGGTGCTGAATTAACCGTTGAAATGCTTTAATCAACCCGCCACTTCGGTGGCGCATAACCGGATATAAGACCATGAAAAACATTACCAGCAAATCACAAACTGTCGGGCGAATTGTGGGTGAAGCATTACTTGATGTTTCCAGCAGAACAGACATTGTTTATTCAGATAATACTGGAGTATTAGAGTACACAAGCATTAATGGGTGTTTTGTCAAGGTTACTGCGCCGCCAGATAAAGTAATAAGATTCAGATGTAGAAACGGGCGTATATACATGAGAATTATAGACAGAGATAAAACCCATTTGTACGCAGGAATAATTATTGACATCAATAAAAACTACAATGAATTTATATGGTAAAATAAACAGCATAGCGCCGCTCCGGTGGCGCCATATTCCCACCACCAGCACGGCACGCGCCAGGAGGATTGACCATGCCACGGTTTTCAGCAACAACCAAACTTCGCACCTTCGCCGGGATGCCGATCCCGTTCTCATCGACTAAAGCGGTTCGTGGCAGAGAGCACGGCGTATACTTCCACTGGTTCGGCAAGTGGCGCTTCACCGTCATTCGCGGCTTTTACGTGACCTGCGATCGCGTGGATATCGAGAACCATTCCGGCGGGAACCAGGTTCACGAGTTCAAAAAGCACGAATAGCACTTTTTGCTAAAACTCGATCGGGGTAAGCTGTTATGGTTACCTCACACCAACAAATTAGGACACTAAAATGAAAATGAAAACCATCACCATCAAAGGCCGGAATTACAAGGTTGCCGCAGACGCCACTATCGCAGCACCAGGATGGGTATGTGGCATCTACTACCGAGCAGGCAAAAACTGGTATTTTACCGACGTGGGCAACACGCAGGTTTCATTGCTTGGCGACCTGCCTAGCGGGCCTGCTGGAGCCAACCTATCTGAATCTGTCTACATCGGCGACGGGCCAAAGCGCAAACTGAATAGGGTGGTAATTTTCAATCTTGCTGGGCTGGTTATCTCTCTTGCCTTGCTGGTTAGCGTGATTGCTGTCATTGCTATCGACGTTATTTGAGCGTAACTATGATTCACGAAATCAAGTCTGGCAAGCAAGTAGTGGCCACCATCACGCAGCGCCACGTTGTAGCCTTTCACCTTAACATCCCTGGCCCGTTAGATATGCAGTCGCTTGACGTTCCAGTTTGGGCCAACACGGTTGCCATTGATGCCGACGGCTCGATTTGGGCCTATGAGTCGACCGTTGAAAATGTTCGCCTACTGAGCCACTCGCCTAATTCATGGGTGGATAAGGGGCCGGGCGGAAACAAAATGGTTCAGGTGGGCGAAATGGCTCGCTTCCCTGATTGGGCAAAATCGAAGATTGACCTTCGCGGCCTGAAATAGCACGCATTGCTAAACGCCCGGTCAGAGGGTCGGGCATAATTATCACGAAGTCGATTAACGACCAAATTATACAAGGAGACAGGATAATGCAGCAATTCAAATCTCGCGGCAGGGTATACAGCCTGCCAGATACCGCAACTCATGCCGCGCCAGGCGTATGCCACGGCCTTTACTTCATGGATGGCGGCAAGTGGTTCTTCATTGGCGATCTTATGACGGATGGCGTGCAGCCGCTACTTTGCGGCAAACATCGCGGATTCTTCGATCACGATATCGTTGAATTGGAGAGGAGGCGCGATCCGTTCGGTTTTTGGAACAAAATCAAAGGGGCGATCTTTAAATGAACCAATTCGAATTCCTGGCGCGGGCGCACCGTGCGCTTGCAATGTACGCCTTCAGCAATAACATGAAGATTATCAGTGTTGAGGTTGAGTTCAACAATATCAGCATTTCCGGCTATGTGGGCGGCTCGTACCACGTTACAAAATTCAGCTTTCCGTCGCTGGCCAGCCTGGAGCGTGAGGCGCTCGGTTTCTGAATAGCACTTTTTGCTAAACGCCCGGTCAGAAGATCGGGCATAATGGCCACACACCAAACAACGGAGATTCACCATGAAACAGACCATCAAAAATGCAGTTGTCGCCATTGTCGGAACCAACTTCGAAGGAAAGAAAAGCCGCATTCACCTTTTGCACGTTGGGAATGATGGCGAAATGCGCGGAGCTTTCTATTACGGCGAGCATGGAGAGCGCCTTCACAGTGACGCGTATTCTGTTCGCCAGTTAACCGTTTTCCGAGATGGACGAATTCATGAAGAATGGGATGCCGAATACCATTACGAAGGGTTGATTGTCGAATCGTTCGTCGCCGATCCGATGAAACTTACAACCCGCGATTATAAGCGCATGGCACGCAAGGCGCACAAACTAATGAAACGCACGCCAGAAGATCACGTCTGGCATATATTCGCAAATCAGCTTTGAGGTGGCTGGATGATACGTTTATCAGACTTCGATCGCCACTGCTTAACCGGGCAATTCGGCGAAAAGCCAGTGATGTGCAAGATCTCGAAGGTCAAAGGCGACCCATTCGATCAGGTCAATACGCTTAGAGGCCTGGCAATGCGTAACCGCCTTTACATCCAGGTACGCGGCGGACTGTTCGCAAAGCAGGTTCATTTTGCGCATGGTACATGGTTCTACACTGGCGGCGACGGGGTTAACCCAGCGCCGAAAAGGGTTATGGTGCGCGAGATAATCGAATGCGGCTATGTTTTTACTAACGGGATATACTAATGGAAACAGTAAAAGTAATTTGCACGCACGCTGGCTATGTGCCGCTATCGACCTTCTTCACCGTGGGGCAGGAGTATAAAGCTAGGTTCGGCCCCGGCCTCGATGATGTATGGATTTTGCAGGATGACGAATCCACCACGGAAGAAGGCGAATTTTGGTTGGCCTGCCGGATGCCTGACGAAAAGATCGCGATGTACGCCAATCGCCCCTACGAAAACAACGTTCTATTTGAGGTGAAAGTATGAAAGTAAGCAAAAAGAAACTCGCGCTGTATTGGGCCTTCTTCCTGGTGGGCCTTGCCCTGCATGACCACGTAGGATGGCATGCGATCGGCATGATTTGCATCATCATTGGCGTATGCCGCCTTTCGGAGATTAACGGCTTTCGCCGGGGATATCGTGCAGCGTTCAGCGGCGAAAAAGAATAGCACTTTTTGTTAAACCTGCCGTAACGTCATTTGGTAAAGTGGCGTTACTGAAGCGAAACAAACCAATCAGGAGTTACACCATGAATGACCACATCATCGACCTGTTAATCGCGCTGTCTGAGGATACCGTAGCCATCATCGAGCTTGAGGACGGCACCGAACTTCAGATCGAGGTTCCCAGCGTGCGATTCGGCGTATCAGGCGGCAAGCATTCCGAGCGCTCAACCGAAACGGATCTTGATTACGCGGGCAACTTACTCTGCATGAACGCGATCGAGGAGATCCGATAATGAAAACTATCAAACTAATGGTTGTCAATGCGGCACGCGAACGTGAACGCCGCCTTGTCGGCTGCGTATTCGATGCCGTAGAGGTGCGCGAACCACTAGGCACGGTGCACGTAATCCAGGGCGGATACCTTAACGAATTTATCGTCAATCCGCTGGATACTGACGAAGATTTGACCATCCGTGTTGGTGGCGAGCCGGAAAACGCGCTTTTCCACCTGCGGAAAGTATCGAAGGCGTCGCAGCGCAAGTTGCTGGTTCGCGCACTGAAGCGCATTGCGAAGGAGCGAGGTTACACCGACGCTTACATCCGCAAGTTCGGCACGTTCGCTGGCGTAGGCGATTGGGCGCGGTCATGGGCCGACTTTTACTTCAACAAATCAGGCGAATTCTGTTCCGTGCATATGGACTGGCTGCATGGAACCGAACACGATCCCGTTAACGGCCACGAGTGGTACGAATTCATTGAGGCAGAATTAGACGCCCTTTGATAGCACGAATTGCTAAAACGAACGTTCGGGGATGGTGCATACTATCCCCACACCAACGAACAAAGGAACTCACACATGAAAAGTCAGAAAATTACCCTGATCCCGTCCGTAGATTCAACTGTTGACTCTTGCGCAAGATTCACCAAAGGCAAGCGCTATGCCGCCACCGCCTTTACCAACTATTATGGTGATCTGCTTTACAAGGTCAGAGACGACAAAGGGCTCGTGTATACGGTGTATACAAGATCTTCGCAATACCTTGGCGGCCATCACTTCGATATCGATTACCAGATCGAGGATGGCGGCAAGCGCAACAAATTCGCCGATTACGACGGAAGAACTATTGCCATTACTTCTGCTGGAATCTGTGACGGCCTGATTAACCGTGCCTGCATCATTGACCCGTTCCATTACGACAACCACACCGAAGGTGACGACACCGAACCGCTGTTAAAATACGTCGTTAGCGCCGGAATCGATTGGGCGCTTAGTGATGCCACGTGCGAATCATTCATGCGGGAACCGTTCTCACGAATCGCGGAGCTTGAAAAGCAGGTTGCTTTCCTGACTGGTGAACTTCAGGCGGCGCACGCCAAGATCGAGAAGGTTCGGGAAATAATGCGCAGCGAACATGGCTATGACATTGAAGATCACGCGCGAGTTTTGCGCATGATGGCCGACGCTTTCGCAAAGCTCCAGCAGTAGCACGTTTTACCAAACACGAAATAGGGGTTGACGCATAGTAACCCCATCAATAAACGAAGGATAAACATTATGATTTACGCGATTATTGCCCTGGTAGTCCTGGTTATTGTTCTGTATGCGTGCGGTTGCTTCCTCATGCGGGCCTTCCTGAAGTCTGCGGATTCTACCGACAAAGAAGATCTTTATCCTGTGCTTTGCTGGCCTTGGATTACACTTTCCGCCGTTGGCAGCGTGATTATTTCTCGCAATTTTAAGTGGTGAGGCGATGCATGAATATCAAAATGTGGTTCAACGGCTTTACCTACAACGTGCGCTTTCGCGGGAAGTCCTATTACTGGTGCGATGAGGGCGGCAAGCGCTGGCGGATTCGCCCGCACCAGAAAGGCGCGAGTTATGAGTTAGGCATTGCCGAGGCGCAGGGGCGCGTCGAGTGGGTTAAACTGAAAGTCATGGATGGCCTGCCAAATAGCACGAATTGCTAAAACTTCCGCAAGGCCATTTGATATAGTGGCCTTATTGAAGCGAACCAATCAGGAGCTAAACAAATGAGCATTCCGTATCCGACCGAAAACAAATCATTCCTGGGCCTGGCCGTTGTTGAGATTATCAACCCTGACGTTACCACCTCCCAGGATGAGCCTACCCTTGCACAGTGGGCCGGATTCAAAGCAGGTGATCGACTGACCGTCGAATGCTATAGCGACGGCGAGAAGTGGGCGCAGGTAGGGCGCGACTACCACACCGAAGAATTCGGCCATGTGCTCCCTACCGACTGGTTCAAACTTAACGAAGGCGAATATAAGGTGATCGAAGAATGAACAACAAAATTTGGGTGCTGACCTACACTATCGGAACTAACGAGGGGCGCAAATCGCGCCGCCTCACCTGCGACACGAAAGCACAGGCGGAAATGCAGCAGGCCGTGCTGGGCGGCGAGGTGGTCGAATACATCCGCCAGCCAGAATCCTTCCATGTCAATTGGCCTGAGAAGATGGATGTTGACGCCGTGCTGCATGAAATGCGCCAGGTGCAAAACGACCAGGCGGCGTGGAAAGACCTGTACCTTTGCGGCGACGCTGAGTCAGTACGGGATCACTTCCGCTTTGTCCGGCAGGCGCACGCGGAATGGTCGGATCGCCAGTTTGGCAACGTTGGCCCGGTTGGCCCACTGAAACACCTGGCTAAAGAGGCCAACGAAGCCGCTGAAGCGCCGGATGACATTAGCGAGTTCGCCGATATCATCATGCTGGTGTGGGACGCAACCCGCCGCGCCGGAATCACCGATGAGAAGCTGGCAATGGCGGTGGCGGAAAAGCTGGAGCGGAACAAGCGCCGACAGTGGGGAAGCGTCAAAGATGGTGAGCCGTGCCACCACTTGAAAAATTAACGAATTCGTATACCATTTAAAGCGCCTGTAAGCGATTCTGGCGGGCGCAAATTTCATTAAGGTGATTCTATGCCTGAGTTCTCAAAAGTCGAAGATATGCCGATTGGCGCAACGGTAACTGGTATCCAGATGAGTGAGTCGGTCGATACGATTACTCCGCTGGCCTTCCCGGTTACACAGGTCGAAACCGATAGCAAAAAAGGTTTCATCTTCATCTACAAAAATTTCAACGCCCCTCTGCGTGTCGAGATCTTCATTGCTCGCGGAACCTGGGTCGAATGGGAGAAGGCTTAAATGTTCGGACTGAATGAGGCGCAGTACAACGCTGTGAAGCGCGTGGCGAAACGAATGACGGCGGAAACAAAAGACGCCATACGGAAGGACAAAAAGACTTACGATCAGGTTGCCGCCAGGATGATCGATAAGCATTGGGCCGAAGTCAACACGCTGTTAACTCGCGGTCAGTTTATCTGGCTGGCTGGCTATCTCGAAGGCCGTTTCGGTCGCCGTGATGGCGAGTATGAGTAAAAAGTAAGCGAACGAATCAACCGCCTATTGACGCATTCACGCTGACCGGGTATCGTTAAAAGCGTAGACACAAGAGGCGGTAAGCATCCGCAAGTCTCGCCCCACTTCGGGGCTTTTATTAAGGGGTGATGATGCAGTACAAGGTCATACTCACAGCAAGGAAAATGGGCGGCTTTTGCAAGTCCTGCATTCAAGAGTTCAGCATGACGATTGAAGCGAACGATACCGCCGACGCGGTGGAGAAAGCAAAAAAGCAATCCGGCGTCAATCTGGATACGCATAAAATCAACATAAACTACATAAGGGAAGTTAATCAATGTTAACTCTGATTATTGCATTGTTAATGCTGTTCATAGGCTATCACGTCGGAGCGGCTCACCTTGTCGAGCGGCTTTCAAAGCGGGTGCATGAAGGCACTTTCGCCGCGATGCTGTACAACAAGAAAACGAAACGCTGGGAGAAAATTGGCGATCCTGGAGGTATCGCGAAACGAATTGAGTTTTCGCCGCTTCCGTATGTTGACTGTGAGCCATTTGCTTCACTTCAGAAGGTTCTGAAGCGGCGTAATAAACTGATATGAACATAACCCGCTTCGGCGGGTTTTTTTGTGCCTGCAATCTGGTATACTCGCAACTCAACACAGAAGGAGGATTAACAATGTCTGAAGAACGTAAAAAACGCGTAACGAAATCGCACTTCGAAGGCAATTTCAAGGCGCTGTACGAAAAAGATTTTGGTGTAGTGCTGGGGCGAACCGCCGAAATGACGCCACAACAATTCTTCGAGATCGCGAAGGGTTATTTCCAGTGGGCCGAAGAAAACGCCATCAAGGCTGCGGAAACTGCCACTTTCCAGGGCGACGTTAACGAGTGGGGCGTGAACAAGCCGCGCATTTTCACGATCACAGGGTTAAGCCTGTTTTGCGGCGTGAACCAGTCAACGCTTGCACGCTATCGCCACGACCCGAACTATGCCCCGGTCATGGAGTTTATCGACTCTGTAATCTATGAGCAGAAATTCCAGCTTGCTGCCGTCGGCATGATTAACGCTTCGTTCGTCGGTAAGGAAATGGGGATCGACAAGCCCGCCGTTCTCAACATTGACGCCGTAGCTGGCAACAAGAACGAGATCACCGATGAAGTATTGGAGAAGGCTGTTAGTAACATTCTGGACAAGATTTAAGGGCCGATCATGAATGACGAAATGATTATTTGGGAAGACCTGAAGCCAGCCGATAAGCTGGCAATCAAGGCATTGAGCACGCGCAACTTTTCGCTATTCCTGAAGATCTGGTTTCAGATTATCCAGGGCGAAAAGCTAATGTGGAACTGGCATCACTCCTACTTTTGCCACACGGTAGATGAAATCATCGCCGGGAAGCGCAAAAGCACGATCGTAAACGTTGCACCTGGTTCGACGAAAACCGAAGCGTTTTCTATCCACCTCGCGCCGTATGCGTATCTGAAATGCCGGAAGGTTAGAAACCTTCAGATCTCGCAGGGTGACGCCCTGTCAAAAGGAAACTCTGATCGCGTGATTAAGATCTTCTCATCGAGCGAGTGGCAGGAGCTATGGCCATCAAAGTTCGGGCGTAAGCAGATCGATGAATTTCAGGTCATGGATGATAACGACCGCGTAAGGCTGGAGATGGTCTCCCGTTCGTCCGGCGGACAGATCGTCGGTAAGCGTGGTGGGTACATGACGCCAGGTTTTAGCGGCCTTATCGCGCTGGATGATATCGACAAGCCGGATGATATGTTCTCAAAGGTGAAGCGCGAAAAGAGCCACATCTTGCTGAAGAACACCATTCGATCCCGTCGTGCGAAGAAGAAGCAAGGCGACGAAACGCCGATCCTGTCCGTACAGCAGCGGCTGCATGCACAGGATTCCACCTGGTTCATGATGAGCGGCGGGATGGCTATCGAATTCGATCGCATTGTTATTCCGGCGATGGTAACGAGGGAATACGGCGAATCGCTCCCTGACTGGTTGCGTCCTGAGTTCGAACGCGACGTGTTATCCGGGCCGTCGGTGGTCATTGATGGTGTCGAATACTGGTCATTTTGGGAGGACAACGAATCGATCGAGAACCTGGTTGCCTTGCGCGATGCCGATCTTTATACATTCCTTTCGCAGTATCAGCAGGAGCCGATCGCATTGGGCGGCAACGTGTTTAAGTCGGAATGGTGGCGCTATTACGGAGACAGCGAAAAGGCGCATGAACCGCGCCCGGACAAGTTCGAATACACCTTCATTACGGCGGATACGGCGCAGAAGACGAACGAACTAAACGACTATTCCGTGCTGTGCTATTGGGGCAAGTACCGCGATCGCGTCTACTTCATTGATGGAATCCGTGGCAAGTGGGAGGCGCCGGATTTGCGCGTGCAGGCTGAGGCATTCATTAAGCAGTGCTGGCGCAGAAACAAGGAATGCGGGAATCTGCGAAAGATTTACATCGAAGACAAGGCGAGCGGTACAGGTCTAATCCAGGATCTGACCAAAGCAGTTAATGGCATGGGTGAGATCGTCCCGGTTCAGCGCGACAAAGATAAGGTTACTCGCGCGATGGATGCGCAGCCAATTATCAAGGGTGGCCGCGTCGTACTGCCGGACAGCCATCCGTTCATTGCGGAGCTTGTGGCGGAAATGAGCGCATTTACCTATGACGATTCACATCCACACGATGACATTTGCGACAACGTATTTGACGCCGCTAACCTGGAAATGAACCTGAGCGATGACCCGGTAGAACGAATGAAACGCCTGGCAGGATTGAAAAAGCTGGGCCGCTAATACATAATGTGGGCTTAACGGCCCACAAATCACACAAGGTTAAAATATGAAAGCTATCAAGATGGATGACTACAATCAGATCTTCAATGGTGGCGCGGGGTACGCGTCAACCACGGCGATGATTGCAAGCACGTTCGGGGATATGTCGCAAGTCGAGGAGTTCTATCACAATAACGGACTGGCGAAAAAGATTGTTGACGTGATCCCGGAAGAAATGGTGTCGCCAGGCTTCCAGCTTAACGGCGTCTCCGATAACACGAAATTCCAGTCAGAGTGGGATGGCCTTAAACTTGAGCCGCAAATCACCGATGCCCTCTGCTGGGCGCGCCTGTATGGTGGCTCTTACGTCCTGGCGATGGTCAACGATGGCCGCATGCTGACTTCAGCCGCGAAGCGCGGTAAGCCGCTGGAATCAATTGTCGTTTACGACTACGATTCGGTGTCCGTAGCGGAGGAAGAGAAGAACCCGCGAAGCCCACGATTCGGCAAGCCTAAAATGTACACCGTCAAACCGCTAAACGGCGGAAGCGACTTTAACGTGCATTATACCCGCATGCACTACATCGACGGCGAGCGTGTAACCAACAAGGTACGGAAACTCAACAAGGGCGCTGGTGGCACGGTGCTGAACAAGTCGATGATTGAAGCGATTCTTGATTACGATTATTCGGAGTACCTCGCAACGCAGTTGCTGAAGCGTAAGCAGCAGGGCGTGTGGAAGGCCAAAGGTCTTGCTCTAATCTGCGACGACAAGGAGGGCGAATACGCGGCCCGATTGCGCATGGCCCAGGTTGACGCGAATTCCGGCGTTGGTAACACGATCGGCATTGATGCGGACGACGAAGAATACACCGTGATCAACTCCGATATTACTGGCATCCCGGAATTCTTGTCCGCCAAAATGGATCGGATTGTCGCGCTGTCAGGCATTCATGAGATCGTGCTGAAGAACAAAAACACAGGTGGCGTTAGTGCCAGCCAAAACACTGCGTTGCAGACGTTTTATAAGCTGGTGGAGCGCAAGCGCAACGACGACTACAAACCACTGTTAGAATTCCTGCTACAATTCATCGTCACTGAGGAAGACTTCAGCGTAGAGTTCGAACCGCTGTCACTGCCGACCGATTCAGAGAAGGCCGATATCTTTAAGAAGAACGCAGACGCAGTACACGGACTGGTAACGGATCAGGTCATTGATGCTAACGAAGCACGTGATACCCTGTCCGCGATGGTTCCCGAACTGAAGTTGAAAGGCAATGCGCCGGAACAGAAAAAGTTACCGAATCGCACGCCGGGTGCTGGTAAGACCAAAACGCAAAAATCGCAGATCCTGAACAACACGGAGGAAGGCGGTGATGAAAGTTAACGGCAGAATTCCAAACTGGCGTTATCCTGAAGCAAGCGAGCGGGATTTATCCCGCTTGATGCAGGACGCGACAACCGATCTGGTCGTGGAAATGCGGGATCGGTTAGACCGCCTGAAGTTCGACGCCACGGCGGAGGAAATCAACGAGGCGGAAGACGATATCAACGAGGCGGCGATCGCGTTCTTTGCTGCCGTCATTGCGGCGCTGGCTTCCATTGGCCTGACTATCTACCGCTTCAACTCTAAGCAGTGGCTGGTTATTGCGCTGGCGGCTGGCGGGCGCGATAATGAAGCGGTCATGATGCTGAAGGAGTTCGGCGCTGGTGGTTATGAGCAGTGGTATCAGCAGGCGCTGAAGAAATGGCAGGATACCGCAAAGGCTTCAATCCAGAAGTTAACAGCCGATATCGTAGCTGACTGGACAACGAAAGTTAGAACCGCCAACAACATCGGCAAGACTCGCGAACAGATCGATGAAATCATCGAGGGCCGATACGCCATTTATGGCAGTTGGTCGCGCAACCGGGCGAGCGGCATTATCGGAAGTTTTAACAGTATGTTGATGATGCAGCGACTAAAAGATGCTAAAGTATCGCATTACTTTTGGTTCGGCATGATGGACGACCGCGAACGCGAAAGCCACATCAAACTAGAAGGTAAGCGACGCCGCGTAAACGGTGGCGGCATTTTTCCCGGCGAGGAGTACGGTTGCCGCTGCTGGGCGGTTCCAGATTTTAATAACGTAGAGGAATTACAATGAAAAGAGTTCAAAGATTCGACACGGTAAAGGTGAAGGCCCGCTTTGATGAAAACGGCTTTCTGGTCGATACCCCGATCGTTGCGCGTATCGGCGCACAGACCTACCAGACCCCGAACGGCCCGCGCGTTGAGTTTCGCCCGCGCTCCGAGGTGTTCGACGCTGAATCGCTGGCGTCATACCAGGGCAAGCCAATTACTTTGGGTCACAAGATGGTCAACGCCAAAAACGCGAAAGGGCTGGTGGTCGGATCCTGTTCCGGCGCTGGCAGAGAGGACGGGATCGGGGTTCTGGTTCCGGTGATGATTTACGACGGGGAGTCGATCGAGCAGGCGAAAAAGCGCGTAGCGGCTGAATTGTCCGTTGGGTACACCTCGATCGATATCGACAAAAAAGGCTGGGGCAACAACGCGACGGGCGAATACTACTTCGATGAAGAACTACCGGAAAACTTCGAAGAACTGAAAAACGATTCCGTCTCTGATTGGGTTCGATTTGATGCGGTGCAAACGAAGATTCGCGTTAACCATGTGGCGCTTGTTTTTCGCGGGCGTGCAGGAATTGCGAAATTAAATCTTGATAGTGAGCAAGAATTTCCATATGATGACGACTCAAACCACAAAGGAGCTAAAACGATGATTATCAAAATTGACGGCGTAGACGTCGAAGTAGCCGATAACGTAGGCGCACATATTGCTAAACTGGACGCACAGATCGCAACCGCAACCAGTCAGGTAACGAGCATCACCGCAGAGCGCGACGCACTTCAAACCAAAGTTGATGGCATTGAAGATGAAGTGGCGGCACGTGTTGCCAAAATCAAAGCCGACGAAGACGCGAAGCAGAAAGTTGTCGCGATCGTATCCGCCGCTGGCATTAAGTGCGACGGCCTGGACGTTAAAGCGATGAAAGTTGCTTACATCAAAGAAGCGGATGGCCGCGACTTGTCAGATAAAGAAGATTCGTATATCGACGCTTCTTTTGACTTTATCTCCAATTCTGATAAGATGGCAAGCAATCGCTCTAAAGTCTTCGCCAAAAAAGAAGATGGTGAGCAGGAAGACAAGAAAGGCGCGCCGAAACTCGATGGTTCCAACATCATCGACCCGCAAGCCAAATTCCGTAACTAATACCGTGCGGCCTTCGGGCCGCTACAAAATCCAAATCAAGGAGATTTAATCATGGCAATTCCTGCAACCTATACCCGCAAGCGCGATATTTGCATTCCGGGCCAGATCGCGGATACTTCGCTGTACAACATCGACGGCACTTGTGCCGCTGCAAATGACATTTTAACTGGCGTTCTGGTCGCGTTGTCCGGTGGCGTTGTTGATGGTCATAAAGTGGTCGATACCGCCAAAACTGCTGATGCTGTTCTGGTGGGCGTAACCACTCATTCCCATTACCAATCGCCGGAATTTAAATACGACAAATTTTCCGCCGTAAACGTTATGACGCATGGCCGCGTGTGGTGTCGCGCTGCATCTACCGTAACCGCAGCAGATTGCGCGTTTAAGTCGCTGGTAACTTTCGGCGATGATGGCACCGTGGCAAAAGGCGATGCTGGCCTAATCAAAACCGGGTACACTCACACTGGCGAGTGGTTCAAAAACAAAGATGGCGTAGTCCTGGTGAAAATCCAGTTAACGCAGGACGCAACCGCGCCAGCCGCTCCCGCTACTGGTGGGGCGTAAAAATAGGGGCTTCGGCCCCTTTTTCATACGTTAAAAAAACCTTTGACCGTTTAGCAATTCGTGCTATTCTTCATCTCGTTAAGTCAAAACACACAAACAGGAGTTTCAAATGACTATGAAATTAGATGCATTCGAGCAGAATGCAATCAAGGTTGCAATGCAGGGTATGGGCATCGACGCTAACAAACTCGATGCGCACGGCATCTGGACTGTTAATCAGCTTACCCAACTCTTAAATCGCCAGTACGAGCAGGCTTACCCGCAAACTGGTGTGCTGGAGCTTTTCCCGGTTACTACCGAACTGAGTCCGGTAACGAAAAACTTTGAATGGCTGGAGTTTGACGGCGTGACCTCTGCGAAAATCATCGCGGATTATACCGACGACCTGCCGACCGTTGAAGCGATGGCGTCCGAGAAAACTGGTAAAGTGTTCCGCCTGGGTAACGCGTGGTTTATCTCCATCGACGAAATCAAAGCAGGTCAGGCGCTGGGTTCCAGCCTGAGCGACCGCAAAGCGTCTCTTGCACGCGAAGGTCATGAAACCCTGGTTAACGATCTGGTGTTCAAAGGTTCCGCGCCGCATAACATCGTTAGCGTGTTCGATCAGCCGAACATTAACCGTCTGACCTCAGCAAGCTGGACTACGCCGGAAATCGCATTCAGCGAGTTGCAGGATCTGATCGAGACGATCGAAGATGTAACGCTGGGCCGTCACCATGTTACCAACATCGTGATCCCACCGTCCAAGCGCCGCCTGCTGACGCAGAAAATGCCGGACGTTACGGAAAGTTACCTCGCGTGGTTCAAAGAGAACTACCCGAATGTAACCATCACCGCGATTGCGGAACTGGAAGATATCGACGGCGCAGGTACTAAAGGCGTGCTGGCATACGAAAAAGATCAGATGAATATGTCGATCGAGATCCCGGAACGCTTCAACATGCTGCCGATGCAGCCGAAAGACCTGCATTTCAAAGTGCCTTGCACCTCCAAATGCACTGGCCTCATCGTGTATCGTCCGCTGACCATCGCCATTCTTTCTGGCGTGTAATTAGAATGGCCCTTCGGGGCCATTTTTTATTGTTGCGAAAAACATTTCATTGTGTTTAAATCAAACCTCACCAAAACAGGAGAGATACAAAATGGCTAAAAAAGATACTGCTACCATCGAACCGGAAATCAACGAAAAGCCGGAAACCTCACAGCCGGAAACCGCGAAGCCGGATATGGTAACAATGGAAAACGTGGGCGCTTGCCTGATTAAGTTCGACGGCAAGAAAGTGCTACCGGGCGAAACCTTCGAGATCGAAGAGTCTCAAGTTGACCGCTTCCGCCACGATATCTTCAAAGGCCGCGTAGAATTCCACGATGATATTCGCCGAACTCGCGACTACATCGCAGCAGTGAAAGCGAAAGCAAAAACCATCGTGCAGCCTACGAGCGCCGAATAAAAAAACCAACAAGGGCGCTACGGCGTCCTTTTTCATATCTGGAGAAAGACCATGAATTATACGATTCAAGATGTGATCGACAAAATGCGCAGCCTCGCGCCGCCGCTTAAAGAAGTACCGGAAGAACTGTTAACCGCGTGGGTGGTGCTGGCTGAGGAATTCGTATGCGCGTCTAAGTTCGGCGATTCGATCATTACAGCGTTGGCGCTGATGACCATGCACCTGATGTTTCTGGACGGAGCAATGAAGCAGGAAGGCGAAAGCGTGGAATCATACTCGCAGCGTGTAGCGTCATTCACCCTGACCGGGGAGTTTTCCCAAACGTTCGATCGCGTGTCTTCGGCGAGTGATAACGAAATGCTATCAACTCCGTGGGGTAAAATGTACTGGCGCATGCTGAAAATGCGCGGCGGCGGCTTCGGCCTTATTACCGCTGGCGGTCTTCATCGTTGCGGCATGGGAGGTTAAACGCCATGAACTACAAAGCAATTCAGGCCCGCGCGAGTGCGGGCATTAAGTTTTTCAGCGATGCAGATGGCGTATTTAACAAGTACACCAAAGGCGCTGGCGGCGGCATCGACCCCGAAACCGGGGAGGATATCATCCCTGGCGAGGTTGTGACCACAATCAAAGGTGCGGTGCGGGATATCAAAGATCGCGATATCAATGGCGAAACCATCCTTGCTGGCGACAAGCGCGGCTTCTTTACTCACGACGTACCAATCATGGAAGGTGACGAAATCGACGTCGACGGCGAGCGCTACCGCGTAGTGAATGCCCGCCCGGTAAAGCCGACGGGAACCGTTATTGCCTACCGTCCAGTTTTGCGCAGGGTGGCTACTTATGGCTAATTACACGATCCGGGAGTTCACAGGCGCAATTGATGCGTGGTGCAAGGCCGCTGGTGATGCGCTTGAGGATGTTGTAAGGTTTACGTGTGAAGATATTCACCGAGATCTTGTGATGCGTTCTCCGGTAGATACAGGGCGCTTCCGTGGTAACTGGCAAATCACCTTTAACCGCGCCCCGCTTTACGCGATTAACGCATACGACCAGACCGGGACGAAGACTATCCAGAACGGCAACGCGAATATTGCGCTGTTCACAAAGGGAGCCGGGATTACTTCGATCTGGTTCAGTAACATGCTAATCTATGCGAACGCGCTCGAATACGGACACTCAAAGCAAGCGCCTAATGGCGTTGTGGGAGTTGTCGCGATCCGATTGGGCGTATACGTGACTGAAGCAATCAAACGAGCGAGGGCGAAAAATGCACTATGAAATGGCGTTAAAATGCAAGGCATCGGTGGCTAAATTCGCTGCCGACAACGGGTTGAAGGTCGCAGGCGATAACGTTGACTTTATCCCTCCAGCGGGCGGTGAAACCTACCTTAAAGTCTCCTACGTCGAGGCGGATTCAAGATCGGTTGACCTGTCAAGGAAATGCCGAGTCTATCTGGCGATGGTTCAGATTGACGTTATCTTTAAGCCGGGTATCGGAACCGACTCCGCGAGACTCATTGCGCAAAACGTTGCAAAACACTTCCCTGAAGGTGAAATCATTGATTCTGTTAATAAAGTTTACGTTAGCGAATGGGCTGAAGTTTCCGGCGTGCAGAAGCACGAAACTGGTTGGTTCTTCCCGGTTCGGTTCACAGTAAGATGCAACAGTGTGGAGGATAGCGGTTATCAATCCACCTAACGGATCTTATAGGTGCTTATAATTTCTTGCCAGCATAGAAATATATAGGCATAATGGCGGTGTAAAACTTTCATTCAAACAGGAGTATTCAACATGCATTTACCAAACGGTGCTAAGGTCTTCTTTGAGAAGGCTCGCGGTGCGGCCATTCCGTTTACCGCAATGACCAACGACGCTAAAAACCCAAAAATCACGGTGACGGATGGCGCGCTCAACGTTAACGATATCGTAATCTTTACCGATTGCACCTGGAGCGACTTTGTAAATAAAGTGGCCCGCGTCAAGTCGGTATCGGCTGGTGTAGCAACTCTGGAAGAGTTCGACACATCCGACGCCAACAAATATCCTACGGCTGCAACCGGAAGCGTGAGCGTCGTCACTGACTGGATCGAGTTGCCTTGTATTCAGGATTTGGGCAAAGACGGCAACGAGCAGCAGTATTATAACTACCAGTGCCTGAGCGATGAGCGCGAACAGTCCGAGCCTACCTATAAGTCGGCGGTGACGCTTAACTACACGTTTGCGCACGAGTACGATAACGCAATCTACCCGGTGCTGCGTGCAGCAGACGCCAGCAAAGAGGCAAAAGTGATGTATATGTACGTTCCGCGAGCGTCAGAGGTTCGTTATTGGTCTGGCGCCGCATCATTCGATGACATTCCGACTACGGCGGTTAACGAGATGGAGACGGTAACGCTTAACGTTGCGCTTAAAGGTTCTCACGTCTTCCTTCCGGTTGTTGCGTAATTAAATGGCGGGGCTTGTGCCTCGCCTTTTTTTGTGCATAATATCGAATAACACAAACCAATCAGGAGTTAACAAAATGGCTAAATTCAAGGTTCAAATTGGCGGCAACCTACCTTCTTTCAAACTGCCCGTAACCTTCACTTGCCCGGACGGCAAAGAAGCGACCATCACCATGACCGTAAAACACCGCTCCACCGATGAGATGAAAGATTTTTACGAGAGCGAAGATAAAGCGCCAAAGGGTAACGCCGAGTTTATCCGCTTCATGGCCGAAGGTTGGGATCTGGATGACGAGTTCAGCGATGAAAACATTTCCTGGCTTTGCTCACACTTTCCGGCATTTGTCATGTCGCTGCCACAAACTTACATGGCCGCGCTTGCGGGACACCGTGCAAAAGTTTAAGGCGGGCTGTTTATCTCACGCTTCAGCCTGAGCTAACCGATCGCCAGCTTGCGGAGTACGGGTTGAGGCGATCGGACTATGAAGCAGATCTTGAAACGATCTATTTTGATGAGCAGACCGCCCAAAGCTGGCAGCTATTCCAGGCCATGCAAACGCAATGGCGAATCGGGATGAATGGCCCGACGGGGCTTGACTATAATACATTGCCTATGCTGTTCGAATTGTATAAAATCGACAATCGAGAAGCGGCATTACTTGACTTGCAAATCCTGGAGGGTGAATACCTGAAGGAGATTTACAAGAAATCCAAATAAGCGCCTACGGGCGCTTTTTTCATATGGGGGCTAAACATGGCTGATAAAGTAGCTGGGTTGACGTTTGGCGTTGACGTTTCGCAGGTTGATAAAGCGGTACGATCACTCGCAGAACTGAAGAACCAAAGCCAGCAAACGGGCGCTGGCCTACAGTCACTTGCAGACGCTGAAAAGCGGGCCACGGCGCAGACCGAGGAAATGAACCGCGCGTTGCAGCGGCAGAAGCAAGAGACAGACAAATCAAAAACCAGCTTTAGCAAGATTGCGAGCGCCATCGATCCCACGATCACGAAAATGGCCAACTTGCGCAAAGCGACAGAAGAACTTGATAAAGCATGGGCTTTAGGGCTTGTTCCGGATAAGGAATTTTTCCGCCTGGGCGCTGTCATTGAATCCACGACAAACAAACTCCGGCAGCAGCAGGCGGCGCTAACCGAAGAGGGACGCGCAGCAATTGCAGAGGCAGAGGCAAAGCAGAAGGCAACCAATGCAGGGCGCGATTTTGTCGCCAGCCTGAAACAGCAGGCTGATTCCATCGGAAAAACACGCGCCGAACTGCTGGAAATGAAGGCGGCGCAATTGGGCGTGTCGACAGAAGCGGCGCCGTTCATTAATTCCCTGAAGCAGCAGGAGCAGGCGTTAAAGAAACAGCAAAACGCTATGGGCCTCGCTGGCATTTCTGCTGGGCAATATAAAATGGCCATGCGACAGCTACCGATGCAGATCACGGACGTCGTAACGTCTCTTGCTTCAGGTATGCCAGTATGGCTGGTAGCTGTGCAGCAGGGCGGGCAAATCAAGGATAGCTTTGGCGGCATTGGCAATACGTTCAAAGTGTTGTTGAGCTACATCAACCCGCTAACGGTTGGCGCTGTTTCCCTTGGTGTTGCCCTTGCTGCAATCGCAAAAGCAGGGTATGACTCCTGGAAGTCACAGCGAGATCTAGCGAATGCATTGGTGCTGACTGGTGGCTATGCTGCAACAACTACCGGGCAAATCACCTCCCTAACCGATGAAATCAACAAAACATCATCGGCTACTATCGGAAGCATTCAGGCGATCGCAACGTCACTGGCTCAATCTGGAAAATACAGCATCAACCAGATTAAGGCGATCACGAAGACTACGGCGGAATGGGCGGCGCAGACCGGGGAGAGCGAAAAGACCATTACTGGTTACTTTGACTCTATCGCAAAGGATCCGGTTAAGGGGCTTGCCGAACTGAATGATCAGTTTAATTTCCTGAAGGAAGGGCAGTTAACCTACATCGAATCTTTGCGAAAAACCAAAGGTGAGACGGCGGCAGCGGAAGCGGCAACGAAACTCTTTGCTGACACGATGGATAAACGCCTGAAGGATATCGCAGACAGCGCAACGCCGCTTGAAACGATGTGGACTGACATTAAAAAGTGGGCCGCAGACTCTTGGAAGTGGGTAGGTGATCACACCGTCGGCGCGCTAAACCTTATTGTTGACACGGTTTCATCTATCATCAACGTTATCAGGAAACTGATTACGGATGGCGACGCCATGATCGCACAGTTTATCGTTGACGCTGGCCGACAACTACAGAAAGTTCCAGGCATGGGAGACTTTGGGAATGACTTTCTGGCGCAGCAGGAGCAGTTAATCAAGGACTCGAAAGCCAAATCCGCCGAGCTTGCAAAAACCATTGCGGAACAGCAAGCAAGGATCGCAAAAGGCGAAATGGGTTACATTGATGCCGCGAAGGATAAGGATGTTTCTGGTGGGTACAGCAGCAAAACTAAGGATCGCGTAAATCAGGAAGAAAAAGATATCCTGAAAAACCGCAACGCCAGGAAACAGCAGGTAGACGCGGGCGTTAAAATTGATGAGCAGTATCAGGCTGAACTGCTATCGCTCCAGGCGCAGTTAAAGGTTTTGCAGCAGCATAAAGGGCTTGACGACAAGATCAGCCAGCAGCGCAAGGACTACTTCGAGACGGTTGCTAAATTCCAGGTCCTGGAAGAAGCAAGCCAGAAGCGAAAACTGACCCAAAGCGAACAGCAGATGCTGGCGAACAAAAAAAATATCCTGTACATGGCAGAGCAAAAGGCCATCGTAGGAGATCAGATTGTTCAGCGGCAGCGACTGAACGCCTTGCTTGACAAGTCGACAAAGTATCAAAACCAGATGGCGGAGAAAACCAAAGCGCTACAGGATACCGCCGGAATGGGTAGCAAGGAGCAGGAGAGATACCGGGCCAATGCGCAGATGGCGGCAGACTGGAAAAACAACGGCGGATCTTTAAGTGACCCTGGATTTAAAGCGATGCAGGCCGCAAGCGATAAATTCTACGCACAGCAAGATGCGCAAATGCTGAACTGGAAGGCCGGGTTTACTCATGCGTGGGCTGATATTGGCAACGAAGTTAATGACGTATACACCAACATCGGGGATATCACTAAAAACGCATTTAACGGCATGGCGAGCGTGCTGACTGATTTTGTCATGACTGGTAAGGCCAGCTTTAGCGACTTCGCAAGAAGCATTATCGGTGACATTACCAACATGCTCATCAAGATGGCGCTGTTTAACTCGCTTTCTGCCGCGTTTGGTGGTGGTGGAACGTTCAGCTTCGCCAACATGTTAAGTAAGGGCTTTTCTGGCGGCGGTTACACTGGCGACGGCGGGAAGTATGAGCCAAAAGGCGTTGTTCACGGCGGGGAATTCGTATTCACCAAAGAGGCAACGCAAAGGCTAGGCCCGGAAAACCTGTATCGACTCATGCGCGGCTATGCAAGTGGCGGCCTGGTTGGCGGTAACGCAAGTTCAGGATCTGGAGTAACCAACGGCGGTAATGTTGCGGCGTCGGCTGCGATGGTGTTCACTATCGGTGACATTAACATTACGATGGGTTCCGGTCAGGATAGTAAGGGGATGGAGCAGGGAGTAAGGCAGATCGTCAACGATATGTTCACCGAGGCATTGAGCCAAAACGGGCGCATTGCGAAGTTCGTCAATGAGAAAACGAGGAGGTAATTGTGGATTCCTTTAAATGGTGTACGCAAATTCAAGGAGGGGCGGCGAAAGTCGCCGTTTCCAATAATATTCGCTCGATCAGCTTCGGAAATGGCTACATCCAAACAGCGTCTAGCGGCATTAACACAAAGCGCCGGACGGTTCCGATCGTTTATGGCGGTTCGGATTGGGAAGCGGTTTATAACTTCTGTCAGGAGCACGTAACAAAGCCTTTTGTGTGGAAGGCACCGGATGGAAGAATGGGTGTATTCGTCGTAACTGCCGACTCCGTTAACCTTGCTCCGCAGGGTGGCGGAGTGTTTGAGGTCACGGCTGAATTCGCCGAACGCTTCACTTCAGCCGGATAATCAAAAAGCGCCCTTTACGGGTGCTTTTTTTTGGCCTATGATCTGGAGTCAAATAGAGGAGGGCTTACAATGACAGCCAATGTTTCAAAAGAGTTTGCTAACTGCTTACAAAAACTTTTCCCCGGAGAGATCCTAACGTTGATTGATATTGACGCCACAAAGTTCGGTGGGCAGGTATACCGATTCCATAACGAGAACGTCGCCTATACAACCGAGGAGCTTTTAGCAGCGGTGAACGGCGGGACGCTTCAGCCAAAGATGATCACTTTTCGAGGCGAGCAGTACGGCCCGCGCCCGTTCGGCCTGGGCGGGATCGCAATGTCGAGCGATGGCACGGTAGAAAAGCCAACGCTGACGGTTAGCAATATTGATGCGCAAGCGAGTGCTCTTATTCGCGCCTACAACGGCCTCATGCAAGCCAAAGTTACGGTATGGGTTTTGGTCAAGGAATTGCTACAAAACGACGGCAGCGTTAAAGAGGGAGATTTTAGGCGATTTGTTTACTACATTGAGCGACCAAAGCAAGTCGACCCGCAAAAGGCAACGTTCGAATTAACCTCCGTGTTTGATATGGACGGATTAATGATTCCGGCCCGCCTGACGCAAACCGTTTGCTATTGGGCGCAACGTGGGTGGTACAAGTCTGGCAAAGGCTGCGACTACAACGGACAGAACGGATATTTCGACAAGTTAGGAAACAGGGTTGACGATCCGTCGCAGGATGTTTGCGGTGGCCTGGTATCTTCTTGCAGGCTTCGTTTTGGAAATGAACCGTTGAGTTTTGGCGGTTGTGCGACAGCAACTTTGAAGAGTGGTAGCTAATATGTTAACTCCGAAAATTAAAATGCAGATCATGCAGCACGCGAAGGAAGTCTACCCGCACGAATGCGCCGGACTGGTGACGCAAAAATCACGCGTGCAAAAATATCACCGACTCGACAACGTTTCGCCAGATCCTGAGAACGAGTCGATGCCGGACGAAACGCAGTATGCGATGGCAGCAATGGATGGGGAACCGATCGCCTTCGTTCATTCTCACACTGGCGACGGGGCAACCACAATTCCGAGCGCCACTGATTTATGCTTCTGTGATGAGTCTGGCTTATCGTGGGTTATCGTCTCCATCCCGGAAGGTGATATGCGAATCATTGAGCCGAAGCGCCGTCCGCTGATTGGTCGCCCTTGGGCGCTGGGCGCTTACGATTGCTATGGCCTAATTATGGACTTTCACAAGCGACACGGCGTCACACTAAAAGATCGGCGATTGCCGTTCGAATGGTGGAAGCCGGAATACAAAGAGAATCTTTACCAGGACTACTGGCGCGAAGATGGATTCATCGAGAACACTGGCGATCCTGAAGTCGGCGATATGATCATTTTCCAGCTTCAGGCTGAGAAGTGGAATCACGCGGGTATTTACGTAGGAAATAACAACATCCTTCATCACGCGTTTGGCAAGCTGTCTCGCCGGGATATCTATTCTGGATGGTACGAGCAGCATAAGGTTTTAATTTGCAGACACAAGGAGCTAAAACATGGCATCACATACAAAGACGATTAAACTATCTGGTTCCCTGGGACGTCGGTTCGGTGTCTTTCACAAACTTGCGGTTGATTCAGTCGCTGAATGTATCAGGGCGCTGTCTTACCAGGTTGAAGGGTTTAAGCCTTTCTTGCAGAGCAAAGTTGGTTCAAACATGCGCTTCGGTATCATCGCAGACGGAAAACCAATCAGCACGGACGACTTTGCTACTTTCGCCGTTGCAAAGGAGATTCGAATCATCCCGATCCCAAGAGCCAGAAAGAATGGCGGGTTGATGCAGATCGTTATTGGTGCGGCGATTATGGTTGCGGCCTTCTTTACTGGTGGCGGTTCGCTGGCGGCTATGGGCGCTTTTTCGTCGGCGGCTTTTATGGCTGGTGGCTCAATGGTTTTGGGTGGCGTAATGCAGATGATCGCCCCGCAGATGGGCGGCAATATGCGGGCAAGCGAATCACCTGAGAATAAACCATCTTATGCGTTCGGCGGGCCGATTAACACCACGGCGGCAGGTTATCCAATACAATTACCATACGGTTACAGAATGGCTGGCGGCGCATTGTTCGGTTCAGGATCTTACGCAGAAGATAACAACTAACTGAGACATTCGCTTTTTAGCCTGGAGGCATAGCCTCCGGGCCTTTTGTCGTGTACAATTGCGAGACTATTAACAGGAGGCTAAACGATGACTAATATCAAGGCCCGTAAGGGTGGCTCAAGTTCTCCGCGTACTCCGGTAGAAATGCCAGATAACCTGATCTCAAAAGATAAGGTTAAATTATTGCTTGCTGTTTCTGATGGTGAAGTGGTTAACGACTTCAGCATGAAGCAGTTGCATTTCGGCGGTGTCCCGGTTCAGAACGATGATGGAACTTACAACTATGAAGGCGTAATCGCCGAGTTCCGCCCCGGCACGCAAACGCAGGACTACATCCAAGGCTTCAGCGAATCAAGCGCTGAATTCCAGGTTGCTCGCGACGTTACTCATAATACGCCGTACACGCTTACCGTATCGAACAAAAATCTGTCTGCTATTCGCTTTCGCCTGTTATGGCCGCGCGTGCTGACTCAAAAAGATAACGGCGATATGGTCGGATCGGTTGTTGAGTACAAAATCGAGATGGCGGTAGATGGTGCAAGTTATCAGACCTACCTAACTGGCAAGATTGACGGCAAGAACACGACTGGCGGTTACGATAGGAGCATTCGCGTTAACCTGCCGCAGGACTTCACGTCGCAGGTGCTTATCCGTGTTAGCCGAGTAACGCCTGACGCTGACGGGGTGAAGGTTGTCGATGCGTTCCAGGTTCAATCCTACGCTGAAGTTATTGATGCCAAATTCCGCTACCCGTTAACAGCCATGCTTTACGTTGAGTTCGATAGCGACCTGTTCCAAAATCAGATCCCTACTATCTCACTCAAAAAGAAATGGAAGATTATTCAGGTTCCGAGCAACTACGATCCTGTTAATCGCACGTATTCCGGCTCGTGGGACGGTGTTTTCAAGTGGGCATGGAGCAATAACCCGGCATGGGTGCTTTATGACCTGATCATGAATCAGCGCTATGGCTTAGACCAGCGTGAGCTAGGAATCCCGGTTGACAAGTGGTCGCTCTATGAGGTGGCGCAATACTGTGATGAGCTTGTGCCTGACAATCGCGGCGGGATGGAACCGCGCTACTTGATGGATGTAATTGTTCAGTCGCAGGTTGAGGCGTTCCAGTTGGTAAGGGATGTTTGTTCCGCGTTCCGTGGAATGACGTTCTACAACGGTGAAAGCCTTTCGATTATCGTCGATAAGCCGCGCGATCCGGTGTATCTGTTTACGGCTGATAACGTCGTTGATGGCGTGTTCGTTCGGACGTTCCCAAGCGAAAAAACGATGTATACATCGTGCAACGTTATGTTCGACGACGAAGAGAACCAGTATGAACAGGATGTTGAACCAGTTTTCAACCCGGATGCAGCCATGCGGTTCGGCCACAACCCGACCAGCATTACAGCGATCGGATGTACCAGAAGGACGGAGGCGAACCGCCGCGGGCGCTGGATTCTGCAAACGAACCTAAGCGCGACAACCGTTTCGTTTTCTACTGGCCTGGAAGGCATGATTCCTTCTTGCGGCGATGTGATTTACGTTGCAGATCCGCACTGGCAATCGGCTTTTAACCTGGTGCTGTCAGGCCGCGTTATGGAAGTATCAGGCGTGCAGGTCTTTCTGGCCTACCGCTGCGACGCAAAAGCGGGAGACACTCTGATCCTGAATACTGACGACGGCAAGCCAGTGCGTCGAACCATTGCCAGCGTTTCAGCAGACGGCAAAACCATCACGCTAAACGTCGGATATAACTTTGACGTTGCTCCTGACAGTGTATTCCTGATCGAAAGTGATCAGCTTGCAGCGGAACAGTATGTAGTAACCCGGATTGAAAAGGGTAGCGATGACGATGAGTTCACTTTCGCGATCACGGCTACGCAGTACAACCCGAACAAGTATGACGCGATCGACAACGGAGTAATTACCGACGACCGCCAAACTTCGGTTGTTGACCCTGATTCAATGGGCGCTCCTAAAGACTTAACGATTAGTTCGTTTTCTCGCATTGTCCAGGGGATGAGCGTAGAAACAATGGTTATTGGATGGTCTTCCGTGCAGTATGCAAAACTGTACGAGGTGCAATGGCGTAAGGATGGCGGGAACTGGAATAACGTTCCTCGAACGGCGACAACGCAGGTTGATATCGAGGGGATTTACGCTGGCGAGTATCAGGCCCGCGTAAGGTGCATTAGCGGCGGGAATGTAGCGTCTCCGTGGTCTGCGTTGGCAACCGCCACACTGACCGGGAAAGTCGGAGCGCCAAAAGGCCCGATTAACCTTTTTGCGTCTGACGATGAGATCTTTGGCATTCGCGTTAAGTGGGCGATGCCGGAAGGTGCGGAAGACACGGCATACATTGAGCTTTACCAGTCGCAAAGCGGAACCGATCAGGATGCAAGCCTGCTTACACTGATTCCTTACCCAGCTTCTGAATACTGGCATTCAATTCTGCCCGCTGGATACGTGAACTTCTACAAAGCCAGAAGCGTAGACCGCATCGGCAACGTTTCAGAGTGGACTGATTACGCTCGCGGTATGTCGTCTACTGACGTTAACGCCATCACGGATACGATTCTGGATGAGATCCTCGACAGCGACGCGATGAAGGAGTTACAGGAAAGTGCACAGGATAGCGCGTCAAGACTTAGCGACTACGCGAACAGCATAATTCAAAACGCTTTGGCAAATGATGCAGACGTTAGGAAAATGACGAAGGAGAACGGCAAGCGCAAGGCTGAGATCGCGCATACCACGGTTCTTATCGCTAATGAGTCTGAGGCGAGAGCGGCTGAAATTACGCAGCTTAAAGCGCAGATTGATGAAGATATCACGTCACAGGTAACGATCCTTAATGAAGCCATAGCTACGGAGAGCGAGACTAGAGCGACGCAAATTAATCAATTGCAAACGCAATTTGGCGAGGATATGGCCGCCGGGTTCACGCAGGTTAACGAAGCTATTGCAAACGAGAGCGAGGCGCGGGCAACATCCGAGGCGGCACTAGATGCCAAAATCGGGCAAAACTCCGCAGCGCTAGATCAGAAACTCGACTCTTGGGCAAATGTTGATGGCGTAGGCTCAATGTACACAATGAAGCTAGGGTTGAAGTACAACGGCCAGGAGTATAGCTCCGGGATGGCGCTACAGCTTACAGCGCAAGGGAGCAGCGTTGTTTCGCAGGTGCTGTTCATTGCTGATAGATTTGCTATCATCCGTAATGCGGCATCAGGCGCGTACACGCTACCGTTTGTTGTACAGAATGACCAGGTTTTCATGAATAACGCGCTTATTCAGGACGGTTCGATTACCAACGCGAAGATCGGTAACGTCATTCAGTCAAACAACTATGTTTCAGGTAGTCGAGGATGGTCAATAGACAAAAACGGATCCTCTGAGTTAAATGAGGTAACGGTTAGAGGGACAATTTACGCTACTGATGGTTGGTTTAGGGGTACTGTTTATGCAGAGCATATTGAAGGTGACGTGATGATCGCAGAGTCAAACACGATACCATTCAAGACATATTCCGATATTGATAGCGGAGATTATGAAATACTGAAAATTCATGGCGAAAACTTTGATAGGAGTATCGATACGAACCTGATTATACAAGTGAATTCTACATTCAGGAATACTTTTAGAGTAATTGTTCAGACGCCAGGGAAGGGAGAAATAGAATTCTACAGTATAGACACTGGAAATGACGGAGGTACAAGAGCATACGCGCTACGTGGATTCGATTTGCCAGCGGCTGGAAGAGGGCAAGAGAATAGGATCGTCGTTAGGGTAACTCAAAGCGGGAGGGGTAGCAGCATAAAAACATTCACTCCATGGGTTGAGAGAGATAATGGAACCACTGGAAAAGAAAGTTCTGATGGATTCATATCTAACACTAATTTTATCAGAGAGAGGGCGTATATAGCAGCATACAGGAAAGGAAATAGGATTGTAGTTTAAATGCAAAGCAGAAAAGGTTGGCGCTTTTCAAAAACATAGATAAAAATAAGGGGCCGAATGGCCCCTTTCTTATTTTCTTTTGTTGTATTTTGGTGCTTGATATATCATATCACAACCAAGTGGTTTTTTCGGTAGCTCAGGTTGTTTCTTATTGAGCTAACATTTGTAGGCAGCATCTTGTGTTAATGATTTAGCATGTCATTAGTTAGACCTCAATCTTTAAAATAACTGAATTATGCCAGCCTAGTGGCTGGCTTTATTTCTTACCATGATGCAACTGCAACCCTACGCCATGTGTTAGACGCAACGCAAACATATAAATATGATGCATCTACCGCCCACTGACCAGGTGTTCCAAGTGACGTTGCAGAAGCTGGCACTGCTACAATCGACCCAACGGTATTTTCGCCAACCGTTATCCTACCAGCTTTTATCAGTCCAGACGCTGTTACTGTGCTGACGGTAACGTTGTTAAATGCAACGTCACCCTTGACAACATAGCCGGAAATTTTCGATTGGTTAATAACCAATGTGTCACCAGCGGCTCCTACGACTGCATCAAGAATATACTGATTAGATGCGGTTCCGTCACTGTTCATAACCCTACTGTATACTCTAGTAGACCCGCTGTATGACGTAGAAGATCCAGACTCAACGTAAGCAGGTATTCCCATTGCAATATACGGAAGGCTTTCTGTTGGTACTGTAATAGTAGTCCGACCATTCGTGGCATCAACTGAATTTATCATTACATTAAATGTCTGCTGATACTGGCTTCCCAGCGTCATGCCTCCGACTACAATCTGAGGTATTGGGTTTCCTGCTACACCAAGGATCGCATTGTACTTGTAGTCGTTGGAATGTTTATCGACAGATATCCACGGATAAACAATATCACCTGGTTTAAATAATCCACCACCAGGGGATTTTATAAAACCATTGGTATAGTTTCCAAATACGCCACCCATACCGGATTCAGGATTGTAATCCAAGCCAGTAGGGAACACAGGTACGCCACCAGTAAACGCCTGAATTGCTTTCAGTACGATAGGTTTTCCTGATGGAACAGTGATTACAAGATTCTGCTGAGGTGTGTATGTACCAACACCATCATTTGCATTCCATTTGTTATTAGACAGGATTGCCATCTTGTAGCCGTTACCGAAGTCAATACAACCTTCTCCGCGCGACATCACCAGGTTCCCATCAACTGACGGCGTTTCCAGGTTAGCAATCGACTGCCATGCGACAAAGTTTACCGGGTCAAACGTTCCAGTTAAATCCTTGTACCAGATACAGATATTAGACCTGTAAGCAGGTGAGTGCATTGGAACATACAACTTTCCAGAGTTTACCTGTAACCCATACGGACTGATAAACTCTTTTGTCTCTTTGTAATCCCTTAGGTGGTCAAAATCCACACTCCCAGCAGAACCAGCATATAAGCCATAAGTTCCATATTTAAAGTTGTAACCACCGTGCAGGAATGCACCTACATCATGAACAGGTGAACCAATACGGGTAAAGTTAATACCATTGTATGCGTACTGGTTTTCTGTATACAGATCTGGATAAATCCAGTTCCCACTATCGTCATAGTGTCCGAAGCATCCCTCTTCAAAGGTAATGTATGTCCAAGAAGAGATTGGCTTATACTGGTGAGCAATCCCATCAATAATCAGACCAAGTGCCTTAGAGTAGCTTGGGTCTGCCATCTGCTTACTGATAACGAACAAATTAGGCGTGTGTTCCATGTAGTTATTGGTAAACGTGTGAGCGCGGCAGTTTGTATAAACAACTCCCTTACCAGGGCGCTTTGTTTCATTGGAAATCTGAGTGTGGCTAACTGTCAAGTTCACCCCGGACATTTTGAAACCAGCGCCAGTGACTACCAGGAAGTAGTCTGGTCTCTTAGCATCTGGCCCCTCAATCCAGGCAGCACCATCACACAGGCTACCACCCTCCCATGTACACCAGTCGCACATTACATGGGCAAGACCTTCTCTACCCCAATCAAGGAATACGTTTTTGCAATACAACCCATAAAAGTTACCAAAATTGACCCCAGCACTACTGGATGTTGGCAGGTCGGTTGTAATCAGACCAGAGTTAATAACTCCGCTATTTGCCGGGCGTGCAACTAATGGAAGTTGGAAGCCTCGCGCATGGATGTTCTCAAGGGTAACGTATTCAGGGTTAATCAGGAAGAACGCAGAACCAGCAGAGCATTCAGATTCTCGACGAGAAACCCTGTGATCACCAAGTATTTGGGCGTTGGAGATTTTTGTATGCCCAACTGATACCGCGCCCCAAAACTCTTTTTGACCGATTGCCGTATACACTTCGTCAATGTCTTCATACGAATGCTCAAAAGCATTTAACCACTTGTTTGTTACTGAGCGCTTATATTCATTGGCTGCGTACACGTATAGCCTTGAACCAGCACAATCATATTGCGCAAAACCTCGTACCTTACCGCCAATCTTAGAAATGCGATAACTACCACCAGTTATTTTAATATAGATTTGCTGTGCAACTACTGGAGCCAACATGTCATCATTAGTCAGCGAGTAGGAGTCTGTCGGGCTGATTGTATAAAGTATGCCGTTAACAGCCTGACCAAGGCATACGGTACTTTCCGCACTCACATCTGATATGAGGCTAGAGTTATCACTGCCGGTGACACATACCGCGCCATTACTTCTGGCGTCAACGTCACTTCCGACATTCACTTTTAGCTGATATTCTACGCCGTTGGCGTTGTATATCTTCGCCTGTGTGATGATATGAGTGCCAGATAGTGACGGATTCACAGCCCCTGTTTTTACCCAAACACCACTACCACCATCATTTGCGGCATAAAACCCGCGAACCCTGAAGGATTGATAATCTGTAGTTTCGTTGAATATTGAAACGGCTGAAGGCAACCACTGCCCCATATTTTTATCAATTACCACCAGTGTTGATTGTTCGCCAGCGTCGTTGATGATCTGCTGTACTTGGTCTCTTGCAGTCTCCGCGGCAACCTCTGAAGCCTTAGAATTTGTCTCTGAAATTTTCGCCGCATCTTTAGATGCCTCTGCCTCCGCAGCGCTTGATTCCGCAGCTTCAGAGTCTGCCTTAATTTGGTTGGCAAGATTTTGCAGAGATTCGAAATCAAAATTCTTAAAGAATTCGACTGCATCCGCAATCACAGTTTCTTGTGACTGGTAGTAGCGCAGAGTTTCAGCAACATCTTGCGCCAGTCCGTCAACGGTCAGAGAGTCGCTTAACAGGATCGCGTAGTCAGTAGACGCTACGACAGCGCCGTTTGTGGTAATTGCTTTAATTTCTGTGTCACTGACCACCTTGTTTACGACGGCCATTTGAATCGGTGACGACAAAAACATAATCGTCGCACCAGGGCGAATCAGCGAAAGCGATGATTGCCATTTTGTGCTAGTCCCGGTAACTGTTCCGTCTGCGGTCATAGCCGCTTTGCCTTCTCTGTATAGTGCCATGTTTTTAATCCTCTTTGGTTGGTTGAGTAACGCAGATAATAGCATCAATGAAACGATAAAAAAAGGAGCCTTTCGGCTCCTTTAGTTGTTAAATCAGAATGGGATATCATCATCGAAATCCATTCCCGGATTCCCGCCGCTGTTTTGCGGTTTAGGTGCTTGCTGCGGTTTCGGTTGTTGAGGCTGTCCCCATCCGGATTGCTGATTACCGCCGCCCTGCGTTGGTTCGCGCTGGCTGAATTCCAGTTGCGGCATAATCATTTCATTGTGGCTGTAAGTTGCGCCGTTGTGCTCGCGGTTTACGATCTGAAGTGTCCGGCAGGTTACGCTAATAACCTTGTCGACCTGCAACGCTTCATCGTACCACGCAATCATGCTTTCCTTCGCGAAGAAGACGGCGCGATAGTTGGTGTATACAGTTTCGTCCTGTCCGTCGCGATTGCGGATCTTCATTCGCTCCGACAGGTCGACAGCATACATCTTCCACGGCCCGTTATTGTTGCTGCCCTCTTTTACGTAAGGCGCTTTTCGGATTACCCCTGTTACAACATGCATTGTTTTTCCTATGGGGCGGTTTCCCGCCCGGTTAAATTAGTTGAAAGATGAGATATCTTGTGATTCAGGTTCAGGCTTTGATTCTACCTGTTCCGGCTCACGTTTCGCAACCTCTTGCGGCTTGCCGGGGTTAAATCCGTTCGCTGGCGTCACTTTTAGTTGCGCCTGGCGCTTCGTGATATCGTCTTCCGTCACCTTCCATTCCGCAGGCGTCAACGTCTGTTTAGCCAGCTTGTAAATCTCGCGGAGAGATTCGAGGTCTTCGCACGCATCAATTCGTTTTTTGAAGTCTTGCGGCTTCATCTTGGCGATCTCTGCGTCATCGTCGGCCTGCTTGATGCCCAGCGCGGCGGCTAACGCATAACGGCGAGCGTATGAGGTTGTCGAGCCATACGCTTGCTCAACGGTTTTGCTGATCGGCATGTTGAACTGAAACGCCATCCACTCGCCAGATTCGTGCAGAAACATCGTTTCAAGATGCATAACCTTGTCGGTGCTGGTATCCATCATTGATTGAATGACCATAATTTTGTTCTTTTCCAGTGATGGCCCGATGGCGTCCAGGATATCGCCGAGATTGGCGTAGGTATTCCCCAGGTGGCTATTCTTCCCGCTTTTCTTCGCGGCGACGAAGCCAGACTTCGCTTTGATTAACGCAACGGCGATCTCTTTGAAACTTTCAGATGTACGCATGACAAACTTTCCTTTTCCTGATTGGTGGAGCGCACTATATCACAAGTGCGCCGTAGTGTTTAGCTATTTGTGCCGTATACTTCCGGGAACATGTATTTCACGAATTGCGGCGTGGGCAACTTCACTTCCGCTGCGTTCGACTCGTATGACGGCCAAACGTCATGCTTGACGCATTCGGCGTACTGGTGAATCACACTTTGATACTGCTTCCGCCCGATCTCAATCTGCTGATCCGTTAACGTGAATGCGAGAGGCGCGAACGGTGATTTTTTCTCCTGAGTCAGCAGGCGGACAACCACCGGTCGCTTTTCGTTGTACGTCTTAACGAACAGATCGCGCTGCAATGCCATTTTGAGATAGTATCCAAGGTTGAACGCCAGCCGCCCGAAGTCATCCGGTTTAGAGGTCTGAGTAGTTTTGTAGTCTGTAATCACCACCACTTCGAAAACTTCATCCTGGTTAAACCCCCACTCCTTGATGAGTTCGGGATCCGATACGACGTCAACATGATCGAGCCGAACCTTTACCGGGACGCCGAAAATTTCGCCGAAGATTGACAACTCGCGTTGCGCTGTATCCGATTCAATGCACGCCGCGTGCCGTGGGTTAGCCAGCATCACGTTTCGCATTTGCACGACCGCATCGAAATCAGAATCCTTGACCAGCTTCCGTCCTGAGTTGATGGCGGCGCTTTCGTCGCAGAGTTCGATCGCCCACCACACGTTAACATCAATCCCGGCGCGGTATGCCATTTCCAGCAATTCGGGGTAGTCCTTGTTGGACGTCCCAATCAGGCCACACGCTTTCAATTTCGCAGACAATGCCGACTTCGAAGTAATCAGATCCTTAACGTCGCCCGGCGCGGTCGATCGCAGGTACTCGCCATTAAATTTGGACGTCTCAAGCATGCAGGTATGTGAGCAAGTGCCGAATGAAAGCGCGGCTGTTTCTTCTCGCTCCTTGTATTTCCAGTGGGCCGGGGATGTTGCGTAAATCTCGCCGAGGCTTGAGCCGCTAACGTATCTGGCGCACCAGGAGTTAGGATCGTGGTAATCATCGTTGGATAATTCCGCGTTGGTGTATGCCTTAAAAATTGCTTCAGCCATTGGTATCACTCCGTTTGTGGTTTCGTTGCGTTAAGTATACGCATGACGATTCCAGGTGCAAGGCAAAAAGTGCTATTCGCCAACTGGTCAAAAAACGAGCGAAATTTACGTAAGATTCAGTAAGATGCATCTTACGTGATTTTCTTTATATATTTCATGCGGTTAACCCAAATCGGTAAGATGGTAAGATGCCTATAGGTAAATATTCACAGGAAAATTGGGCCGAAATCGCAAAGCAAAATACATATACCCGTAGAAAATCTTACCTACACAGATAGATAGAGAGAGAGTAATAATAATAATATAGTTAGATATCATATACTTATATATATTCTATGGTTCGATATTGGTTAAAAAATGAGCGAAATTTACGTAAGATGCATCTTACCTAATCTTACTTAAAGTGGTCGACCAGTTTGTAAGTCGATGAATTTTGGGCATAAAAAAAGGTAAGACTGAAATTATCAATCTTACCTAAATTTGTTCACGTTTTAATCAGAGAAGTGATGATGCCACGTAGAGCTTTCGTTCGAATCCGCCTTTGAAGTTGTCATTGTTCGGCACGATAACTTTCATATCGCGTTCTTCAGCCGCCGCCAGCATATCACGATCTTTCCTGCTGCATACGACTCGCAATTCTCGCTTACCTTCGCCGCCACCCTTTCCTTTATATCGGTAGGCCACGATCTCAACGTTGGAAGGGATGATGCATGCCCACACGTCACACTTAAACGAGCTTGCGATATTGAAGTGCATCGCCTCCACCCAAGAGCGAGCCAGGTAAATTGGCCCGTTACCGCCTTCGCTCTGATTGGTTACGATCACCGATCCGAAAGTCAGGTCGCCAGCTAACATCTTCTCGCGGCCCTCCTCATCAATGAATAAGATGTTGCAGTATTCATCGTCCGGCCCGTCCTCATGCACCAGTCGCATCGGGAGCGCATGAAATAGCTCTTGCCTGCCGTTCTCGTGGGTTTTTACGCCAACCCGGTATGATTCAACGAACTCATTTTCAATGCCCTCATAGAGCGTTACAGGCGTACTATCTACGGCCTCCGTTCTGTTCATTATCGCCACGACGCGATCGTGGTCTGCCATCTTGCCGTAGTCGTACCCGTTATCGCGAGTAACCTGCTTGTTGCGCTTAACCACGTACTCTTGCGGAACTTTGCCCAGGTATCGCCCAAGAATGTTGATGCACTCGCTATACGGCTCGCCGCTCAACTTCATTAACCATCCGATCCCCTTATCGGCACCGCAGCCGCTGCAATATGCCCCGCCGTCGCCGCGATTCTCTAATTTGTCCGTCCAGCGGAATCGATCCTTGCCGCCGCAGTTCGGGCAGTCCTGGTGTTTGCCGTTGAAATAGCGGGAGTGGATGCCGCAAATATTTTGTAGCGCCTCGCGCCACATCCCCGGCATGTATGGCAAAACCTCTTTTTCGTCGTAAAAATCCACGTCATAACCTCCAAATAAAAAACGCCCACGCGAGAATCATAACCCGGTAGGCGTTTAGTAGTTAGTCAAATTGTGCTATCGGACTACGCGAAGCATTTCGCGGCGGTCGCAGCGGCGCGTAATCGGCTTGCCGTTGCTGTCGAATCTGAGATCCGGGCGGCAAAATGAAGCCCTGAAGCCTTTGCATTCATTTCGGCGGTAACTCTTATGCACCAGGTAAGCACCATCGGCTGAAATCATGCCGCGCTTAATCCACTGCTGAACAACCTGGATGCTAACACCCAACTCCTTTGCTGTTTTGGCGATACCGCCGTATGCCTCGATCACCAATTCCATCCGGGTAGTCAGGCCCGCCCTTACTTCATCCTTCAGGACGTAATAGCCTGTAGGCTTCTTGCGGGGCTTCTTATCTTTCCCGCGTGACGTCCCGTTATTGCCGTTCAAAGTTCGCTTGTCTACCTTTGCCATTTGTTCCATAATTTAACCTCACAGCACTTTTTGTTAAACACGATAAAATTTGCTCTGTATTATACACGCAACCATGCGAATGACAAATCAGGATTAACCATGCTGACAATTGAACAACAAATTGAAGCCTACGCAGACAAGATCCCATCTATTCAAAAGCGGTTCACGGTCGGGAATATCGTTCCGTACCCTTACCAGGCTGTCGCGTACATCGAGACGGCGAAGCGGATCGCGAACTATGAGCATCCGTTCTACATTAAGGCGTCCGTATCCGCAGGCAAGACAATCATGATCGCCATGCTCGCGGCGCAGTGCAAAACAATGAACTTGCCTATGATGGTTCTCGCCAGGCAGGCTGAGATCGTGAAGCAGGATTCCGAAGAAATCAGCAACCTTGACGTTCCAAACTCCGTTTATTGCGCCGGTTTAGGCACAAAGGCGGCTTACTTCCCGATCGTCGTCGGCTCCGAAGGGACGGTGGTTAATGGACTGTTTAAGATGCTAGGCGATTACGTGCCTTCAGTCCTGGCAATCGACGAATGCCATCAGGTTGACTGGCAAGACCTCGCAGAAGCGATCGCGAACGATGAATCCTTCGAGTACATGAGCCGCGCAAAGGATAAGCCGTATCGCGTGAATGGTGAGATCGTCGATGCCGATTACCCGTACAACGAAAAGTTCGAAACGGTTGAATTTGGCGGCGGGCGCACTCAATACACCATCGTAATCATCGAGTTAATGCGCCGTTGCCTTCAGAAGACGGGGCGAGAACTTCGCATAGTTGGCTACACTGGTTCGGAGTTTCGCGGCGTCATTCCGATCTTACAGGAAGACAAGAGCCAGCCGGGTTTCTGGCGCGAGCAGATCACGGACATTAACACAAACTACCTTGTCGAATTCGGCTCGGTGGTTCCGACAATCTTTGGTGACACTGAGGCCGACGGCCTGGGCTATGACCTGTCAGAGTTTCACGGCTCCAGTCAGGACGGCACTCAGGATTTTAGCGCTGAAGACTTGCGCAAGATGGAGAAGAAAATCCACGATTCCGGCGAAATGACTAAGCTGATTATGCAGAAGGTGGTCGAGCGTGCGCAGACGCGAAACGGCGTGCTTATCACTTGCGCGGGCCAGCGACACTGTAAGGAGGCGGCGAGCTACTTACCGCCGGACGCCACATACGCGATCATCACAGAGAAGACGAACTCGAAGAAACGCGGTGAAATTCTGGACAAGGCGAACCGGGGCGAGATTAAGTACATCTTCCAGGTGATGGCCCTAACGACTGGCGTTAACGTTCCGTTTTGGGATTTTTCTGTAATCCTTCGCAAGATCGGTTCTCTGACGTTGCTGATTCAGCTTTTGGGGCGAGGAATGCGATTGCTCAAAGACTGGCAGAAGGAAGCGCCATATTCGTGGGTGAAAGAAGATCACCTTGTATGGGATTTTGCCGGAACAATGGATGACCTGGGCCAGTTGTATTTCGATCCGATTCTTGAGCAGGCGCAGTATCAGAAGCGCAAGGGCAGCAAGAACGGCCCGAAAATTTGCCCTGTCTGCAAAGGCGAAAATAGCGAGTACGCCCGCCGCTGCATCCACAAGGATAGCAACGGCAATCGGTGCGAGTATTTTTGGACGTCCCAGCGCTGCGAAGACCAAAAGGACCCGAGGACGGGGAAAATCAAGGTCATGGGATGCCACGCTGAAAACGACATTGTGGCGCGCCAGTGCAGATGTTGTGGCGTCCAGTTAAAGGATCCTAACGACAACCTCACCGGGAAGCATTACACGCAAAATGACTGGTATCAGGTTGTAGGCTTTGATTTGGGATTGACACGAAACCAAAGCGGGATCATCTTTAATTACGTGTTGCTCAACCATGAAGGCGAGCGGTTCACGGCCAGGGAAAAATTCTTCCCTGAGTCAGAAAGTGCGATTTGCGGTAAGTTGTGGCGACAAAAGGCAGTCTTCCAGCATGTTGATGATGCTGTAATGCGTGGCAAGTTGGGCGGCATGAAAAACGCCCGCAAGATCCTGGAGTATGCGGAGTACTTCCGCGCGCCGAAGCGCGTAACGCATCGCATCAACGGCAAGAAGGAGGACATTATTTCCCGCAAAGACTTTGGAGGCGAGGAGTGATTACAGACAAAGGGGATTACCTCGAATATTACGGCGGGCCTGTAAAGGCTTGCCCGCTTGAAAAAATCGACCAGATGAACAGCGTTTCGTGGCTGCGTTACGAATACCCCGATTATCTGTTCTGGCATACGGTCAACGAGGGCAGCAAGCACAAGGCGAGCGCCGTTGCAGATCATCAAATGGGATTGCTTAAAGGCGTAAGCGATATCCTTGTGCTGATTGGGCTGGGCGGCAAATACCCGTTCGCCGCCATTGAGCTAAAGCGCCAGGGTAAATCCCAGGCATCGCCAGTGAGTAAGGAGCAACGGGAATTCCTCGCAGCCGTCCGAAGCCGTGGCGGGTTCGCTGCCGTGGCCTATGGATTCGAGCAGTTTAAGATCGCGTTTGAAGACGCAATCAAATAGCACTTTTTGTTAAAACTACCCGGCGAGAGTCGGGTAATATTCTCCCATCGAAACGAATCACGGAGTATTGAAAGATGAAAAAGATGCTTGCTTTAATTGTTCTGTCTCTTGGTCTTATTGGTTGCGGCGAAAAACCAAAAACATATATTTGCGGTAACGAAGCATTTGAGGTTACGAGCGATTATATGAAGGTAGTTAGCGGAAAGAGCGCTGGCGTTTTAATTGATGGCATTGGTGAAAACCAGTATAAGCTGTTTACGCCACTTGGAACGGCTTTTTATACTGTTAACAAAAACACCATTGATATTAAAGTTAGCGTTTATCAGAACACTCTAACTTGCGAGGTTAAGTAATAATGGCAAAAGACACCCAAGACAAAGACACTCATGACGCGTTCACGACGTTTGAACAGCTTGAGCGTGAAACGTTCATAGGCAACGCGCTTGCCACTGGCGGACACTATCAGGCCGTCAAGCCTGATAAGTTCTACCAGGTAACGGGCAACCGCTACGCCGGGAGCAAGACACCGGATATCGTCCGCGACAAGTGGTCAACCGATCGCAGCCTTATTGCTTACATGGAGGAGCGTTACGGGCCATACGACCTGGACGCCGCCGCCGAAGAAAGCAACACCGTCTGCCAGAAGTTTTACGACGAAAAGACCGATTGCCTCAAGCGCTGGTGGGGGAAAAATAAGCACGTCTGGCTTAACCCGCCTTACTCGTTCCCGGATCCCTTCGTGCTGAAAGCTATTGAGCAGATGGAGCATGACAACCAGATCGATATTTTGCTTCCAGGCGACAACTCTACGGCGTGGTTCCGAGACGCACAGAAGGCAGCGGCTGAGATCATTTGGATTGTCGCAGACGTCACGGAGGATGAAGACGGAACGCAACTAAGCCGATCCGGTCGCCTGGCCTTCATCAACGGCCTAAGCGGTAAACCAGTCGACAACAACAACAAGGGCAGCGTGATTTTTATCATGCGCAAACTCAAGCCTGGCGAGGAGCAAAAAACGTTCTACGTCCCGGTAAGCGAAATCTGCCCGTCATTAACTAAAAAGCGCATGCGCAAACGTGGGATCTGAAAAATGGAACAGCTTGAATCTTTCACAGAATACCTCCACATCGTCGTTACCCTGCTGGACAAGTACGGCTTCATCGGTACGGATGAAGAAAAGATGGCCTTCGCCGATAGCATCGACGGCACTTATCAAGAGTTCATGGATAACGGTACGCCGATTGCTGACTGGCCCGCGATTCTTGAGCGCGAATTACTGGATTTTCGGGCGCGTGAAGGTGCGGAATATTTCGCGAAACAGCACTAATTGCTAAACAATGCCCGCCGCGAGCGGGTATTATTGTTCCATCAACCAATCAGGAGCTAACGCCATGAACACCAAAACCATTGCCGACACCATCAAGATCGCACAAGTTAAGCCGCACATCGTATCGCGCCACCTGATTAACCTTTCTCGCCTGTGCATGGCCGACTACGTGGATAAGCCTTTAGAGAATGGCCTTGATGGTGAAATCGGCGCGATCTACTTCCGAGCCGCCCACGGCATCGAAGAAATTAACATGTATGAGCAGATGGCGGAATGCTTCTGCATTTACGGTGACGAATAATGATTGTCGAATCTGGCCGCGCTGCCGTCTGGCAGCATGCCAAAGAGGCTGGCATTAGTGACGATATCGTGATGATCGCAAAGTATTTCGATATCAAGGATATCTCCATTGTGTTCAATGGGAAATTTACCTATCTTCATGAGCGCCCACTGAAGCGCACGCGTATATCGGTTGCGACGCGAGCGGAGGCCGACGCTCTGAAGATGTTCATTAATGAGTCGAAGCAGACCAAAAAATATTACAAGTAGCGGGAGTGTTGAGAATGCGATATATTGCGATCCTGATTACGGCGGTGGTTCTCACTATCGCAATCTTTAACTACGCAATTCAATTGGGATAAATTATGCAACCTAAAATCACAGACGAAGAATTTTTAGCCGCCCGCGAGGAAGGCAAGACCTACCGCGAGATCGCCGAAGAGTTCGGCATGAACGTTCGCAGTGTGGAGCGTCGCGGCGTTCGACTTGCCCGCCAAGGGCATTTGCACGGTAACAACCACGTAGCGAAACACATCCCGGACGGGTTCGGGGTCAAAGGCACATCGACCATGATTCGCGCGAACGGTGACGAAGTTGTGCGCTGGGTCAAGTCAGAAGTAGACCGCGACCGCATGATCGCTTTGATGGAGGCGGCGCAAGCATCATTCTGCGAAGACCTCCCGCGCGCTGAACCGCAGCCGAAGGATGAATCGAAGTTTTTCGTTGAGGATCAGCTTGCCCTGTATCCGATCTTCGACTTGCACATCGGCGCGATGGCCCACAAGCACGAATGCGGCGAGAACTACGACACCAGCACAGCAGAAAGGGTTCTTAACCGCTTCTTTGACTATTCCGTTTCGGTTGCCCCGCAGTCTAAAAAGGCGGTCTTGCTGGTCGGCGGTGACTTCCTTCACAGTGACGGCCTGGACGCAGTAACCCCGGCAAGTGGTCACGTTCTCGATCAGGATAGCCGTTACGCGAAACTTGTCTATGTGGCTATTCGCTCCTTGCGCCGCGCCGTGTCGCTACTGCTGAGTAATCACGCTGAAGTAGAGGTGCAGGTAATCGAGGGGAACCACGATCAGGCTGGCATGATCTGGTTGCGTGCAGCGCTCGCAGCGTTCTATGAAAATGAGCCGCGCGTATTCGTTGACGTCAGCCCTGCGATTCTGCATCGCACAGTATGGGGCAAAACGATGCTGGGCTACACTCACGGCCACACGATGAAGAAGGCAGAAACGCGCCTCGCCGCAATGGCTACTGACTTCCGCAAGGAGTTCGGGCAATGCGACTACATCTACACGCATTCGGGCCATTGGCATCACCAGACCGTCACGGAGCACTCGTTAGGGATTGACGAAGTACACGGCCAGTTAGGGGCCAAAGACGCTTACGCCGCTCGCGGTGGTTGGCGCTCCTATCGCCAGGCGGCGGTTATTCTGTACAGCAAAGAATATGGCGAAGTAGGCCGCTTTATCTACCGCCCGAACATGTAACCACAACGGCCCCGCGAGGGGCCAACAAGGAAAACCGATGAATAGAAATATCTGCATTTTCGATCTCGATGGCACGTTGTCAAATGGCAACCACCGTTTGCACCTGCTGCCGAAAAAAGATCTCCACCTAACAGAAAGCTGGACGGCGTTCAACATGGCGGCTGGCGGCGACGCTCCCATTACGGACACGATCCGGGTAATGGAGGCCATGCGCGCAGCAGGATTTATCGTCATCATCCTGACCGGGCGAAGTGATGAGGCACGCGAGATCACTGAAAAATGGCTGGTGCAAAATGGCGCATCGCATTACGACCTGCTGATTATGCGCTCCGCCTCCGACAACCGGAAAGATACGGTTATCAAAGAGGAAATTTTACGCAAGATTGGCATTGAGCGAATCGTTGCGGCTTGGGATGATAGCCCCACTGTTATTGCGCACTTCCGCAGCCTGGGTATCACAACTTACCAGGTCTGCGACTACGGCGAAAACCTTCACGACCATCTGAAATCTCATGGAGTAGACAAATGAAAAATGTAATCATCCTCAACGGCGCGCCTGGCATCGGAAAAGACACCATCGCGGAAATCATCGCCCGCAAATGGGAGTGTCGGATCCTGAGTTTCAAATCACCGATGTTTGACATTGCGCGCGCCATCCTGTGTGCAACCGACTTTGCCCGCTTCGCCGTCCGTTACCACGACCGCAGACGGAAAGAAGTCAAGTGCGACTTTTTAGGCGACCGCTCGCCGCGTGAATTCCTGATTCACATTAGCGAAAATTTCGTAAAGCCGACGTTAGGCAAAAAGCAGTTCGGCAAGTTGCTTTGCGATTCCGTCGTGAATTCGCCTGTTAGTTGCGTCGTCAGCGACGGCGGATTTGACGAAGAAGTAGAGCACATCGCGGCGCATGATAGCGTAAACGTCTTTGTCGTTCGCCTGCATCGTGACGACATGACTTTCGAGGGTGATAGCCGCAAGCATATTAGCCGCCCGGATCTGATTTGCGAAACTTATCACGAATTCGATTTTGATATGACGACTGGCGAGCCGGAAGACGACGCGCAAAAAATCCTTGATATGGTTTTTGAAGGGTATTAATATTCTCTACGTAATGCCTTTATTATCACCGCCTTAAACTTTGGGAGCCTTAACAGGTTCCCTTTTTTTTGTTCTTTATTTGGCCCAACGCATATATCATCGCATTATCACTTAACTAACAGAGGTTGCATATCATGCGGGAATTCATCAACGCGGCAACCAATGGTAGCGGCGGTGTTACCCTCGCAGGCTCTGCGACCGGGCAACTTATCATTGCGGCCATTGGTTTATTTTTCATGATTATATTCGGATCCTTCGGCGCGTGGTTGCGCTGGCGAGATTCAAAGGCGCTTCGTGAAGCGCTGGAAGCCGGGGATATCAAAACGGCGGTGAAGATCAGGAGTAAATAACATGGGGATTAAAACGCGGGTTACATTCGCGGCGGCGATGGCGATCGCTGTCGCCTTCCTCCCAAAAGTGGAGGACACGAAATACAAAGTTTATACCGATATCGCTGGCGTTTCGACGGTATGCGAAGGCATCACGGGGCCGGACGTAATCAAGGGGAAAACCTATACCCGGTCAGAATGCGATGCTCTTTTGGCGAAGCACATCCAGGTCGCAAAGCGTGTAGTTGACAGCAAAATCAAAGTGGCCGTGCCTGACACCTTCAGGGCGTCGATGTACAGCTTCACTTTCAACGCTGGCGGCGGCGCATACTCCGGCAGCACGATGCTGAAGTTGACGAACCAAGGGCGGCTATATGAGGCGTGCGAACAGCTTTACCGCTGGACGTACTATCGCAACCCGAAGACGGGCAAGAGGGAAAAATCGCGCGGCCTGCATAATCGCCGGGATCAGGAATTCAATCTGTGCATTAAGGATCTAAAATGAGTAGCTTAAATTTTCAGCGAGCATTGGCAATCGGCTTCATCGTGTGGGCGGTTGCACTGGTTTCCGGTTGCGCTTCCAGCGTCCCGATAATTTCCGATCTGGTGGGCAGCAAGCCGGATATGACGGCTCAAGTCGGAGCGGAGAACGTGAAACAGGCGGTTGGCGTGACGAACAAAACTGACACGTCGAGCAAGCAGGAAACCACCTTCAAAGAATCGGCAGTTGGCAAGGTTGACACTTCCAACAAAAAGGCGGTGACGACCTCCAGCATTCACGCGAACCAGATTACGGCGGAGAAGATCGAGATCCGAAACGACGGTAGTGGAAGCATGATTCCGTGGCTGATTGGTGCCGTTGGGGCCATCATGTTCGCTGTCGGTGTTTTCGGTATGTGGCGAGAGCGAAAAAATAAAGGGGCGTAAGCCCCTTTTTTCATATGTACCGTTTGACGTGCAGAAGTGCCACGCCATCTTCATCATTCAACCCATGTTCAACCGTGTTTGTCGCGGCCATGCCTTGATATAGCAAGGTGAGCGCGGCACGCAAGTAATTTTCTGGTGAGATCTGATTCACGCAAACAAGCCTGTGAACCTCCGTTATCAGATCTTCCACCTGCTTTCCCGAATAGGGCTTCATCGTCGAGTTGCTCAATGTGCATCATCTCCCACATGTATTTGTTGTCCATCCCTTCAAACGACCGGAAGTTAAATCCAATCTCCCTGTTATCAGGGCCAGTACACCACACCACGCCGTTTTTTCCGTCCAGGTATCCATTCGTATAGCTTCGCGCTAAAAACTCCTTAGAAACCATTGAGGCGAACATACGGTGTGATACGTTGGCGGCTTTTGCCATGCGCGGCGATTCGCGGTGCATGTAAACGAACTTCGCAAAATCTTGCCGGGTAAATTCCCGGCGAGACTCGCAGAATCGGTAAATGTCAAGGATAAACATTCATTACCTCATGAACGAAGGGTTAATAAAGACCTCTGAATCAATCACGCAGATGAACCCTAATTCCTCCATCTTCGGCAGCAATTTTTCCTTAATCCTTTTGCTTACCCCGGACTGACCTTTGAAGATCTTCAGATTGCGGCACGCGTTATAGATGCTCTGAACCGTCATCACGCCTTTAGCCTGCTTGCCACGGCTTGCGATAACATCGTACACCGCCTTAATCTCCGCGCCCTCACCAGCGAAGCCGGACGAATCAGCCGACGACAAATACGTTTTGCTCAACTCATGAAACATGATGATGGCTTCGTCGATCGTTTCGGTTCCGATCTTCTTCGAGCGCTTGCCGCCAGGTTGCCAGTTGCGGATCGTGTGGATTACCGACGCCAGGCGCATCACCTGCTTATCGAATTTACCCATCGCACCGCGCAGCATCGTATGCGAATACTTCCCGCCGTCGCCTAATTCCGGCTCCAACTCCTGGCGGGCCTTGTTCAGCCGACGCATGCCTGCTTCAGTCACTTCCAGCTTGATATACGATTCCGTCATAATGTCATGAATGAGGCGGAAGTAATCAGCGCGTAAAGACTTGTCGATCGGCTCATAGGTCGAATTCCCGTTTTCGTCAATGAACACACGCTCACCTAACCGCGTTTGCTCGCGAACCAAAAGGAAACGCTCTGATACACCGATACCGCGAGAACCAGCTTGCATGATGGCGTCGATGGTTTCATCCTGGGCGATTACGCAAATACAGCCCAGCGCGACGAATGACATATTATTACTGACGTCGGAACGTGCGATCGATACGTGGCCCTTATCCCACGCTTTCAACACCAGTTCGCTGTTCGTCTTCTTGCCGCCGTCGTTGCCATACGTGATCCCTAACAGGCTGTTAACCGCTGTCGCTTCGTCCGAGATAACCGCAAAGTTGCCTTGCCGATTGTTGATTTTCGCCAGGCCTTCCGGCGTGGTATCTGAAACGGGGAACGTCAGATCGCACATGCTTTCTAACTTCTCCTCAAGTTCGTCTTTGTCTTCGAACAGTTTCGCCATATCGGACTGCGATAACTCGCCTTTCATGGCCTGCTTGTTGGCTGACAACTTCGCCATGATTTTCTTGCGCTCTTTCTTGCGCGCCTCGTTGATTCGCTCAACCTCTGCGACGATCGGATCGATAGCCAGCGAGTTAATCGCAGACTTACCAGCGGAAGGCGGCTGCGACGTAATGACGTAAAGCGTAGTTGGTTGCTCGCTTCCGTGGTACTCCACCCAAAAGCGACCCATCATCGCGGCGGACACGGTTCCGAGGAAATGCATATAAGCCGATGATTCCGGGAATTGAACGGAGCGAGCGGCGTTTAGCGCCAGCTTTCCGACGATATCGTAATCATTCGCGATCGAGATCGTGGGATACTTGTCCGCGTTTACGTCGATATCTTTCGGCTTGGGCCAGAAAGAAACTGAGTCGCGATACCCGTTCGCACGGATGGCTACGCGCAAGGGGCTGGTGCCTTCCCTCTCTGCGATGGCAATGATATCTTGTGGGGACACGCGGTCATTTAAAAACATGCCTTGCTCCTGATTGGTTAATCGTGCGGCTAATGATAAGCCGTCTTAAATCCGAGATCCAGTGATAATCTAAACGCACTTGCAAAATGTGCTTAGGTTATCGGGGCGCATGGCCCCGAATCCGTTACAGGTATTTCGCCTCAAACGTGGTGCCGTCCGACACGCTGAAACCGACTTCCTCACGGTAGAGCGTCCAGCGGCAACCGTCACGGTCGAAGATGTACCCGGCGACGCCGCCCAGCGCTCGACCACTTTCCACCTGGTAGCGCTTTCCGACGGTGAAGGATTTTTTCACCGGGTTTTTGTGGTCGAGGCCAACGCATTTCAGGGTTTTCGTTTTCAGTTCGATAAACGTCGCCACCACCACGCCGCCAACGCCAGCAATGAACAACTCACCGCTAATGCCGACCGACAAGTAAACGCGCTTCTTCTTCAGTTCGTCGCTGTTATATACCATCATTGACACATTGCCTTCGTCGTCAATGCGAGCGGAATAAAGGTTGTTTTCCTGGATATTAACAGCACAGCTTGAGGTGCATTTAATTTTGATTGACTTTGCCATTTTATTTCCTTTCTCCCATTTCGATATAGAGGTTTACCAGATCCAGAAAGTCGGATTTGTTTCTGCAACTCAATTTAAAGCCAACGTGCGATTCGATCTTATTTTGCATTGCCGCCATCGTTGCGCCGCCGTTATTCATCTTCAGAACTTCGCGGCATACGTCAGCAAGTTTTTTAGATATCATATTTCACCACCGTAAATTTAGTGTTTTTGCAAGCGCCTTCTATATCGCTAATTAGGCGATTCACTCTGATATTAATCATCGTTTTGTGGTGCATGACGTCAACAATCCCACAAACCCACAAAATCATGATTGAAAAGATAAGAGCACCAGGCCCATGCATAGAAAATAGTGCGGTCATTACTGCGATCGTGAATTTCATTCTGGTTTTCTCAGTTGCGTTTCGATGGAATAACTATACCCGCAATTAAGCGGGTACGTTTAGCAATTCGTGCTATTCATTAAAGTTCGCCTGGAACACGGCGCGAGCGAATCCGCGCGGAGTGATAGAGCGAAGCATCTTTGTTCTTTCAGACTTGCCGCCCAGGAATTTCCACGCCCAAAAGAAATCTACGCCCTCCACACCTTCCGGCGGTAATAAACGTTTCGGCTCCACGAATCCGTTACCGTGCCAGATGCACGTTTTCTTCGTGTAATTGTCGCAGTGCGGCATTTTTGGGTGCCAAACTTCCTCATGCGGCGCAACAT
>OGYN01000232.1_pt1 | contig 52026 bp, 46 predicted proteins | sample 1576551 | NCBI WGS metagenome assembly OGYN01 (sample SAMEA3541589, study PRJEB24748) | human gut metagenome | biome: human gut; feature: human-associated habitat; material: faeces | place: China | collected 2012 | reverse complement strand
GCAAAAATGTCAGATTCCCTTTTTGGAAACTGACATTTTTGTCTACAGTCTGAAATGACGATTTTTAATCGCCATTTTTTTATTGTTAAAAATAAAATCGAAAAAGTTTTAAAAATATTGCTTAAAATCGAATATTGTTATATAATATAAATAATTGTGATAAAATCGTTTTGTCTGTAATCTGAATAGGAGTGATATTTTTGAAAATAAAAAGTGTTTCAAAAAAATCCGTCATACTTATGGAGTTTGACTGGGTTTTGTTTATAGCGACAATCTGTTTGTCGGTGTTTGGAATAGTGATGATTTATTCGGCTACGAGAACATTGCAGTCGAATACGAATGTAATAGTGCAGTCGGGTGCAATGGTTATAGGTTGTGCGGCAATGCTTGTAACGTGTTTTTTCGATTACGAACAGCTTAAAAATCTCGTCAAACCGATTTATATATTCGCCGTCGCGATACTGCTTTTGGTATTGGTGTTTGGTGTCAGCGGCGACTGGGGTGCGAGGAGCTGGATCAGATTCGGTGCAATCGGTATTCAGCCTTCGGAAATCGCAAAAATTTGCTTTATAGTAACTTTTTCGTGTCACTTATCCAAAGTGCATGACGATATAAATAAACCGCTTACGATTTTAGGATTGTTGCTTCATATCGGCGTGCTTGTAGGTTTGATTTTGTTACAGCCTGATATGGGCAGTGTGTTGGTATTTTTGTTTATGTTTATATGTCTTATGTTTGTTGCAAAACTTTCATATAAATATATATTGCCGATTGGTGTGGCAGGTGTCGCGTCATTGCCTTTTATATATAAGTATGTACTTTCGGAATATCAGCAGAAACGTATTCAGGTGTTTTTCAATCCAAACCTTGACCCAAGGGGCAGAGGCTATAACGTAATTCAATCTAAAATTGCGGTCGGTTCGGGTCAGCTTTGGGGTAAAGGATATTTGCAGGGAACGCAAAACCAAATGGGTTATTTGCCTACTAAATATACCGACTTTATATTCAGTGTAATAAGTGAGGAATTTGGTTTTATTGGTGCATTGCTTGTTACGGCGGTGCTGTTCTTCATAATTTATAAATGCTTTAAAACCGCTCAAAAAGCCGATAATGCTTTCGGAAGATATATTTGTGTCGGTGTCGGTGCAATGATGTTGTTCCACGCATTTGAAAATATCGGTATGTGTATCGGACTTATGCCTGTTACGGGTATTCCGTTGCCGTTTGTAAGCTACGGCGGTACGTCACTTGTTGTGAATATGATTGCAATAGGACTAGTGCTTAGTGTGTCGTATCACAATAAACCGCGAAGTGTGTTTGATGTATACTAATAAAGTGGGCCTGGTGACAAAATGTCACCAGCTCCAAAAATCACATCTGCGATGTAATTTTTGAGTATTTTTTTGAAAAAATCATAAAGTTCCTCCAAAGTCGAAACTTTAGATTTTAAGCCATTTCTGCCGCACAGGTCGTCAGAAATGATTTTTAATGAGGTTGCACCTCAAACTCCCAAAAATAAAGTAGACAAAACCATTATGGTTTTGTCTAAAGTCCGAGGCTGTCGACAAATTGTTGGCAGTCTTTTTTGTTTACTCACAAACTATCGTCGATTGAATATTATATAGTAAGGAGGCAAGAATTTCTCGCTTGCCTTTTTAAAATATTTGAGGGGAGTGAAATTTATGTATATATTGATTGGATCGGTCACTACTGCGACAAGACTTAAAAAAGCTGCAGAAAAAATTATCGGTTTTCCGGCATATGTTGTGCATACGCCGTCCGCTTTAAATCAAGGTGGCTGTTCCTATTCCGTGCGTGTTGATGACCGTGCACTTAATGAAATCAGAAAGATAGCCGGCGATAATGAGATTCCGATTAGACGGATTTATATAGAAAGAACAGTAAACGGGGAGCGTGTTTATGATGTTGTATCTTGATAACGCGGCAACGACTTTGAAAAAGCCTTTGTCGGTGTATGCGACGCTTTTTAAGAGTACCTTGTTTTCGGGCGGAAACGCAGGACGGGGAGGACATAAGATGAGTATGGACGCAGTGCGTGCTATTGTAGATACACAAGATTTGATTGCACAGCTTTTTAATATAAAAAAAGCCGAAAATATTGTTTTTACGCAAAATGCGACGTATGCTCTGAACACTGCCATTCTCGGCACAATGTCAAACGGAGGACATATTGTCGTTACGGAGATGGATCATAACAGCGTTTTAAGACCTGCTTGTTTGCCCGGTAATTACACCGTTGTAAAAGCGGATAAGAGCGGGTATGTACACGCGGAAGATGTTGAAAAGGCTGTGAGGAAAGATACAAGGTTTATTGTCTGTACCCATGCGTCAAACGTGTGCGGAACAATTCAGCCGGTGTATGAGATAGGAAGAATAGCGAAAAAGCATAAAATACCGTTTTTGCTGGACGTTGCACAAACGGCAGGGAGCATAAATATTGATGCGGAAAAAATGAATGCGGATATGATAGCTTTTCCGGGACATAAAGGTCTTATGGGACCGCTTGGAACAGGCGGATTGTATGTGAAAAGTCCGGAAGAACTTGCACCGCTTGTGACGGGCGGAACGGGAAGTAATTCGGAGAGCGTTTCCCAGCCGGAATTTATGCCCGATAAGTTCCACAGCGGTACGATGAATACACCTGCAATTAAGGCTTTGGGGGCAGGGGTTAAGTATGTTATGAAATACGGCGTTGATGTAATCGGTAAGTATGAAAAAATGCTTTCCGAAAAATTTAAAGAAAATTTGATGAATATGGATAATGTTACGGTATACGGGAATGATAACAGTGTTGCGACTGTCGCGTTTAATGTGGCAAATCTCGGAAGCGAAGAAGTTTTTGAAATGCTTAAGGGCAAAGCGGCGGTAAGAGCGGGTTATCATTGTGCACCGCTCGCACACAGAGCGATAGGTACATCGGGTAGGGGAGCGGTCAGAGCGTCGTTCGGAGTTTTTAATTCAAAAAATGATGTAGCGAAAATGACTGATTATGTGTATAAAATCAGTAAAAATGTGTCGGGATAGAGAAATCTGTCCCGGTACATAAAAATGACAAATTTTTTTGAAAAAAGTATTGACAAATGCTTTTTGGTCTGTTATAATTAATCAAGTCAGTTGGTGAGTAGAGAACTCACTGAAAGACAGATTGAATTATGCGGGTGTAGTTCAATGGTAGAATTCCAGCCTTCCAAGCTGGTCGCGTGGGTTCGATTCCCATCACCCGCTCCAATATATGTGTCTGTAGCTCAGTTGGATAGAGCAATTGCCTTCTAAGCAATGGGCCGGGGGTTCGAATCCCTCCAGACACGCCAATTTCTTTTTGGAATTCAAAAAGAGTTTAGTGTGCGTAGATAACTACCGCCATCATATGGTGGGTATAGTTCAGCTGGTTAGAGCGTCAGTTTGTGGCACTGAATGTCGTGGGTTCGAATCCCACTACCCACCCCATTTTAATTTTAATATACAGGGATATAGCCAAGTCGGTAAGGCACCAGATTTTGATTCTGGCATGCGTAGGTTCGAGTCCTGCTATCCCTGCCAGGGCCATTAGCTCAGTCGGCAGAGCACTTGACTTTTAATCAAGTTGTCCGGGGTTCGAATCTCCGATGGCTCACCAAGTGAAACCGCTTAAACGTATGTTTAAGCGGTTTTTTGTTCGTTAAATTGGATAGCGGCTGTTGTGTAATTTAATTATATAAAGAAATAAGATTAAACATTATATTTATTTTGTATATAGTGATAAGAAAATCAAAATTAAGGAGGTATTAGACAGAAATAAATGATGATTTGTATTTTTGTCCGTTGGTGGAAATGAATATACATAATTATGAATGTATAGAAAATTGTGATTGTATCGATGGGTATATAAAAATTTCATTCTTGCCTGATGAATATAAAAGAAAAGCGGAGTTCAAAGAAATTTGTAAAAATGCAAATATCACTTTGATTAAAATAGTTATAGCTTGTGAATAAACCTATTTCCGAATTATCTTATTTTTTTGTGTGGTTTAAAAGCAAGCCGTTTTACCGTCTAATATAAAAAAATAAGGTGTTTATTATGTATATGGTGCAAAATCCTAATCCGGAGGCAGTTATTCAAGTCGAAAAAATAACAGGTTCGGTTTTATCAAACCTTGAATGTTTTTCGGAAAAAAGTGTTGGAAAACAAAAAATATAAATAAAAAAGTGTTGAAAACATTAGGTTTTCAACACTTTCTCATTTGGCAGGGGTACAAGGACTCGAACCTTGGGCACGCGGTTTTGGAGACCACTGTTAAAATACTCTGTAACCCGCATAAATACTATGTTTTCGGAATGCTTTTTTTATATGAATTACAGTTTGTATTACAATTTTTGAAAACGTTATTTGACCACATATTTTTGATATTTGCTATTTGGTTTGTCTGGGATTGTCATTTGTAATTTGTTACTGGCAAGTAACGGTTTTAAATATCTATCGCGGAAATAGTTCTTATCTTTAATATCTATATGTGTCATCATTTCCTTTCGTGTATGAGGTTCAGAACAGAATTCGATCAAGGCAATGAATTTTTCATTTACACGTTTATCTTGGGGGGTATCTTGGGGGGTATCTTGGGGGGTATCTTGGGGGGGAATTGACGGTCCTACTGTTTTCGTTATAATTTCAGTAAGCGGAATTATGATTCGGAAGATGTCACCCTCAATAAATTCCGGTTCCCCACCTGAATACATTTTAGTGTATTTATAAGTATTACGCATACCTGAACCTAGTTCATCTGCAAGTCCAATTTCGCGAAATACTTTAGAAATTGGCGGGTTTTTTGAATATGGATCAAAAGTTGCAAGACTTAATAATCCATGCCCGTGAGAAATACTGGCATTTTCGGTATAAATTCTTGTTTTTTCAATAACCATTTTTGATACATAACCGCTTGAAAAATCACGGTGCATTAATAAATTGGATATTATTTCACGAAGAATATGATCTCTTGCACTTACACTTTGTATTCCGTCTAAATTAAATGTATCATTTAAGTGTTTTTGACCAAATGCAAGAAGACGGTCATAACTTTCAAGAAGATTAGTGATAATAACATCGCGATCGTCATAACGATCAACATTCTGCACTCTAAAAATTGCATCTGTTTTATGTTGAGGTAGAACTGACATAATAGTGCTGTTACTACCAAAAAGCAGTATAGCCGCTATGGTGATACCTTCTTTTTGCGTATATTCATCAGTAAGAATAAGACCGGCACTTCTCAACAATTCCTCGTCAGACATTGATTTCCAAGGGTGGTTTTCGCCTCTTGCACGAGTCATTCTCCTTACACGTTCTATTAAATCGGGTCTTAGAGCGTCTATACCAAAACGTGTAACTTTATTTACATAATAAGTTCCATTCTTACGAGCGTATAATTTATAAACTTCATCGGTATTATTGGTAATATCTATATCTGATTCATGATTTCTGTCATATATACGTCCGGAGCAACGGCATATATTAGCACCAACCGGAACGCGTATATATAGTATGATTTTATTGTCATATTCATATTCAATAGGAGTAAGATAAAGTGGTGGACTAATTTTAGACTCATTATTTATCGCAGTGACAAAATTCTTTTTTATATTATCAATACAATCTTTCTGAATACCAAGAATTGTACCGTTATCTTTTACTCCAAGAAAAATATGACCGCCGCCACGATTGGAAAATGAGCATACAGTTTCGTAGACATCTTTTGTAATAGCAGTAGTAGATTTTTTAAATTCTACATTGTTATTTTCGCCATCGGTTATTAAGGTTAAAAGTTCCTTTGGTAACTGCATATTTAAAACTCCTTTTTTGAATATTTTATATTATGTCCATTTGCATATATAATTTATATGATTATATCACAAATATTTTAAATATTCAAATTATAGTTGTATAAGTTAAAAATGATTGCTATAATACATAATGTAGATATTTATTATCTCGTGTTAAATTTCTTAGAGAAACACAATATGTTTTAATTGGGGCTACTAACGAAATATTTGGCTACATCAAAGATTGTTACGCAACAAATATTACCTGTGATAGTTAAGAGCTTTTATTAAGATGTGAAGTAACAAAAAGGAGGAATCCTGTTTGAAAAAGAAAAAAGATGAAATAACCATCCGTTCCAGTGCGGCAGAATATCTAATCTATGTTGCCTCTGTTGGCGACCAGCAGGACAGCGTTGAAATGCGCTATGAGGATGAGAATATATGGTTGACACAAAAGATGATGGCAACATTATATGACGTGGATGTTCGCACCATAAATTATCATGTTAAAAAAATATTTAATGATAGTGAATTACAAGAAGATTCAGTTATCCGAAAATTTCGGATAACTGCCGCTGATGGGAAAAGTTATAGCACAAATCACTATTCATTGGAGATGATTATTTCAGTTGGTTTTAAAGTGAATTCTGAGCGTGCGGTTCAGTTTCGTAAATGGGTAAATCAGATTGCAAAGGACTACACCATCAAAGGTTGGGTCATGGATGATGAGCGTTTGAAACGTGGAACTTATCTGACAGAAAAGTATTTTGACGAGCAATTAGAACGTATTCGTGAAATACGGGCAAGCGAAAGAAAGTTTTATCAGAAAATCACAGACCTTTATGCTACAGCGATTGATTATGATAAAAATTCTGCAACTACGAGAAGATTTTATGCGACTGTTCAGAATAAAATGCATTATGCTATTCATGGTCATACGGCTGCAGAATTAATTGTGGAAAGAGCCGACCATGAAAAAGAGCATATGGGATTAACCACATGGGCAGATGCACCGGATGGTAAGATTAAGAAAAGTGATGTCACTGTAGTAATACAAGGATATAATTCTACCGTTTTGGAAAACAAAACGAAATTTCCCTGAAACATAATGGAGGTGAACGATTATTATGATTAGCTGGGAGGAATATTACGAAGAATACCTTGAGGGGAAAAATGCAGAGCAGATTATGGCAGTAATACGTGACCTTAAACAGGAAATTGACCATCTTAAGAATACTATGGAACATCCAAAGTATGGCAGTGAGTCGATTAAGCATCAGAGCGAATCAACTCAATTATGGTATACACGTACATATCTTGAAATAGCGAAAGAAGCTCTTATTGAAGTTGGTGGTACCTATACACCCTCCAAAGCTGAATTGAAGGTGGCTGCATTTGAGGCAAGCATTCCTGCAATATGTAGAGTGGAATTTTTGATAGGCGGCTACTTCTATGGATACGAAATAAGGACATACATATTAGATGATGAGCATCCATGCATGAATGTGAATCACTCCTTTAGCCCCAGATCGAACAATTCTCATATTGAACCAGACTATCCAATCAACAAGGATAAGTTGTTGAAAGGCATCAGAGAATTGCATATCGCTGAATGGCACATAAAGTATGATTTGAGCAGATTTAGCGATAGTGTCATGGACGGAACGCAGTGGCATCTTGAAATTTATTTTTCAGATGGACACGAGCCTGTGAAGATATATGGTGATAATGCGTACCCTTATAATTTTAGAGAGTTTCAAGAACTACTGGGGATGGAGCCGGATGTGTAGAAAGATGATGAGTGATATTTATTTCAAATTTACCACACATATAACATGGTTAAACAGAAGGGTGGATAGAGTATTTAAATAACATATAAAGAAATTATTGGAGCATCAAATATGCGAATTTGATGCTTTTTTTATTGCATTTAAAAAGTAACAAAACAACAGTTATGGCAATATAAAGAAGAATATTAAATGTAATATAAGCTATAAAAATGGATATAGATGTAATTAAAAACTCGATACATTTCTACAAAAAAAGTTTCGTATCATTCAATAACTGGTAATTACACTGGGTATATATAGGCTCTATACATTAGTAGAATAAAAAATTATTTTCAACCACACCTATTTATAAAAAATAAATTTGGAGGTTATGAAAATGAAAAACTTAAACGAATTACCGGAGATTTTAGAAGTATCAGACTTGATGGAGTTTTTTGGGTTAAGCAGAGCCGGTACATATAGACTGGTGAGAAAAAAAGGATTCCCGGCATTCAAATTGTTAGGAAGATATACCATACAAAAAAGATCCTTGATTAAATGGCTTGAACGTCAAGAACGTGAAGCGGAAATGAGCTGATTGATTTTATACATTATTTACTTAGTAAAAATTTAATCAAGGAGGATATTAAAAATGAAGCGAAGAGGAAATTTAGAAGGTTGTATAACAAAAAATTCAAGAGGAAAATGGATTGCACGATTGCAAATCGGTTATAATAGCAACGGTAAGCCAAGGATAAAAACATTTACAGGAAAGACATCTGCAGAGGCACGGCGGCGAATGAATGAATTTAAAAAAGCTGTTTCAAATATGAACAACATATCTCAAGCAGAAGGTCTTATGTGTGAGGGGTTAAGATACTGGAGTGCTAAATATAAAAAGCCGATGTTGAAACCGAGTAGTTTTGACAGGTTGGTACAGACAATCGAAAATCAAATCATTCCATATATCGGAAGTTATATGATTAAAAAAGTATCGACATATGATATTCAAGATTTAATAATTAATCGTATGCAAAAACAAGATTTATCCCATAGTAGTATTAAAAAGGCATACGAAGCCTTGAATGGTTTTTTCAGACAATATATGATAGAACGTAAGTTGACGTTAAATCCAATGCTGGGTGTTATCTTGCCATCTAAAGACCAATTTAACACAAAGCAGATTAATGCATTGAGTGAAGATGAAATGAAAATGTTCACAAGGGTAGCGTCAGATAAAATGAAAAATGGTGAATTATGCAGATACAGATACGGTTATGGGTTGATATTTGTTTTATACACAGGATTAAGAGAAGGTGAGGCTTTGGCTTTACAATATAAACACATAGACTTAAAAAATAAAAAAGTAAAAGTAGAGCAAAATTTGGTTATGGTAACAGATGGTTCGGGAAATAAGAAACGTGAACCTTTAATACAGAAATCGGTTAAAACAGCATCCGGTATAAGAGAAGTGCCGTTATGCGATACTGCATTTGAGGCAATTTCTAATTATATTGATATGTATTACACCGGAAATGATGAAGAGTACATATTTACGACAAAGACGGGTACTCATCTTACACCACATAATATAGCAAAAGCAGTTAATCAGATATTTAAGAGGGCGAATATAAATGCAAGCGGAATGCACATTTTAAGACATTCATTTGCGTCATATCTATTTTCAAAAGGTTTGGAAGTAAAATATATAAGCCAAATACTGGGACATTCAAGTACACAGATAACATATGACACATATGTCCATACGGATTTTGAGCAGCTAAAGAAAATTGTTACGGCAATATAAAATTGAACAGGCAAGCCGTTTTTATATAGGCTTGCCTGCTGTATATTAAGTTAAATATTTTGCACGGATTTTATAGACGTAGTATTTTTTTGAATTGGCATTTTTGTTAAAAACAAATCTTTTGTCGTTTTTTAACATTATATCTTTTGAAACAAGGTATTTTTTTAATGCTATTGATGTATTATGAATATCCTTATCAAGAAATTCCTTGATGATTTGGTCATTAAAAGAATATACGTCTTCCATTTTGCCTAAAGCGACTTTGTGCTTATCCATCCAGACTGTTTCTTGCGGAGAATCATTGATATGCTCATTTAGAATTGTTTTCAGATGATTTAAAAACAATTCTTGATCAGATTCTAAATGTGTGTCCAGTTTGGGAAGTAGTGCATTATAATCATCATTATATATCAAACGCAGTTCGGTGGTGAACGGCAATGGATATCTTTTACTCAGCGATGAAAGAAGAAGAGCTTCGGCAGTGTGCAAATGGTTGTAAAATAAGTCTTTGTAATTTGCTGGAATTAATATGTTGCTTCCTTTATTGCAATAGTATAACTTTTGCCTATGTATGAAAAAAGACTTAAATGTTTTGTTAAGATCGTTGTATAGAATATTGGGGGTGTCAGCCCAATATCGTAATTCTTCTACTACATGTCTATAGATAGCATTAACATAAGGCTTAAGTTCATCAAAGTCCTTTTTTGAAATTTTCTGTGCTTTTGATAAATTGATATTCATCCAGTGATTTGATTTATAATTCCCTGGTTTTCTGTTTTTGTGCACAGATAGAAAGACGAAATTTACATCTTCAAGATTGGGATTATATAAAATGGATTGTACGATTTTTGAACGTGCCGATAACTGACCTGATTCTGAATATACAATAATCGGAATGTTATTAAAATTTTCGTAAGTATTTATGTTGGGACGCATTTTTTTCAGAACTTTTTTTCGATTATCATCATCCTCGGAATCTGTATATTTAATGTCTGATGTATCGATTCCTTTCGAAATATTAACGTGAAAATTATATGGATTTTTTATTGCATTATAGCCATATGGGAATACATTTAAAAACAAATTTGCAGCAATATTTAATTTGTCGATATTTTTTGAATGTAGCCAAAGATAAAAATCTATAGGTATCCAATTTTTTTTATCATCTTTACTATTGTTGTCTTTTCTTATCAATCTTATGCGATTATCTTTTTCAACGATAATGTCTTCGTCATGAATCTGTCTTACATCAAATACATACATATAATCAGATAATGACGAGAAAAAAGAGTATAGCGCATATAAAAATAGCGGTATGTAAATTGGGTTGTTTTCTAAGTAGGATATGACTTTATTGTAAGCTTTCTCTACTGAAATATTATCATTATCTTCGTCAAGCGGAAGAAATTTAAGTTGCTTTTTATATTTAAAAAAATCACCTCTATTATATATAGTTTCCCACCATGCATAATCCTCAAAGGATAGTCCTTGAAATGGGTGATAGTCATCAGCATATAGTCCAATTCCACTATTCTTTTTGGATTTGCTGTATCTATATACAACTTCAGCAAAAAGATATAGAGCTAAATCTTTATTATTATTATGGCGATAGTCTTTTTTTACAAGGTCTTTAAATGAATAAAAGTTTATTAATTGTGTAAATGCTTTTACTTTACTTGTATCAATTTTATCATTAAAATTAACAATACAAGCGTCATTCTCAATAGTGTTATGCTCAAAACAAGCATAATATGTGTCCGTGTGAGGGAGTTTTGCAACGCTTACTAAAGATATTTTAAAAAATTTAAAGGTCATTTTTTATTCACCACCCAACTTTTAATGACTATATTATATCAAGTTAGATTTTGAAATACAAGTAGCTGACTAATTTATTCATTTGGAGAATTTGAAAATTCGATCAAATCCTCTTTTTTTATTCTCCATTGTTTGCCGACTTTAAAGCCTTTAATTGTTCCGTTATGCAACATTTTTAAAAGTGTATTTTTGCTTATAAACAGATATTCCATAGCTTCTGCAAATGTAAGTAATGCGGGTAGCTGTTGGTTATCGAAAAACATGATACTCATCTCCTTTATAATTATGTTTGGACTAAATTGGTTTTAATTGCACTTGATGAAAATACAAAAAAATTTGTCAGTAATTTAGATCAGCATGGTGCAGGTAGGTCTATAGAGAAGTCGAAATAATAGAGAATATTAAAAATTATTTTTATTATTACAAGGAGTTAATGCAAAGGAATACCGTTCTGGAATATATAAAAATTAAATTTTCCATCATGACGGTTTTTGCAAAAAAAAATATTAAAGGAGAGTGTTATTTATTATGAATATACACACATTTGAAACTACCTGTAAATTATCAGGTAATCAGTACAGGAAGATTCATAAAGATTTAAAAAATTGTGGTTCTGATTATTATAAGAATAAATGCAAGGCTCTTAGAGATAAGGGTATTATTATTACTATAATAAAAAGAGAAATAGGCGATGGATTTCAATGTTCATTACTATATAGAATTAATCCGACAAGAATGAAAAAGGGAAATGGTAAAAATTATATCGACGTATATAATAGCAATTACGGTGACGAAATAATCAAGATGGCAGATGACATAATAAGGAGCTTATCTATTAATCTCCCTTGTATAGAAGAATGTTCTTTATCCAGGATAGATTTTTGTGTTAATGTAAAAACAGGAAAAGAAGAACAGGTTAAACAGTTTATTAAAATATTAAACCAGTCATTTAACCGGAATCCAAGATATGAGCAGAAACTTGTATGCTATAAAAATCGAAACCAATATACATATCCAAAAGAGGAAGCGACATTCACAAATAAAAACAGAGTTGAAGTTAGCATCTATAATAAGCAACTTCAAATAGAGAAGGAAAACTTATACTATGAACACAAAAGAAATATTTTAAGGGTTGAAGTACGATGTTATAAAAAGTATATAAATGATCTATGCACGAAATTTAATATTAAATCAATAGAACATTTTTTTGATGAGTTATTTTCAATCGGAAATTATGTTGTTGAAAAACAGTTGAAGAATTTAAATTTTGATGTAAAGTTTATGAGGCTTGAAGAAATAAGAGAGATAATCTTAAGCGGCAATTATAAAAACAAAATAAAACAAAGGATGATTGAGTTTGCGGAAGCGGTGGCAAGACATAAATCGTTCAGTTATGATTTAGATGGTTTTGAACCGGAAGAAATAAAAAAGTTAGTAAAAAAATTCAGAGAAGCAAGAATTTCATATAAACCAATATCGGTTAAAAGCTCTATCAACAGTCCGTTTGATTTCATTGATACTGTTTTTAAATATGCAGATGCAAAATCGGTAGACGATGTGATAGAATGAGGTTGTTGCGTTAAAAGCATATATGGGCTGTTTGATTTTAGATGTAGAACGAACATAACACACCTGACGGCGTACTTTTGTACTCCTAATGGTGTGTTCTGTTCGTAGACGTATGGTTTTATGCCATACGTCAGTCTGTGCTAAAAGCAACAGTCCACACTACTCTTTTCTGCCGAATAAATACATTAAAGCGGTAATCGGCAGAAGTGATAACAAAAACCATTTACCCATATAAAACACCTCCTTTACCAAAGCATAAGCAATACTTTCTTTATACCTTTAAGTATCGTTCGTATCATAACAGAAACCTCCTTTGCGTTTATTCAAGTAGATAATGTATAAGTAAATAAAGCAGTTTTACTCAGATTAAATCTACTCAAATATAAATGAGTAAATTATGATTGACTAAAAATATAAGCTGTGATATACTGATTTAAACAAAAAGAATGGAAGTGAAAAAATGTTTATCGGAAGAGAACGAGAAATAACGGCATTGGATAAATTATATAATTCAAATAAATTTGAATTTGCTGTCATCTATGGACGCAGACGTGTCGGAAAAACTGCACTTATAAATCATTTTATGGATGATAAAGAATCAATTTACTTTATGGGCGTTGAGAGTAATGAAAAACAAAATCTCGAAAACTTTAGTAAAAGCATAATTGAATATAGCAGTGGCATTGAGGCGGAAACTTCTTTTTTGTCGTTTCAAGCTGCACTTGAATATGTATTTAAGCTTTCTGAAAGAAAAAGATTAATACTTGTAATAGATGAATATCCATATGTAGCACGTTCATCTAAAAGTCTTGCATCAACTTTGCAACTGCTTATAGATAAATATAAAGACACTTCAAAACTAATGCTTATTTTATGTGGTTCATCAATGTCGTATATGGAAGATGAAGTGCTGGCATATAAATCGCCGCTTTACGGAAGAAGAACTGCACAAATGAAAATATTACCTTTTAGCTTTAATGAAGCGTGCAGATATTTGAAAAATTATTCTGATGAAGATAAAGCTCTTGCATATGGGATAGTCGGCGGAACACCTCAATATCTGTTGCAGATAGACGATAGATTGAGTATTGAGGATAATATAAAAAATACTTATCTGAATCCGATTTCTTTCCTATATGAAGAACCAACAAATTTGTTAAAACAAGAAGTGCGAGAACCGGCTATATATACGGCTATTATAACCGCTATTGCAGTGGGGGCATCAAGAATGTCTGATATTTCAAATAAAGTCGGAGAGGACAGTAATATTTGCGCTAATTATCTTAAAAGCTTGATAAATTTGGGGATAATAAAAAAGGAAACTCCATATGGCGAAAAATCATCACGAAAATCTATATATTCTATAAAAGATAATATGTTCAGATTTTGGTATAGGTTTGTTCCGGGTAATAATTCAATTATAATGCGTGGTGCGGCGGATATTGTATATAAACGTATTGAACCGCAACTGTCGGAATATATGGGTGCAGTATTTGAAGAAATTTGTAAACAGTATCTTTGGAATTTACTTTTGAACGGAAATTCACCGGTTGAGTTCTCTGAACTTGGTAGATGGTGGGGAAATGACCCTATTGAAAAGAAACAGACAGAAATTGATATAATGGGCGAACAGGATAAACAGACAGCTTTGTTTGGTGAATGTAAATGGACCAATGAAAAAGTTGACCTTGGTGTGCTTGAAACGTTGATAAAACGTAGTAAGTTGTTCTCATATGTTAATGTACATTTGTATTTGTTCTCAAAGTCCGGATTTACAAAGGGTTGTATTGATAAAGCAAATGAACTTGGTAATGTGTCGCTTGTAACTTATTCGGATATGTTGAAGTGAAAACGTAAAGTCATACATTAAAAATATATAATATCTCTGTGTAATAAAACACATGGAGGTGAAAAATGTATGTTCCAAAACGAACGATATTGTACTTGTGGGGTAAGTGAGGACGTGTCCGTTGTATTGCAAGCCATGATGTGGAATATGGTTGATACAATGAAATTCGAATCGAAAGACTACTTGCAAGTATTTGAACTGTCAGAGTATGACGGTATGCAGAAAATCGTGCATTCACAGGAAATGCTTGAATACAAAATGGAGTATCTTGTTAAATTACAAGGTGCTCCTATTTTTGTGGGCAAAGTTTATGTGATTGACGATAAAACACATTCAACAATGCTGAAAGCAGAGGAGTATTAAGAGGAGGACGAAAGATGAAAGAGGAAAAATACACTTGCGACATATGTCACGAAGAACATGATTTATCGGAATTAACATATTTTGATGATTCATATTTATGTGCGGATTGTTTAAGACGTGAAACATTTATTTGCCGTGATTGCGGTGACAGACATTGGAACGATGATTCGGCTGACGGCGATTTATGTCAAACTTGCTATGATGAAGATTACATCAGATGTACAAGGTGTGACGCAGTGATTCATTACGATGATGCGTGCTACTATGAAAACGAAGAATATCACGACCACCCATATTGCAGAGATTGTTTTGACAGAGATGTAACAATACATGATTACTATTACAAACCTGAACCGATATTCTATGGCGACAACCCGAGATATTTGGGCGTAGAACTTGAACTTGATGACGGTGGGGAAGATGAGTATTGTGCAAGTAAATTGCTTAAAATTGCAAATGCTCAAAAAGAGCATATGTACATCAAACATGATGGTTCACTTGATGACGGATTTGAGTGTGTAACTCATCCAATGACGCTTGACTATCATATCAATAAAATGTCGTGGAGAGATATACTCAACAGAGCAGTGGCTGACGGTTATCGAAGTCATCAAGCCGGAACTTGTGGACTTCATGTACATATAAGCCGAAATGCACTTGGAGCAAATTATGAAGAACAAGAGGCAACAATAGCAAAGATTCTTTACTTTTACGAGAAGTTCTGGAATGAAATATTAACATTCAGCAGAAGAACAGAATCGCAAGTAGAACATTGGGCAAGACGTTACGGTGGTGGAATAATTAACCCGAAAGAAACATTGAAACACGCAAAGAATTCACATATGGGACGATATGCGGCGGTCAATCTTGAAAATGAAGCGACAATAGAAATGCGAATATTCAGAGGTACTTTAAAGTACAGTACATTTATAGCAACCTTACAGATGGTAGATGAAATCTGTAAGGTTGCTATTTCTTTGTCCGATGAATTTATGCAAAGCCTAACTTGGCTTGATTTTGTAAAAGGAATATCAGATGAAAAAACAGAGCTGATTAATTATCTGAAAGAAAAAAGACTTTATGTCAATGAACCAATAAGAAATGAGGTGGAAATATAATGTGCGGAATATATGGAGTGCTTAGCTATAAAGATAAGCTAAAAGATATGAATGAACTTGTGGATTTGCTTGGTATGGAAAGTGCCGAACGTGGTACTGACGCAACAGGTGTTGCATATTCGGTAATGGGAAATATGAAGATAAACAAAAGTGCGGTTAGTGCATATAAGTTTAATCCGAATATACCGAAATTTGTTAATGCGGTAATCGGTCATACAAGGCACAGTACACAGGGCGATAAGAGTAAGAACTATAACAACCACCCGTGGAACGAACGTGTGAAGAATTTTCAATTTGCACTTGCTCATAATGGCGTGTTGTTTAATGATAAGGAACTTCAAAAGAAGTATAACTTTAAAAGCAAAATTGAAACAGATTCATTCGTTGCGGTGCAACTGTTAAAATACAAAAATGCACTTAACTTTAAGTCAATAAAATTTATGGCTGAAAGTATAGAGGGGAGCTTTAGCTTTAATATACTTGATAATCATAATAACCTGTATCTTGTAAAAGGCGATAGCCCAATATCACTGATTCATTTTAAAGAAAAGGGCGTGTATGTGTTCGCATCAACAAAACAGATACTTTGGAAAGCATTGGTTGATTCGGAATTGTTTCAAGATTTGGAGAACGGCAAGTATGAACATATTATGCTCAATGAGGGCGATATTCTGAAAATTAAGAGTAACGGTAAACGAGAAAGAAGTCATTTTAATTATACCGAATCATACGGTAGACATTGGTATGATTACGGTGGCTATATTGATGGTTATGATTATGATGAGGATTTTTCAAACGATTATCTTGAAGATATAAAGACTGTTGCGGCAATGCACGGTGAAGATCCGGCAGTGATACAGGAACTGTATGACGGAGGATTCACACTTGAAGAATTGGAAGATATGATTTACACTTGATACTAAGATAGTGCCGTTAGGGGGAAAACCAAACTAACGGCATTATTTTTTTATTAAGGTTCTAAATTTTCTTCATCAAATAACGGAGAATTAAAGAAGTCACTGATATTTATGTTAAAGCCTTGACATAGTTCGTGAATAATGCGTAGCTTAACAGAATCGTATGCACAAAGTACAATATTGTTAATAGTAGAACGTGGCACACCGCTTAGTAAATATAAGCGATATTGAGTAATTTCATGTTCATCTAATAATTCTAAAAGACGCTTACTTATAGCTTGATTTAATTTCAATATAATCACATCCGTTTCTGTAACTGTACTAAGTATACTATGAAAACAAACATTATTAGTCTTTGTAATTGGACTACCAGTCCAATTTTGCGTAATAAAAAAAGTACAATTTTTGACAAAATACGTCCATATACCTTGACTATGTATATAATATATGATAAAATTAAATAACAAGCGCAAAATATTGTGTGCTTTCAACAATTGATGTAGCAAAGGAGAATAAAAAATGGAAAGAAATAAAATAAAGATATGTTGCAATCCTTACGAGAAAACGATAGAGTATTACAGATGGGATAAGGAATATGAACAATATCTCGAATTAACTGATAAATCGAAATTATCAAAAACGGAATTTACAAAAAATATAACAATACAAAATAAAATTCAAGATATTTTAGAGATATTACAAGATGATTATAACGTAGGCAATGCCGGAATGGACATTGAATTTGAGGGTACTAGTGATGATTATCATGATATGATAGATGCACTTAAAATTTTTTGCGCAGGAAAGGATATAAGGATATATAAAGGGAAAAATGAACTGTTAAATGCTTCGGAAACGATGAAAGTTATTAACGCTGAATATTCAAAGCTTGAAAAATATTTTGATGAAAAAAATGCTGACAGTGAATTGAAAGATATTATATCTAAGTACAAAAATGCAGTAAAACCTAATATCCCAATTTGTGTAATGGGATTATACAGTGCCGGAAAATCATCTTTTATAAATAGTCTGATTGGTCAGGAAATTCTTCCAAGTGCATCGGATCCGACCACTGCAAGAAATTATAGAATCACTGCAGGCAATCATGCTAAAATATGTTTTACATATAATGGTCAAGAAATTGTTTTAAATTTCGATGGATCACAATATAAACCTAATAAAAGCGGTGAATTAGAAATTCTAAAGGATTTACAAAGTATAATTACTGACGTGGAAAAACATACTCTGGAGATACATATGAATAAAGCATTGGAAATACTTAATAAAGAAAAATACAATGGTAATATATCAGATATTATTAAGGTTACAGTTCCGTTTGTAAATTCCTCACTTCCTATAAAAGAATATACTTTTGAAATTTACGATACTCCGGGTTCGGATTCTGCAAGTCACAAAGAACATTTAAATGTTTTAAAAGAGTCAATTAAAGAGCAAACAAATGGTTTACCTATTCTTGTGACAGATTGTGATTCGTTGGATAAAGAGGGCAACAGAGAGCTAATTGATACAATTAAAGAATTAGGCGATGCGTTTGACCAAACGAATACAATGATTATTATAAATAAAGCTGATGATAAAGCTAATGATGTTTTGGAAGAAAAGAAAGATAGTGATGGCATTATATCGAAATGGCAGTCCAACAGATTGTTCTTTGTGTCGTCTATAATCGGATTGGGAAGTAAAAAAGCAAATGCTACAAAGAAACAAAATTGGATAGATTCGCAGTATCATAAAATTTATAAGAATAACTATATGAATTTTGTGAATCCAAACAAACGTGATGACTTTGATCCGGATGAAGATGAATACAAAGAATTATATAAATATAATATTTGGTCTGAGGATAGAAAAAAAGAATATCAGAATTCCCCAAAAGGCGACAATGAAATTTTAGTCAACAGTGGTATTCAATGTGTAGAATACGAGATTGGTGTATTTGCAAGAAAGTATGCTCTATACAATAAATGTGAAAAAGCAAAAGAATATCTTGATGAAGCTATCAAGTGGACAACTGCAAAAATGGAAGAGATACAAAAGAAACAGGATGAAGAAATAAAATCATTAAAGGAGTCTATTGGAGCAAAAGAACGGGAATTAATCAAACAAATCGAAAAGTTTAAGAAAGAGTTTGCAAGTGAAACAAACAAAGAGTTTGCAGAAAAAATTGATGAATTGAAAAAAAACTCCATGGATAAAGACAATAATGCTTTAAAAACTGATATTGATGACATTTGGAAGAGAGCGAAAGAGGGTGCAAAAGGTCAGGATGAAAAAATAAAAAAGGCAGAAAGTGATATACAACGCAAATATAACGAAAAAATGGAGAATGTATACGGTAAAGCGAGAATGTTGGCTGTGGAGTATTTTGCTGACAGGGAAAGAGACTACAGAAATACATGTATTGGAATTGTTAGTGAAAATCAAGAAATTAGTAAAGAAAAAAAGCAGATATTAACTGAATTTATTATGAAAGTGAAATACATTTATTATCCTAAATTGGGGTTAAGACCAGCAAAAGAAATAAAAATACTTATGTTTAAGACTTTAAATAAAAAAGAATGGGTCAAAAGGTATGATGAAGGGTTGAATAACGGCTTGGAAAAAATGTCTGATCTATTTCAAGAAAAGAATAAAAAGTCATTCGAAGATTTTATTAAATTATTGAGTGACGGTTTAATAAAACGATTGGCTGAATTTAATCCGGACTTGAAGGAGAAAAGTAATAAAGTTGATTATTTAAATAAGAAACAGAACACATTAAATAGTAATTGCAAAAAAATAAATGAGAGTAAAGAAAAAATATTAAATCTAACAGAGTACAAGGAGTGTGTAAATAATGAGTGAAGCATCTGATAGAAGAATAGCTTTAAAAAAGGGCATAAGGAACGGAAAATTAAGCTTAGATGATGTAAAAAGAGAAGTCAGAAAAATGAAAGAAGAATTTGGCGAAGATGCCTTTCTTGCGTATGAATTAGATAAAAAAGAGAGACCGTGGGATGAAGAATATTTAAAAGAGTTAGATGATAAAGGTCGCTCAGGTGCAGGTTCAGAAGAATTTATACTTCACTTTGCAGAGGTCAAGGAAGAAGTAGCGAAGAGAAAAAAACGACGTTTATTGATTGGGGGTATAATAGGTGGAGTAGCTATTGCGGTTGGTATTGTAAGTGTTACAATGGTAGCATGCCATAATACAGCACCCAAAACAACCCATGAAAAAAAAACGCAAATAGAAAGCAAAATATTGCCAGAAGAAAATATAGATGGTTATGAAATTGTAAGGAGAAACGGTAATGAGTATTTTGACGAAAATAAAATCAACAGCTAAAAAGGTAGCCGGTAAGGCGGCAAATGGTGTAGCCAATGGTATAGCTAAAGCTTCAAAGCTCAGCCCTAAACAAATAGAAGAAATTGAAAAGAAGAGGGAAGAGTATTTAGCCCAAAAACCAAATATGAATGGTAAAGAGGCACAAGAACTTATTGAAAAATCAATGGGAGCAATATGGGTTGAGGTATTTCAAGCATATTTGCCACAATTAAGCGAAATATATTCGCCGGTAGATATATCATCATCTGAATTAAAATTTAATACACAAGACAGAATAAGATATTTTGATGTGACAAAGTGGGTTACAGATAAAGAAGAAAATAGTATTGATAAGCTTGTAAATGTGTATCAAACATTAAGTGGATCAGAATGTAATGTTGCTCTTATATATCACAAGAACGCAAAATCTTGTAGAGTAATTATGGCGATATCAAATCAAGTAAGTGCAGAGGCAAGCGAATCAAACAGTTTCTGCAATAGACTTAAATATGCTGTTAAAGGAAATTTCCCGGGATCGATTATCAATGATATGCAAGCTGATGTGCCAAGTGTAATAAATGATTATGATAAAAATGATTACAGGATTGCAACGGTTTCCAATATGGCGGCAGAAAAGTCTGAAAAATTCATAAGCCAAAGTATTGAAAAACTTTTTGATGGCATAGTTCTAAATGAAAAACAAGAATATACTATTATATTACTTGCTCAACCGATTGCAGAACAGATAGAAGAGAGAAAAGCAAGATTATATGAAATTTATACTGCTTTAGCTCCTTTTTCGAGTTGGCAAGCTAATTATACATATATAGCATCAGATACTATAGGTTCTCAAGCAGGTGGAGGAGTGCATGCAGGATTGGGAGCGGGTAACCAAAAGACTCAAACAAGTGGTGGGTCAAGTACAACTACGGTATCAATGGGGGAGTTTGAAAGTAAAACCAATGGAGGAAATGTATCCTTTAATCTAGGAGAAACAATTCTTGGAAAGATCCCTTTTGTAGGAGGATTGTTTAAAGGAGTTTCGGGTGGAATATCACATAGTGCTACTACTGGCATTAATACAGCAAGATCATTGGCAAAAACACTTCAAAATTCTGTGAGTAACGGAATGAGTATGGGATTTAATTTTGGACTTAATTTCTCAAGGTCATCAAGCCAAAACGCAACACGAGGGGTGAATGATGGTATAACAAATACATATGTAAATTATGGAGTGAAGAATACTCTGAAAATTATTGAAGAACAAATGAAACGCTTGGAACAGAGCAGTGCATTGGGTATGTGGGACTTTGCCGCATACATTGTTTCAAATGATGATTTTATTGCTGAAAATGTTGCTAATATGTACTTATCACTGACACAAGGTGAAAAGTCATTTATGACAACTGCGGCAGTTAATTTATGGAGCGAAGATGAATCTAAAGTAATTATGCAATCGATAAAAAGACTTCAACATCCTATGTTTGGTATGGCAGAGACAGATGAAGATTGGCATATGTATCCGTCGCTTGTAAATGCGGCAACAGTGGTTTCGGGTAGAGAGTTGGCATATTCAATGAATTTCCCAAGAAAATCAGTAAGTGGTATGCCTGTATTGGAAAGTGTTTCTTTTGGTAGAGAGATACACCGATACCAAGCAGATGAAGAGAAAAAAAGTATAACAATAGGTAAAATATATCATATGCGTAATTCAGAGAATACAAATGTTTCTCTTGATGTAGACAGTTTGGCATCACATACATTTGTTACAGGTTCAACAGGTGCAGGTAAGTCTAATGCGATATATCAGATTGTTGATAAACTAAAAGCTAAGAATAAAAAATTCCTTATAATTGAGCCGGCAAAAGGCGAATATAAATCTGTTTTTGGCGGAGTTAAAGGAATTAATGTATATGGAACCAACCCTAAAAAAGCACAACTGTTGAAAATTAATCCGTTTTCATTTGTAGATGATATTCATGTGTTGGAACACATTGATAGATTGGTAGAAATTTTTAATGCTTGTTGGCCGATGTATGCAGCTATGCCGGCAGTGCTGAAGGATGCCATTGAAAGAATCTATATTGATAAAGGTTGGGACTTGAATTATTCATCTTGCGAACCAAAGGTGTTCCCTACATTATATGATTTACTTAAAGTGTTGCCACAAGTTATGGAAGAATCACAATATTCTTCTGATACAAAGAGTGATTATTCGGGCGCTTTGATTACAAGAGTAAAATCTCTTACAAACGGAATTAACGGACAAATTTTCTGTACTACTGAAAATGCAGAACAAGAGAGTAAAAAATTATTTGAAAAGAATGTAATAGTTGATATTAGTCGTGTCGGTTCAACAGAAACAAAATCGCTTATTATGGGTATGCTTATTATGAAGTTACAAGAGTATCATATGAGTAAAGGTGATATAAATTCAGATTTGCAGCATATAACAGTTCTTGAAGAGGCACATAACTTATTAAGAAGAACTTCATCAGTACAATCACAAGAAAGTTCAAATCTTCAAGGCAAGTCTGTAGAGATGATTTCAAATGCGATTGCAGAAATGCGTACATACGGCGAGGGATTTATTATAGCGGACCAAGCTCCTGAATTGTTGGATGAATCTGTTATAAGAAATACGAATACAAAGATTATATTCAGATTGCCAGATGAGAAAGATAGAATTCTGGCGGGACGTTCGGAGGCACTTACAAATAATCAAGTTTCGGAACTTGCAAAGTTGCCACGAGGTGTAGCGGCAGTTTATCAAAATGATTGGGTTGAGGCAGTTTTATGTGCTTTTGAAAAGTTTGATAAAAATTATGGCGAGTATGAATATGAACCTAAGGATGAAAGTGAATATCTGAAAAAATATTTCTATAAGCTATTTGGAATTCGTGATGGTGAAGAATTATCAAAGGAAAATGTTGATTTTATAAGAGAATGGATAAATGTTTTGAATGTGTCTGAATATACAAAATCATTGCTGGAACAAGTGCTTGACGGAAAAGAACTTAATAAGGGTCAGCGTTCAGAAATTGCATATAATGTGTTTAAAGGTCAACAACTTGGATATATATTACAGAATAACAGTGATGAAGAAAAAGGTGTTGACGATATGAGAAAAAGTATATATAATATGTTTAATATTCAAGATGAACTGTTGACAAATGTTGTTAAAATTTTAAATTTAAATACTATTCTGGATGAGCTTGAACACACTGAATTGGCAAATAGGTATGCAGAATTTGCGGAAGGTGGCATAATAGTATGAGAGAATCGTTTGTTGTCAAAGCACTCGAAAAAAGGGTTGAAGATGTAGCTTTAAAAGGTGATGTCAGAAAACTAAAGAAAGAAATCGGTGGCGTAAATGATGCGGCAAAGTTGTCAAACGAAATTTGGGCTGTATATAAAAATTGTCCTAAAGATAATGGAAAATGGTCCGGAGAAAGAGGAAACTCAAAATGGCGTCCGAGAGAAAATTTTATTCCGTTAAAATCAAATCCTGAGCATAAAGAGTGGCAAATTATTTTAAAAGAATACAGGCTTGGGCAAGGAGTTAAATTTAAAAATGGTGAAATTAATTTAAAGAAGGTTAGCGTAGCAGAGGTTAAAATAACCGGATTCTCAAAAGAGAGAAATGTTAATTTTGCTAAGGCAGATGGACAGCTGGCAACAAAATGGAAATGCCGCTCGTTAGACGTGAAAAAATTTCGCAGGGAATATGGTTATACATGGCACGAATGTAAAGATCAGAAAACGATGCAGTGTGTTCCGGGCATAATACATAATAATATACCACATAGTGGTGGCATTTCAGAAGCAAAGAAAGGAATATAGAAATTATGATTAATATATTTGATAAGCTGAAATTTGATATACAGTAAGTGAAAATAACTGTACAGTTACTGTTGCGTGGGCAGAAAATTCTGAAAATGACCTTGCACTGACAGAGGGTACAAGCTATGTTTATAAGCGTACTTTGACTAACGGCGTTTGGGGAAAAACAGAAACAATTGCAGAAGTAACAGGAGAATTGCATGATGTTCAGCTTGCAAAAGACGGCAGTGTTATCTATGAAGTTAAAGATAACGATATAACAGAGATTTATTCCGAAGGACGCAAGATTGGCGAAAGCGAAAATGACAATTCCGCTTTTCAGGTGCTTGATAATGAGGTTTATTATCTTTCGGGAGATAAGCTGAATACATACAATATAAAAACTAAAGGAACAGAAGTTCAAAGTATAGGTGAAATAACGGATATTACAATTCTTAATAACGGCGATGAAAAAATAGCCTTGTTATTGTTGTCAACAGGATTTACTAATGAATTGTATCAGAATGAATATAAAAACGGTAAATGGGGTGAATGGACTCAGCTTACCGAATACGGCAAATACATAAGAGATTATTCAGCCGTTGTTGATAATGCCTCTCTTGCGATTGCTCTTAATCTTGTAAGTGTAAAATATGAGGAAAAGGGCGGTTATTCAGATGATGTATTAAAGGTTGTGAGTGATGTAGAGTACAGCGATATTATTCTTGATGATACGCCGTATTATGACGGTGAGGTCAAAGCAAACAAAGCAGTTGATATATGTTTTAATGTAACCAATAACAGCCGTAATGATATGAATAATGTTGATGTAACTATTGCAGACCCAAAAGGTAAGACTATGTACTCGGGCAATGTTAAATGTAACATTAAAGCCGGCGAAACGGGGCTTATTTCTGTTCCGGTAACAATTCCTAAAAATTTTGTAAAACAGGATTTGACAGTTGAAGTGTCTTCAGATTTTGAAGAAAACAATACTGATAATAACAAGGCAACGGTTACGGTAGGATTTACTAATCTTGAATTGACACAGGTTGCGTTGAATAAGAATGGAAATACTGTTACTCTTGATGGAAATATCCATAATGCCGGTTTTGCAAGTGCGGAAAATGTAACGCTCAATATTTATGATTCTGATTCGTCGGGCAAGCTTTTGAAAACATTAACCTACACATCAATGTCAAGTGACGAAACAAAGACGTTCAACTTTGAATTGCCGGATGAGTATCTTGCTTTGGCAGAAGGTAAAAAGGCGATTTACGTTGAAGCTATGACGGATAGTGAAGAAGTTGAAACAGGTAACAATTCGGATAGAGTCGTATTTGCTGATTTGTACGAATTGGAGGATATTAAAGACGTTTCTATGTCATATGAAGATGGTGTGCTAACGGTAAAATCTCCAAAAGCAATAGGTGCGGATTTTGTTGCGGCATATTATGATGAAAACGGTGCATTAATGACTTGCCGTAAGTTGGAGCTTGCCATAGGTGCAGGAACAAACAATATTTCTGTTGAAGGTCTTACAACTGGAGCAAATGTAAAGTTTATGCTTTGGGATAAAGATATGAAACCTCTTTGTGATTGTTTGACTTGGAAATGATGGATATAAGATGGTACGAATATATTTTATCACAGTATATTAAAAAATTTAAAATAGTTAGGTTAAATACAGATATAATATTTGTTTGTATTGAATTCTTAAAACAGGTCATACCTCAGGGTGTGACCTGTTTTGGTATCTGTGATATGATTCAGAATGTAGACAAAAATGACAGATTCTGTTCTTGGAATCTGTCATTTTTGCGTATATGGCATAGAAAGGTTGAAATGAAATGGTGGAAATAAATGTATACCAAGGAACAGAAAGAGCGAGCACTACACTGTTTTTGCCGATGCTAAAATTCAATTTGTTCTTGAGTTTCTCATCGTTGGCACTTCTTTTTTGCATTATTTTTTCCTAAACGGTCAAAGAGTGACGGTTTTCTTGGATTACTTTACACTATCTTGTCGATTTCTCGAAAAGGAGAACTCTGGGTGCTGCTGCAAAATGGGTATAGGAAACCGACTGCAGTCCTAACGAATCTCTCTGTTTCGGATTGTAGCTGACCCGCTCAATAGGCAACCGTGATATTTACTTGTCCGCCGGATACCGTTGAGCCATCGGTGATCAGTCGATGCGGTATTCGGCGGTGGGCAGTTTTATGTCTTGCTCATGACAGATTGATTATCTTAGGTCGGCTTCGATGGCGTACAGTTCGTTGAAAAGGTCTTGAAGTGTACCAAGGCTTGTTTTTTCAAGATTTCTGACGCCATGCTTTTTGAGAATAAACGCAATGGTTTTATCAGCTGAATCCAAGTGGGACTCAATGAAAGCAATGTTGTTTTCAATGCTAATAATCAGGTTTTGCTTGTCGCAATTTTTCATTGATTTTCTCCTCCTTGTCGTGTATTCAGCTTCAAATCCGGATTTTGGCTGTGTTTGTATTTAAAATTGTACTCAAAACGGCAGAGGAAAAAAACGAATAGAAAAAGAATGAAATCAGAAGATTTTCGGAATGAGAAAACTGGAGTCTCCGCTAACTGCGGAGACTCCGGAAAGAAAAAAGGATATCGTGTATGTGTATAGGTAAGCCATGAAGATTTCAACACAAGGCAAATGATCCAAATTCAAATCGGGTATGGATTTTTGATTTGAAAAGTCAAAGATAAACACGAATATTTTAGATTTTGCCTTGACGAATGTGGATGTTTATGTTATGCTGTTGTAGTAATGATATTAGAAGACGCTTAATAGAGGAGGATCTCCGATGGAATATAACTACAATAAGCTATGGAAACTGTTAATAGACAAGAACTTGATGAAAAAAGATCTGATGGAAAGAACCGGCATCACATCGTCCACCATTGCTAAAATGGGAAAGAACAAGCCGGTGAGCATGGAAGTTCTCGGCAAAATATGTATGGCTTTAGATTGCAATATAGGAGATATCGTTGAGGTAATCAAAGAATATTGATTTAAGATGAACGAAACTATGGTGGAAGGAGGTAGTCAAATGGAGCACCTTTGCGTTGGCTCATATGTGAGAATTATGACATCGTGCGCTATTCCCGCAGAGCGCAAGTTTGATCCCTTCTGCGAGAAAATCATGTTGTCGTTATGTCCTGCAGGCGCCAAAGTCTTTTCATATACTTCAGCCGATGGAAACAAGGTTACTTATTCATACACGAATTTCAATAAGATTCACTCTGCAAGTCAGAATCTGCCCACCGAAGTTATGCAAATGGCTCTTAAGAAAGATGCCCATGCAATCGAACGGTATTTTATTCAGAACATCATCCCTGCAATGGAAGAGGCGCGTAAGAAAAATGCGGTGCTTGCATTGAAAAATGTCATTCTGAAGGATGCTACAATCGCTGACACTACCCAACTTGGTACTATTGGAAACCTCACAAAGAATGATCTTAAGAATAAAAACAAGTTTGTGCTTTCTGAATTCCTGACAGATATGTTTATCTATGCTGTTGCAAAAACGGATAATATGATAGAGTCTGCATTCACTAAATCTATCAAGAAGGATTTCTATACGACCTATAATCCAATGGTAGATACAATCGAGTTTTACGAAGTAACAAAGCCGAAAACTGTGGCAGCAATACCTCTTACGAGCAAGGGAAATTTTGATAAGGTTTTTACAACTGTATCAAATGAGAATCTTTCCATATCCGCAAAACACGATCTTCAAATTTTCTGTTTAAAGTTTGATGATTTTAATTTTGACTATCACGGTCTGTGGAGGCACCTTCGCAACAATATCGGGTACTATGTCTATTCCAGAGCTCAGATTGAAACTTACATGGAAGATGATGAGATTTCTGCACTTGCTTACGATGCAATAGCGTACATAAAAAAAGCTATTGCTGACGGCAAATTACCGACCGGCAATGAGCTTGGGGAACTCTTGCTGTATATATTCCTGGAGCAGGTTCTCTTTGCTCCCAAATTGATGAGCAAGGTTGAAATAGGAAATCACGGCGGTTTTATTACGAGTGAAAGTTCCGGCATTCACCTTCTTACCGCTAATGAAACTGTTCCTTTTAGTCAGGTCATTCTTGGAACATCGATTATAAACGGAGACTTGCAAACGGCAATAGATACAGCCTTTGCGGATGCACAGAAATTAAAGGACAGAAAGAAAGACGAGCGGCGATTTGTTGAGTCAAACATTTTTGCGGCTTCTTTCCCATCGAAAATTTACGATCAGCTTGAAGCATTAATCCTGCCTTCTGAAGTGGGAGGTCAAAAGCCAGCTACGGCGTTTGGTATGTTCGTGGGATACAGCCTGAAGGGAGTATCTGCAAACGGAAAACCTGTAAATGAATATCAGGGCAATGTGCTTGAGCAGATCGGAAATGACATCAAAAACAATGTGTCATTCATTGAATCGAAAATCACACAGTATGGATTTGACGGCTACTCTATGTATATCTATTTACTTCCCTTCGATGATGCAGACAAAGATAAAAAAGATATCATGGATAAGCTGTTGCAATCTGGAGGAGGTCGGGCATGAGCAATTTTAGAGATGTCACCTTCGGGGAGCATTTGTTTTCGAGAATAGATGATAACGCTTATCTGCAAAAACTGTATCACAATATTCTTATCAACTACTCTAAACACCTGTTTGGTTTGGATGAGATGAAAGAACAGCCTGTCAACATTGGGGATGCTTTGATCTTTGCAGACGTGCTTTCAAAATCCTGCGGCACAAACCTGTCGGATATTCATAAGACTCGTGCGCAGGAAATGGTCGCACTGCTGTATGATCTATATCCTCAAGATGAGCAGGTAAAGTATTATCTCGGCTCTGTTCTTGCCAATACTGGGAATTTCCTTGGTATGAATAGGCTGACACCGAATTTTGAAAACGCCTCTCTGCTTGAGCGTGTGTTCATGCATTTCAACATGGATTATCTGTCTGTGCCATCTGATAGTGGAGCTCGTTTTTTTCCTGCACAAAAAGAGATATACGACAGTCTGTCCAGCCCCTATTTCAGCTATTCCGCACCCACATCTATGGGGAAGTCCTTTATAATGCGTGCGTTTATTAAGCAACAGATTATGGATGGTGCAAAGAAAAATTTCGCTTTGCTCATCCCTACGAAGGCACTGATAAACGAGGTTACGAGCGAATTAATCGAGAGTCTCACCACTCTATTGAAGGAAACGGATTACCGTATTGTGACATCCTCCGGCTCGATGGCATTAGAGACGAAGCATAACTATATTTTCGTCCTGACGCCTGAGCGAATGCTTTACATTCTGATTAATGATCCTGATCTTATGATCGATTATTTGTTTGTGGACGAGGCTCATAAAATATCTTCCGGCGATAAGAGAAGTGCATTCTATTACAAGGTCATCAACAAGTTAGAGGAACGGAACCGCAATGCGCATATCATATTTGCTTCACCGAATATCCCGAATCCGAGGGTTTATCTCGATACGGTGTCAAAGGGAGAATTGGCTATCGGCGAAGAAGTTACCGTGGCGTGCAAATATGCTCCCGTCAGTCAGCTGAAATATATTGTTGATCTATGGGAACGCAATATCCGCATCTTCGATTCATACTCGAAAAAATTTATACTGCTACACGAAATGAACCGTCAATATTCGTTGAGTGAGGTGATTGCCCGGATTGGCGATAAGCGGCACAACATCGTTTATTGCAAATCAAAGAATGATGCCATTCGGTTTGCAAGGGACTATGCGGATACGCAGAGCCCAATTGGCGATAAAAAGCTACAGGCATTTGCGGAGGCAATACGCAGCGATGTCCATAAAGAATACTATCTTGCTGAATTGGTGGAAAGAGGTGTAGCATACCACATCGGTTATCTGCCTGCAAATATAAGAATGCAGCTCGAGGATTATTACCGCGAAGGTCTTATCAAGACAATGTTCTGCACAAGCACTTTGTTGGAGGGAGTCAATCTTCCTGCGGAGAATCTTTTCATTACAAGCTACAAGAAGGGACTGAGCAACTTTTCTGAGGTGGACTTCAAGAATCTGGTAGGACGTGTCGGTCGTGCGAAATACAATTTGTACGGTAACGTCTTTATTGTACGGCTTCAAAAGCAGGAACGCGAAGAGGATCTGCAGAAATTTGAGAATCTGCTGAAGGATGACGTGCCGCCACAAAAACTATCAATAGAAGCGGAGTTAAATTCAAATCAGAAGAAACTCATAGTAGATACGCTTCTTTCTGGCAGCGTAGAAATACACAAGTCCAAGAAGGGGCAGAGCGAAGATAACTACGAGTTGATGCGAAAAACGATGTTGATCCTTGTCGGAGATATCGTAGACGGCAGGAACAGTCGCATTAGACGGGAATTTACCACATATCTGACACCTGAAACTGAGTCAAAAATCCGGGAGCAGTTTTCCGTACCAGAGAAAAAGCCGGAGGATGATATAAATGTCTCGTATGATCAGATACAAGGTATCGCAAAACTCATCCACGACGGACTGGCTTACCCGGAAATCAAAGATTCGAAACGCGGAGCAGATTATTATGAGACACTTGCGTTCCTCAATAAACTGGCAGTGGCTTTTAAGTGGCGTATCTATGAAAACCGGACACTTGGTGCAGGAGAAGGAAGAACATATACCAAGCTGACATGGTATACTGTTCTCCTGACACAGTGGATGCAGGGGCATGGACTCAGCTATATCATCGGGCAAAGTATTGATGATTATGACAAGAAAAAGCACGAGGTAAAAGTCGACTACAATAAATGGGAACCCTTCGACGGCTCACAGAAGCATAAAAACATAATAATTGCCGATACGCTGGAGGCGATTGAGGACGTACTTCTATTCCGGTTATCAAACTACTTCCTTAAATTTTCAGAGGAATACAAGCACCAACACCCTAATGAACCGTTCACAAACGACTGGTACGAATTTGTTGAGTACGGAACAACAAACTGCTTGCGGATCATTCTGCAGCGGAGTGGTTTTAAACGGGATTCGACTGAATATATCCGGCGAAATGCCGATAAGTATGTACGAGGGACACCGGACAATCCCAAACTACTGAAAAAGGCGTTGCTGGATTGCTCGAATGAATTGGTTAGGAGAGACACCGAGGAAATTCAGTACAATGTACCGGAACTATTCATAGATGAAGGAGAAGAATAAGATGGCTAACTTTTATGAAACCGTGCTTACGGTATTGAAATCAGACGAGAGGTTTGTGGCTGAGGACGGCACTTTTCTGCGTAATGCAGTCTACGAGGCTGCAATGAAGATGGATGAGGACCTCATCCGTATTCTTCTTGCGAACGATGAAACGCGTACTCGCTTCTTTGTGGAAGTCGATGGTGTGAAGGTCTTTGACAAGATAGGCTTTGCATGGGTGATCAATAATCGGCAATTCCTGCCAGATAGCTATACCCGTTTCAAGAATAAGATCGGGCTTGTTGACGGATTGGAACAGATGGTGGCAACATCAGGAGAAGTGGAGCTTGTTTTCCCATACAAGGATTGCATTCTTGAAGGCGGTCAAACAAAAGAGGATCAAAAGCGAAGTGAAATTTTTTACAATGAAATGTTGGCTCCTGATGCCGTAGACCGGTTGCTTTACCCTAAAGTTTTTTGTAAGAGTAGGAGATACACATCATCTGGTATTGAGCAAAATATTACTTACAACGATGAAGACAATTTAATTATTAAAGGAAATAATTTTTTGGCTTTATCCTCGCTTTTAAAGAGATATGAGGGAAGAATCAAATGTATTTATATTGACCCTCCATACTTTTTCAATGAAGCAAAAGAAGCGGACTCATTCAAGTACAATTCCAATTTTCACCTTTCGACTTGGTTGGTGTTTATGAAAAATCGGCTTGGAATAGCGCAAAAACTTCTTGCAGCAGGAGGAACTATTTGGATCAGCATTGGTGAAGACGGGATGCACTATCTAAAAGTAATGGCAGATGAGATTTTTGGTAGAGACCATTTTGTTGGATCAATCCCACGACGAACCCGTAATGGAAAATCAGATGTTCCATTCAATTTATCACAAGATTTTGACTGGCTTCTTTGTTATACAAATGTTGATAGCCGCAATAAGGTTATCGGTAGATCTGTTACTCGAAAATATTATGAGACCGATGATTTTCCTGGAGAACCTTGGAGGCTGGCTGATTTAACAAAGCAAACAACTGCTGGAGAACGAGCAAACTCTTTTTTTACCATTATAAATCCCAAAAACGGTGAAAAATATCCTGCTAACCCCAAACGAACCTGGTGCATTACAGAAGATACATTCAATTATTATTATCAAAAGGGAGCAATTGTTTTTCCGGGCGATTACGATTTTCTCAATATTGGAAAACCATATATGAGAAAATTTAAAAGCGAGGATGATTGCAATGGAAAATTGTCGTCGGTAATTTCTGATTTTCAAATTCAGGATTTCCTTCAAACGCTATTGGGAAACGCCAAAAATAAGGATGGAAATAGTGAAATAGATGCAATGTTTGGACGCGAAGAGTTCGACTATGCGAAGCCTGAAAATCTTATTAAGGCAATCCTCGAAGTTGCAACCAGCGAAGGAGATGTTGTTCTGGATTTTCACCTTGGTTCAGGAACAACCTGTGCTGTTGCTCACAAAATGGGACGCCAGTATATTGGTGTAGAGCAGATGGATTATATTGAAACAGTGTCGGTGGAAAGATTAAAAAAAGTCATTGATGGAGAACAGGGTGGTATTTCAAGGGAGGTCAATTGGCAAGGCGGCGGCTCCTTCGTTTACTGCGAGCTGGCAAAACTGAACCAGACGATTGTGGAAGAAATCGAGGCCGCTACTGATGATGCTGCCTTGTACGACATTTATGGCAGGATGGTGAAATCCGGCTTTATCAGCTACAAGGTAAATCCGGCGGATATTGATGCGGCTGCCGATGACTACACCGTACTTTCGATTGACGACAAGAAGCGGTTCCTCATGGAGATTTTGGATAAGAATCTTCTGTATGTGAATTACTGCGATATTGATGATGAGGAGTTTGGCATCTCCGACGAGGACAAGGCATTCACGCGGAGCTTTTATAGGGAGGGATAAACGATGGCATTCTTATACGAAAAAATAGATGCCTTGCGTGAATACGGCAGTAGCGCTGTTCTCCCTTCCTACATCCCGGAGAACCTGAATCCAAATTTCGAGCTGCGCCCGTATCAGAAACAGGCATTTGAAAACTTTATAACGCATTTCGAGAGCAGTAACCATCCAAAACCTATGCAGGTGCTTTTCCACATGGCGACTGGCAGCGGCAAGACGCTGATTATGGCAGGACTTATGCTGTACCTCTACAAGCAGGGATATCGGAATTTCCTGTTCTTCGTCAACCTCTCGAACATTGTCGAAAAGACGCGGGAGAACTTCCGCAATCCGGCATCTTCAAAGTATCTCTTTGCAGATGAGATCACGCTGAACGGGGAACGCATCCGTATCAACCAGGTGGACAATTTCCAGTATGCCGACCAGGATGCCATAAACATCTGCTTTGCCACCACGCAGGGACTCCACATGGATATGTGGATGGCAAAGGAAAACGGTATGTCCTTTGACGATTTTGACGAACAGAAGGTAGTGCTGATCTCCGATGAGGCGCACCATCTGAATGTCGATACCAAAAAGAAAATGTCCGCAGACGAGGAGTCGAGCTATCATTCCTGGGAACAGACCGTAAAGAATATCTTCAGCCGGAACGCTGATAACATTCTGCTGGAGTTTACGGCGACTTGCGACCTTGCAAACCCGGCGATTCGTGCAGCTTATGAGAACAAGATCATATTCGACTATGCTTTGGCGAAGTTTTATGGCGACAGGTACTCCAAAGACATCATCACGCTTCGTTCTGACCTGACTGTCATGGAACGTGCTTTGCAGGCACTTGTCCTCAGTCAATATCGTTTGAAGGTATTTCAGGATCATCGTCTTGGAATCAAGCCTGTTGTGCTTTTTAAGGCTGCGAAGATTGCTGACAGCAAGGACTTCATGGCTGAGTTTATTGAAACTGTGAAAAAGCTGACCGGCGCACAGTTGCGTAGCCTTTCCGCTGCCGTCAACAACGAAGTCATGCACAAAGCCTTTGCTTACTTTGCCAGCAACGGTATCTCTTTTGATACGCTTGCTGCGGAGCTTCGTGATGACTTTTCAGAGGAGCATTGCGTTTCCGTAAATGATGATAAGGAAGCCACGCAGAAGCAGATTCTCTTGAACTCGCTTGAGGACGCGGATAACCCGTACCGTGCAATCTTCGAGGTCAAGAAACTGGATGAGGGCTGGGATGTTCTGAACCTGTTTGACATTGTCCGGCTTTATGAAACGAGACAGTCCAGCGGCAAAAAAATAGCTCCCGCTACGATAGCGGAAGCACAGCTTATCGGACGTGGAGCGAGATACTGCCCATTTCAGCTTGACGATGAGCAGCCTAAGTTTCAGAGAAAATATGACGAGGACGTAACCTGTGAACTGCGTGTCTGCGAGACGCTCTATTACCATTGCCAGAATGACCATCGCTATGTGACGGAGCTGCGTAATGCCCTTCGCGAGATTGGTCTGGATACCGACAAAATCGTCCAGTGTGAATATATCCTCAAGGACGAATTCAAGGCCACCGATATATACCGGCAGGGCTTAATCTTCTTGAATGACCGAAAAGTAAAAGATAGAAAAGATGTGCGTGGTCTTTCGCCGACCGTCCGGGATGACATATATCGTTTCCATGCGGCAACGGGAGCCTCCGGCATCGATTCTGTTATGATAGAAACCTCACAAGGTGTCGACCTTGCTTTCAATTTGAAGACAGTGCACATGACGATTGGGGAGATTGCGGTAATCAACTACGCCGTTGTTAACAAGGCACTCATGAAGTACCCGGTTTTTAAGTTCAACACGCTGCGTTTCTATTTCCCTAATGTTACATCCACGAGGCAGTTCATCACGGATAATGAATACCTCGGTGCTGTCCGCATCGACATTCAGAGCAAGGATGCACATCCGACTATGGAAACGCTCTATTCGGCTGTTTTCTATGTGCTCGGAAAGATCGCAGAGTCCATTTCCAGCATTGAAGAAACATACCGAGGAACGAAGACATTCAGAGCAAGGAACATCAGAGATGTCTTTCGGAACAAGACTGTCAATTACACCAATCCACACGATGGATGTATTGGTATCTCGCAGAACGATCCGTCCGTAAAGAGCGATTGGAAAATCGACCTCACCACGGAGGAGTGGTTTGTCTATACTGATAACTACGGAACCTCGGAGGAAAAAGCATTTGTTGCTTACTTCCGTGGATATGTTGATGATTTAAGAAAGCTATATAACCGCATTTATCTTGTCAGAAACGAGCGGGAATTCCACATATATTCGTTTGAAGATGGTGAACGGTTCGAGCCTGACTATGTTCTTTTCCTGCAAAGGGACAAAACAGATGGATTTGAGCAACTCCAGATTTTTATCGAGCCGAAGGGTACACAACTCCTCGAAAAGGATGCATGGAAAGAAAAATTCCTGCTCCAGTTAAAGACTGAGGCTGTGCCGGCTACCATTTTTGTTGACGACAATGACTACAAGATTTGGGGACTCCACTTCTTCAATCAGGAAAACCGCATGAAGGAGTTTGACTTGGAGTTTGAGACTTTGATTGGAAAGTAAGGTAGTGGTTATGAAAAAATATACCGATAAAGAGTTAGCTGCGATGTCTCAAGAGAAATTGAAGGCACTTCAAGAAAAGGCTCTGGAGGAAAATGAACTGTTGGGACAACAGATAGAGAAAATCTTTGCTAACGCTTTGCACCCAACCGCAGTCGATGGCAAATAAACCTTTTAAATATTCCAAAATCCGTACACCGCAAGGCTCCTATGTCGACGTCAAGCCGAGCGTTTGAGCGATGGAGTACCACAATCGAATAAACAGAAAAAGTGCTTCCGAAGTCAGCACTTGACCTCGGAAGCACTTGATTTCAAGCCTTTTTCGGCACTTTTGCGCTGGAGAGGGCATTTTCTTTTTGTATCAAAATCAGTAGGAACATGATGTAATCATAGGAAATCCGCCATATCAGTTGAGTGACATAGGTGCACAATCAAGTGCTTCACCTCTTTACAATATCTTTGTGGAAAAAGCTAACCCCCTGCTATTTAACTATGATTATACCTGCAATATGGTATGCTGGTGGAAAAGGGTTGGATAACTTTAGGGATACAATGATTAACGATAAGCATTTGGATGAATTACACGATTTCCTAATTACAGATAATTGTTTTCCGGTGGTTATTGTGCTAATCCCAATGGCGACAAAAATGATTATGTGTGGGGGATATTGAAAGATTTTGAGGAGAAGTTCATTTGGGACAAACCGGTTGAAAATACAATACAGCTTGTCTGTAATCCAGATATGGAATTTCCTTTATATAATGCAGATAAACAAGAGAAACAAGCATATTTGAAGAATGCTGTAAAAGAGCCAGAGGTTCCTCTATTAATTATTCCGTCTATTCAAGATGTAAAGTATGATGGGGATTTTGACTTTGTTGTAATGGCGCAATCTCCCAATTATACACCTGCAAGTGCTGATTTTATAATGGATATTGTTAGAGAGTATATTGTGGAAATCTAAAATTGTTACATTGGAGATTAAGGATAAAAAAGATAGAAAGACTTGCAAGGCAATTTCGAAATGCATTAGATGTGGCATGGGAGATGATATGGTTAGAAACTTATATCCGTTTAATAACTTCCCAAATGACTGTTGTGGGCATACCTGTGATTTGTTAAGTCAATATTTGCTGGAACATGGAATAGAAACGAGACAGGTAAATGGAACATGCAGGAAAAATAGTGAGTGGCATTATGTATGGTTAAAAACAGAGAACAAGACTGTAATAGATATACCGGAGATCAATTTATAGGAAGACTGGTAACAGCAAAAGCGGTTGAGACAGTTCATGTAGGGGAAGAAGGTACAGTACATAAAATATTTTTCGTGAATAGATTTCTTGAGATAACTACTATTTTTACAGATCCAAATGAGTATATGGATTTTGGAGGACAACCAAGTGCGTACCAACAGAGATTGATAGATGTGTATGAGATTGTGCATTCATATCTGTAATCAAAAGATGATTGATAACGTAGTCAATGGTTAATACAAATTTGAAAATTGTGAAAAAGCTGAAATAATAGTAAATAGTATTATTTATGAGAATCAAACCTGTTGGAATTGATAGGTTTGATTCTTTTTTGTGTGTAGCATAATAGACAAAGAAGACGTTGCGTATTTGTGCAATATTAACGAAATTCAATTTTTTTATAAAAAATCGCCGATTTTGAGTGAAAATCGTTATTTTTGAGAAAAGTCAAGAATCTGTATTACAATTTATTCGAAAAATAGTGCCAAAAAGTGAAAAATAGTGCCAAAAAGTGAAAAATAGTGACAAAGTGAAAATAAATTTGAAAAACAAAAAAGTCTTGAAACCCGCATGAACACTGGGTTTTCAAGACTTTTCTTTGGCAGGGGTACAAGGACTCGAACCTTGGGCACGCGGTTTTGGAGACCGCTGCTCTACCAACTGAGCTACACCCCTATCAGTAAACTGCCTTATTATTCTACTACACAATCGACTATATGTCAATAGTTTTTTATGAATTTACTTTAAATATTTCAAAAATAATCACATTATGTCGATTTGCAATTCTGAAATTATATCAAAACACCGTTACAGTGGTCGATTTCGTGTTGGACGATTTGAGCTGTCCAGCCTTCAAAAGTTTTTGTTCTTATTTTAAAATCAAGTGTCTGATACTGCACGCGTATTTTCTTATACCTTTTTATTTTACGTGGACCGCCGAGCAGGGAAAGACAACTTTCTTCCGTTTCGTATGGGTCAGACCTTTTAATTATTTCGGGATTTAGCATTATCATATATTTTCCGTCATTATCAAAGCATATAATGCTTTTATTTACGCCTATCATATTTGCCGCCATACCTACGCATACTTCTTTATGTGCGGTTAAGGTTTCAAGCAAGTCTTGGGCTGTTTGTAAATCGGCAGCTGTTGCCGGTTCTGATTTTAATGCCAAAAATATTGGGTCATGTACAAGTTCTTTAATCATTTTAAAACCTCACAGTGATATTGATTATATTTGAATTATAGCACAATAGTAACATAAGTCAAGTGTAGAGTAATTTTATTTTTACAGTGAAATATATTGACAAAATAATACAATATAGGATAAAATATTTATGAAATAAATAAAATTGGTGATGAAGAAAATGATGAAATTAAATATAGCGATTTGCGATGACAATAAATTAGTATTGGAAAATGAGAAAACACTGATTGAAGAAACGTTGAAAGAGATGGGAATTCCGTACAAGATGGACAAGTATCAAAATCCTGAAAATCTTATCAAAAATGCATGGCAATACGATTTAGTATTTTTAGATGTGGAAATGGATGAAGTCAACGGAATTGTGGCGGCGGAAAGCATTCACAATGTCAACAAAGAATGTCTGTTATTTTTCGTAACCAATCACGAGGTTTATATGGACTATGCTATGAACGAGTATGCGTTCAGATTTTGGGTAAAGCCTATGTCGAAAGAAAAACTGAAATTTGGGTTAGAATCGGCATTGAAACGGTTGGAGAGCAATAACAAATGTATAGAATTCAACACCGACAGAAATGTTGTGAATATACCGATAAATAAAATTATTTTTATATGTGCCGAGAACAAAAAAACGACTATTGTTACGGTAGATGAACAATTTGTGGTAGACAGACCGTATAAAGCGGTCAAAGATATGATAAATTCATATTTCTTCTACGAGTCGCACGCAAGTTACTATGTGAACTTAAATTATGTAAAGGCGTATTCACCGTCGCACGTCAAATGCGGAATAGGAAATCATGAATATGAAATTCATATGTCGCGAAGAAAATATACGGAATTTAATAAATATTTTATAGATTGGATGGGTGAACAAAAATGAGAATAGATGCAGGATTGATAATTGGTGTTGCACTGGAATTTATAATAATGTTGTATTTTGCAAATTCGACGTTACAACCGAAAAAGAATTATTATATAAGCTCTGCGATGTGCTTTGTGGGGTATTTGATTGTATTTGCTTTTTCGCTGTTTAATCAATTATTTGTTAATGTGTGTGTTTTTATAGTAATTAATTTGCTGATTTTTAATTTGGGTTATAGAATAAATTTTAAAACCTCAATATTTCAAACAATAATGTTGTTGGTGTTTATGTTTTTGGGTGAAATAATAGTAACGTTTACTATGAAAATGGGATTAGACAAGAAAAGCTTTTTAGAAGTCACGCCTCAACAGTCAATGATTGTAACGGTGGCGGGAAAATTGATATACTTTTTATTGGTATTTTTAATGAAAAGAGTAGACAGAAAAAAGGTAATTTCCTCAGAAAAATCTTCTCTGTTGTTAGCTGTAGTTCCTATAATGACTTTTGTGTGTTTAATTATGGTTTATCCGCTGAATATTGACAAGCGTATATTTACTTCGGTTTGTATTATTGCAATAACCTTAAATGTTGTTACTTTTTCGTTAAACGAATTTATGCTTGCGAAAAACAGAAGAATAAGAATACTTGAAGATGAAAATTATAAAAACTGTATTGAATTAGAAGAATACAAGACATTAAACGAAAAATATGAACACAGCAGAATAATGAATCATGATTTCAGAGAACATCTAAATGTTTTGAAAACTTTAATTTCGGAAGATATCCAAAAAGCACAAGAATATGTAGGAAAGATTGAAAAAGAGTGTGAGGATTCAAAAATAGAAAAATACAGTGACAATAATATTCTTAATATATTACTTATTCGCAAGAAAAAAGAATGTGAAGAAAACGGGATTAAGCTAAACATAACTTCAACCAATCCGAAACTTGATTTTATCGACGGAATGGACACTGTTGCTATATTTTCTAATTTGATTAACAATGCAATAGAGGCTTGCTCAAGCTCGGCAAGAAAAGATATATTTATTGATTTATACACAGTTAATAACGCATTTAGTGTTATTAAAGTTGAAAATTATGCCGATAAAGAGCCGATAGTTGTAGAAGGTATGCTTAGAAGCGGAAAAGATGACGGTAATTCTCACGGAATCGGTATTAAGAGTATAAATAATTCATTAAGCAAATATGATGGGAAAATGAGTTGGTCGTATGACAAAGCTAAAGGGATGTTTAGAACCGTTATTTCTATAAATAATTCACAAATTAACATTTGAAAATTATATTGACATTGTTGACATTTAATGTTATAATGTGATTGTAGGAATATAGGTAAACGTAAAGATAAGAAAGGATGTTTTATTATGAAAAAGTTCCTAAACAAAGTAGTTCCAACATTAATCAAGTTTGTACCTGTTTGTGCAGCGTTGATGCTTGTGATTAACAGCAATTCAACATCAACTATTTTAAACGGTCAACCTGAAGCACCAAAAGGACTTAAGAAGTATCGTAAGTTCTGATTATGTTTCGTAAATTTTCGGAATGGGCTGTGGCATATGCCATAAGATTAGGTTACATAAAAGAAGAGGAGCAGGAAGAATATACTTACGGACTTGACCTTGTAATGAGTGTTATTGTAAGTGATTTGACAATGCTTATAATAGGCATAATAATGAAAATGATACCGCAGGTAATTGTTTTTGTATTTATGTACAAGTTCATTCGCAAGTATACGGGCGGATTTCATTGTGAAACAGCCTTGACTTGCTATCTGTCGTCAAGTACGATGTGTATATGCGTTTTGCTTGCTATTAAATATCTTCCGTATAACCTTGGCGTATACATAGTCGCAACCGTTTTATCTATTGGGGTACTCTTTGCAATTTCGCCAATCGAGGCTATAAACAAACCTTTGGAAGAAATTGAAGTTAAAGTTTTCGGAAAAAGGGCGAGAATTGTACTTTGTATTACACTTGTAATATTTGGTGTAATTTGTGCGTTTGGTTTGACGGAAATGGTAAAAACAATGGCAATAAGCGTCGTTGATATTTTGCTTTTTGCGGTTATGGGTAAGATAAAATTGTTGAACTACAAAAGGAAAAAAATTGAACAGAATTAACTCGAAAAATGTGACATTTTTACAAATGTCACATTTTTTGCTACCAAGTTTCCGGATTAAGCTACCACTTAGTCGTAAACTGTTTACTTTTTTAAATTTTTGAGATAATATTACTGCATCAGATTTTATTAAAATTTTATATATTTCAATCGAAAAAACATCGGTTTTGCATATCTCCAAAGCAAAAACGATGTTTTTTATTTTTACAGGGATATATTGGAATTACTCGATTAATTTATTTTAGAATGGATTGACGGTAAAATGACAGTGTGATATAATTTTAGTAGTTTATGAGATTAGAGGAGAATGAGAATGGGTTATATAAGAAATGTTGAATTATCCGACGCGGAAGTGTTGGTTGAAATATACCGTCCGTATGTCGAAAACACAACAATATCATTTGAATGTGAAACGCCGTCTGTAGACGAGTTTAGAAGTCGTATTGAAAATATTTCAAAAAAGTATCCTTACATTGTTATGGTGGAAGACGATGAAATTGTCGGTTATGCATATGCGGGAAGATTTAAAGGACGTAAAGCGTATGATTGGTGCGTTGAAACGACTATATATGTAAGAGAGGACAAAAAAGGCGGCGGATACGGTAAAAAGTTGTATCTTGAACTTGAAAAAAGATTGAAGAAACAAAACATTCTTAATATGTATGCTTGTATTGCGTATACGGACAATGAAGATGAGCATTTGACAAACAACAGTATGCAGTTCCATGAGCATATGGGGTTTAGGCTTATCGGTACATTTAAAAAGTGCGGTTACAAGTTCGACAAGTGGTATGATATGATTTGGATGGAGAAATTTATCGGTGAACATAAGGTTAATCCCGACGCGGTGACAAGACCGGAAATTTAGTTTACAATTTTCGATATGTGTGATAGACTATAGGAACAGTGCATAAAATAGTACATAAGGAGGTTTACATATGGCGAATAAAGTAGAAGATTTAGTCAATGTGATTTTAGACAGCTACAATGAATGTGACATTACAGCAAGAATTGACGAAGAGAATATGCTTAACAAGGATATTCTTATAGAAATTATAGATGAAATAAGAAAAGTGCTTTTTCCGGGCTTTTTTGACAACAACAAGGTCAGAAGTGAATACTTAAAGTTTCTTGTCGGTGAAAGACTGGAATTTATACAGTATCATTTGAAGAAACAGGTATCAAACGCGTTTGCAAATCAAGATGTATGCAGAGAGTGCAGTAAGGCACAGGCAGAGGAAAAAGCGGAAGAAGTTGTTTTTGAATTTTTAAAGAGAATACCGAAAATAAGAGAATACTTAAATACAGACATTCAAGCTGCGTATGATGGTGACCCTGCGGCATACAGCACAGATGAAATAATTTTCTGTTATCCGGGAGTGTTTGCAATCACTGTTTACAGAATTGCTCACGAATTGTGGCTTTTGGGCGTGCCTATGATTCCGAGAATAATGACGGAATATGCTCACAGCACAACAGGTATAGATATTCACCCGGGTGCGACTGTCGGCAAATATTTCTTTATAGACCACGGTACAGGTATTGTTATAGGTGAAACTACCGAAATCGGCGATAATGTAAAAATATATCAAGGCGTTACTTTAGGCGCACTTTCGACAAGAAAAGGTCAGCAGTTAAAGGGCGTTAAACGTCATCCGACTATCAGTGACAACGTTACGATATATTCGGGTACGACTATTCTCGGCGGTGAAACGGTTGTCGGTAAGGGTACGACTATCGGCGGTAATGCGTTTATCGTTAATTCCGTTTCGGAGGGTATGAAAGTCAGCGTGAAAAATCCCGAACTTGAGTACAGTGTCGGAAATGCGTCTATGAAGGACGGTTATTGGGATTGGTGTATATAAAAAATTTGCGAGCCTGTCGACAGCTCCAAAAATCACATCTTGCGATGTAATTTTTGAGTATTTTCAAAGAAAAAATCATAAAGTTCCTCCAAAGTCGAAACTTTAGATTTTAAGTCATTTCTGCCGCACATGTCGCCAGAAATGATTTTTAATGAGGCTGCACCTCAAACTCCCCCAAGAATACAGTAGACAAAACCATAACGGTTTTGTCAGCAATCTGAACATATACAATATGATTTTTGATAATATTTCAGAGGTAAATATCCGCATAAAATCGAAGAATTTTAGCGGATATTTATTTTTTATAAAAAAATTTTCAAAAAGGTATTGACAAATCGGAAAAATGTGCTATAATACAAATCATAGTAATTCCATAGGAAAAGAGAAGAAAGGAAAATGCGATATGATAACACAAAATCTAAAGTATGTACAGAACGGACGAATGTGTTGCTGTTGCTGTAACTAATTTAATAGGAAAGAACAATACACATAAATATAAAAATTGAGAAAGAAAGAGGTACAAAATTATGTCAAACAAGAATTGGAGATTTGAAACAAAGCAATTACACGTTGGTCAGGAACAAGCAGATCCTGTTACAGATTCAAGAGCTGTTCCGATTTATGCATCAACATCATTCGTATTCCACAACTCACAGCACGCAGCTGACCGTTTCGGTTTGAGAGATGCAGGTAACATCTACGGCAGACTTACAAACCCTACAGAAGATATTTTTGAACAGAGAATAGCAGCCCTTGAAGGCGGTGTTGCAGCATTGGCAGTTGCATCGGGTGCAGCAGCTCTTGCTTATACATTCCAAACACTTGCTAAGCAAGGCGATCACATCGTAGCCGCAAAGACAATTTACGGCGGAACATACAACTATCTTGAACATACATTCCCTGAATTCGGTGTTACAACAACATTCGTTGACCCTGAAGTTGACGGTGCATTTGAAGCAGCTATTCAGGATAACACAAAGGCAATCTTCATTGAAACACTTGGTAACCCAAATTCAAACCTAATTGATATTGAAGAAATTGCAAAGATTGCTCACGCACATAACATTCCGCTTGTAGTTGACTCAACATTCGCTACACCTTATCTTGTAAGACCAATCGAATACGGTGCAGACATCGTTGTTCACAGTGCAACTAAGTTTATCGGCGGTCACGGTACTGCAATCGGTGGTGTAATCGTTGACAGCGGTAACTTTGACTGGGCTAAGTCGGGTAAGTTCCCTCACCTTGTAGAGCCTAACGCATCATATCACGGTATCAGCTTTGCAAATGATGTAGGAGCTGCCGCATTTGTAACATATATCAGAGCTATCCTGCTTCGTGACACAGGTGCTACACTTTCACCGTTCCACGCATTCATCTTCTTACAGGGTCTTGAAACTCTATCACTAAGAGTTGAACGTCACGTTGAAAACGCTTTAAAGATTGTTGATTATCTAAACAAGCATCCAAAGGTAGAGGCTGTTCATCATCCGTCACTACCTACAGAGCCAAGCCATGAACTATACAAGAAGTATCTTCCAAACGGCGGCGGAAGTATCTTTACATTTGAAATCAAGGGCGGAGTTGAAGAGGCTCACAAGTTTATCGATAACCTTGAAATCTTCTCGCTTCTTGCAAATGTCGCAGACTCTAAGTCACTTGTAATTCACCCGGCTACAACTACTCATTCACAGTGCAATGAACAGGAACTTGCAGAACAGGGTATTAAGCCAAATACAATAAGACTATCAATCGGTACAGAAAATATTGATGACCTTATTGCAGCTCTTGACGACGCATTCAACGCCGTTGACTAATTTTAAGTAAATTGTGTTAAAAGTCAGAAAGAAGGAATTAAAATGTCAAAGATATATCAGAAAATTACAGATCTTATCGGTGGTACACCGCTATTGGAACTTGCAAACTATGAAAAGAAGAATAACCTTGAAGCAACCGTTCTTGGTAAACTTGAATACTTTAACCCTGCCGGTTCGGTAAAAGACAGAATCGCAAAGGCAATGGTTGATGAGGCTGAACAAGAGGGTAAGTTAAAGGAAGGTTCTGTTATCATCGAGCCAACATCAGGTAATACAGGTATCGGTCTTGCGTCGGTTGCCGCTGCAAGAGGTTATAAAATTATAATCACAATGCCTGAAACAATGAGTATTGAAAGACGTAATCTATTAAAAGCATACGGTGCCGAACTTGTTTTGACAGACGGTGCAAAGGGTATGAAAGGTGCTATCGAAAAGGCTAAGGAACTTGCTGAAACAACAGAAAACAGCTTTATCCCAAGCCAGTTCACAAACCCTGCAAACCCTGCTTATCACAGAGCAACAACAGGCCCTGAAATCTGGGCAGATACAGACGGCAAAGTTGATATATTTGTTGCCGGCGTAGGTACAGGCGGTACAGTTACCGGTGTAGGTCAGTATCTAAAGTCACAAAACCCTGACGTTAAGGTTGTTGCAGTTGAGCCTGCAGGCTCACCGGTATTGTCACAAGGCAAAGCAGGTGCGCACAAAATTCAAGGTATCGGTGCAGGTTTCGTTCCTGAAACTCTTGATACAAAGGTTTATGACGAAATCATTACTGTTGAAAACGAGGACGCATTCAAGACAGGCAGAGATATTGCCCGCAGTGAAGGTGTACTTGTAGGTATTTCATCAGGTGCGGCTGTTTGGGCGGCTACAGAGCTTGCCAAACGCCCTGAAAACAAGGGTAAGACAATCGTAGCTCTTTTGCCTGATACAGGTGAAAGATATTTGTCAACTCCTATGTTTGCTGAATAATTCAGTATTTAAAATTTGTTCACTATTCAAAAGATGGCATGAAAATGCCATCTTTTTGTGTACGGTTTTTCGGACATTGTAGTTGCTATAATATAATCATAATAAAGCTAAATTGTCAAAGTGAAGTTGGGGTTTTGAGGGTAAAAAACGAGAAATTTTCTAAGATCACCTTGACAAAAACGGAGGTAAATATTATGGTTATAGTGGGAACAATACTTATAAGTGTAGGAGCGTCAATACTTTTTGTATTAAAGGTTAATTCGGTAAAGGATATATAAGTTTTGGCGTTGTCTGCATATTGTGTGAGGAGATGAGAATATGCAGATAAATGAACTTGTGACATTTGCGGCGGATGTCGGCAGAGGTTTGCTTGAAAGCGGTGCGGAAACGAGTCGTGTCGAAGATACGGTTGAGAGGATAATACGGCACTTTTATGACGGTAAAAGTGAGGTTTTGGTCGTAATGACAGGACTGTTTGTCACTGTCGGCGATGTTACAAAAACGGTCAGAGTTCGCAGGCGGACTATAAACCTTGATAAAGTATCGAAAATTAATATGATGTCACGAGATATTACTGATGATAAAATCGACTTTGAAGAGGCTTTAAAACGCTTTGAATATATAATGGTGCAGAAACCTTATCCGTTATGGGTGAAAACTGTTGCGGTAGCGTTTTGCTGTGGATTTTTTACGTTGTTGTTTGGCGGTAATGCGTTTGACGGACTTAATTCGTTTGTGGTCGGTGCGGTTATCAATGTTTTTATATGGTTTTTGAGAAAACATCACACGGCGGAGTTTATTATAACATTTTCGGGCGGAGTTGTTATTGCATTGCTGATATTACTCTTTTATGCAATAGGTTTGGGAAAAAATATTAATCCTATGATAACGGGAGCTATTATGCCGCTTGTACCCGGTTTGGCAATAACTAATGCAATTCGTGATATTATTGCCGGAGATTACCTTTCGGGCGGTGCGAGATTGTTTGATGCGGTAGTCGTGGCGATTGCACTTGCCACAGGTGCGGGCAGTGTTATGTACATTTTCGGTCATATGACGGGAGGTGTTATGGGATGATTTTTCTTGAAATGTTTGTCGCTTTTGCGGCGACAATGGCTTTTGCAGTGATATTTAACGTGAGCCGAAGTGAATTGATATTTTGCGGAATCGCAGGTTTAGTCGCAGAGGGGGTGTATTTGTTTACACTTAGAATAAGCGACGAAACGGCACTTGCTATATTTGTTGCGTCGATTGCCGTGACGGTATTGTCACGAATTTTGGCGAATGTAAGACGTATGCCCGTTACGGTTTATTTGATTTCGGGAATAATATCGCTTGTACCCGGTGCGGGTATGTATAACACTGTTTATAACATAATATCGTCGGACTATATGAAAGCAATGTACACAGGCGTTGATACAATAAAAGTTGCCGTAGCGATTGCGGTGGGGATTGTACTTGTGTTTGCATTGCCGAATAAAATGTTTTTCAAGAGAAAATAATGCCAATTTAGATTTTTTCTCTGAAAATACTCAAAAAATACATTGCAAGATGTGATTTTATGAGCTGTCGACAAAATATCGACAGCTCATATACTTTGGCTTGACAGAAACGATGTTGTATAGTACAATAGGCAAGATAGAAGTAAAAATTATACACCGCATTTTTACGGTGCAGGAGGAAAGGATTTTACGATAGTAATGAAAAAGATAATTGCCGTTATGGCGGTGCTTATAACGCTTTTTTCAATGGGTAATGTGTCGGCAAGTGCGGCGGCAAAGGTTGCGGCACTGATGTATCACAGTGTGACAACTGATTCGTCACGTTGGAATGACTATACAATATCACCCGAACAGCTTGACGCGGATATACAATACTTTAAAAGCTGCGGATATATACCGATGACCGCGACAGAACTCGCAACGGCGAATATGGCTGATATTGACAACAGAAAAATATTGCTTTTGACATTTGATGACGGATACTCAAACTTCTATACAGAGGTATTTCCGATATTAAAGAAAAATGACGCAAAGGCTACAATGTTTTTGATTGGCTCATACATAGACCGTTACGGTTATTTGACTGCTGACGAAACATATGAAATGGCGAACAGCGGACTTGTCGAAATAGGCAATCACACAAACGGTATTCACAGTATGCCTAAGGAACAGTTAAAGGCGATTTACAACAATACAAACGCTTACGGCGATATACTCGCTGATATTCAGAGTAACGGAGAAATTTTGAAAGAAGTTACCGGAAAAGATGTGACAAGTATTTCGTGGCCGTACGGATATTATACGACAACACTCGATAATGCGGTTAAAAGTCAGCTTGGTTATAAAATTTCATTCAGTACGGTGTACGGTGTGAATTTCTTTACCGGCAATACATACAGTCCGTTAAAACGTATGAACAGAGAATACTCTGCCGGAACTCAACAGGTGTTTGACAGGGCAAACGGTAAATTTTATTAATCATCAGCGGTACGGTGAAAAGTACCGCTGTTTTTATAAATGAGGGGTAGTATGATATGAATAGAATAGAGATTAAAGATTTTTCGATAAAAATAGACAAAGATAAAGTATTAAAAACTTTGGGGTGTTTTGAGGGGAGCAGTGTGTATGAAACTGTTTCTTCTTATTTTGACGAGCTTGAAGAAACGGTGATGGATTTACTGTCCCCGCGTGCAGTTGCCGTAACGGAGGATATGAAAGCATACTGCATACTTACGGTCGGTGAAAAAATTAGCGGAATATCAAAAAGCTTTTTTGATAACGGTGAAGGTATGAAAGGTATACTTGTTGACGCAATGGCGGACGAGTATCTTTTTATGATGGACGATGTGCTTGCCGAAAATATAAAGCTTTTGTGTGCAAAAAAGTCTTGGGGTGTTAAAAAACGTCTTGATGCACCGAAAGATTTTCCGCTTTCTCAACAATCTGTTATTGTCGCAAAAACAGGCGTTGACGGAATAAAAATGACAAGCGGCTTTATGTTTGAACCCGTAAAAACTTTTGGCTACATACTTGAATTTACGACTGATGAAAAGGTATTTAATGCACAGCACGATTGTTCAAAATGTTCTAATTTCGACTGCCCGAGAAGAAGTAATATAAAAAACGGCAGATTTGAAGTGTTGTCGAGTTATGAGTATAAACCGAATTTTAAAGAGGGTGACAGTGCAGTCTGTATTGATATAGGTACAACTACTGTTGCTTTTGAACTTGTGACGGACAAGGGGACGCTAAAAACATACAGAACAATTAATCCGCAAAGACGTTTCGGACTGGATGTTCTTTCAAGAATCGAGTCGGCAAACAGAGGAAGGCTGGACGAGCTTTCGGCTGTTATGCGCTATACGATTATAAGCGGATATAAAAAAGTAACCGAAGAATTTGGGGACACTAAAAAAGTTGTTGTCGCGGGTAATACGACAATGGTACATCTGCTTATGGGATATTCTTGCGGTACACTCGGTGAATATCCTTTTAAATCAAAACACCTGGGGACAATAAAAACTACGCTTGACAAGGTTACAAAAAGTAAGGTTTCGCCGATTGAAACCGTTATATACGGCGGCATATCTGCGTTCGTAGGCGGCGATATAGTGAGCGGACTTTATATGAGTGATTTTGATAAATCGGATAAGGTTAATATGTTTATTGATTTGGGTACAAACGGTGAAATGGCGTTGGGCGATAAGGATAAAATGATTGTTACGTCTACTGCTGCGGGACCGGCTTTTGAGGGCGGAAGAATTTCGTGCGGAATCGGTTCGGTTGACGGTGCGGTATGTGGTGTTGATTTGAAAACGGGGACACTAAAAACTATCGCGGATAAACCGCCTGTCGGTCTTTGCGGAACGGGTATAATTGAGTTGGTTTCGGAATTGCTTGACGAAAAAATAATCGATAAAACGGGTCTTTTAAATGACGACTATTTTATAAACGGTTATAAGGTCGCGGAGGATGTTGTGTTTACGCAAAATGATATTCGTCAGGTGCAGATGGCAAAATCGGCGGTGAGAGCCGGTATTGATGTACTTGCAAAGTCGTGGGGAACAGAGCTTTCACAAATTGATACGGTGTATCTTGCCGGCGGTTTCGGTTACGGTCTTTCGATTGAAAAGGCTTGCAATATCGGAATATTGCCGCGTGAGTTTTTTGGTAAGACGAAAGTTATCGGTAACAGCTCGCTCGGCGGTTGCGTCAAGTATGCCGAAAGGCAGGACGGCGATGAAAGAATCGGTCGTATAAAGGAAATCAGTTCCGAAATTTCACTCGGAAACAGTGAAGATTTTGAAAAATTGTATATCGAATATATGAATTTTTGAAAGAAATAAAAAGTTACGCAAAACTAACAACGGCATAGTTAAGCCATATTCGAAAAACATCAATATTTTTTTGAAAAAAATTCAAATTTTTTGTTGCATAATCATAAAAATAATGCTAAAATATATGTTAGATTGGCACAACAGAGTGAACCATAGCAAACATTGTACACTCTGATGAGAAAAAAATTTAATTTTTAGAGGAGGTTTAACTATGTCATACGCACAAGACGTACTAGCAAAGTTAAAAGAGAAAAACGCAAGCGAGCCTGAATTTATACAGGCGGCAACAGAGGTTCTAACATCACTTGAACCTGTATTTGAGAAGCATCCTGAATTCGAGAAGGCTTCATTGCTTGAGAGAATAGTAGAGCCTGAGAGACAGATTATGTTCCGTGTTCCTTGGGTTGACGACAACGGTAAGGTACAGGTAAACAGAGGTTTCAGAGTACAGTTCAACAGTGCTATTGGTCCATACAAGGGCGGTCTAAGACTTCACCCATCAGTAAACCTTGGTATTATCAAGTTCCTTGGTTTTGAACAGATTTTCAAGAACTCACTTACAACACTTCCAATCGGCGGTGGTAAAGGCGGTAGTGACTTCGATCCTAAGGGTAAGTCAGACAGAGAAGTTATGGCATTCTGCCAGAGCTTTATGACAGAGCTTTTCAGACATATCGGTGCTGATACAGACGTTCCTGCCGGTGATATCGGTACAGGTGCAAGAGAAATCGGATTTATGTTCGGTCAATATAAGAGATTAAAGGACGTATATGAAGGCGTTCTTACAGGTAAAGGTTTAACTTGGGGCGGTTCACTTGCAAGAACTCAGGCTACAGGCTACGGTCTTGTATACTACGCTCAGGAAATGCTTAAGGATTTGGGTACTGACTTTAACGGTAAGACAGTTGCTATTTCTGGTGCAGGTAACGTTGCTATTTACGCTTGTGAAAAGGCACAGCAGCTTGGTGCAAAGGTTATCACTGTTTCTGACTCAAACGGTTACGTTGTCGATGAAGAAGGTATCGACCTTGCAGCAGTTAAGGAAATCAAGGAAGTTAAGAGAGGCAGAATTAAGGATTATCTTAACTACAGACCAAATGCTAAGTATGTTGAAGGTGCAGGTCTATGGCAAGCAGTTAAGGTTGATGTTGCTCTTCCATGTGCTACACAAAACGAATTGCTTATTGACGACGCTAAGGCTCTTGTTGCAAACGGCACAATGATCGTTGCAGAAGGTGCTAATATGCCTACAACTCTTGAGGCTACACAATATCTACAAGAAAACGGCGTTTACTTTGCTCCTGGTAAAGCATCAAATGCCGGTGGTGTTGCTACTTCAGCTCTTGAAATGAGCCAGAACTCACAAAGACTTTCATGGACATTTGAAGAAGTTGATGAAAAGCTACATAACATTATGATTACAATTTACAAGAATTCTGTTGCTGCAGCTAAGGAATATAACTGCGAAATCGGCGGAAAGACTAACCTTGTTGCCGGTGCTAATATTGCCGGATTTATGAAGGTTGCTGACGCTATGATGGCTCAGGGCGTTTGCTAATTATAATATTTTGAATTTTAAAAGGTGTTTCCAATCGGAAACACCTCAGACTGTAGACAAACTACTATTCAAACACCTCAATTTGTGATATAATATAAAT
>OGYN01000230.1_pt1 | contig 52173 bp, 42 predicted proteins | sample 1576551 | NCBI WGS metagenome assembly OGYN01 (sample SAMEA3541589, study PRJEB24748) | human gut metagenome | biome: human gut; feature: human-associated habitat; material: faeces | place: China | collected 2012 | reverse complement strand
ATACTAATCGGTCGAGGGCTTATCCTGACAGGTTGGGAATGGATGTGGAAGATACGAAAGAGAATTTCAGTGTTCAGTTTTGAAGGTATGAACCTATAATGACAAGGACGTCTGTTGAGAACTCAACAGACGTTTTTTGTTATCCCAGTTCACCCGTGGGACCCAACAGGCAGATTCGTGCTTGCACGAAAATCTGCCTGCGTAGTCCCACGAAGGGAGCGCCGCTTCATGAGCAAAAGGAGCTGCGCAGCAGCGGAAAGCATCGAAGATGCGAGTTTGCGAATGGCGCGGGTGAACGGGCGGGGCGCGTAAATGAATGTCGCTCCGTGAGGATCGCACTGCGTCGGAATGGAAGGATGTCGCTTTCGCGACCCGACGCAGGCGAATATATCCCATAAGAAATGTAGTTGTTTACTACACTAAAGTCTGATATAATGTTTCTGGATTCCGGTCTGCAAGCTGCATTTGCAGGCGAAAGGAAGTTAAGAAAGGTTGATACGATATGTTGGAACAAATTAGACAGTCCATTGAACAGGCGCAGATGGTGCTTGTCGGGATTGGAACGGAGTTTGCAGTAAAAGAGGAAGCGCAGGAAGATCCTTTTTTTACAGAGCTTGCCAAGAACGCCCAGACAGATCCCGCTGCGGCAGCGCTGCTCGCATTTCATAAAAGCCAAAAGAAAGTGGGCGGCTGTGAAAAAGAACAGGTTCAGAAGGCATATGAAGTTCTGGCAGATCTTTTGAAGGATAAAAATTATTTTGTGATTTCTCTATGTGAGGACGGTTTGTTGGAACAGGCAGGACTCAAAGAAAATCGAATTCTGACGCCAGCCAAAGAGGGAGAGGAAGAAACGGATAGTGGAGTGTATCCGACAGATAGCTGGGAAACCTACACCAAATGGCTGCAGGGGACATTAAACAGAAATTTGGTGATTCTGGAGCTGGGCGTTGGGATGGAGCTGCCGCAGCTGATCCGTTTTCCGTTTGAAAAGGTTGCATATTTTAATCAAAAATCCTGTCTGTACCGGGTTCATTCCCATTTGTATCAGATGACGGAAGAGATTAAGGAGCGCGGATATAGTGTACCGATGCATCCGGTTACGCTGTTGCTGGAAGAAAAATAGTATTTCTAATAAATAATGAGGAACCAAATGATTGCAATTATCGACTATGACGCAGGAAATGTAAAAAGTGTCCAGAAGGCGCTGGCATATTTGCACGAGGATACGATACTGACGCGCGACCCGAAACAGCTGCTTGCAGCAGAAAAAGTCATCCTTCCGGGGGTTGGGGCATTCGGGGATGCGATGGGGAAATTAAAAGAATATGGCCTGATTGATGTGATTTCTGAGATTGTCGACAAGAATACTCCGTTTCTTGGAATTTGCCTTGGTTTGCAGCTGTTATTTGAATCGAGCGAGGAAAGCCCTGGCGTGGAGGGGCTCGGTCTGTTAAAGGGAAAAATCCTGCGGATTCCAGACGGCGTTGCAGAAGACAAAAGACCGCTTAAAATTCCGCATATCGGCTGGAATTCCCTCTCCTTTCCGCAAAAAGGACGGCTGTTTGAAGGATTTTCCAGGGAGCCATATGTGTATTTCGTGCATTCCTATTATCTGAAGGCGGAGGAGGATATCGTCACCGCGAGAACCGAGTATGGCGTTTCCATCGATGCTTCTGTGGAAAAAGGAAATCTGTTCGCCTGTCAGTTCCACCCGGAAAAGAGTTCGGAGGCTGGGCTGAAAATTTTGGAGAACTTTGTGAGATTAGGCAGGGAGGGCAACTGAGGATGCTTACAAAACGGATCATTCCCTGTCTGGACGTCCATAATGGCAGGGTAGTAAAGGGCGTTAATTTTGTCAATTTGAGGGATGCAGGAGATCCGGTGGAGATCGCAGCAGCGTATGATAAGGCGGGTGCGGACGAATTGGTTTTCCTGGATATTACAGCGTCCTCGGATGCGCGGGCGACGGTCGTGGACATGGTAAGACGGGTTGCTGAGCAGGTGTTTATCCCGTTTACGGTCGGCGGCGGAATCCGCACGGTTGAGGATTTTAAGGCATTGCTGCGGGAAGGAGCGGATAAAATTTCTGTCAACTCAGCGGCGATTTCCAATCCGCAGCTGATCGCGGATGCGGCGGAAAAGTTCGGCAGCCAGTGCGTTGTCGTTGCGATTGATGCAAGGCGCAGAACAGACGGTGCAGAGGGCTGGACGGTTTATAAAAACGGCGGACGGATCGATACCGGTCTGGACGCGGTAGAATGGGCGAGAAAGGCGCAGGAGCTGGGAGCCGGGGAGATTTTGCTGACGAGCATGGACTGCGATGGAACGAAGGCAGGCTATGATATTCCGCTGACCCGGGCGATCGCACAGAACGTGTCGATTCCGGTCATCGCTTCCGGTGGTGCAGGCAAGATGGAGCATTTCAAGGAGGCACTGACAGACGGCATGGCAGATGCGGCGCTGGCGGCTTCCTTATTTCACTATAAAGAGCTGGAAATCGGACAGGTCAAGGAATACCTGCAGAAGGAAGGAGTCGCGGTAAGATGGCAATGATCAGCAACGACTGGTTGCCGGCGTTAAAGGATGAGTTTCGAAAACCGTATTATGCGAAGTTATTTTCTTTTGTGAAAGAAGAATATGCGACGCATGTGGTATATCCTCCGGCGGATGATATTTTCAACGCATTTCATTTTACACCGCTTCGCGAGGTGAAGGTCGTGATTTTGGGACAGGACCCTTATCATAACGAGCATCAGGCGCATGGGCTTTGCTTTTCTGTGCAGCCGGGAGAGGAGGTGCCGCCGTCGCTTGTCAATATTTATCAGGAGCTGCATGATGATCTGGGATGCTATATTCCAAACAACGGTTATCTGGAAAAATGGGCGAAGCAGGGTGTGCTGATGTTGAACACCGTGTTGACCGTGCGGGCGCATCAGGCAAATTCCCATCAGGGAAAAGGCTGGGAGCAGTTTACGGATGCGGTCATCGAAGCGGTTAATGCGCAGGACCGTCCGATCGTTTTTTTGCTCTGGGGACGTCCGGCGCAGCAGAAGGCTTCGATGTTGACGAACCCGCGGCATTTGATTTTGAAGGCGCCGCATCCGAGTCCCTTGTCTGCATATCGCGGATTTTTCGGCTGCAGGCATTTCAGCCAGACCAATGAATTTTTAAAAGCACATGGAGTGGAACCGATCGACTGGCAGATTGAGAACCGATAAGAGAGGCAGATAAAGGAGCAACGATGAATAAAAAACCATTTGTAACCAAAGAACAGATTGAAGAAATCGCAAAGACGTATCCGACTCCGTTTCATCTCTACGATGAAAAAGGAATCCGCGAAAATGCGAAAAAAGTAAAAGAGGCGTTTTCCTGGAACTCTGGATTTCGGGAATATTTTGCGATCAAAGCGACCCCGAACCCGTTTTTGGTTGACATTTTACGGGAATACGGCTGTGGCTGTGACTGTTCTTCCGAAACGGAACTGATGCTCTGTGATGCGATCGGCGCCAAGGGCGAGGAGATTATGTTTTCCTCCAACGATACGCCTGAAGAGGAATATGCCCTGGCAGCGAAGCTGGGCGCGATTATCAACCTGGATGACATCACGCATATCGATTTTGTAGAGCGGATTCTGGGCAAGCTTCCGGAGACGATGAGCTGCAGATATAATCCGGGCGGCGTGTTCACATTGAGCAACGGCATCATGGACAATCCGGGGGATTCCAAATACGGTATGACGACGGAACAGATTTTTGAAGCGTATCGGATTTTAAAGAGCAAGGGAGTAAAACGCTTTGGTATTCACGCATTTCTGGCGAGCAACACGGTGACGAACGAATATTATCCACAGCTGGCAAAGCAGCTGTTTGAGCTTGCTGTGAAGCTGGAAAAAGAAACCGGAGCGGATATTGCGTTTATCAATCTGTCTGGCGGTGTCGGCATTCCGTATCGTCCCGATCAGGAGCCGAACGATATTTTGGCGATCGGCGAGGGCGTCAGGAAGGTTTACGAAGAGGTTCTGGTTCCGGCAGGCATGGGAGATATCGCAATTTATACCGAGATGGGACGTTTCATGATGGGACCTTACGGTGCGCTGGTAACGAAGGCGGTGCATGAGAAGCATATTTACAAAGAATATATCGGCGTGGATGCTTGCGCGGCGAACCTGATGCGTCCTGCGATGTACGGTGCTTATCATCATATCACGGTGCTGGGCAAGGAAAATGCGCCCTGCGACCATATATACGATGTGGCCGGTTCCCTTTGCGAAAATAATGACAAATTTGCAATCGACAGAAACCTTCCCAAGATTGATATGGGAGATTATCTGTTCATTCATGATGCGGGCGCACACGGCTTTTCGATGGGCTATAACTACAACGGACGTCTGCGCAGCGCGGAGATTTTACTGCAGGAGGATGGCACTGCAAAGCTGATCCGCCGTGCAGAGACACCGAAGGATTACTTCGCAACGTTTGACTGCTTTGATTTTTATAAAAATTTGAAATTTGAAAAATAAAGCCTGATGCGGACTGGGAAAGGACGCACAATTGAGGAAATAGACAATAGAATGCATGCTTTGCGAACGTTTTATTCATGACAATAGAACGCTCGCAGAGCATTTTTATCGTATGGAAACGAAGTTTCCTATACGATGAAAAAATGCCCGAACTGGACGGATGAAAGGATCCGAACCGGTCCGGGCATTTTTATGAAATGTCAGAGAAAACTATTGTCTGCAGAGTGACAAGCTTGTCTGTTGCCAAAATGGGATCGCCAGCGGCACAGCCTGTTTTACAGTGCGAACTGGAATATGCAGAAGGCCGCGTAAATAGCGAGCAGAATAATACCCTGCAGGCGTGTCATTTTGCCTTTGATGAGCGGAGGAATCGTCAGGATCAGCATAACGCCGAGCATGACAGGAATATCTACAACGAGGGATGCGTTATAAGCGCCGATCTGCTTGCTGTTAGGCAGATCGAAGGGAGATAACAGGATCGAAACACCACTTACCAAAACGAGGTTAAACAGGTTTGCGCCGATGATGTTGCCGAGGGATAACAGACCGTGTCCTTTGCGCAGAGAGGTGATTGCGGTAACAAGCTCCGGCAGGGAGGTGCCTAGAGCAACAAAGGTGAGGGCGATAACGGATTCGGGAACGCCCAACAGTCCGGCGATGATGATGCCATTATCAACTAACAGGTTTGCGCCGATTGCGATAAAAGCAGCACCGATGACCAGTAAAAGAAGATCCTTTCCGGCTGAATTAGAAGCGGTGTCGGCCTCTGCCGCTGCGACCTCAGTGACCTCAGCATCCGCTGCTGCAGCCTCCGGGTTCTTGCCGTGCATCGCCTGATAGACCTGAATGCCGATATATGTGACGAAAATCAGCAGAAGCAGCACACCGGTTACGCGATCGAAGCGCTTGGTAACGTAGGCGGAAAACAGGTAGAGTGCGGTGGATACATAAAAGAAAATAACCGGAATGGTGAGTGTCTTTTTATCCACGCGGGATGGCTTGACTGCGATGGAAATTGCCGCGATCAGCGCCGTATTGCAGATGATGGAACCGATGGCGTTTCCGTAGGCGATTTCACCATGGCCGCTGACTGCAGAGGTGGCGGAAACCATGACCTCCGGCAGGGTAGTGCCGATGGAAACGACCGTTGCGCCGATTAACAGATCCGGGACATGGAACCTGTGGGCGATGCCTGTTGCGCCGTCCACAAACCAGTCGCCGCCCTTAATCAGCAGAACCAGTCCGACGAGAAACAGGATGATGGGTGTTATCATTTGTTTATCCTCCAGGAATGAAAATGTTAGTTACATCGAACCTGCTGTTTGATCCGATAGAAAAAACCCGAAGTTATAAAAACTTCGGGTTTTCGTGCCGGCGACGGGACTTGAACCCGTACTATGTCACCATAAACAGATTTTGAGTCTGCCGCGTCTGCCATTCCGCCACGCCGGCTGATATGCATAAAACTCCTGCAACAAAAAAGATTTTACCATAAAGAGATTGCGATTTCAAGGGAAAAATGAGTTTAATTTTCGGTTTTCATTTCGCAGCATCTTGACAATGCCGTGTAGATGGTGTTACTTTTACTTTGCATTGAAAAAATGACGCACATGCGAAGATGAGGAGAAAAACATGCAGGAATTAAAACCGATCAAAGAAGGAAAAGTTCGTGAGATTTATGACAACGGCGACAGCCTGATTATGGTTGCCACAGACCGCATCAGCTGCTTTGATGTGATCTTACATAATGAGGTAACGAAAAAGGGAACCGTTCTGACTCAGATGTCCAAGTTCTGGTTCGATATGACACAGGATATTCTTCCTAACCACATGATTTCTGTAGATACCAAGGATATGCCGGAGTTTTTCCGGCAGGAGAAGTACGAAGGCAAATCCATGATGTGTAAAAAGCTTCAGATGCTTCCCATTGAGTGCATCGTGCGCGGTTATATTACCGGCAGTGGTTGGGCAAGCTACAAGGAAAACGGCACGGTATGCGGCATTCGTCTGCCGGAGGGCTTAAAAGAATCCGATAAGCTGCCTGAGCCTATTTACACTCCCTCCACCAAAGCGGAAATCGGCGATCACGACGAAAATATTTCCTTTGAGCAGAGCGTTACGCATCTGGAAAAATATTTCCCTGGCAGAGGGCAGGAGCTTGCTGAACAGCTTCGTGACAACACCATCGCCCTGTACAAGAAATGTGCAGAGTACGCACTGAGCAAGGGTATCATCATTGCGGATACCAAGTTTGAGTTTGGTCTGGACGAGGATGGCAACATGGTGATCGGCGATGAAATGCTGACACCCGACAGCTCCCGTTTCTGGCCTGCGGAAGGCTATGAACCCGGACATTCTCAGCCTTCTTTTGACAAGCAGTTTGCCCGCGACTGGCTCAAAGCCAACCCGGATAACGACTGGACACTGCCTCAGGAGATCGTAGACAAGACGATTGCAAAATATCTGCAGGCATATGAGATGCTGACCGGTAAGCAGCTGTAAGCAGCTTAGGTTTGTTTTGCAAAATAGCGCGCACAGACAAACGGCGGTACACAAATGATCGGAAATAGAAAGGATATGCTGGACATCCTGTTTTTTTCGTGCTATCCTTTTTACATGAAATTATTTCATTGGAGGATGCGTCAACTATGGCAAGAAGAAAGAAAAACATGACCTATGAAGAAGAACTGGCCTACCTGGACAGCGAAATTTCCAAAACTGAGGAAACTTTAAAGGCGCTCAAGACGCGGAAAAAGGAGCTTGCTAAAGTAAAAGAACAGGCTGATCTGCAGACTCTGTATGCAGCGATCAAGGAGTCCGGCAAATCTGTGGCGGATGTAATTTCCAGCTTAAAGTAAGAATATGCCCAGACTGCGAACCGGCAGTTTGGAATAGGGGAACAGGCAGTCAATACCTGTTCCCTGTTTTTTTATCGTATGAGAAACTTCATTTCTATACGATAAAAATACTCCGCGAGGATTGCATTGCGGAGGAATTTTGATAGAGATGGAGGAAATGGTGATGGGACAGGAGAGAATCATTCATGCAGCGCTGCTTGGGGCAGGAACCGTGGGCAGCGGCGTTTATAAACTGGTAAAGGATCTGGAGGAAGAGATCGTTTCGAAAACGGGCGCGCGCCTGGTGGTGGATAAAATTCTGGTGCGCGATACGACAAAAGCGCGGGAAGGCATTCCGTCTGAGCTTCTGATAGATCGTTGGGACGAGATTTTAAACGATCCCAAGATCGAAATCGTGATTGAGGTGATGGGAGGAATTCGGCCGGCGCTGACCTGGCTGGAGGAAGCGCTCCGCGCAGGCAAACAGGTTGTAACGGCGAATAAGGATTTGCTCGCGGAATATGGAGAACAACTGTTCGATGCGGCGGAAGCCGGAAAATGTGACCTGCATTTCGAAGCGGCGGTTGCAGGTGCAATTCCGATCATCCGTCCGCTGCGCCAGAGTCTGGCAGCCAGCGAACTGACAGAAGTGATGGGCATTGTCAACGGGACGACCAACTATATCCTGACGCGGATGACGGAGGATGGGATGGGCTACGAAGAGGCACTTGCCCTTGCGACAAAGCTCGGCTATGCAGAGAGCGATCCGACTGCGGATGTGGAAGGCTACGATGCAGGACGCAAGGTGGCGATTATGGCATCCATCGCGTTTAACTCCAACGTGACCTTTTCCCAGGTGTATACCGAAGGCATTACACACATCACGGCGGAGGATATCCGCTATGCGAAGGAATTTGGCTATGTGATCAAGCTGATCGGCATGACGAGGCTGACAGAAGGCGGCGTAGAGGTTAAAGTACATCCGATGCTTTTGCCGGAGCAGCATCCGCTTTCGACTGTCCGGGATTCGTTCAATGCGGTATTTATCCACGGGGAAGCCTGCGACGACGCGATGTTTATGGGGCGCGGCGCAGGACAGCTGCCGACAGCAAGCGCAGTGATGGGCGATGTAATTGACGTGATGCGAAACATCCTGCACCATTCCTGCGGCAAGATCGGTTATGGCTGCTACCGGAATCTTCCGGTGAAATCCGCAGAGGATACGGTCAGTCGGTTTTTCCTACGGATTCAGGTAACGGACAAGCCCGGCGCGCTCGCCAACATTGCCGGAATTTTGGGCAATAACGACGTGAGCATCGCACAGGTCGTGCAGAAGCGCAGCCATGACGGCGTTGCAGAGCTTGTCATCATCACCGACCCGGTGCGGGAAAAACATTTTAACGATGCGCTCAGCATCTTAAAAGGCATGTCGGTGTTAAAAGAAGTGTCCGGCGTGATCCGGGTATACGGGAATTAAGGTGTGCCCGGCATGAAATAACGCGATCGGCTTGTTTTATCGTCAGCGCAGCTGCATGTCGATTCGGATATCGTTTCCGGAAACGGTCACGTCAGCGAGGCTGCCGACGATCAGCGGCATCATTGGCGGAAGATGTCCGAGATCGACGTCCATAATTACCGGGACATGGTGGGAAAGTGCGACGGGCAGTACCGCCTGATATGGATCGAGGCCCATCATGTCCTGTCCGAAGCACAGCGGGCGACCGATCAGGAAGGCTTTGACGTGTTCGAACCAGCCAGCCTGTTCCATTTGCCACATGGCTCTGCGGATGGAGAAGACGTTCAAATCGCAGGCTTCAAGAAACCAGATGATGCCATCCTCTTTGTAGCGCTCGATAAAGTCCTTCGTTTTATCGAAACGGGTTCCGGTCAGATTGACGAGACAATCCATGCAGCCGCCGAGGAGTCTGCCGGAGACGTGAAAGCTTGGGGCAGAGGCTGGCGATACAGCGCCTGTCTGTAGGTTACCGCCCGCAAGCTGCGGGTCGCTGTTTAACTGGTAGTTGTACAAATGCGTAGTGCCGTCAGTCCTCTGTGCATACTCCGTCCCGTAGCAGCGCAGGACGCGCGGCTCAGTCACATGATAGGGCGCGAGGGGATTCGTTTCATCTTTTAAAGCTTCCTTTTCCCAGAGGGGGTAGCCGGATACGGTCTGTGTGCGCCCTGTCAGCAGGTGGAAGGCATCGGAAATAGCGGGATGCCACAGCTCCATGCCAAAAGCGCCGGCGCAGGGACCGTAGATGGAGGCGGTATCTGCAAGGGTTGCGAGAAGATAGGTCATATTCGTATTGTCGGAATAGCCCATGTACCATTTGGGATCGGCTTTCGCAAGGCGGTCAAAATCCATATATGGAAGAATTTCGCACATCAGTTCGCCGCCTCCGCAGGAAATCAGACAGTCGTTGTCGGATTTTACATAATAATCCATCAGCTCCTGCGCGCATTTTTCGGGGGTGTTGCTGATGCCGACGCCGCTGCTTTCATAGCAGTTTGGTCCGAGGTCAAGCCGGTAGCCAAGCTCGGTGAAGCGTTTCTGGGCGTGTTCAAACGTTTCCTGATAAGGGGAGGTTGCACAGCCAAAGGAAGGGGCGACAAAGCCGATCGTGCCGCCGTCCGGTAAAAATTTGGGAAATTTCATAGGGATGTTCTGTTCCTTTCTCTTTCTGAGGAGGCGAAGGCAGTTGCTGCCCTCGCCTCCGATTTATTTCTGACAATAGAATGCGCGGTCTTTTCGTATATTCTATTGTATTTTTACGTTATCGGTTGGATCGATAAAGCCTTCTCCGAAGACCTCGCTGGTTTCCGTAATCATGACAAATGCGTCCGGATCGGTCTGATGTGCGGCGCGGCGAACCTTGTACGCTTCGGCCTTGGAGCAGGCACAGAGTAGTACCTGCCGATCGGTCGTGGTGTAAGAACCTCTTGCGCGGATCAGCGTCGATCCTCTTGCGCAGACCTCGTCGATATGCGTTGCCATGGCAGGTCCCTGCGTCGTGATGATGATGGCGAGTTTTCCTGCGCTCGTGCCGTACATGATTTTATCTATGACGGTGGAAGTTACAAACGTAGAAATAAGTCCATATAAAACTGCGTCAAGATTACCAAAAACCGGCCAGCCGATCAGGATGATGACGAGGTCGATCGCCATCGTGACAGCGCCGAGAGAAAGGTGCGGGTGCAGTGCTTTGATGGACATAGTAAGGAAGTCCGTACCGCCGGTAGACGAGCCTCTCATGTAGATCAGCGCAAGACCGCAGCCGAAAAATACGCCGGAAAAAAGCGCAGCGAGCATAGGATTGCCGTCATAGGCAGGCGTGAGCGGAAAGACGAAATCCAGAAAAAAGGTATTGATCAGAATCGTGCGGATGGATTTGATCATAAATTTACGCCCGACAATCCGGTAACTGAGCAAAATCAGGGGAATGTTGATGACGAGGGAGGTTGTACCGATCGGCAGGTTCCACAGGTGGTTCAAAATCAGGGCGACGCCGGAGATACCGCCGGGCGCGAAATTTGCGAGCTTTGCAAAGGTATAGATGCCGATTGCGGAAAGGATGCTGCCAAGGACGTCGCAGAATAAATCGAACGCGATATTCTGCAACTGCTGCGGCGTATAGCGAGTGGACGAAAAAAATTTCATAAGGACCTCTTTCCCGGAAAAACCGTTATAGTAAGGATGATTCAGATTAGAAAAAATATTCCGGGCAAGGAAGCTGCCCGGAGGCAGACCGCAAAAAAACGTGCCTGCTTTTGCCTGCCAGATAGAAAAATTGTGGCATAGGAGAGAAAAAAAGTCAAGGTAGGCAGATTGTGCGATTTTTTATGAAAAGTTTATGGAAATTTTATTGTATTTCTGTAGATAGAAGAGTAGAATAGGTCAACGCAATTAACAATGTTAAATATTATCAATGTTAATGAAAAAAGCAGACAGGGAAAATCGGCGCTTTGAGTGAGCTCTTTGCACTGCAGGCGCTTTGATACAGGAGGAGAAATGGATGACGCGTTAAAACTGGCGAGAGAATTTGAGCATGCCATGTGCAGGTTTCGGAGGATGGATTATTCTGCACTGCATCCCGGAGTTGGAAATATGGAATTTGCAGTGCTGGAGATGATTCATAAGCTGAGTGCGCAGCACGATGCAATTTACGGCGCAGCGATTTCCGATCTGCAGAAAAAAATGGAAATATTACCGTCGGCACTTTCCAGACTGCTCCGTGGCATGGAGGAAAAAGGGCTGTGCGTGCGCAGGATTGACCCGAAAGACCGAAGAAGCAGCTATGTTTCGCTGACGGAGGCCGGACAGGAAAGAAGAGATCAGGGACACTGCATCATGGAAGTGTTTGCCCAGCGAGTTGTAGAAAGAATGGGCGAAGGCAGATTCCGTGAGCTGATTGAACAGTGGGAACGGTTCGGAGATGTACTGGAAACAGAAATTGCAGCATTCAGGAATGTGGATGGAATGGAGGAATAGAACAGAAAATGTTTCGGCTACTGAGCTATTTAAAACAATGTAAAAAATCAGTGCTGGCCATTGTACTTCTGCTGATCGTGCAGGCGTACTGTGATCTGGCACTGCCGCAGTATACATCGGATATCGTGGACGTCGGAATTCAGCAGGGCGGTATCACTTATGCTGCGCCCGAATGGATGCGGGAGGAGACCTGGGGCAGCCTGCAGAATTTAATGACAGAAGGGGAAAAAGAGCTGACCGCTTCCTGTTATGAACAGGCAGAGGACGGTACTTACGAGCGGACAACGAATAAAACGGCGGATCTGGAAGCGTTAAACGATGCGTTCCGGATGCCGATGGTGATGCTGTCTGCGATGGACGAAAGTGCGGAGACCGCGATGAATGACGGAGCAGATGCAGCGGCGCCCACCCGGGAGCAGCTTCAGCTTCTCCAGGCGCTGCAAAGCGGCTCTCTCTCCGAGGAGCAGCTGCTTTCGCTGCGGGAGACGATCACAGACCAGCTGGGCGATATGAGTGATTCCCTGTTGAACCAGAAGGCGATTTTATTTGTGAAAGAGGAATATGAAGCGCTGGGTAAAGACCCGGGCAGCATCCAGATCGCATATCTTTTAAAAACGGGCGGAAAAATGCTCGGCTTTACGCTGTTGATGGCAGTGTGCGCGATTGCAGTCAGCTTCCTTGCGTCCCGCGCGGCGGCATCGATCGGTAAAAATCTGCGCGGTCAGGTATTTGGCAAAGTGTTGTCGTTTTCCAGTGGAGAAATGCATCGGTTTTCGACAGCATCCCTGATTACGAGAAGCACGAACGATATTCAGCAGGTACAGATGGTCGCGGTCATGCTGCTTCGGATGATAAGCTATGCCCCGATCCTCGGAATCGGCGGTGTTTTGAAGGTGGTTGGCACAAAAACGGGCATGGCGTGGATTATTGGGCTTGCGGTAGCGGTCATTATGGCAGTTGTACTGATCCTGGTGAGCGTTGCAATGCCGAAATTCAAGCTGATGCAGAAATTAGTGGACCGGATGAACCTGGTTTCCAGGGAAATTTTGACTGGGCTTTCGGTTATCCGTGCATTTTCCAGAGAAAAATTCGAAGAAAAACGGTTTGATGAAGCGAACCGGAACCTGATGAAAACGCAGCTGTTCACCAACCGCGTCATGACCTTTATGATGCCGGCGATGATGCTGATTATGAACTGCGTTACCGTCATGATCGTGTGGTTCGGTGCAAAGGGAATCGACGCCGGAAACCTGCAGGTTGGCGATATGATGGCGTTTATGACCTATACGATGCAGATCGTCATGTCCTTTTTGATGATTACGATGGTTTCCGTCATGCTTCCGCGTGCAGGTGTGGCAGCAGACCGGATTGAGGAAATTTTGCGGACGGACAGCAGCATTGTGGATGCAAAAAAAACGGAGGATGAAAAGCTGACGCAGTGCAGGGGAGAACTGAGGTTTGAGGACGTAAGCTTTAAATATCCCGGGGCAGAGGGGGACGTACTGGAGCATATCAGTTTTACGGCAAAACCCGGACAGACGACCGCTGTAATCGGAAGCACAGGCTGCGGCAAATCAACGCTGATTCAGCTGATCCCGAGATTTTACGATGTGACGGAAGGAAAAATTACGCTGGACGGTGTGGACATCCGAAATTTGAGCCAGCATAAATTACGGGAAGTGATGGGACTGGTTCCCCAGAAGGGCGTACTCTTTTCCGGGACGATCGCTTCCAATATCAAGCTCGCAGGAGAAGATGAAATCAGCGACGAAACGATGAAGGAAGCGGCGCAGACAGCGCAGGCAACCGAGTTTATCGATGCAAAGCCGGAAGGCTATGATAGTCCGGTTGCGCAGGGAGGCAGTAACGTGTCCGGTGGACAGAAGCAGCGTCTTGCGATTGCCAGGGTCATTGCAAAGCATCCGAAGGTATATCTGTTTGACGACAGCTTTTCTGCGTTGGATTACAAAACGGACGCAGCGCTTCGAAAGGCGCTGCACGAACAGGCCGCGGACGCGACGGTGCTGATCGTTGCACAGAGAATCAGCACAATCATGAATGCGGAGCAGATCCTCGTTCTGGAGGATGGAAAAATCGTTGGAAAAGGAACCCATGAAGAGCTGATGAAAAACTGCAGCGCCTATCAGGAAATTGCACGCTCGCAGCTGTCGGAAAGCGAGCTGAAAGGAGGCATGGCAGAATGAGTCAGGAGCAAAATAAAAAGCGTCCAATGATGGGACACGGACCGGGCAGGGGAATGATGCCCGGGGAAAAGGCAAAGGATTTTACGGGAACGATCCAAAAGCTGTTTGCCTACCTTGGAAGCTATCGGATTGTGCTCGGTGTCGTAATCTTATTTGCAATCGGAAGTACGGTATTTAATATTATCGGACCAAAAGTGCTCAGTAAGGTGACAACAGAGCTGTTCAACGGTCTGGTCGCAAAGGTGAGCGGTACCGGCGGTATTGATTTTGAAAAAATCGGCAGGATTTTGTTTCTGCTGCTTGGAATTTACTGTATCAGCGCAGTGTTTAACTTCATTCAGGGCTGGCTGATGACCGGCGTGACGCAGAAGCTGTGTTATCGGATGCGAAAGGAAATTTCCGAAAAAATCAACCGGATGCCGATGAAATATTTCGAATCCAGAACGGTCGGAGAAGTGCTTTCGAGAATCACGAACGATGTCGATACGCTGGGACAGAGCTTAAACCAAAGCGTGACCCAGTTAATTACCTCGATTGCGACGATGATCGGCGTGTTGATTATGATGCTGTCGATCAGTCCTCTGATGACGCTGATCGCACTGGTGATTTTGCCAATTTCCGGCGGTTTGATCGGATTTGTGGTCAAACATTCCCAGAAATATTTCGTGGAGCAGCAGAGCTGTCTCGGTGAAATGAATGGACAGGTAGAGGAAACCTACAGCGGCCATATGGTCATCCGGGCGTTCAACCGCGAAGAAGCGGTGGAGGAAACGTTTTCCCGGACAAACGACAGACTGTATGAATCCGCGTGGAAATCCCAGTTTATTTCCGGTCTGATGCAGCCGATCATGACCTTTGTCGGAAACCTCGGCTATGTTGCGGTTGCAGTGCTGGGAAGTGTTCTGGCGGTAAACGGCACGATCGAGGTCGGCGATATCCAGGCGTTTATCCAGTATGTGAAAAATTTCACACAGCCGATCACACAGATTGCGCAGGTTTCAAACATGCTGCAGTCCGCAGCGGCTGCCGCAGAGCGTGTTTTTGAATTCCTGGACGAGGAAGAGGAAGAGCAGACCGTTGAGCATCCGGTATCAATGGATCAGCTGACCGGTGCCGTAAGCTTTGAACATGTACGGTTTGGCTATACACCGGATAAAATCGTTATTCAGGATTTCTCCTGTGAAGTAAACCCGGGGCAGATGGTTGCGATTGTTGGACCGACCGGCGCCGGAAAGACGACAATGGTCAAGCTGCTGATGCGTTTCTATGACGTAAACAGCGGCAGAATCTGCCTGGATGGACACGATATCCGGAATTTCAACAGAGGACAGCTGCGTGAAATGTTTGGCATGGTACTGCAGGATACCTGGCTGTTTCAGGGAACCATTATGGAAAATATCCGTTACGGACGGCTGGATGCAACAGATGAGGAAGTCATCGCGGCGGCAAAAGCGGCGCATGCGGATCATTTCATCCGGACGCTGCCGGGCGGTTATCAGATGGAGTTAAATGAAGACGCAACCAACGTTTCGCAGGGACAGAAACAGCTTTTGACGATTGCACGTGCAATTCTTGCTGACAATCCGATCTTGATTCTGGACGAGGCGACCAGCTCCGTCGATACGAGAACAGAAATCCAGATCCAGAAAGCGATGAATAACCTGATGAAGGGCAGAACGAGCTTTGTCATTGCCCATCGACTTTCGACGATCCGGGACGCGGATGTGATTCTGGTCATGAAGGACGGAGATATTGCAGAGCAGGGCACGCACGAAGAACTGCTTGCAAAGGGCGGATTTTACGCGCAGCTGTATAATTCCCAGTTCGAAAAAACAGCATAAGGATTTGTAAAAAGTTTTTTTGCAGGGATCATTGCAGGGATCAAAGGATGGATTGCAGACAGAAGGCGGGATATGGTAAAATAAAAACCGATGGCACAATCAGACATGAAACGGAGCAGAATGTACATTCGATGGACGTTCTGCCTTAAGAAAAAACAGGAGGGGATTTGCCATGGCAGTTTATGCAGATGAAAAGCAGCGTACTTTTACGCTGCAGACCAAAAATACGACGTATCAGATGAAAGTGGATGCCTACGGCATGCTGCTGCATACCTATTACGGGGAAAAGACGGACAATTCCGATCTTTCTTACCGGATTCCGATGGATGACCGCGGATTTTCCGGCTATGCGTATGAAGCGTCCTGTGCTGACGACAGACTTTCCTCAGATCTTGCACCGCAGGAGTACAGCTGTTTCGGAACAGGGGATTATCGGATCAGTGCCCTGCGCGTCAGAAATGAAAACGGGAGCCAGGCGGTAACGCTTTGTTATGCCGGATATGAACTTTCCAGAGGAAAATACAGCATTCCGGGATTGCCGGCTGTTTATGCGGATGAAACAGAAGCGGAAACCCTCGGCATCCTTTTGCGGGATCCGGAAAGCGGACTGGAAGTGCTTTTGCAGTATGGCGTTCTGGAAGAGCTGGACATCATTACAAGGGCTGTGAAAGTTGTGAACCGGACAATGGGTAAAGTTGTCCTGTTAAAGGCTGCCAGCATGTGTCTGGACTGGCTGTCCGGCGACTATGAATGGCTGACCTTTTATGGAAAGCATGCGATGGAGCGCACCCTGCAGCGCACTCCGATTGCGCATGGCATTTCTGCGATCGGCAGTGTGAGAGGTGCATCCAGCCATCACTACAACCCGTTTGCAGTCGTATGTGAAAAGGATACAAACGAGACAAAAGGGCTCTGCTACGGTGTATCTTTTGTATACAGCGGCGAATTTTTAATGGAAACAGAAAAAGACCAGATCGATCAGACCCGCCTGATCTGCGGCATCCATCCAGACGACTTTGCGTGGACGCTGGAGCCGGGCGAGAGCTTTGATACGCCGGAGGTGATTTTGAGCTGCTCGTCCGAGGGCTTTGGAAAGCTGAGCCATAATTTCCATCAGGTCATCCGGGAGCACATCTGCCGGGGCGAATGGAAAAACAAGCGCCGTCCGGTGTTGATTAACAACTGGGAGGGCACTTACTTTAACTTTACCGGGGACAAGCTCGTTTCGATCGCAAAGGATGCGGCAGAGCTTGGCGTCGAGCTGTTTGTCATGGACGACGGATGGTTTGGAAAGCGCGACGACGACCGTTCCGGTCTGGGTGACTGGTTCCCGAATGAAAAAAAGCTGGGCTGCAGCTTAAAGGAGCTGGGAGACCGTATTGTTGGACTTGGAATGAAGTTCGGCATCTGGTTCGAGCCGGAATGCATTTCGGAGGACAGCGATCTGTACCGGGCACATCCTGACTGGGCGGTAAAGATTCCGGGCAGAAAGCCGAATCTGAGCAGACATCAGATGATTCTCGATTTTTCCAGAAAAGATGTACAGGATTACATCCTGGAGAGGCTCTGCAGCGTGCTTGCAAGCGCGCCGATCAGCTATGTGAAGTGGGATTTCAATCGAAGCATCTGCGATAAATATTCTACATCCCTGCCTGCCGAAAAGCAGGGCGAGATGGCGCACCGGTTCATGCTGGGCTTATACCGTGTACTGGACGGTATGCTTTCGGCCTATCCGCACCTTTTACTGGAGGGCTGCAGCGGAGGCGGCGGACGGTTTGATGCCGGGATGCTCTATTATTCCCCGCAGATCTGGTGCAGCGACGATACGGATGCGATCGAGCGCCTGCAGATTCAGTACGGCACGTCGTTTGGCTATCCGGTTTCGACAATGGGCGCGCATGTTTCCGCAGTGCCGAACCACCAGACCGGCAGAGTGACACCGCTTGCGACAAGAGGCTGTGTGGCGATGGCGGGCACGTTTGGCTACGAGCTGGATTTAAACAAGATGACGGAGGAAGAAAAGGTCGAGGTAAAGCGTCAGATCGAGGTGTTCAAGCAGTATTACGACCTAATTTCGGATGGCAGTTATTTTCGTCTGACAAGCCCGCAGGACAATAACTGTGTCGTATGGGAAATGGCAGCAAAGGACGCATCCAAAGCGCTGATCAGTGCGGTTTACCAGCATGTGCAGACCAACTGCGCGGCGAAGTTTGTCTATCCGAGAGGACTGTGCAGCGATGCTTCCTATGAAGTGAGCCTGACAGATTTAAAAGGGGATAAAAAAGACAGGATGCAAAAGCAGGTGCTGACAGGAGCTGCGCTGATGCGTGGCGGACTGCGGCTCCCGGGCGCGGATTCCGATTACGCAGCATGGCAGATTTATCTGAAAAAGCTGTGAGCCGGACGTTTCTACTTTTCAAAGATATAAAACGGCAAGAATGCCGGAAACGAAAAACCGCTGCCGGGATGGAGAGATCCGTTCCGGAAGCGGTTTTTCGTTTTCAGAAAGTTGCGCGGCAGGTGGGGCAGAAGCACTTTGCCGCTACAGCGCTTGCGGTTTCTTTACATGTCCTTTATAATAGGCACAGGCGTTTGGAAAAGTAAGACTTTTTCAAACGGAATAAGCGATTTCAGAAAAGGGGATTTGACATGGAAGAAAATCAGAAGATTCCGATGCGCAGCCAGGTAAAGAAAGAGGACACCTGGGCGATCGAAGACATGTATGCGACGGTAGAGGACTGGGAAAAGGATTTTGCAGCAGCGAAAAAGGTCGCGGAGGAAGCGGCAGAATATGCCGGACGGCTGGGTGAGAGCGCCCAGGCGCTGTATGACTGGTCGGCTCTGACAGAAAAGCTCGACTGCATGCTGAGCGAAATTTACGGTTATGCGTCCCGCGTCAAGGATCAGGATACGGCGGACGCGGCAGGACAGACGCTGTCTGCGCGCGCGATGGGCTTATATGTAGAATGCAGCGGTCTGATTTCCTTTGCAGACCCGGAAATTCTGAGCATTCCGGAGGAAAAGCTGGAAGCATTTTATGCAGAAAAGCCGGAGCTGTTAAAGTATCGTAGAAGCATCAATGAAGTGCGCAGATGCAAGGATCATATTTTATCGCCGGAGCTGGAAAAGATACTGGCAGATGCAGGGGAGATGGCGCAGGCGCCCGGAACGGTTTATTCGTCTTTGGTAAATGCAGACCTGACCTTTGACCCGATAAAAGGCAGCAACGAAGAGGAACTGGAAGTGACCGGCGGAAGCTTTATCCCGCTGATGCAGAGCCCGGATCGAAATGTGAGAAAAGCGGCGTTTGAATCCCTTTACGGCGGCTATGGCAAGGTATTAAATACGGCAGCAGGACTGCTGAACGCGCAGGTCAGCCAGCTGAAATTCTTTGCAAAGGCGCGCAAATATCCGGACGCCCTGCACGCTTCGCTGGATGCGACCAACGTGCCTGTGGAAGTCTATCATAACCTGATCGAAGCCGTTCATGAGGACATCGGCATCCTGCACCGTTATATGCGTCTGCGCAAAAAGCTGATGAAGACGGATGAGCTTCATATGTACGATCTTTACACCTCCCTCGTTGCGGATGCGGATGTGAAGATTTCATTTGAAAAAGCGAAGGAGGAAGTGCTGGATGCGACTGCCGTTCTCGGAAAAGAGTACGGGGAAGTGTTAAAGCACGGCTTTGAAAGCCGTTGGATTGACGTTTACGAAAACAAAGGCAAGCGCGGCGGTGCGTACAGCGCAGGACAGATTGTGCATCCGTATGTGCTTTTAAATTACAAGGGCACGCTGGATTCCGAGTTCACGCTGGCCCACGAGATGGGACATGCGATGCACTCCTATCTTTCCACTAAAAATCAGGAGCCTGTGGACAGAGAGTATGTAATTTTTGTTGCGGAAGTCGCATCTACCTGCAATGAGTCGCTTCTGATGCAGCATCTGCTGAAAAAAACGCAGGACAAAAAGACCAGAGCGTACCTGATCAACTATTTCCTCGAGCAGTTCCGTACGACTCTGTACCGCCAGACGATGTTTGCAGAGTTCGAGTTAAAGATCAACGAGCTGGTACAAAACGGCGGCAGCTTAACGGCAGAGGGCCTGAACAAAATTTACCACGACTTAAACGTATTCTATTATGGGGATGCGGTTGTTGTGGATGACTTAATCGACCGCGAATGGGCGAGAATTCCGCATTTTTATTACAACTATTATGTGTTCCAGTATTCGACGGGCTTTTCCGCTGCGATGGCGCTGTCTGAACGGATTTTGAGCGAGGGCGAGCCGGCGGTGAAGGATTACTTAAACTTCCTGTCCGGCGGCTGCTCCAAAGATCCGATTTCCCTGCTGCAGGGCGCTGGCGTTGATATGCGCACCGCAGAGCCGGTACACCGCGCACTGAAGCTGTTTGACAGCCTGCTTGACGAGATGGAAGCATTGATGGAAGCATGATGTTAGACAAAAATCAGAATTGTTTAATGAGATGTCCTGAAAATAGGATATAATAAGAAGAAATGACGATTCCGCCGGACACTTCTGGAAAAGAAAGGTCCGGCGGATTGTGCAATCTGGATGCCAAAATAAAAAATAAAAGGACAAAATAAGACAAAATGAAAAATAAAGGTTGACTTCTGAATGGATGTTCAGTATACTAAGGTCAGTTGATACGACAGCACGATAAGATAAATTGGATTGTTACTGGCAGGCAGGCAAAACCAAGTTTTATAAATTAGTTTTTCAGATATTATATATTTCTGCAGAACTGGTTTATAAAATTTGGTTTTTTGTTTCTAAAGAGTCTGCAAGGCCATGTGGGATACCGGACAGTTGATTGTTGCGCATGGGCTGCATTTCAGGAGCGGGGCATGAGGATAGAAAAGGTAATCAATAACAATGTGATCTCCGCGCTGGATGATCAGGGACGGGAGATCGTGGCGATGGGCAGGGGCATCGGCTTCCAGAAAAAAAGCGGTCAGGAAATCAAGGCTGCGCAGGTGGAGAAGATTTTTCATCTGGGAAGTCCGGATTTACAGGCACGGTTTCAGGAGCTGCTTGCCAATATGCCAATGGAATGCGTTCAGGTTTCAGATGAGATTATTTCCTATGCGAAGAGTCATCTTTCCATGCAGCTTAACCAAAACGTTTATCTTGCGCTGACCGACCATATCGATTTTGCACTGAGACGGTTTAAGGACGGTATGCTGTTTGAAAATGCGCTTTACAGCGAAATCCGCAGATTTTATCCGGAAGAATTTCAGATTGGCTGTCATGCCCTTGATCTGATCGAGGAGCGGATCAAAGTGAGACTGCCGGAGGATGAGGCTGCATCGATCGCATTTCATCTGGTCAACAGCGAATTTGGCGGGATGCGCCTGAGAGATACTCAGATTATGACGGAGATAATCCGTCACCTGATCGGAATGATTCGGGCAGATTACCATTTTCCGGAAGACCTGGTTTATGAGGACCGGTTGATCACAAATCTGAAGTTTATGCTGAACCGGTTGATCCAGAACAAAGAGGGCTGGATTACAGAGGATGCCCGCTTTAACGAATTTGTCAGGGCAAATTACAGAAATGAGTATGAGCTGGCAAGAGCGATGAGAGACTATATAGAATCCGTGGTTTCCTGCAAGATGACGGAGGAGGAAGTGATCTATCTCGCAGTCCAGCTGAAATATGCAGATATCAAAAAAAAGGAAGGAAAGAAAAATGGGATTTTTTGATCGTTTTAAAAAGGATAAAGGGATTGAGCTTACAGCACCGATGAAGGGAAAATGTGTCAGCATTAAGGAGGTTCCGGATCCGACCTTCGCTGAGGAAATCCTCGGTAAGGGCATTGCTGTGATCCCGCAGGACGGACATGTTTACGCTCCGGCAGACGGTAAGATCAGTACCGTATTTCCGACCGGTCATGCGGTAGGCATTACGACCGCAGATGGTGCAGAAATTCTGATCCATATCGGTCTGGATACTGTAGAATTAAAAGGTGAGCCCTTTGAACAGAAGGTAAAAGAGGGTCAGGATGTGAAAAAGGGCGATCTGCTTGTCGTTGCAGACCTGGACAAGATCAAAGCGAGTGGAAGAGAAACGATCACACCGATGATCATTTGCAATTCTGATGCATATGAGCAGGTAGAAACCTTTACCGGCAAGGACGTGGAAACAACAGATGCGGTTATGAAGCTGCATCCTGCAAAATAAATGTTCAAAGAGGATGATGAAATGGTAGTTTGTCAAGGGAAAAGCGTTCTGAAGGGAATTGCGATCGGGAAAATTTACCTTTATGAAAAGCAGGAATATGTCCTGGAGCAGAAGCAGGTTGCTGATGCAGAGGCAGAGGTTGCCCGGTTCGAAGCAGCTAAGGAGACTGCCATCGGACAGTTGGATGACTTATATGAAAAAGCACTTGCAGAAGCAGGCGAAGAGCAGGCGATGATCTTCGATGTGCATAAGATGATGCTGGATGATGGCGATTATCTGGATGCGATTACCGGACTGATCCGGAGCGAAAAGGTCAATGCAGAATATGCAGTGCATACCACAGGAGAGCAGTTCGCTGCAGTATTTGCTTCCATGGATGATGAGTATATGAAAGCGCGCAGTGCAGATGTCAAAGATATTTCGGGGCGTGTGATCCGTATCCTGGCAGGCATCGGGGACGGCAGTATTGCTTCAGAGGAGCCGGTGATCCTACTGGCAGATGATTTGACTCCGAGTGAGACTGTTTCCCTTGATAAAAGTAAGATTCTCGCATTTGTAACCCGCAACGGTTCAGCAAATTCCCATACAGCGATTCTGGCACGCTCGATGAATATTCCGGCATTGGTGCAGACCGATGTGGAGCTGTTAAAAGAATACCACGGCATAGATGCAGTTGTAGATGGTCTGGATGGAAAGCTTTATCTGGATCCGGAAGAGACTGTGCTTGCGGAATTAGTTCAGAAAAAGGAAGCCTGCGGCAGAGAACGTGCGGAGCTTGAAAAGCTGATCGGACTCGATAATGTAACAAGAGACGGTCGAAAGATTAACGTTTATGCGAATATCGGAAGCCCGGAAGATGTGGATAAGGTGCTTTTAAATGATGCAGGCGGTATCGGACTTTTCAGAAGCGAATTTTTGTATCTCGGACGGGAAGACTATCCTTCCGAGGAAGAGCAGTTTGAAATTTATAAAGAAGTATTGAGCCGGATGGAAGGCAAAAAGGTTATCATCCGTACGTTGGATATCGGAGCAGACAAGCAGGTGGATTACTTCAAGCTTCCAAAAGAAGAAAATCCGGCGATGGGCTATCGTGCAATCCGTATCTGTTTGGATCGGATTGATGTGTTTAAAACACAGCTCCGTGCAATTTACAGAGCGTCTGTTTATGGTACTGCAGCCATCATGTTCCCGATGATCATCTCAGTCAAAGAGATCCTTCGGATCAAAGAGATCGTGGAAGAGGTTAAGGCAGAGCTGACAGCGGCAGGAATTGAGATTGCACCAGTTGAATTGGGCATTATGGTAGAGACACCTGCAGCAGTCATGATCAGTGAAGAGCTGGCAAAGGAAGTATCCTTCTTCAGTATCGGTACAAACGACCTGACGCAGTACACTTTGGCGATCGACCGTCAGAACCAGAGCCTTGATACCATTTATGATTCCCATCATCCTGCAGTGCTTCGGATGATCCAGATGACGATCGAAAACGGTCATAAAGGCGGCGCATGGGTCGGCATCTGCGGAGAACTTGGAGCGGATACAACGCTGACAAAGACCTTTGTGGATATGGGAATTGACGAATTATCCGTTTCCCCGACCTATGTGCTGGGGCTTCGCAAGGCGATTCGGGAAATCTGAAAACAATAGAATGCACGCTCCGCGAACATTTTATTGTCATGAATAAAAGCAATGCCGCACACAAATTTCTGAAGCGGCACTGCAAAGAGAATAAGAAGTGACCACAGGAGGAACAGAACATGACACAGTTTTCTTACACAATTCAGGATGAACTCGGTCTTCATGCAAGACCGGCAGGGCTTTTGGCAAAGGAAGCCGCAAAGTTTAAAAGCACCGTTACGGTAGAAAGCGGCGCAAAAAAGGGAGATGCAAAGAAGATCATGTCCCTGATGATGCTGGGCGCAAAGAAAGAGCATACACTTTCCTTTACTGTAGAAGGAGAGGATGAAGAAGCCTGCGCAGCAGCACTGGAAGCGTTTTTAAAAGAAAATTTATAAATCGATAACGCTGACAGTTTTCCAAAGTATTCGTTAAGGTGTGTACCTTTATGAATAAATCCGCGGCCAGGGCGGAAACCACAGTGCAGAAAGAATCTGCATTGTATTAAACAAGAAGGGGGTAACTTTTATGAAATGGTTACAGAAACTTGGTAAGGCTTTAATGCTTCCGGTAGCTTGCCTTCCCATTTGCGGTATCCTGATGGGTATCGGTTATTTACTTTGTCCGTCCACCATGCAGGGTGGTGACGTAGTTGGCTTTGCTCAGACACTGGGATTTTTCCTGGTAAAAGCAGGCGCAGCTTTGATCGATAACATTGCGATCCTGTTCGTTATCGGTGTTGGTGTCGGCATGTCCGATAAAAATGACGGCACCGGCGGCCTGGCAGCTCTGGCTTCCTGGCTGATGATGACAACTCTGCTTTCCACAGGTGTGGTTACAACCATCATGCCTTCTATGGCAGAAAAAGAAAGCGCTATGCTGGCATTTGGAAAAATCGCGAACCCTTTCATCGGTATTTTAGCTGGTGTGATCGGTTCTACCTGCTACAACAAGTTTAAGAGCACGAAGCTGCCTGACTGGCTGGCATTCTTCTCTGGCAAACGTTGTGTAGCGATCATCGCAGGCGTTATTTCCATCGTTGTTTCTGCAGTGCTGCTGTTTGTATGGCCTCTGATCTTCGGTGGTCTGGTAGCTCTTGGTGAGGGCATTGTAGGCCTTGGCGCTGTAGGCGCAGGTATCTACGCATTCTTAAACCGTCTGCTGATCCCTGTTGGTCTGCATCATGCATTGAACAACGTATTCTGGTTTGACACCATCGGCCTTGGCGATCTGTCCCACTTCTGGGCAGGTGAGACCAGCGCAGACGTAAGCTGGAGCCTTGGTATGTACATGTCCGGTTTCTTCCCTTGTATGATGTTTGGTGTTCCCGGTGCAGCGCTGGCTATGATCCAGACTGCAAAGAGCACGAAGAAGAAAATTGCAATCGGTCTGGTTGGTTCCGCAGCTCTGTGTGCATTCATCTGCGGCGTTACCGAGCCTTTTGAATTCGCATTCATGTTCCTTGCACCCGGTCTGTATGTTGTATACGCTCTGCTGTACGGCATCTTCACCGTAATCACTGTTTTAGTTGGCTTCCGTGCAGGCTTCTCCTTCTCCGCAGGCGCAACAGACCTTCTGTTCTCTGCATCCCTGCCGGCAGCAGCAAATACCTGGATGATCATTCCTCTGGGCATTGCAGCATTCGTTGTATTCTATCTGGTATTCCGTTTCGCGATCGTGAAGTTTGATCTGAAGACTCCCGGCCGTGAGGATGATGATACAGAAGCTGAAAAGCAGGTTGTTCTGGCAAATAACGACTACACCAAGGTTGGTGAGATCGTGCTGGAAGGTATCGGCGGCAAGGATAACGTTGTCAGCCTGGATAACTGCATTACCAGACTTCGTTTCGAAATCAAGGATTACACCAAGGTTGACGAGAAGAAGATCAAATCTGCAGGCGTTGCAGGCGTTATCCGCCCCAACAAGAACAATGTTCAGGTTATCGTCGGAACCAAGGTTCAGTTTGTAGCAGACGAAATCCAGAAGATGCTGTAAAACATTTTTACAGTACAGGAATTATCGTTTACATTCTTATCGAAGGGAAAAGCCCTCCATTCGATAGATACAGGAAATTAAATATTGACAGTGCCCTGCGGCACGAAAAACCTGGCACATCGGAGGCTCCTCGCAAGAGGGGCTTCCGATTCTTTTTCAAAACAGCGGAATGTTTGTAAAGCGTACCTTCTGGTGTTTTACAGTCGCAGGATCTGCACATTTGGTTTTCCGACACAGCCCAGGCGCGTGTGAACTGTAATCTTATGAGTAAACTTGGGACAATTATTTTTTTAAAACAATTGAGAAAAAAGTCGGGATGTATTAGAATGAATAGAGTAGCCGGAGAGGTTCCGGCACAAAATATATTATCAGAAACGGGAGAATAAGCGATATGAGAATTATCAAAACCAAAGATTATAACGATATGAGCAGAAAAGCTGCAAACTATATTGGTGCACTGATCATCAACAAGCCTGACTGCGTACTGGGTCTGGCAACCGGTTCCACACCGATCGGCACTTACAAAAATCTGGTAGCTGGCTATGAAAATGGCGACTACGATTTCTCCAACGTAAGAAGCGTAAACCTGGATGAGTACAAGGGCCTGCCCAAGGAGAACGAGCAGAGCTACTATTACTTCATGCATGACAATCTGTTCTCTCATGTAAATATTGATCCTGCAAACACCCATCTGCCGGACGGCACAGAGCCTGACAGCCAGAAAGCCTGTGAGGAATACAATAAAGTGATCGCATCCATGGGCGGTGTTGATCTTCAGCTGCTGGGTCTTGGACATGATGGACATATTGGATTCAACGAGCCTAACGATGAGTTCGACAAAGAGACTCACTGCGTAGATTTAACAGAGATGACCATCGAAGCAAACAAGCGTTTCTTCAACTCTATCGATGAAGTTCCGCGTCAGGCTTACACCATGGGTATTGCTACAATCATGCGTGCAAAATGCGTCCTGATGGTTGTCAGCGGCAAAGATAAAGCAGAGATTTTAAAGAAATCCTTCTTTGGACCGATCACACCTCAGGTTCCGGCTTCTATTCTGCAGCTGCATCCGAACTTTGTTCTGATCGCAGATGAGGACGCTCTGTCCGCACTTTAATGCATTCTGTTGTTTGATTTGCCAAAGAAGGAGGCAGGAGGCCATGGTTTTACAGAGCAGAAGAGTTTGGCTGGCAGGACAGTTTGTTCCCGCTCAGCTGGAAGTAGCCGATGGAAAAATCGTAAACGTATATCCTTTTGGGACAAAGACTGCAGATGTGGATTACGGCAATAAGCGGATTGTTCCCGGTTTTATTGACGTGCATACGCATGGTGCTTATGGATTCGATACCAACGACGGCGAGCCGGAAGGCCTGCGCGACTGGATGAGACGGATTCCGGAAGAAGGCGTTACCTCGATTCTTCCGACAACCGTAACGCAGATGCCGGAGGTTCTGACCAAAGCGGTTGCAAATGTCGCAAAGGTTGTGGAAGAAGGCTACGAGGGTGCAGAGATTCTGGGGATCCATTTCGAAGGGCCTTATCTGGATATGGAATACAAGGGTGCACAGCCCCCGGAAGCGATTGCAAAACCGACCGTAGAACAGTTTGAAATGTATCAGGAAGCCGCACATGGCATGATCAAATACATCACAATGGCTCCTGAGCACGATCCGGAATTTGCGTTGACGAAATACTGCAGCCAGAACGGTGTAGTAGTCAGCATGGGACATTCCAGCGCGTCGTATGAGCAGGCGCTGATGGGAATCGCCAATGGCGCGATGAGCATGACACATGTATACAACGGCATGACGCCTTATCATCACAGAAAGCCCGGATTGGTCGGAACCGCGCTGCGCGTACGCGATATTTACGGCGAGATCATCTGTGACGGCTGTCACTCCCATCTGGCTGCACTGAATAACTTCTTCACCGCGAAAGGAAGAGATTATTCCATTATGATCAGTGATTCCCTGCGAGCAAAGCACTGCCCGCCCGGCGGCAATTATGAGCTTGGTGGTCATCCGATTGAAATCGGAGAGGATGGTCTGGCAAGATTAAAAGGAACCGATACGATCGCCGGAAGTACCTTAAATATCAACAAGGGTCTGCGGATTCTTGTGGAAGAGGCGATGGTTCCCTTCGATGCAGCTTTAAATTCCTGCACGATCAACCCTGCCCGTGTTCTTCGGGTAGATGACCGGAAGGGTAAATTAACTGTCGGCTACGATGCGGATATCGTTGTTCTGGAAGACGATTATGCGGTTGCGCAGACCTATTGTAAAGGAATTGCAATGTTATAAAAAATATGAGATACTAATGGGGCATTTTAGGCACAGCCTGGGATGCCCCTGCTGTTTTATCGTATAGGAAACTTTGTTTCCATACGATAAAAACGCTCCGCGAGGATGCGCACTCGGCGCAAGGGTAGATGGTTGCCGAAGCAACCGCGCCTCGGCGCGGGAATGTGCCAAGGCACATTCATTTTTTATGAAAGGAGACTCTGTGATATGACAGATCTGGACTGCAAACAGACCGAAAAGCTGATTCCTCAGTTTTTGAAGGACGAACTGGATAACCGCACGGAAAAGAAATTTTTAAATCATGTGGATGGATGCAGTTCCTGCCTTGAGGAGCTGAGCATACAGTTTCTGGTGACAACCGGGATGCAGCGTCTGGAAAACGGCGATACGTTCGATTTAAACAGAGAGCTGCGCATGCGGATTGACACCGAGAAGCGACATCTGCATATCCTGAGTTCCTTACAGCATGGGCTGTATGCGACAGAAGCGATGGCGATTCTGGCGGCGACTATGATTTTGACGATGGTGGTATTATAAATGAGTGAAAAACTGGTTTTAATTGACGGACACAGCATTTTGAACCGCGCCTTCTATGGCGTGCCGGATTTATCCAATTCCGAGGGGCTTCACACGAATGCGATCTATGGCTTTTTAAATATTTTATTCAAGCTTCTGGAGGAAGAGAAGCCGGAATATTTGACGGTCGCGTTCGACGTGAAAGCGCCGACGTTCCGGCACGAGATGTACCCGGAATATAAAGGGACGAGAAAGCCGATGCCGCAGGAGCTGCACGAGCAGGTTCCTGTGATGAAGCAGGTGCTGCATGCCATGGGAATCCGGACGATGGAGCAGCCCGGACTGGAAGCGGACGATATTTTGGGGACGCTTGCAAAGCGCGCGGAAAAAGAGGGGATGGATGTATCCCTGGTTTCCGGGGACAGGGATCTTTTACAGATCGCGAGTGACAAAATTAAAATCAGAATTCCGAAAACCAAGGGCGCGCGGACAGAGGTCGAGGATTATTATGCAGCAGACGTCGAAGCAAAGTACGGCGTGACGCCTGCCGGCTTTATCGAATTAAAAGCGCTGATGGGCGATACGGCGGACAATATCCCCGGCGTGCCCAAGGTCGGTGAAAAGACGGCTTCCGAGCTGTTAAAGCAGTTTCAAACGCTGGACAATTTGTATGCGCATGTCGAAGAGGTGACAAAAAAAGCGGTACGAGAATCGCTGATCGCCAATAAAGATCTGGCATATCTGAGTCTCGATCTTGCGACGATCCGCATCGACAGTCCTGTGGTGCTTGACTGGAATGAAGCGCGGCTGGGAGAGCTGTATACAGAGGATGCGTATCAGCTGTTCCGGAAGTTGGAATTTAAAAATCTGCTTGGACGATTCGAGCAGAAAGAGACGAAGCAGGATAGCTTGACGGCAAAAATTCATGTGACGAGCGATTTGGCAGAGGCACAGGAGATTTTCGAGGCAGTCAAAAAAGCGGGACACTGTGGCTTTGCAGTGTTATCCGATCAGAAAAAGTGCAGAAAAATAGAAGAAACCGAGTTTTGCGGACTGGCGCTGTGCTGGGGCGAAGAAAAGATCGCAGTGCTTCCGGCGGAGGGCTTTTTGACCGCGCAGTGGCTTTGCAGTCAGCTTTCCGATCTGTATCTGGCGGGCATAGACCTTTCTACGTTTGAAATCAAAAAAGCGTATCCGGCGCTTTTGTCCAATGGAGAAAAAGACCAGGACAGCTGCGGTACAAAGACGCTGTTCGATGTTTTGATTGCCGCGTATCTGTTAAATCCGCTCAAAAACGATTATGAGCCGGAGGACATTGCAAAGGAGCAGCTCGATCGCATGATCCGCACGAGAAAGCAGCTGTTTGAAAAGCTTTCTTTAAAGGAAGCATATGCGCAGAGGCCGGAAGAATTTTATGAATATGCCGGAACACTGGCGTATGTGTGCTATGCGGCTGTGCCGGTGCTTTCCCAAAAACTGGAAGAAGCCGGGATGCAGAAGCTGTTTGACGAAATTGAGATGCCGGTATCCCGTGTGCTTTATGAGATGGAAAAAGAGGGCGTGCTGGTACGCAGACAGGAGCTGCAGGCATACGGTGATGCGCTGGTGGACCGGATTAACGAGCTGGAAACAAAAATCCACGAAGCGGCAGGCTGTGAATTTAATATCAATTCGCCGAAGCAGCTGGGAGAGATTTTGTTTGAAAAGATGGGCTTAAAGGGCGGAAAGAAAACCAAAACCGGATATTCGACCGCTGCAGACATTCTGGAAAAGCTCGCAGCAGACAATCCGATTGTTGCGGATATCCTGGAATATCGGGGACTGACGAAATTAAAATCGACCTATGCGGACGGTCTGGCGGATTATATCGAGGAGGACGGCAGAATCCATACGTCCTTCAATCAGACGATCACGGCGACCGGACGGATTTCTTCAACGGAACCGAATCTGCAGAACATTCCGATGCGTACAGAGCTGGGACGGCTGATCCGCAAGGTATTTGTGCCAAAGGACAACTACCTGTTTACGGACGCGGACTATTCCCAGATCGAGCTTCGTGTGCTCGCGCATATTTCCGGAGACGAGCAGCTGATCGAGGCGTACAAAAGTGACGCGGACATCCATCGGATTACGGCATCCAAGGTGTTCCATACGCCGTTTGAGGAAGTCACGGACTTACAGCGGCGCAATGCAAAGGCGGTCAATTTCGGTATCGTTTACGGCATCAGCTCCTTTGGCTTGAGTCAGGATCTGAGCATCACGCGGAAAGAGGCAGCAACCTATATCGAGCAGTATTTTGCAACCTATCCGCAGGTCAAGACATTTCTGGACAAACAGGTGGAGGATGCGAAGCAAAACGGTTATGTGACGACGCTCTACGGGCGCAGACGTCCGATTCCGGAGCTGAAATCCAGCAATTTTATGCAGCGTTCCTTTGGCGAGCGCGTGGCGATGAATTCTCCGATTCAGGGTACGGCGGCAGATATCATGAAGCTTGCGATGATCCATGTCTGGGAAGAGCTGCATCGCAGGAAATTGAATTCCACGCTCAGTCTGCAGATTCACGACGAGCTGCTGATCGAGACCGATCGTGCGGAAGCTACAGAGGTGGCAGAGCTTTTAAAGGATAAGATGAAGCATGCGGCAGAGCTTTCCGTTTCGCTGGAGGTGGATCTGCATACCGGCGCGAACTGGTATGACGCGAAATAGTAGAATGCACGCTCTGCGAGCATTCTATTGTCATGAATAAAAGGAACGAAATGATGAAAACAATAGGAATTACCGGCGGGGTTGGTGCCGGAAAATCGAAGATTTTAGCATATATTCAGACACACTGCAACTGCCGGATTTTGCTGGCGGATGAAGCAGCGCATAAGGTTCACGAGCCGGGAAATCCCTGCTACAACGCCCTCGTCCGGCTTCTGGGAACAGACACGCTGGAAGAGGACGGTCAGATCAACCGGCAGAAAATGGCGGCGAAAATTTTTGCAGACCATAAGTTGCTGGAAGCGATCAATGCGGTCATCCATCCGGCGGTCAAATCCTATATTTTGCAGGAGATCGAAGCCGAACGCGAAGCTGGAAAAATCGACGCCTTTTTTGTGGAAGCGGCGCTCCTGATTGAGGAAGGCTATGGCGAGCTGCTGGATGAACTATGGTACATTTTTGCACAAAAAGAAGTACGCAGGAAGCGGCTGATGCAGGATCGTGGATATTCCGAAGAAAAGGTAGAACAGATTTTTGCGAGTCAGCTTTCGGAAGAAGAATTTCGATGTCACTGTAAAGTGGTGATTGACAATAGTGCCGACCTGGGGGATACTTACAGACAGATAGACGAAAGATTAAAGGAAGCAGGGCTGAGCAGATGAGATTATGCAGTATTGCCAGCGGAAGCAGCGGAAACTGTATTTATGCGGGAACGGATACGACCCATGTGCTGGTGGATGCAGGCATCAGCGGCAAGCGCGTGGAAAACGGCTTGAACGATATTGGTTTGACAGGACGGGATATTGATGCGATTTTGATCACTCATGAACATATTGACCATATCGCCGGACTTGGTGTTTTAAGCAGACGGTATGGAATTCCGATTTATACGACGGAAAAGACTGCGGACGCGATTCAGGAAACGAAGAGTGTGGGAAAGATCCCGGAAGAGCTTTTTCATCCCGTTTGTGCAGAGGAAGCGTTTACAATTAAGGATCTGATGGTAAATCCGATGCATATTTCTCACGATGCCGCAGATCCGGTGGGCTATCGTTTTTCTTATGGCAGCAGCCATGCTGCTGTGTGTACGGACCTTGGTACTTATAATGACTACACTGTGGAATGCTTAAAGGGGATGGATGTCCTTTTACTGGAGGCAAATCACGATGTAAATATGCTGCAGGTGGGGAGCTATCCCTATTATCTCAAGCAGCGGATACTCGGAAACCGCGGGCACCTTTCGAATGAAAATTCGGGCAGACTGTTAAGCAGGGTGTTGCATGATAACCTGAAAAAAGTGATCCTGGGACATCTGAGTCAGGAAAACAACCTGCCGGAGCTTGCATATGAGACCGTGCGGATGGAAATTGACCTGGCGGATAATCCGTATCATGGGGGTGATTTCCCGATTCAGGTGGCGAAGCGCAATGAGGTTTCGGAGATGATCTGTTTTTAAAAAAATGAGGAACTGTGAGAGGAGAAAAGCATGAAGAAGAGCATTATCACTGTAGTAGGGAAGGACACTGTCGGAATTATTGCAAGAGTATGTGCATATCTGGCAGATAACAACATCAACATTCTGGATATTTCCCAGACCATTGTGCAGGGATATTTTAATATGATGATGATCGTGGATATGAATAATGTATCCAAGGAGTTCGGAACCATTGCGCAGGAGCTGGATGCGCTCGGAGAGAATATTGGCGTTATTATCAAATGCCAGCGGGAAGAAATTTTTGACCAGATGCACAGAATCTGAGACACCAGTTTACTCGTGGCTTCCTGTGAGCTGATTTCATGCTTGCATGAAAATCTGCTTGCAGGAAGGTACGAAGGAAGCGCCAATCCATGAGCAAAAGTAGCGGTGGCGTAGCCAGCGCGGAGAGCATCGAAGATGCGAGTTTGCGAATGGCGCGGTAAACGGCTCAATCACGATAAATACATCTGCGAAATGGAGAAAATAGCATGATCAATATCTATGAAGTAACCGAAACCAATAACATGGTGGAGAAAGAAAATCTGGACGTACGCACCATTACGATGGGAATCAGCCTTTTGGACTGCATCGATTCGGATTTAAACGCATGTCTGGATAAAATTTATAAAAAGATTACCGAATCCGCAAAGGATCTGGTAAAGACCGGCGAAGAGATTGCACAGGAATTCGGTGTGCCGATTGTAAACAAGCGTATTTCCGTGACCCCAATTGCGCTGGTCGGCGGTGCCGCATGTAAGACGCCGGAGGATTTTGCAAAGATCGCAGAAGTGATGGATAAAGCTGCCCACGAGGTAGGCGTAAACTTTATCGGCGGTTATTCTGCGTTGGTGAATAAAGGCATGACCCGTGCGGATGAGCTTTTAATCCGTTCGATTCCGATGGCACTGTCCAGAACTGAAAATGTCTGCAGCTCTGTCAACGTCGGTTCCACCCGCTGCGGTATCAATATGGATGCTGTCCGCCTGCTGGGCGAAATCATCAAAGAGACGGCGGAGTACACAAAGGAGCAGGATTCCTTAGGCTGTGCAAAGCTGGTGGTATTCTGCAATGCGCCGGACGATAACCCGTTCATGGCGGGCGCGTTCCACGGCGTGACAGAGGCTGACCGTATCATCAATGTCGGCGTCAGCGGTCCCGGCGTTGTAAAGACTGCACTGGAATCCGTGCGCGGCGAGAGCTTTGAGGTGCTCTGCGAGACGATCAAAAAGACCGCATTCAAGGTTACGAGAGTCGGTCAGCTGGTGGCAAAAGAGGCTTCGAAGCGGTTAAAGGTTCCCTTCGGTATTGTCGATCTTTCGCTGGCTCCGACGCCTGCAATCGGCGACTCTGTTGCAGATATTTTATGTGAAATCGGTCTGGAGCATGCCGGTGCACCTGGAACGACGGCAGCCCTTGCCCTGTTAAATGATCAGGTGAAAAAAGGCGGCGTTATGGCATCTTCCTATGTTGGCGGCTTGAGCGGAGCATTCATTCCGGTCAGTGAAGACCAGGGTATGATCGATGCGGTGACAGCAGGTGCGCTGACACTGGAAAAGCTCGAGGCGATGACCTGTGTCTGCTCTGTAGGCCTTGACATGATCGCGATTCCCGGAGATACAAAGGCAACCACGATTTCCGGCATCATTGCGGATGAAATGGCGATCGGTATGATCAATAACAAGACAACCGCTGTTCGCCTGATCCCCGTTATCGGCAAGGGTGTTGGCGAAACCGTTGAGTTTGGCGGACTGCTGGGCTATGCGCCGATTATGCCGGTCAACCAGTTCAGCTGTGACGCATTTGTAAACCGCGGCGGACGGATTCCTGCGCCGATCCATAGCTTCAAGAACTAAGCGGTATCGTAGCAGGACGAATTCTGAAAAAATGTAAACAATAGAATGTACGCTCTGCGAGCATTCTATTGTCATGAATGAAAAAGACCGTCGGTTTTGCAGAGCCTTGGGAAGGCGCGAACCGACGGTCTTTCGGATTTTTTTGGAAAGAATTTCGCTTCACAGTTTTTCGCCTGTGACAGGGAGGGAAAGCAATAGTTTTATGCAGCGTGCCGCTTTTCCAGTTCGACGCAGATACGGTCGTATTCTGTTTCGTCCAGAATATATTTTTTCTTATAAAGGAAGTAGGACAGAAGCATCATCGCGCAGGGCAGCAGGGACATGCACAGCAAAAGTCCGGTGCTCTGCAGCGAGGTCGTGCTGGAGAGCACGCCGGAAATTAAGTCGAGCTTTTCGCTTTCGGTAATCAACCCCTGGGTGCACTGCTGCTCCAGCGAAGAAATCTGGTTGGTGTAGCTGGTAACGTCGAACAGCAGATAGGTTGCAGATGTCAGGACAGCGGTCAGTGCGGAGGCAAGCTTTGTGATGAATGGGCGAAGGGAAGCGATGACGGCTTCATCCCTCGTCCCGAATTTGTACTCATTATATTCCACCGTATTGAGGATGGAGATCATCATAATCAGGTAATAGCAATATTGACCGAAATTGGAGAGCATGTAGCCTAACACGAGCAGGGCAAAGCCAAGGGTGCCGGTCTTTGCCAGGAAGCCGGAGATCAGGAGGAACGCGTAGCCGATCACCGCGATGACTGCCATGATGGACATCAGCTGTTTGCGCGGACATTTGCGGGAAATGGCAGGGTAGAAGACCATCAGAAATGCGGTTGCGGACATGCCGACCATTGTGAACAGGGAATATAGACCGCCTTCATAGCCAAACGTCAGATAAATATAGGTAGATCCCAGTCCGCCGACGATCAGTCCATTACCGATCTGCTGCAGCAAAAAGATGACTGCGATCCAGACTAACTGATCGTTGCGCAGGATAGTCTGGATGATTTCGCGGAAGCGGAAGCGTTCCTGCTTCGCTGCGGGAGGGTCACGGCGTTCGCGTACACCGAAGATTGTGATGCTCAAAAACAGAGGCGCTAAAATCGCAATGATCAGGGCGATGCGTCCATAGGCGGTAAAGGAACTTCCGCCTATGGCATTTTTGCCGGTAGAAAAGACTGGAATCAGGATAGAAGCCAGCGTAGAACCGATTCCTGCAAACAGTGTGGCACGGGAGGTAAACTGATTGCGTGCGTTGGCATCGGAGCCGAGCGCCGGAATCATACCCCAGTAGGAAATATCGTTCATGGTATAGGTGATGCTGAACAAAAAATAAAGGATGCCGAACAGGCAGACGAAGCTCCAACCGTGCAGGTCTGTATTGAAAAACAGATAAATGACGACGGAGGTGGATAAAACGCCGATTGTCAGCCAGGGTTTAAATTTGCCGAAACGGGAATGGGTGTGTTCAATGATGCTTCCCATGATGGGGTCGTTTAATGCGTCAAAAATCCGGGCAGCGACCATGATTGCGGTGATCGCGGTCAGCTGTGCGGCGTTTAACGAGCGGGTAAATAAAACGAAAGTCAGAAGAAAGCTGTTGATCAGGGCATAGACAGCATCTCTTCCGACCGTCCCGAGGGGGAACAGAAGAAGGTTTCGTTTTTGGTACATTTGCTGTTCGTTCATGGATTTTTCCTCCGTTTTTTATTCTGTTTTCATTATATTGCGATTTAAAACAGGATGCAACAGAGAAAAATGGCGAATTCCGGAGAGTGGGAAATGAGATTGTCGGAGGATGCGGCAGGGTGGCACAGCGTGCTGTAAAACGCGGGCACTGCAGCGGCAGCGCAGTCTTGTTGTCTGACTACAGCAGAATCAGTTGGCGGGTATACTCGTGAACCGGCAGCTGCCCGGTTTTTGCGCAGCGTGCAGTTTGCGTCAGATGTGCAGCGAGCACATCCTTTTCATAGAGGGCGAGTGCTTCCGGAGAAAGGCTGCGGGCTGCAGCAGCGGGGCGGGAGATGAGCGGAATGCTGCTGTTTTTCTTGAGCACGGACAGCAGGGGAGACGCACTCTTACGAAAACCAAGAATCCGGGCGTAAGGCGTATAGTCGTTATCGCGGGCAGCAAGGAGCATTTCCTGCGAAACAGAGAGCAGAATCCGACACAGACAGCGGCTGATTTTGCTGTAGGTGATTTCGCGGGTCTTGAGCCTTACGCAGAGATCGTCCCAGTCGGTAAAGGAAAGGCGGTTCGCTTCGAGCTTGTCGGCAAGCTCTTTTCCGACCTCAGCATACGTCCCAAAGGAACCCGGAGCGGCAGTGAGCAGTCGATAGTGCAATGGACTGGATAAGTCATTGGAGAATAAAAACGTGTTCTGCGATAAAACTTCCTCCCAGAGCGGCAGCAGGGGCTGCAGCTTAGGATAGCACTGCAGCTGCGACAAAAGAGCCTGCTTGCCTTGTTTGGCGAGCAGACTGCGCAGCGCGGATGCAGAGGGAAAGTCAGCTGCACCGCCGAGCGGATCGTGATAGCCGCTGCCAACGCGCGAGATCGTGAACGGGCGGATGGAGCTGTTTCGCCGCAGCAGCGCCAAGGTATATTCCAATCCCAGAAGGTTGTTGGGGGAAGAAATCAGGGCAACAATCTGTTCTGCTGTGGAATTGTTGTCGGGGCAAGCTGTTGATGGCATATCTTTTGCCATATCGAGGCATAAAAGCAGCGCCTGCTGGCGTGCGGCAGGGAAAGATAGCCCGGATTTTAATGCTTTTTTCAGGGCATCGGAAAAAGCAGCAGATTCGCACTGCAGCAGAGTTGCCGTTTTTTCAAATAAGGAAATGTCGCCGGATTCGCTGCCAAAGCAAAGACTGTCCACGCAGCCGAGCTTGTCCAGCAGGGAAACTGCCCCGGCGGCAAAATCCCCGGCGCTTCCGGTGGCGAAGCAGACGGGCAGCTCAATCACAACGTCTGCTCCGGCAAGCAGCGCCATCCGGGTACGGGTATACTTGTCCAGAAGCGCCGGAGCGCCCCGCTGGACAAAGCTGCCGCTCATGACTGCGATCAAATAGTCCGCGCCTGTTTGCTTCCGCGCCTGTTCCATATGGTAAATATGTCCCGGGTGAAGCGGGTTGTATTCTACGATGATGCCTGTTGTTTTCAAATTGATAAATACCTCCATGTGCACATTCCCAATGTCCATCTCTCCGCAAACGATCCATACCGGACAAGACACCTTATGCAGTGAATCACGGAAATCTGATTCTGTCATCGTACCGCATAGGCTGATAACACATTGTAACACAAAATAAGAGTGACTTGGTGAATGGATTAAAATAGAAGAAAGAAGTTTTAACGGAAAGATCTTGTGCTGCTTCATATAGATTTTTCTGTTTTGAGTATGGTATACTGTAAGAGTATGTGAGAAAACTTAGCCTTCTTATATATTTATAACGAACTAAAAATTTATTTTATATAGAGAGGGATCGGCAGATGGGAAATAAGGAATTATTTAAAACAGTTTTATTCGGCGGATTTCAAAAAGAAGAAGTATGGAACTACATGCAGGAGGTTGAGGCGGAGATAGAAGGGGGACGCCAGGTTGCGGAACGCGCACAGCAGGAATATGCGCAGCAGCTGGAAGAGGAAAACCTGATGCGGCAGAAACTGAGCCAGCAGCTTTCGGATGAACAGGAACGCACGGAGAAGCTGGAAGAAGAAAAGAATGCGATGGAGTCGGAACTTGGCACACTGCAAGCAGAAGCAGAAAGTCTGCGCGCAGAAAAAGCCGGACAGCAGGCAGAAATGGAAGCGCTGCAGAAGGCAAAGGACGAATTACAGACAAGGGCGGAATCCTTACAGACGGAGAAGGAAGAGGCTTTGGAGGAGCTGGAAAATCTGCGGATAGCGCAGACAAAAATTCAAGCAGAAGCAGAAAGTCTGCGCGCAGAAAAAGCAGAACTGCAGACCGAGCTGAACAAGCTGCAGGAAGAAAAGAGCGGGCTGGAAGCGGCAGTTGAAACCTTAAATACAGAAAAAGCCGGACAGCAGGCAGAAGTTGAAGCGCTGCAGAAGGCAAAGGACGAATTACAGGCAAGAACAGAAGTTTTAGAAGCTGAGAAAGAGAAAGCTTTGTCAGAGCTGAAAAGTCTGAGGACTGAGAAAGTCAAACTGGAAACCGAAGCAGAAAAATTGCGTGCAGAGCAGCAGGAATTGAAAGCGGAAGCTGACGATCTGAGTGTCCAGCTGGAAACGCAGCAACTTGCGCTTGCAAAGGAGAAAGAACACACTGCAGCACGGCTGGCAGAATGGAAGAGCCGGGAGGACAGCCTGAAAACAGAATTAAAGCGCAAAAAGGCAGAGGCTCAGACGATTTTCCAGAAACAACAGCAGGAGATTCGGCAGTTAAAACAGCAGTTGGCAGCTTTAAAGTCAGATCATGCAAGAAGTGCAGGACAGAGTAGCCTGGACGGCTTGAAGAATGGTCTGGGACAGATGCTCTTTAAGGTTACAGGAAATGCAGGCAGAAATAGTGCTGGAAAACGCAGCGAAGCGATGCGGCAGTGGGATGCAGACAGCTACAGCGAAGAAAGAACGCAGTGGGGATATGCAGAAAATCCTAGCCGTGCCGAAAAAATGCAGGGGCAAGCAGATGACTACAGGGAAAAATCGCAGGAAATTGTAAAAACGGACTATGCGAGTCAAAAAAACGATACGGCAGTCACAGAGCAGGGCGCGCCCGCTGTAGGACAGAACATGACCGTTACGGCTGCAGTCCACCCTGCGTCCGACACCATTTCCGATGTCGCACTCGACACCACATCTGATACAGTTCCGGCGCCCACCGCACCGGATGAAAATAGCTTGACTGATACGGTCAATAAGACGACCGACGACGCGATCGCAGAAGCTGCAAAAGCCTGCGAGGACATGCAGGCGGCACAGGAAGCCAAAACGCAGGATCCGGAGAATGCGGATGCGCAACAAAAGCAGCAGGAAAAAGATACTTATTATAAAGAGCATGTGAATACGGTCAACGAGACGATCGCCCGGGCGCAGGAGCGGATTGCAAAAATGCTTCAGGAGCTTCAGACAGAGGTAGAATAAAAGGGAACCCTTTTGGACAGACTAAAGCAAAAAGTCCGGGAGGAAGATTTCCATGACGATGAAAAAAGTGAGCGGCGATCTGGCGAAGAACAGAGACTATCTGGATCGACAGCTGGGCGTCGGGAAAAGCTTTGACGTATTGTACCGAAATGTGGAGATCGGGAAGAAAAATGCAGCGCTGTATATGATCGACGGATTCTGTAAAGATGAAGTGATGCAGAAGCTGCTGCAGCATTTTATCGGAATCACGAAAGAGCAGATGCCGAAGGCTGCGGCAGAGATGAGCAGGCAGCTTGTGCCTTATGGAGAGGTCGATCTATGCGACGATCTGGATGAAATCTGCAGGCAGGTGATGTCCGGCGTGACCGCCCTGCTGTTGGAGGGATATGAGCAGGGCATTTTGATCGATGCCAGAACCTATCCGGCGCGAAGTGTCGGTGAGCCGGAAAAGGATAAGGTGCTGCGCGGTTCGAAGGACGGTTTTGTGGAAACCATTGTCTTTAACACGGCGCTGATCCGCCGCAGGATCCGAAGCACACAGCTGAGGATGGAAATGCTGCAGGCAGGAAAAACGTCCCACACCGACATCGTTTTGTGCTATATGGAGGATCGGGTAGATCAGCAGTTCCTTGAAAAGATCCGGAACCGGATTCAGAACCTGCAGGTGGATGCGCTGACGCTGAACCAGGAAAGCCTTGCGGAGTGCCTGTATCAGGGACGTTGGTGGAATCCGTTTCCGAAGTTCCGATTTTCTGAACGTCCGGACACCGCGGCGGCACAGGTGTTGGAGGGAAATATCATCATTCTGGTGGACAACTCGCCGTCGGCGCTGATCACACCGACCTCCCTGTTTGACGTGCTGGAGGAAGCGGACGATTATTATTTTCCGCCGATCACGGGAACGTATCTGAGACTGTCGCGCCTGCTGATCGCCATTGTAACGTATTTTCTGACACCGACGTTTCTTTTGTTGATGGAATATCCACAGTGGATTCCCAAAGGCTTTGAGTTCATCGCAGTGCGGGATACGGTCTATATTCCGCTGATCTGGCAGCTTTTATTGCTGGAGCTTGCAATCGACGGTCTGAAGCTTGCGGCGGTCAACACCCCGAATATGCTCAGTACGCCGCTGTCGGTCATGGCGGCGTTGGTTTTGGGAGAGTTCAGCGTAAAGAGTGGGTGGTTTAATAGTGAGGTCATGTTGTACATGGCATTCGTCGCAGTCGCCAACTACACACAGAACAGCCTGGAGCTTGGCTATGCACTGAAATTTATGCGGATTATCAATTTGGTGCTGACGGCAATTTTTGGCGTCTGGGGATATGTTGGAGGAATCGTGATTCTGGCGGTTTCTCTGTTGTTTAACCGGACGGTAAGCAGCAGAAGCTATCTGTATCCACTGGTGCCGTTTCATGGAAAACAGCTCGGGCATCAGCTGTTTCGGACAAGGCTGCCGGCGGCAAGAAAATAGGCCTGGCGCGAGGATGGAGTACAGAATGAAAACAGTAATTGCAATCGATTCTTTTAAAGGAAGCATGACTTCGATGGAGGCTGGAAACGCGGCGGCAGCAGGCGTGAAAGCAGTTTTCCCGGACGCTGAGATCGTCGTGCGTCCGCTGGCGGACGGCGGGGAAGGCACGGTGGAAGCACTGACAACCGGAATGGGCGGACGCATGGAAACAGCGCTGGTAAGCGACCCGCTCGGCAGGAAAATTTCAGCGTCCTACGGTATTTTGGAAAAAAATAAAACAGCGGTAATAGAAATGGCGGCAGCTGCGGGGCTGCCGTTACTTTCCAAAGAAGAACGCAATCCGCTACATACCACGACCTATGGCGTTGGGGAGCTGATCCGGGATGCGATTCGGAAAGGCTGCAGGCATTTTATTGTCGGGATCGGCGGCAGTGCGACAAACGACGGCGGAGTTGGGATGCTTTCGGCGCTTGGATTTGAATTTCTGGATAAAAGTGGTCAGCCGGTGCGAAACGGGGCGGCCGGGTTAGCCGATCTTGCGGAAATTCGGAGTGGACATGTACTGCCGGTTTTAAAGGAGTGCACGTTTCGGGTTGCCTGTGACGTGGAAAATTCCCTCTGCGGAGAGCTTGGCTGCAGCTGCGTATTCGGACCGCAAAAGAGTGCTGATGAAAAGAGCATCCGGCAGATGGATCAATGGCTCTTTTCCTATGCACAGCTGACGAAAGAGCACTTTCTACAGGCAGATGAAAATTGTCCGGGTGCGGGTGCTGCTGGCGGTCTTGGATTTGCATTCCAGAGCTACTTAGGTGCGCGGCTCGAGCCGGGAATCCGGATTGTATTGGAAGAGACCGGGCTGGAACGCGAGATGGCGGACGCGGATTTTGTCCTTACCGGAGAGGGCAGGATGGACGAACAGACTGCGATGGGGAAAGCTCCTGCGGGCGTGGCAAAGCTCGCGAAAAAGCATGGTTGTACGGTGATCGCTTTTGCCGGAGCACTGCAGGAGGGCTTTACAGCCTGCCATGAGATCGGAATCGACGCAGCGTTTTGCATTCAGAAAAGGGCAGTCAGCCTGGAAGAGGCGATGGATCGGGACGCTGCGATGCAAAATCTGACGGATACCTGCAAAGAGGCGTTCCGGCTGGTGAAAGCTGTCGTGGGTGTTCCACAATGAGACAGTATTCTATGTCCCATATTGCCGGTGTTGTCCCACAATGAGGTGTTGACAATTATCCCGTTTTAGCGCAGAATATAAGGATGACTGGTTAGGAATGACGAATCCTGTAGAAAGCAGTCAAAGCAAAGAAACAGAGATTTAAGATTGAAAAATAAAATTTTTCAATCGCGAGATTTGTGTCTGTGCGCACTTGACACAAACTCGGCATGCGAAAAAAAGCGTGCGCAGAAATGAGAGGAAAACATGACAAAAATAGATATTGTATCCGGCTTCCTTGGAGCCGGTAAGACAACCCTGATCAAGAAGCTGTTAAAGGAAGCGCTGGCAGGAACCCAGACCGTCCTGATCGAAAACGAATTCGGTGAAATCGGCATCGATGGAGGATTTTTAAAGGACGCTGGAATCGAAATCAAAGAAATGAATTCCGGCTGTATCTGCTGCTCCCTGGTAGGCGATTTCGGAACTTCTTTAAAGGAAGTTTTAAACACCTATCATCCCGACCGTATTCTGATTGAGCCCTCCGGCGTCGGCAAGCTTTCTGACGTTATGAAAGCAGTCCAGAATGCGGGACTTGGCACAGAGGTTGAGTTAAACAGTGCGGTTGCTGTCGTAGACGCTTCCAAGTGCAAAATGTATATCAAGAACTTCGGTGAGTTCTTCATCAACCAGATTGAGCACGCCGGAACGATTATTTTAAGCCGTACAGACGTTGCATCCGAAGAAAAGGTAAAACAGGCGGTAGAGCTGATACGGGAGCATAACGAGAAAGCGACCATTATTACAACACCGCTGTCACAGCTGGAAGGCAGAGAGATTCTTGCTACCATTGAGGGGGCAAAGGATCTGGAAGCAGAGCTGATGGAGCAGGTAAAGGCAATGCATGACGAGCATGAGCACCACCATCACCATGAAGAGGACGAAGACGAACACGAGCATTGCTGCCATCATCACCATGATGAAGAGGAAGATGAACACGAGCATGAGCACCACCATCACCATGATGAGGAGGAAGACGAACACGAGCATTGCTGCCATCATCACCATGATGAGGACGAAGACGAACACGAGCATTGCTGTCATCATCATCATGATGAGGACGAAGACGAACATGAGCATCATCATGAGCACGACGAAAACTGCACCTGCGGCTGTCACGATCATGACCACCACCATCACCATCATGCCGATGAAATCTTCACCAGCTGGGGCTTTGAAACTCCTGCAACCTACACGACAGAAGAGGTTGAGGGCTTCTTAAAAGAGCTGGACAACGAAGAAAAGTACGGCATCGTTCTGCGTGCAAAGGGTATGATTCCGGCAGCAGACGGCACATGGATTTATTTCGACTATGTTCCCGAAGAGAGCAATGTGCGTGCTGGTAAGCCTGATGTAACCGGTAAGATTTGCGTCATCGGTTCGAAGCTAAAGGAAGCAGAACTGGAAAACCTGTTCAGAAAATAATAGAATACTCTGGGAGCATTCTGTTATCAAGAATAAAAAGAGGAGAACTGTATGAAGCCGGTTTATATTATCAACGGATTTTTAGGGAGCGGAAAGACAGAGTTCATTAACTTTACACTGGATCAGCCGTATTTCCAGAGCTCCGGCAAAACCCTGCTTCTGCTGTGCGAGGAGGGAGAGGAAGAATACGACCCTTACGTTTTAAAGCGCAGCAAGACGATCGTGGAAACCATCGAGGAGGAGGCGGATTTTACTCCGGAAAAGATGGTCGAGCTGGAAAAGAAGTATCATCCGGAGCGCATTATCATAGAATATAACGGTATGTGGAAGTTCCGCGACCTGCGCCTGCCGTGGCACTGGAAGGTGGAGCAGCAGATCACAACGATCGATGCATCCACCTTCCCTATGTATTTTACGAATATGAAATCCATGGTTTCGGACATGATCCGCAAATCCGAAATGATTATCTTCAACCGCTGCGATGGGATCGAAGATCTCAATACCTATAAGAGAAATGTCAAGGCACTCAACCAGACTGCAGAGATTATTTTCGAGGATCAGGATGGGGAAATCGACGAGATTATGGAAGAGGATCTCCCATATGACTTAAAGGCGGATAAAATCGTGTTGGATGACAATACCTACGGCATCTGGTATCTGGACAGTCTGGATCATGTGGATCGCTATGTCGGCAAGACGATCGAGTTTATCGGCATGGTGATGAAGCCGGAGGAATTCCCGAAAGGCTATTTTGTGCCCGGACGTATGGCAATGACCTGCTGTGCGGAGGATATGACCTTCCTCGGCTTTGCGTGCGTTTACGATAAGATCGATCTGTATCAGGAACGCGACTGGGTAAAAGTGACCGCAGTAGTCAAAAAAGAATATTTTGCGGATTATGAAGGCGAAGGTCCTGTGCTGTACGCAGAGTCTGTGACAAAGGCAAAACAGCCTAAAGAGCCGGTTATCAGCTTTACCTGATCGGCAGGAAACGGTTATGGCAGAGAGGGATAAGGAACTGCAGCTTTTGGAGAAGCGGTTTGCAGAGCTTGCAGACCGCGCCTGGCAGCAGAATCTGTTTGTTTTTACCGGCTTTTTATCGCTGGCAGAGCAGGAAGTGCTCTGGAGAAGCGCTGCAAAGGCGGGAGTACATATCGAATTATACGGCGGAATGGATGGTGCAGAGCGGTGCATGGGCAGGTTTGGAGATCCGGAGGAATTCGGATATGAAGAGCCGTTTCCGATCTGTGCGGTAAAAATCGAGCCGCTGGCGGAAAAATTTGCGGAAAATTTCAGCCACAGGGATTTTATGGGCGCGATTCTAAATCTTGGGATCGACCGGAGCACGATCGGGGATATCTGTGTGGAGGGCAAATGCGCGTATGTGTTCTGTACGTCTGCGATGTCTGTATTTTTACAGGAAACTCTCGAACAGGTGCGCCATACAAAGGTGCGTTGCGTGCCGGTAGAAAAGCTGGAGGCGCTGCCGGAGAAAAAACTTTCTTACCGGGAAGAGCATGTGGCGAGCCTGCGCTGCGACGGAATTGTGAGCGCGGTCTGGAGACTGTCGCGCAGCCAGGGGCAGACGCTTTTTTCACAGAAAAAGGTCTTTGTCAACGGGAGGTTGACGGAAAACGGCAGCCAGATGTTAAAGGACGGGGACACGGTATCGGTCAGAGGTTTCGGAAAATTTATTTTCCGGGGTGAAAAAAACACAACCAAAAAGGGACGGCTTGTGATCGGAGCCGATCTTTTTGTATAGGAGGACGTATGCTGGGATATACCTGGATTCAATGGCTGTTTTTCTTTTTCTTTTACAGCTTTTTTGGTTGGTGCTTTGAATCGACCTATGTTTCACTGCATGAAAAACGGTTTGTAAATCGCGGTTTTATTCGTGGACCTTTTCTGCCGCTGTATGGAACGGGCGCATTGATGATGCTGATCGTGTCGATGCCGTTTCAGGACAATCTGATTTTAACGTATGTGGCGGGCTGTGTGGGCGCGACAGTGCTGGAATATATCACGGGCGTGCTGATGGAAACGCTGTTCAAAGTCCGTTACTGGGATTATTCCCATAAAAAATTCAACTTCCAGGGTCAAATCTGCCTGGAATCTTCGCTGGCATGGGGATTTCTGACGATCCTGATGACGCGGATGATCCACAAGCCGATCGAAGCGCTTGCACTCTGGCTTCCGTCTTCGGTGCTGACGGGTGTGACGATGGTTGTGACTGTGATTTTTGCAGCGGACTTCGCCCTTTCCTTCAAGGCGGCCCTGGATTTGCGCGATGTACTGGTTCGGATGGAGCAGGCCAAGGACGAACTGGAAAAGATGCAGAGGCGTCTGGATGTGATTCTGGCGGTTTCCGAAGAAAACTGGGAAAACCGCAAAAAAGAGTGGAACCAGAGTGTCGAGAGCACCAGGGCTGGCTTTGTACAGCGCCGGGATGAGCTGGTAAGCGGTATCGAAAAGCGTTTCGAGCGTGCAAAGGAGCTGTTGCCCAGCGGAAGATTGAATGTCAACCGGGAAGAGCTGTTCGACCTGCGTTCAAAATTTGGTGTGAACCTACAGCGTCCGGAGCTGGCCTCTTTCCTGAAAGATTTCACAAAACGCGATATGCTGCGCGGCAACCCGGGCATGGTTTCGAAGAAGTTCTCCGAAGCATTGGAAGAACTGAAGAAATCCGCTGTGGAATATAAGAAAAGAGAAAAAAAATAAAATGCATGCTCTGCGAGCATTCTATTGTCAGGAATAATAACAGGGTGCGCAGAAATGGGAGGAAGCATGACAGTTTTTTGGGGATTGATGATTCCGCTTGCCGGGACGACGCTCGGCTCGGCATGTGTATTTTTTCTGAAAGACAAACTCAACGAGCTGCTGCAGAAAGGGCTGCTGGGCTTTGCATCCGGCGTCATGGTAGCGGCGTCTGTCTGGTCGCTTTTGATTCCGTCGATGGATATGGCGGCGGGAATGGGACGGCTTGCGTTTGTACCGGCGGCCACTGGCATGCTTTTAGGCATGGCATTTTTACTGGTGATGGACCGCGTTATCCCGCATCTGCACCTTGGCACACAGGAAGCGGAGGGACCAAAAACCTCCCTGAAAAAGACGACGATGCTTGTCCTTGCGGTGACGTTGCATAACATTCCGGAGGGCATGGCGGTCGGCGTCGTGTTCGCGGGCATGCTTTCGGGCAGCACCGGGATTACCGTCGCCGGAGCGTTTTCACTGGCGATCGGAATTGCGATCCAAAACTTCCCGGAGGGTGCAATCATTTCGATGCCGTTAAAGAGCGAAGGACAGATGAGCCGCAAAAAGGCGTTTCTGTACGGAACGCTTTCGGGAGCGGTAGAGCCGGTCGGTGCGGCGCTGACCATCGCACTCGCCAGCGTGATCGATCCGTTTTTGCCGTATCTGTTGTCATTTGCGGCGGGCGCGATGCTCTATGTTGTCGTAGAAGAGCTGATTCCGGAAGCCTCGGAGGGCGAGCATTCGAATCTGGGAACGGTTGGATTTGCGGTCGGATTTGTACTGATGATGGTGCTGGATGTGGCGCTGGGATAAAAGGATGCCCCCGGCAGCAGAGGATTTTGGTTCTCTGTTGCCGGGGGCAATTGTTCATGACAATAGAATGCACGCTCCGCGAGGATGCACGCTCCGCGAGGATGCGCACTCGGCGCAAGGGTAGATGGTTGCTGAGGCAACCGCGCCTCGGCGCGAGAATGTGCCAGGGCACATTCTTTTTACACAACTTCCAGGTGCCAGGTATAATAGAGCTTCGGATAATCGGAAAGATAATGCTCGAGCTCGAAATCATACCGGACGGTGCCGCTTGTTGTAAACGGGAGCGGTGCAAAGCTGCCGTCTTTTAAGGAAACGGACAGGTCGCTGATGACAAAGCCCTGTTTTTTCATTTCTTCTCTAAAATAATTGAAATAAAAGGCGCCGTCTTTGGAAAGCGTATAGCGTACCTCGTAGCGGTAACCGAAAAAGAGGCGTTTGCTCTGCGTCAGGATTTCCTTTTCCTGCATCCGGTCGCGGGACAGAAACGGATAAAAGTTTGCAAGCAGAGCAGTTCCCTGACGGTAGTCGCCCTCGTGCCAGAGGCGGGTTCCATCAAAAAGATGCTTGCCGCCGACGGTCTGGTATTTCCCGCTGCGGGCATCCTGACGGATGATTCCCTGCAAGGTCTTTAATTCTTCCTGAACGAATTCCGACATGCGTTCCGGCAAAACGGGAGCTGTGGGGGCAGGTTCAGAAGCAGCCTGCGAAGCCTGGGCGGCAGACGCCTGCTCTGCCAAATTTGACTTCTGGTTCTGCTCTGTCTGGATTTCTGTTTTAATTTCATCAAAAAAGGACATGATGGGATTCTCCTTTGTATACTACCCCCTATTTTAAGCATTATAGATTTTGTTTGTCAAATTTTTCTTCACAGTATTTGCAGCGATAAACTTCCTTGTTCGGGTCGGCGAGGACGAAGATCTGCGGCAGCTCCTGCTCGATCGAGGTAATACAGCGGGGATTTTTGCAGCGAATGACGTTTTTGATCTGTTTGGGAAGCTTTAATTCCTTCTTTTCGACGATATCCCCGCTTTTGATGACATTGACGGTGATGTTATGGTCGATAAAGCCGAGAACGTCGAGGTCGAGCATGTTGACATCGCATTCTACTTTCAGAATGTCCTTTTTGCCCATTTTGCCGCTGCGCGCGTTTTTGATGATCGCAACGGTGCAGTCGAGCTTATCGAGTTGCAGATGGTGATAGATGGACATTGCCATGCCTGCCTGAATATGGTCGAGTACAAAGCCTTCTTCAATTTTACCTACGTTTAACATAAGAAATCTCCTTTTTCTCAGTCCACATGAATATTTAAGAGGGTCAGAATCAGCGCCATCCGGACATAGACCGCGTACTGCGCCTGTTTGAAATAAACGGCTCTCGGGTCGTCATCCACATCGACAGAGATTTCGTTAACTCTGGGGAGGGGGTGCAGCACCAGCATGTCGGACGGTGCGAGATTCATCTTTTTCGCAGTCAGGATATAGAAATCCTTCAGGCGGACATAATCCTCTTCGTTGAAGAAGCGCTCTTTCTGAACGCGGGTCATGTAAAGGACGTCCAGCTCGGGCAGTTTGTCTTCCAGACGGATGACTTCTTCATAGGGAATATTTTTTTCACGCAGCATCTCTGTGATATAATCCGGAACCCGCAGCTCGGTCGGGGAAATGAAGATGAACCGGAGGTTGTCGTAGCGGGAGAGCGCGTTGACTAAGGAGTGCACGGTACGACCGAATTTTAAGTCGCCGCACAGACCGATGGTCAGGTTGTTTAAATGCCCCTTTAAGGAACGGATGGTCAGCAGATCGGCATAGGTCTGGGTCGGATGCTGATGACCGCCGTCACCGGCATTGATGACGGGAATGCGGGATTTCTCAGCGGCAACGATCGGAGCACCCTCTTTGGGATGGCGCATTGCGCAGATATCGGCATAGCAGGAAACGACGCGGATCGTGTCGGAAACACTTTCGCCTTTGGAAGCGGAGGAATTGGATGCATCCGCAAATCCGAGCACTTTGCCGCCCAGGTTCATCATAGCGGCTTCAAAGCTTAAACGGGTTCTGGTGCTCGGCTCGTAGAAACAGGTCGCCAGCTTTTTGCCCTCGCAGGTATGGGCATATTTGTCGGGGTGTTTCTCGATGTCGTTGGCAAGATCAAAGAGCTGATCCAGCTCTTCCACAGAAAAATCCAGTGGGTTCATCAGGTGTCTCATGAATGATAATCCTCCTTGAACAGTTGAGTTTCAGACATAATAAAATCGAAGAGAATCAAACTCCCTTCGATTTGAAACAAAATGCCTGTATTTCTTTTCAAAAAAATGAAATCCATGTCCTCTGCCGGAAATAATCTGACAAAGAAAAGAAAAAAACGAACTTCCGAATAAACAGAACTGTTGAAAATAAAACATGACAGACTGCATGGTCATCGCGCTTCCTCCTTTGGGTTTCATTTTGCTTGGACAAGTATAGCATAGGGATATTTTGAATGCAAGGAAGAATTGAAAAAAATACCGCGATGGCGTATAATGATACTACAGTTCACTCGTGGCATTCTGTGAGCAGATTTCATGCTTGCATGAAAATCTGTTTGCAGAATGCCACGAAGGGAGCGCCGCTTCATGAGCAAAAAGAGCTGCGAAGCAGCGGGAAGCATCGAAGATGCGCTTTTGCGAATGGCGCGGTGAACTGTTCGCAAAGCTGTGGAATGCTCGAATGGCGCGATGAACTGTATCGAATCCACCAGATGCAAAAGGAGGAAATAGCATGGAATTTCGGGAAAAGAAAAGATGGGGATTTTTTGGACTTCCCTTTACCTTTACAACCTACATGGTTACAGAAGAGCTGATCACTGTGGAAGAGGGATTTATTAACAAGCGGGAGAACGACTGCTACATATATAAAGTACAGGACGTAGAACTGATCCGGACGCTGGGGGAGCGGATGTTCGGACTTGGTACTGTAAAGTGCTACACCGGCGATACGACAAATCCGGAGCTGTATCTGACCCATATCAAAAATGCAAAAAATATCAAAAACTTTATTCTGGAAGCGTCTGAGAAAGCGCGGTTGAAGCGCAGGACGATGAATATGCTCGACATCGGTGCAGATGGGGATATTCCGGAGGAAAACTAATTTTCAAAAAAGTATTGACAAAGAAATCAGACTGTTTTAATATGTTTTCAACAAGTTGAACTTATATCAATTTAAACTGATGAAGTGGAGATAACGGTACAGGCGCACTTCCAGAGAGTCCGGGCAGGTGGGAGCCGGGCAGAAAGCGGAGTATCAAATGGACCACAGAGGGCACAGTCAAAGAAATTTTGTTCCGAGTATTCTGTGACGGAGGGCATCCGTTATTTGCCGGGGGTATGTTAGTATCCTTTGGAATGTTTGAATTCTTTAAAAGATATCTGTACCCTGATAAAGAGTGCGTACGATCGCAAAGCAAGGTGGTACCGCGGGAAGACAGGCACAAAGTGCCTGCAGCTTAAAAGATGATGAGCCCCCGTCCTTGACAGACAAATCTGTCATGGGCGGGGGTATTTTTTTATCGCATAGGAAGCTTCCAGGAAACTTCGTTTCCACACAATAAAAAACGCTCTATTACAGTTTACAGGAGGAACAGTCGCATGGAACAGACATCACTGGAAGAACTGAAAAGAACGGCAGCGTCCGGAGCTTACCGGAGGATTCCAATCCGGCTCAGAGAAAAACGTGCCCGCAGGGCGACTGATGACGGAGCTCACGCCTCTGTTTGATCAGGAAAGCTACTGTGAAAAGGTGGAGCAGGTCAAGCATTATATCCATGAGGGAGACATTTTCCAGTTGGTGCTTGCGAACCGTCTGGAAGCCGGATTTAACGGAAGCCTGTTGGATACCTACCGGATTCTGCGGACAAAAAATCCATCACCCTACATGTTTTATTTTTCCAGCAACGATCTGGAAATCGCCGGAGACACTGGTAAAGGTGGACAAGCAGACGGCGTACACCTTCCCTCTTGCCGGGACAAGACCCAGGGGAAAGGACGAAAAGGAGGATCTATTGCATTTTTGACAGCGGGAGAAAACAGAAATTCCGCTGGTATTTATGACGTATTTGAATCCGGTGTTCCATTACGGCCACGAAGCGTTTTTTGAACGCTGTCAGGATGTAGGGATCGACGGCATCATCATCCCCGATCTGCCCTTTGAGGAAAAAGAAGAGGTCGATGTTGTGGCAGGTAACTATGGCATAGACCTGATCTCGATGATTGCACCGACCTCCAAAGAGAGAATCCGTAAGATTGCCAAAGGAGCGAAAGGATTTTTGTATGTGGTATCATCGATGGGCGTAACCGGAGAGAGAACCAATATCACCACCGATATCGATGGGATGTTAAAAGAAATCCGCAGTGTCAGCAACGTTCCGGCAGCAGTCGGCTTCAGCATCCACACGCCGGGTCAGGCGGCGGAGATTTCCAGAACGGCGGAGGGTGTTATTGTCGGAAGTGCAGTTATAAAGCTGATCGCAAAATACGGCGCTCATGCGGGCGGACATTTATACACCTATGTGCGGAGGATGAAAGAGGCGGTCAGTCACAGCCAATAAGCGGAAGCATCCACGCTGCGGTTTCCGAAAAGGGCGCGGCATGGGAAGGCGCGTGAAAAAAATCTTTTCTATCAGAAAGAATGGTGTTATAATATTCTCGAATTCTATACAAAACAGCAAAACAGACGCCGGCAAAAGAAGAACCCGGCGGATGGGAGCCAGAAGTAAGGAGGAAATTTAAGTAATTAAATATATTATCAAACGTGAGTAAACATACTCAAAGATACTTAAAATCCATAGTATTAGTTGGTAACTTAA
>OGYN01000220.1_pt1 | contig 52858 bp, 71 predicted proteins | sample 1576551 | NCBI WGS metagenome assembly OGYN01 (sample SAMEA3541589, study PRJEB24748) | human gut metagenome | biome: human gut; feature: human-associated habitat; material: faeces | place: China | collected 2012 | reverse complement strand
GCTTAAGCTTCTGCAGAAAAGGTGCATCTGCAGGATATACTGCTTATTTAATTGTCCGCAGGTAAATGAGCCGGATGCGTAAGCTTACTTGCGGTTTTCAAGAACTTAGTTTAAGTGTACTTGAAATATGGGGGAATGTCAAGGTAGTGGATAGAACGCCTTTACTCTTCCTCCGCCATCTATGCTATAATAATATGTAGAAAAACCAACGTGAGGAGCGATTATCATGAAATACGTTGCCTGTTACGGCGATTCTTTGGTGCAGGGCTTTCCCTTCGGCTCACGCTATTCCTGGACCGCTCAGGTGGAAAAGCTGACGCAGATTAAAATGCTTAACTACGGCGTCTGTGGTGACTGCTGCGATGATATCATCTACCGCATGCGCCAGTACGCGCTGCCGGAATATGTGCATCACGTTATCTTCCTCGGCGGTGCCAACGATATTCTGCAGGGACGCCGCATTGAGGATATCAGCCGCGATTACAAGCGTCTGCTGGAGTGGTGCGAGGAAAAGCAGTACAGCCTGTGCGTAGTGCTGCCGTTCATCAGTACGGAGCAGGCGCTCAACCGTCAGCTGCTGAACCTGCGGCAGGAGGCAGAGCATATCTGCGGCGGCAAGGCCTTCCTGCTGGATTTGCAGCCTGCCATCGGCATGGACGCCGGGGCACGCTTCAAGGCCTACGTTGACGGCATTCATCCTAAGTCCCAGACGTATGAGGCGATGGGAAGCTATGCAGCGCCGCTGATCTGGAAGTGGCTGAAGAACGAAAAAGAGGCTTAGAAAAATTTTTAAAGGTGACAAGTAAAAATACTTGACAAGCATCGCTTTATGCTTTATACTTACATAGTCGACTAAATTTCGAGAGGGATAAATATGTCAGCAGAAGAAATTTTTGCGCAGCGTATGCGCTTAGGCAGGCTCTTTGATATTTACGGCGGTCTTCTGACAGCTAAGCAGAAGCAATGCCTGGGACTGTATTTCTATGACGACTTGTCTCTGAGTGAGATTTCGGAGGAGCTGGGCGTTTCGCGTCAGGCTGTCCACGACCTGCTCAAGCGTGTTGAGCAGCTGCTAGAACGTTATGAAGCATCACTGAAGGTGCTAAGCCGCGAGGAGGAGCTGCATGCTAAGCTGCAGCAGGCAATTGATTTGCTGGAAACTCCGGATGAGGCAAAAAAAGACGAGGCCGTGCAAATGCTGAAAGAGCTTTGCAGTGAAGGTAGGTAGATAGAATGGCATTTGAAAGTTTATCTGAAAGATTACAAAATGCATTAAAGATGTTCCGCGGCAACGGCAAGCTGACTGAGGAAGATTTAAAGGCTCCTATGCGCGAAGTGCGTATGGCGCTTTTAGAGGCCGACGTTAACTTCAAGGTTGTTAAGGACTTTGTAGCCAAGGTTAAAGAGCGCGCTGTTGGTGAAGCGATCGGCGAAGGCCTGAATCCGCATCAGCAGATTATCAAGATTGTTAACGAAGAGCTGATTGAGCTTTTGGGCGGTACCCAAAGCAAGCTCACTGTTGCTCCCAAACCGCCGACAGTTATCATGCTGGTTGGTCTGCAGGGCGCAGGTAAAACCACTACCGCCGGTAAGCTGGCCAACTACCTGAAGCGCAAGCACAAAAAACCGTTGCTGGTTGCAGGCGACGTTTACCGTCCTGCTGCTATTACCCAGCTGCAGGTTTTGGGCGAGCAGCTGAATGTGCCGGTATTTACTTTGGGCGACAAGGTTTCTCCTGTAGAAATTGCCCAAAAGGCCATGGAAAAAGCACATAGCCTGGCATGCGATACGGTAATCATCGATACCGCAGGCCGCTTACATATAAATGAAGAGCTGATGGAGGAGCTGCGCAACATTAAAGGCGCTGTTCATCCTCAGGAAATTCTGCTGGTTGTAGATGCTATGACCGGTCAGGATGCAGTAACCGTTGCCGAGAGCTTTGACAAGGAATTGGGCATTGACGGCCTGATTGTTACCAAGCTTGATGGTGATGCCCGCGGTGGTGCGGTGCTTTCCGTAAAGGCTGTTACCGGCAAGCCGGTTAAGCTGATCGGTTTGGGCGAAAAGCTGGATGCTCTGGAGCCCTTCCATCCGGATCGTATGGCTTCCCGTATTCTGGGCATGGGCGATATCCTGACTCTGGTAGAAAAAATTCAGTCTACAACAGACCTCGCTAAGGCACTGGAGATGGAGAAAAAGCTGCGTAAGGATGAATTTACCTTAGAGCAGTTCCTGGACCAGATGCAGCAGGTTAAAAAGCTGGGTTCTCTGGAAACCATCTTAGGCTTAATCCCCGGCATGGGCGGCATCAGCCAGAAGCTGAAGGAAGCTAATGTGGACGAAAAGGAATTCGACCGCATTGAAGCAATCATCCGCTCCATGACCAAGAAGGAAAGACAAAAACCCGAAATCATCAACGGCAGCCGTCGTAAACGTATCGCTGCAGGCTGCGGCATGCGTGTACAGGATGTCAACAAGCTTCTGAAAAACTTCGAAGAAAGCAAGAAGATGATGAAGCGTATGCAGGGTATGGCAAAGTTTGCTTCCAAGGGCGGCTTCAAGCTGCCGTTTGGCAGATAATAAATGAAAAGTTCCATGTTGTGAGATATTAATTTAAGGAGGTGAAAATCAACATGGCAGTTAAAATCCGTTTAAAACGTATGGGCGCTAAAAAAGCTCCTTTCTATCGTATTGTTGTTGCAGACGCTCGTTCTCCTCGTGATGGTCGTTTCATCGAATCTATCGGTTACTACGATTCCACCGTTCAACCGGCTAGCGTAAAAATCGATGCTGAGAAAGCTATCGACTGGATGAACAAAGGCGCTCAACCGACCGATACCGTTAAAAACCTGTTCAGCAAGGATGGTATCATGAAAAAATTTGCTGAAGCTAAAGCAGCAAAATAATTTGAGGGGGGCGTGATCTACATGAAGGAATTGGTAGAAGTTATGGCCAAATCTCTTGTAAATGATCCCTCTGCAGTAGTAGTGGAGGAGGAGACAACCGGTACAACAACGGTGCTTCGCCTCCATGTTGCTTCTGAAGATATGGGTAAGGTTATTGGAAAACAGGGCCGTATCGCAAAAGCTATCAGAACTGTTATGAAAGCAGTAGCAACCCGTGAGAATGTGAAAGTCATTGTCGAAATTATTTGATTGAGGATGGTATATCGCTATGGATAAAATGATCGTTAGGGTTCCCGTCGCTGTTAAAGCAAAAGTTACTGAAGATTTAAAGTTGAAAATTGTTGGAGATCTCCAAAATACCATAAAGAATATGGAGCTTGATCTGGAGCAATTCGAGTTCCAGGCTAAAAAAGCATTGCATCAGGCTGCCAGCGATTTGAGCGTGCTTCCGGCTTTGCGCGAACAAATTGACATCGAAAGAAATAAGCGTACTGCTGCCAAACAAGAAGCAGAGGCTAAGCTGAAAAGAGCGGAAGCTCTGGAGCTGGGCGCTGAAATTGGTCATGGTACCCTGGAGCGTACTGTAGAAATTACCGTAGGCACCAATATTGATACCCTGATGGGCGCAGAAATCCTTACTGAAGACGGTAAGGTTATCGCTTTCCGCGAATAATCCATGGAAAACCAAATAGTTATTGGCAAAATTGTCGCTCCGCACGGTGTGCGGGGCGATATTCGTATATTGCCGTTAACCGATAAGCCGGAACAATTTTTAGACCTGGATTATCTGCTGCTGCCGGACGGTCGCAAGCTGACCGTGAAAGCAGCACGCTTTCATAAAAGAATGGTGCTGGTGACTACTGCCGAAATCAAAAGCATGAACGAGTCCGAGCTGCTGCGCGGTATGGAGGTAAGCATTAACGCTGAGGACCTGCCGGAGCTGGAGGAAGGACGCTTTTACGTTGCCGACCTCATCGGCCTGCCTGTTTATGACGAGCAGGGCGAGCAAATCGGCACCTTTAAGGACGCACTGAGCACAGGCAGCAACGATGTTTATGTTATCGCTGTCCCCGGACAGAAGGATTACCTGCTGCCGGCACTGAAGAAATATGTCAAGGAAATCAATCTGGCAGAAAAGCGCATTGTCGTGGAGCTGCCTGAGTGGGTTGAGGCAGAATGAAGTTTTTATTTGTAACCTTATTTCCCGAACAGATTGAGCAGGCTGCAAGCCACAGTATTCTGCAGCGCGCTGCCTCCAAGGGCCTGATTGAGGTGAGCTGCATCAATCCGCGCGATTTTACGCATGACGTGCATCGCACGGTGGATGATTCTCCCTTCGGCGGCGGTGCAGGCATGGTGCTGAAGCCCGAGCCTATGGTGGCTGCTATCCGCAAGGCGAAGGAGCAGCTGCCGAATGCCCGCGTTATTGCCATGTGTCCGGGAGGACGCACGCTGAAGCAGAGCATCGTCGAGGAATATGCCCACAGCGGCCAGGATTTCATCTTCGTCTGCGGTCATTACGAGGGCTTTGACGAGCGCATCTTCTATTGGGTTGATGAAAAGCTGTCTATCGGCGATTATGTGCTCACCGGCGGCGAAATGCCTGCCATTATTGTGATGGATGCAATTTCCCGATTTATTCCTGGCGTACTGGGTAAGATTGAAAGTGCGGAGGAGGATTCCTTCAGCACCGGTCTTCTGGAATACCCGCAGTACACCCGTCCGGTGAACTTTGAGGGCATGGAGGTGCCTGAGGTGCTGCGCAGCGGCAACCATGCGCTGATTAACAGCTGGCGCCTGAAGCAGTCGCTCAAAGCAACGCTTGCTCTGCGTCCCGACCTTTTGAGTGCGGAGCAGAAGGAGCTTTTGACAGGCCGCTTGCCCTATAAAATGAAAAAATCGGAGCGCCGCTTCTATGAGGAGCTGCGTGCCGAAATCGCTGCCGAGCAGGAAAAACGCGCAAGCGCCGAGGTGAAGGAGGATGAGGCGAATGGCTGATTTATATGTTGGCCTGGTCCATTATCCTATCTACAACAAGCGCATGAACGTTATCGCCGGCGCGGTGACTAACTTTGATATCCACGATATATCGCGTACCTGCCGCACTTATAACGTGCAGGGCTATTACATCATCCATCCGCTGGAGGTCCAGAAGCAGATTATCGACAAGATACTTTCCTACTGGCAGGAGGGCTATGGCAAGGTGTATAACCCCGACCGTGCTGACGCGCTGAGCCGTGTGCTGTGGCAGCCTGATATCGCAAGTGCGGTGCAGACGATAGCAGAGCGCACAGGCAAGCAGCCTTACGTTGTCACTACGGATGCACGCATTTATCCCAACACCGTTTCCTACAGCTTTATGCGCAAGCAGCTGCAGGAGGGTGACAGACCGGTGCTGCTTTTGTTCGGCACAGGCTTTGGCATCGAGGCGGAAACTATGGCCAAATTTGATTATATTCTGGAGCCTGTTTACGGCCCGTGTGACTATAATCATCTTTGCGTGCGCAGTGCCGCAGCCATTATTCTGGACAGGCTTGCAGGCGAGCCCTGGTGGGAAAAAAATTAAAGAAAAATGCAAGAAATTATACACTTTTCTCTTGCATAAATTGGTTGTCTATGATACAATTTACGTTGTGTAATACGGACGGTCCGCTGTGGAGTTCGCACATGAACGTCTATGATTTAGGAGGAAACTATGAACATTATTGAAGTACTGGAACAAGAACAACTTCGTTCCGACATCCCTGAGTTTAAAGCAGGCGACACCGTTAAAGTTTATTGCAAAATCGTCGAGGGTACCCGCGAGCGCGTTCAGCTGTTTGAAGGCGTTGTAATTTCCCGCAGTGGCTCCGGCGTTCGTGAAAACTTCACCGTTCGTCGTATTTCTTACGGCGTTGGCGTAGAAAGAACTTTCCCGGTTCACAGCCCGCGTATTGAGAAAATTGTTGTAGCACGCGTTGGTATCGTTCGCCGTGCTAAACTGTATTATCTGCGCAAACTGACTGGTAAAGCTGCTCGTATCAGAGAAAAACGCTAATCAATCTTTGTTTATAGTAAAAGGGACTGTAGTAGTACGGTCCCTTTTATTACGTTATGAAGCATTTATGCTTTAAAATAAAGCAAATTTACAATTATGTCATAACTGAAGCTGTAATCTATGCTACAATATATCTATATTATTGTAGTTAAAAATCCGGCCTGTGCCGGCGATAGAGAGGAGGCTCATTAGTTGAGCAAGAAAAGTGAAACCTCCTGGCAGGATTCTGCCAGTGATTGGCTTGTTTCGATTATTATTGCGGTAGCACTGGCATTCTGCATCCGCACCTTTTTGGTAGAGCCTTATATGGTAGAAGGCTCCTCTATGTATCCTACTCTGGTAAACCATGAGCGTCTTGTCGTTGATAAGCTGAGCTACTTTGTTACCGACCCGAAGAAGGGCGAAATCGTAGTTTTCCGCTTCCCCAAGGACCAGACCCGTGACTTTATCAAGCGCGTTATCGCAGTTGGCGGTGACACTGTGGAGATGCAGCAGGGCAAGGTATTCGTCAACGGCAAGCAGCTGAATGAAACCTATATCTACCACAATGACCCGAAGGGCAAAAATATTTCCGATTACCGCAAGGTAGTTGTTCCCAAGGATACCATCTTTGTATTAGGTGATAATCGTAATAACTCTGAGGACAGCCGTTTTGCCGACGTTGGCTTTGTGCCGCTGAAGCTGGTTAAGGGACGTGCGCTGGTAGCTTTCTGGCCGCTGGACAAGATGCGCGTGCTGAAGGCTGATACGGGTATGGGCGAATGATGCTGGAGGATTTTAAGATTCAGTGGTTCCCCGGTCATATGACCAAGGCGAAGCGCATGATGGAAAGCCAGATGAAGCTGGTTGACGTTGTTGTGGAGATGCTGGATGCGCGTATTCCTCGCTCCAGTACCAACCCCATGCTGCAGGATATCCTTGGCAGCAAGCCGAAGGTTATCGCACTGAACAAGATTGATATGGCAGACAAGGCTCAGACTGATGTGTGGCTGGAAAAAATCAAGCACAGCGGTCTGCCTGTGTGCAAGATTGACTGCGCTACCGGTAAGGGCGTCAAGCAGCTTATCAGTGCAGTTCAGCTGGCTGCGAAGCCGGTGATTGATAAATGGCTGAAGAAGGGCGTGCGCAACCGTCCCGTCCGCGTTATGATTGTAGGTATTCCGAACGTCGGCAAGTCTACCCTGATTAACCGCCTCGTAGGCAAGAACAAGGTAATGGCTGCCGATAAGCCGGGTGTAACACGCGGACAGCAGTGGGTAACGATTGCCAAGGGCTTAGAGCTTTTGGATACGCCGGGTGTACTCTGGCCTAAGTTTGATGACCCGTCGGTGGGCTTTGCGCTTGCCGTTACCGGTGCCATCAAGGAGGATGTATTCGACAGGGAGCAGGCCGTAGAGCTGCTGCTTGATCTGTTGATACGCAAATATCCTCAGGATTTGCAAAATAAATATGCAGTAAGCCTCGAGCAGGGTGATGATGTCAACGCCGTTATGGCGAAGATTGCCGTTGCCAGAGGTTGTCTGAAGTCTGGTGGACAGCTTGACATCGATAAGGTGGTTCAGCTTGTACTCAGAGACTTCCGAGCAGGACGTTTAGGGCGGTTTACAATCGACGAGCCTTGATTTGTCGTGCCATAAAAACCGCCGTAAGGCGGTTTTTCTTTATGCAGAAATAAATGTTAAGGGGGATACAGAAGATGAATATTAGCGAAATCAAGGAGCTGCTGGCAGGCGCACCGACGGCGGAGCAGCTGGCGACATTAGCAGCAGACGAGCGCAAGGGAGTACAGAAGCTGCTGGCAGCATACAACAAGCGTCTGGAGAAGGCGGCGGCGGAGAAGGAGCGCTTCACGGCGATGCTGAAATTGGAACGCGAGCTGTATGACGAGGGCTGCGAGCTGATTGCCGGCGTAGATGAGGCAGGACGCGGACCTTTGGCAGGACCGCTGGTTATCGCTGCCGTTATTCTGCCCAAGGATGTGTTTATCAGCGGACTGAACGATTCCAAGCAGCTTTCCGCTGCTAAGCGCGATATGCTGTATAACGAGGTTATGGCCAAGGCGCTGGATATCGAGGTGAACATCGTCAGCGTCAGCAATATTGATGAGCTGAATATTTACTACGCTACACAGCAGGGCATGGCGCAGGTGCTGGAAAACCTGCACTGCCGTCCGCAGGCAGCGCTGATTGACGCTATGCCGGTGAAGGTTCCAGGTATGAAGATTGAATCCGTGGTGCACGGTGATGCGCTGAGCGCTTCTATTGCCGCTGCTTCGATTATTGCGAAGGTAACCCGTGACCGCATCATGGAGCGCCTTGATCTTGTTTATCCTGCCTACGGCTTTGCGCATAACAAGGGCTATGGCAGCGGCGCGCATATGCAGGCTGTGAGCGAGCTGGGAGCCACACGCTGGCACCGCCGCAGCTTTGAGCCTGTGAAGAGCATGCAGCTGCCGCTGGTGGCTGCTGAGGAAAATATCCTCTATGCTCCGCAGACGGATAACTATGAGTACCCCGTCGAGGAGTAGTCTTGGGAAATACGGCGAAGATTTTGCCTGCCGCTATCTGCAAAATATGGGTTATAAACTGTTAGCCCGCAACTTTCGCTGTCACCGTTATGGTGAGATTGATCTTATTGTTGAAAAAAGTGGCTGTATCAGCTTCATAGAGGTCAAGACACGTGCTTCTACCCGGTTCGGCAGACCGATAGAGGCCGTGACACCGGCAAAGCAAAGAAAAATTCATCGTTGCGCTGAATATTATCTCCAATGCAGAGGTCTGCTGGAGCAGCCGCCGGTGCTTTCCTTTGATGTAGTAGAAATTATCATTGAAAGCACTGCGGCTATCAGCATCAGGCATTGGCCGCACTGCTTTTAAAAGAAACGGAGTGTTGATAATGTTTGCACAGATTCTTGGCGAAACAACTTGTGGTATTGATGGTGTACAGATTTTGGTTGAGGTGGACGTGAGCAACGGCTTGCCCAGCTTTGATCTTGTGGGACTGCCGGCGATGGCTGTGCGTGAGTCCAAGGAGCGCGTGAAGGCGGCGCTGCGTAATTCCGATTATCCCTTCCCGATGACGCGCATTACGGTCAATCTGGCGCCCGCAGATTTGCGTAAGGAAGGCAGCGGCCTTGACTTGCCGATTGCCATAGGCCTGATGACCTGCGGCAGAATTCTGGAGCCGGAAAAGCTGGAAAGCAAGGTTTTCATCGGCGAGCTGTCGCTGGACGGCAGAATCCGCAAGGTTTCCGGCGTGCTTTCCATGATTATGGATGCCAAGAAGTGCGGGGCGCAGGAGGTGTATATTCCGCAGGCCAATGCTGCCGAGGGCAAGCTGATTCATGGTATTGATGTGTATACGGTGGCAACCTTAAAGGAGCTGGTGGAGCACCTGAAGGGGAAGAACACGCTGACGCCGCTGCCGAAGGAAAATATTCTGCAGAACAATAACAGGATTTATCATGTGGATTTTGCTGACGTCAAAGGCCAGCTTGTAGCACGCAGAGCGTTGGAGATTGCTGCCGCCGGCGGTCACAGTATCCTGATGGTGGGTTCTCCTGGCTGCGGGAAAACGATGCTGGCACGCCGTTTGGTGACGATTCTGCCGCCGATGACGGAGGCCGAGGCGCTGGAGGTTACTAAGATTTACAGCATCGTGGGACTTTTGCCGCAGGCCGACAGTGTCATGCTGGAGCGTCCGTTCCGCAGTCCACATCACAGCATCAGCGGCAGCGCCTTGCTTGGCGGCGGCAGTACACCACGCCCGGGAGAGGTGACGCTGGCGCACAACGGCGTACTCTTTTTGGACGAGCTGCCGGAGTTTGAACGTTCTACGCTGGAGATGCTGCGTCAGCCGCTGGAGGATGGCGAGGTGAGTATTTCGCGCGTCAGGGCGGCAATGACCTTCCCGAGCAAGTTTATTTTATGCGCTGCTCAAAATCCTTGCCCCTGTGGGTTCCTCGGTGATTCGGTGCACCGCTGTTCATGTAAACAATCGGAAATTGACAGCTATAAACGTAAGATTTCCGGTCCGCTGATGGACAGAATCGATATGCAGATAAACCTGAGCAGGGTGGAGTTCAGCGAGCTGAAAACTAAGGAAAAGGGCGAATCTTCGGCTGCCATCCGCGAACGCGTGGTGAAGGCGCGACTGCTGCAGCAGGAGCGCTTGGAAGCCTTGGGGATGCACTGCAATGCGCAGATGGGCCGGAGCGAGGTTGTTAAATATTGCCAGCTGGACGCGGCGGCGCAGAATGTTATGGAGCGTTACTTTAATATGCTCAACCTCAGCGCCCGCAGCCATGACCGTATCCTGAAGGTGGCACGCACGATTGCAGACCTTGCGGGCAGTGAGAACATTGAGGCGGTGCATCTGGCGGAGGCCATTCAGCTGCGCACCAGCGTGCGGCAGTAAGGAGCAGGCTTCGAAGCAGGTAAGCTTAACGCTCTGCGTATTACTGACGGTAGTACGCAGAGCGTTTTTTGTTACAAATCTGTAAACAGCTTTACAAAAGTTTCCCAAAATAAAAAAATCTGCAAGTTTTTGTACAAAGGTGTTGACGAAAGATATACGCAGTGGTAAACTAGGCACAACTTCAAAAAACCACAAACCGTTGAGACGGAGATCAAGTCAGCAGATGCGCTTACAGAGAGTTCGGGCAGGTGGGAGCCGGATAGAGATGCAGGCTGATAAATGGACCGTTGAGGGTGCTGTCAAATCGCTTCGGCGAGAGTATTCGGCAACGCAACACCGGCGTTAAAGGTGAGGAGTGTGATGGCACTCTGCGAGAGCGCGTCGCGATAGCGACGAAATAAGGTGGTACCGCAGGTATAAGTATTTACAGCCTGTCCTTGGATTTGCTTAGAAAAGCTAAGCAGCTTCAGGACAGGCTTTTTTTGTATAACAAAACTGTGATAGGCCTTCTCGTAGAATGTTAAAGCTTTAAACTATGGGAGGAATTAAAAATGATTAAAGAAGCAATTGTAAAAATCGTCGGCAAAGAGGATTTAACCTATAACGAAGCATATGACGTAATCAACGAGATTATGAGCGGTGAAACAAGTGCAACGCAGAATGCAGCCTTTCTGGCAGCGCTTTCTACCAAGAGCACTACGGCGGAAACTACCGATGAAATCGCCGGCTGCGCCACTGCGATGCGTGACCACGCACTGAAATGCGAAACGGGCATGGACATCTTTGAGATCGTCGGTACCGGCGGCGACGGCTCCAACAGCTTCAACATTTCCACAACCTCCGCTCTGGTTGCTGCGGCAGGCGGTATGAAGGTTGCCAAGCACGGCAACCGCGCCGCTTCCTCCAAATGCGGCACCGCGGATTGCCTGGAGGCGTTGGGCGTGAACATTCAGCAGGAGCCGGAAAAATGCGTGGAGCTGTTAAAGGAAGTTGGCATGTGCTTCTTCTTCGCACAGAAGTATCACACTTCGATGAAATATGTAGGACCTATCCGCAAGGAGCTGGGCATCCGCACCGTATTCAACATCCTCGGACCTCTGACGAACCCCGGCAGCCCGAAGATGCAGCTCTTGGGTGTGTATGACGAGTATCTGGTTCAGCCGCTGGCGCAGGTACTGATGAACCTGGGAGTTAAGCGTGGTATGGTGGTTTACGGTCAGGACAGACTTGATGAGATTTCGCTGAGCGCACCGACTACCGTTTGCGAGTTCAAGGACGCCTGGATGAAAAATTACGTGATCAAGCCTGAGAACTTCGGCATGGAGCGCTGCACCAAGGCTGATCTGGTAGGCGGTCTGCCGGAGGAAAACGCTAAGATTACGCGCGACATTCTGGCGGGAGCGCAGGGGCCGAAACGCAATGCAGTTTTGCTGAATGCCGGCGCCAGCCTGTATATCGGCGGCAAGGCCGAGAGCTTTGCGGATGGCGTGAAGCTGGCGGCAGAGCTGATTGACAGCGGCAAGGCGCTGCAGACGTTGGAAAAGCTGATTGAGCTGAGCAATAAATAAGCTGATTAAAGAGGTTAGATTATGATTTTAGATGAGATTGCGGAATATACCAAAGAGCGTGTGCGGGCGCTCAAAGCGCGCAAAAGCCTTTATGCGGTGCGTGATGAGGCAGAGGGCAGACCGCAAGGCAAGGATTTCAGGGCAGCGCTTGCTGCCCCCGGCCTGAGTGTAATCGCCGAGCTGAAGAAGGCATCCCCCTCGAAGGGCGTTATTGCCCCCGATTTTACGGACATCTACCTGCGCAAGGCTGCGGAGTACGAGGCAGGCGGCGCAGCAGCCATCTCCTGCCTGACGGAGCCGCAGTTCTTCCAGGGCAGCGATGCTTACCTGCAGGCAGTACGCCAAAGAGTGGAGCTGCCGCTTCTGCGTAAGGATTTCACGCTGGATGAGTACCAGATTTACGAGGCCAAATGCATCGGTGCCGACGCAGTACTGCTCATCTGCAGCCTGCTGAGTGCAGCGCAGCTGGGTGAATACCTGGCGCAGGCGCAGGAGCTGGGGCTGAGCGCTTTGGTGGAGGCACACACCGCAGGCGAGGTGCAGCAGGCACTGGCGGCGGGCGCGGAAATCATCGGCGTGAACAACCGCAATCTCAAGGATTTCAGCGTGAACCCGGTAAACAGCCTGCGCCTGAGGGATGCGATTCCCGCAAGCAAGATTTTTGTAGCGGAAAGCGGCATCAAGTGCGCAGCCGATACGCAGGCGCTGAAGCAGGCAGGCGTGCAGGCGGTGCTGGTGGGCGAAGCGTTGATGCGCAGCGCGGATGCGGCGGCAATGCTGAAGGAGATGCGTGATGCGTAAGGTAAAGGTTAAAATCTGCGGCTTGAAGCGTGCGCAGGATATAGAGTGTGTCAACAAGCTGCTGCCCGATTATATAGGCTTCGTTTTTGCCAAGACCAAACGCGAGGTGACGGAGCAGCAGGCAGCACAGCTGAAGGCAATGCTTAACCCGCAGATTAAGGCAGTCGGCGTTTTCGTCAATGCCGAGATAGATTTGATTGTACGCCTGGCAGCAAGCAGGACGATAGACATCATCCAGCTGCACGGTGACGAGGATGCGGCCTACTGCGAAAGGCTGCGACTGCAGACGGAACTGCCGATTATCAAAGCAGTCCGCGTGAAGGACGCAGGCTCCTTTGAAAATCTGCAAGCCTATCCCTGCGATTACCTGCTCTTTGATACCTATACCAAGGGGCAGTACGGCGGCACCGGTAAGCGTTTTGATTTATCGCTGGTGGCAGATGAAAAAATCAATAAGCCGTATCTTATAGCAGGCGGTCTTGAGGCGGCGAATGTTGCAGATGTATTGAAAAACAGTAACGCCTTTGCCGTAGATGTAAGCGGTGGCGTAGAAACAGAAGGGTTGAAGGACCCGGAAAAAATTGCCGCATTTATAGCGGAGGTAAGGGGAGATAACGATGACAAAAGGTAGATATGGTATTCACGGCGGTCAATATATGCCGGAAACTTTGATGAACGCAGTGCTGGAATTAGAGGCTGCATATGAAAAATTTAAAAACGATCCCGAATTCAAGGCTGAGCTGGCGCGCTTGTACCGCGAATATGCCAACAGACCGTCCCTCCTGTATTACGCAGAGAAGATGACCAAGGATTTGGGTGGCTGCAAGATTTACCTGAAGCGTGAGGATCTGAACCACACCGGCGCCCACAAAATCAACAACGTTCTGGGACAGATTCTGCTGGCGCAGAAGATGGGCAAAAAGCGTGTTATTGCCGAAACAGGCGCAGGTCAGCACGGCGTTGCGACTGCTACCGCAGCGGCGCTGATGAACATGGAATGCGTTGTTTACATGGGCAAGGAGGACTGCGAGCGTCAGGCGCTCAACGTGTTCCGCATGGAGCTTCTGGGTGCGAAGGTTGTGCCCGTAAGCAGCGGCACCGGTACCCTGAAGGACGCAGTAAACGAAGCGCTGCGCGTATGGACCGAACGCGTTGAGGATACCTACTATGTTCTGGGCAGCGTTATGGGGCCGCACCCGTATCCGGAAATCGTGCGCGACTTCCAGAAGATTATAGGCGAGGAAATCAAAGCGCAGATGCTGGAAAAGGAAGGACGCCTGCCTGATGTGCTGGTGGCTTGCGTGGGCGGCGGCTCCAATGCTATGGGTATGTTCTATGACTTCATCGAGGACAAGGACGTGCGCTTAATTGGCGTAGAGGCTGCAGGCCTGGGCGTAGATAATCCCAAGAACGCCGCAACCATGGCAAACGGCAAGCTGGGTATCTTCCATGGCATGAAGAGCTACTTCCTGCAGGATGAATACGGCCAGATTGCTCCGGTTTATTCCATCTCCGCCGGTCTTGATTACCCCGGCATCGGCCCCGAGCATGCTTATCTGCACGACATCGGCCGTGCGGAATACGTTCCTGCTACCGATAAGGAAGCAGTTGACGCCTTCAACTATCTTTCCAAAACAGAAGGCATTATCCCCGCAATCGAAAGTGCGCATGCCGTAGCCTACGCTATGAAGCTGGCACCGACTCTGCCGAAGGACAAGATTATGGTTATAAATATTTCCGGCCGCGGTGATAAGGACGTTGCCGCAATCGCACGTTATATGGGAGTTGATTTACATGAATAGAATACAAAAGGCATTTGACGAAAAGAAAAAGGTATTTATCGGCTTTGTGACCGCTGGCGATCCCAATCTTGCTACAACCAAGGAGCTGGTGAGAGCCATGATTAAGGGCGGTGCAGGCTTAATTGAGTTCGGCATTCCCTTCTCCGACCCCGTGGCTGAGGGCGAGGTTATCCAAAAAGCGGATATGCGTGCGTTGGCTGCAGGCACTACTACCGATAAAATTTTTGATCTCGTAGCGGAGCTTCGCGAGGAAACACAGGTACCGCTGGTATTTTTGACCTACGCTAATCCGATTTATGCCTACGGTGCGGAAAAATTCTTTACCCGCTGCGAAGAAACAGGTGTAGACGGCGTTATCATACCGGATATACCGTACGAGGAGCGCGAGGAGATGCGTCCGTTCAGCGAACCGCATCACGTTGCTCTGGTGCCGCTGATTGCGCCAACCTCCAAGGACCGCATCCAGAAAATCGCCGCTGTTGCCCAAGGCTATGTATATGTAGTTTCTTCCTTAGGCGTTACCGGCGTGCGCAGCAACATCACTACTGATATCGACGGCATTGTGGCAGAGGTGCGCAAGGCTACCGATATACCGGTGGCTGTAGGCTTCGGTATCGCTGCTCCCGAGCAGGCTTATAAAATGGCTAAGGCCAGCGACGGCGCTATTGTAGGCAGTGCGATTGAAAAAATCGTGGCACAATACGGCGAGGCTTCTCCCGAGCACGTTTACGAATACGTCAAGAGTATGTCCGAAGCGGTTGCCAAGGCAGCTGCGGAGGCTTGATTACAAAAGTGTGGGAACAAAAAAACTCCGTTCCTTACTGCACAGGCAGCAGGGAGCGGAGTTTTTCGGTTTAAATTATTGCAGCGGCATTGGCTCAGTGCCACCGTTTACTGCGTCCGGCTGTTCAAAAATGAAGGCAGGGGACGGATAGTAGAATTTGCAGTGCTGGAAGTTGATAACCTCGGTGGAGAAGCGTTTCAGCAGAGCATAGGAAGCACGCTCTTCGAAATCAATCAGGTTGTCCTTGTTGATATCAGCGTCTTTTACGATTACCAGCAGATAAGCCGGTACTTCCGGTGCATCCTCGGGAACCTGGCTGCGGTCGAGAGGGATGTTCGGAATAATTTCCAGATCACCGATAGGCTGTTGGTTTTCATTGTACAGCATAGCATGATAAACATTTTCGTACAGGGTACGAGCGAGTCTTAAAGAATAAGCTCCGGAACTCATATTATTCACTCCTTAAAAAGATGTTTTTGATGACTCTCGCTTTATCAAAAAAAGCAATAAACATAACGCTATTATTGTAACATAGATTACGGAAATAAGCAAAATGAATCTATAATGAAATGATTCCACAGTAATTTATGCAGAAAAGCTGTATTAATAATCAAAAAATAGCAAGAATATTTCATGGAATCTGCATTTTTATGCTGAATGTATTCTGTATACATGACATTTCTGTCGATTTTTTAGCAGGAATTTACACAATGTTGACGAATAAGAAGAATAACAATATGTTGCTGTGTGAATTTTGTTATCTTAGCACATATGTATATTAAAGGAGGGGAACTCTTATGAAAAAACTCTTGGCTTTTTTACTTGGTATCATGGTTATGGCTACTATGATTGCCGGCTGCGGCGGTGGAGATAAGAAAGATGATAAAAAACCTGCTGCTCAAAAATTCATTAACATTGCTACCGGCGGTACCTCCGGTACCTACTTCCCGTTAGGCGGTGCTCTTGCTGATATCCTGAATAAAAATATTCCGGGTACCAATGCTTCTGCACAATCTACCGGCGCTTCCGTAGCAAACGTAAACCTGCTCAGCCAAGGCAAGGTTGAAATTGCTTTTATTCAAAATGATATTGCTTACTATGCTGCCAACGGCACTGAAATGTTCAAAGGCAAACAGGTTGCCGGCCTGCAAGGTCTTGCAACTCTGTATCCGGAAACCGTACAGATTGTAACCCTGAAAAAATCCGGTATCAAATCTGTTGCTGATTTCAAAGGCAAACGCATCGCTGTAGGTGCTGCAGGCTCCGGTACCGAAGCTAACGCTCGCCAGATTATGGAAGCATATGGCATTAAATATGATGATATTAAGGTTCAATACCTGTCCTTCGGTGAAGCTGCAAGTGCTCTGAAGGACGGCAACGTTGATGCTGCCTTCGTAACCGCAGGCCATCCGACCGCTGCTATTCAGGATATCGCAACTCAGAACGACGTTGTACTGGTTCCGGTTGATGCTGACAAGGCTGACTCTCTGATCAAAAAATATCCGTTCTACACCAAGCTGGTTATCAAAGCCGGTACTTATCCGAAGCAGGATGCTGACGTTTCCGCAGTAGCAGTAAAATGCATGCTGGCAGTAACCGACAAAATGGATGCAGACACCGCTTATGCAATCGTTAAAGCTCTGTACGGCAACCTTGACCGTATGAAATCCGCTCACTCCGCAGCAAATGCTATCAGCAAAGATACTGCTAAAGACGGCATGTCCATTAAGCTGAACCCGGGTGCTGAAAAATTCTTTAACGAAAAATAAGGATTTTAAATGATGCCGAACTTCAAAGACCGGAAACCGGCGTTTGCCGGTGGCCGGTCTTTTTTCCCAGTAAAGAATTTAGTAATTATTATAAGCGTTGTTTTAATGCTTTTGGGGTGGTATAGTACGCGCCTGGTGGTGGCTATTATACCTGAGGGAGCTTCGGGAGCTGTTACTTTTGCCACAGCGGCAGGTGATGAATGGTACATCAGCCTGACGCATTCGGTGGAAAAAACTGCCTGGAATGATTATTTCAGGGTTAACGGCGCAAATAACATGACCATGACGCACACCCGCTTTTCCTCGCTGGGCTGGGGTTATCCTTATTCCGCTGCCGACGGCAAGCTGACGCAGACTGCCGACGGCAAGTTTGATATGGAGATGAACCGCCCCTATAAGGAGGTTGCCCTGCGTATATCCGAGCAGGCAATGCCGCACATTGTCCACGGCGGCGACAGCTACGATCTGATTGCTCTGTACGGGCAGGGGACTGCGGTAACGGTGAAGGCCATGTATCGATATCAGTACTGGCTGGAACGGTACTTTTAGGTTTTATTATATTAAATGAGAGGAGCTGATACCCATGTCTGAAAAAGAAAAGAAAGTAAGAGAGCTTTCAGCAGAAGAGGTATTGCAAAAATTTGACAAGGAATCAGACAAGCGTGAGCTTACAGGTGTGTGGGGTAAAATTATTTCCGCAATCTGTATTCTGTTTGCACTTTTCCAATTATATACAGCCACCTTCGGTGTGCTGGATGCGCATCTGCAGCGTGCTATTCACTTAGCCTTCGGCTTTTTATTGATTTTCCTGCTGTATCCCAGCAGACATTCCTGGTCCCGCAGCAAGATGCATCCCTTTGATGCCTTCCTGGCACTGCTCAGCGCAGGCACTGCCATGTATCTGGTTGTCAACTATCAGGAGCTGGTGCTGCGTGCCGGCATGAACACGGAAACCGACTTCATCGTCGGCCTTATCGGTACGATTATGGTATTTGAAGCAGCGCGCCGCGTAGTAGGCTGGCCGATGATTATCGTTGCCTTCTGCTTCATGCTGTATGCCTTCTTAGGCCCTTACGTTCCCGGTATTCTGGCGCATCGCGGCGTTGGCGTGCAGGAAATGTTTGACCATCTGTTCTTCACTACCGAGGGTATTTTCGGTACGCCTATGGGTGTATCTTCTACCTTTATTTATCTGTTCATCCTCTTTGGTGCATATCTGGAAACCACCGGCCTGGGCAAATTCTTCATTGATATTGCCAACGCAATCGCAGGCTGGGCAGCAGGCGGACCGGCGAAGGTTGCCGTACTGTCCTCCGGCCTCATGGGTACTGTTTCCGGCAGCTCCGTTGGTAACGTTGCCGGCACCGGTGCTTTCACCATCCCGATGATGAAAAAGCTTGGCTATCGTCCGGCTTTTGCGGGCGCTGTTGAGGCTGCTGCTTCTACCGGCGGTCAGCTGATGCCTCCTGTAATGGGCGCTGCAGCCTTCCTGATGGCAGAGTTTGTAGGCGTACCGTACTTTGATGTTGTTAAGGCTGCCGTTATCCCGGCAATGCTGTACTATATCGGCGTATGGCTGGGCGTTCACTACGAAGCTAAAAAGTTCGGCCTGAAGGGCACTCCGCGTGACCAGCTGCCGAAGTTCAAGACTTTGTTCCTCGAAAAAGGCCATCTGGCTATTCCGTTAATCGTTATCGTTTACCTGCTCGTAAGCGGTTATACTCCTATGCGTGCTGCTTTGGCAGCTATCGTGCTGACCATCGTTTGCGCCTGCCTGCGTAAATCCACCCGCATCGGCTTCAAGCAAATCGTCCAAGGCCTCATTGACGGCTCCAAGGGCGTGCTTGGCGTACTGATTGCCTGTGCAACCGCAGGTATCATCATCGGCGTTGTTACCAAAACCGGCGTAGGCCTGAAGATTGCCACTGCTCTGCTAGATTTGGCAGGCGGTAATCTGCTGCCGGCAATGTTCTTCACCATGATCACTTCGCTGATTCTTGGCATGGGCGTGCCGACAACTGCTAACTATGTAATTACATCTACCATTGCAGCACCTGCTCTGGTGCAGATGAATGTACCGGTGCTGGCAGCGCATATGTTCGCGTTCTACTTCGGTATCGTTGCTGACGTTACACCGCCTGTTGCCTTGGCTGCTTATGCCGGCGCAGGTATTGCCGGTGCTAACCCGATGCGTACCGGCGTTATCGCTGCTAAGCTGGCGATTGCAGCGTTCATCGTTCCGTACATCTTCGTGCTGGCACCTGAGCTGCTGATGATCAACGCAACTCCGTTCACCATCTGCTACAGCGCCTTCACCGCGATTGTCGGTATGTGGGGTGCTTCCATGGCGATGATCGGCTTCTGCAACAATCTGCTGAACATTCCGCAGCGTATTCTGTTCCTCGTTGGCGGTATCTGCATGATTATCCCAGGCGTATTTACCGACGGTATCGGTGTTGCGCTTATTGCCGTTGCCTATGTATGGCAGCGCATGAACAAGGTTAAGGGTGCGATTCAGCAAGATGGGGAAGACCTGTAAACCGAAAATTTCATAGCAAGTTTCATAGTCCTGCGTGCATTTAAGATGCTGCGCAGGACTTTTTTTGCTTATTATTATACTAATGGCCTTTTAGTTTTGCTTTAGGATAGGCAGCTTGCCGGTCTGCTTCCGCTCCTGCGGGGGATGTATGCCTAAATCACTATATATAATGAAGAAAACCCTCAGACTTTTATGTCCGGGGGCTTTTGTTTTCTATAAAGATGGGCTGCCGTACTGCTAGGTACGACAGCCCCTGTGCCATATGATTAGTTCTTAGTATATTTTTGCTTGTATATACTATTTACTGCTGTGCATATGGAAATTGCATCACAAGTCTTTCCTGCAGCACACGGGTTAGGGTGTCGATATTGGCACTCAGCTTTTCAATTCTGCCTTCCATACGGACCAGAAGATACGAGCTGACGAGCATGGGGAATGCGTAGTGTATCAAGAAGTAGCGCCCTTATAAACAGGCAATACCCAATCATCGCGCGTATGATGATTGGGTATCTTTTTTATTTTGCGTATTGCAATGTGATGGAAACACCGTTTTTGAAAATAATTTTGATAATCCGGTTCTGCTCTCCTATGATGATTCTGCTGATGATTTCAGTGAGAAAATCATGGATAGGCTTCCTGCCGATAGCTTTGGCCAGCTTATAATAATCAAAATCGCTATTGGTATCCTGCAGCTTTTTTATCATTATGAGCTTTGAGAGCTGGGCAAGATAGGCTTCATCGGCGCCGATGTCATTGCCTGAGAGAGATTTTATCTGCTTTTCGAGCTTGGCGATGGTGCCTTCAATAGCTGCCTTCTGCTCGAAGTATTCAGCTTCTGACATATCGCCATCATCAAACAGGTAGGCTCTTTTCAGGCGGCTGAGGGCGCGTTCCTGCTTCTCCTTTTCCTTTTGGCTTTGCTCAACCAGCAGGGCGTTGGGGTTATACTGGTTGGCCTGGTCAACGCCGTAGATGTGTTTGACGTGAGCACGTACAATCATATAAATCCTTTGCGCTTCTTCGATGCCGGTCGCACCTGGAATAAGGTTGTCATTGAGCAGGTAGCTTACCAGCTGCTCAGCGCTGGCGAATTTAATGGCATTGGCGCAGGCTTCAATCATTCTGGCGATGAGTTTAAGTATCTGTGGCAGCAGTACGCGGTCGGAGGCGTATCCGGAATGTTCTCCGGTACAAACAGCCGGCGCTTTCCAACGGCCTGTACAGTAATAATAAGAGCTGTGGGTGTGGTCGTGGATGCGGGTACGGTCCTTAGAGTTCATCGTGTAGCCGCATTCAGCGCACTGCAGCAGGCCGCCAAAGATGTATTTATTCTGAGCGCTTACAAGGCTGCCGATGGGAGCCAGCCAGCTTCTGTTTTTGGAAAGCATTTCGTTACACCTGCGCCAGGTCTCTTCCGGTATAATGGCTTCGTGCTGGCCGGTAACAACTACCCAGTCATTTTCGGAGCGGTAAAAATCTTCGCGCCTGCCGGCATTGGGGTTTTGGCGGTTATAGACATATTCACCCTTGTAGAAGTGGTTCTTCAGGATGCATCTTACCGTTGTATCGCTCCATAGAGTACCTTTGCGGCTTCTGTAACCGGCAGTGTTGAGAGCTGCAGCTACTTTCTTCAGAGCTTTTTCGCGTAAATAAAGTTCAAAGATGGCCCGGACGATGGGAGCTTCGATTGGATCAGGAACCGGCCAGCTTTTACATTTCTTGCCGTTGGCATCTGTAGTGACTGGTCCAGGCATATAGCCAAACGGCACCCTGCCGCCGTTCCATTTGTTTTCGTTCGCGCGGCCGAGCATGACTGCAGTTACGCGTTCTGCTATGGTTTTGCGCTCTAATTCGGCAAAAATAAGTAAAATCTTAAGCATTGCTTCGCCGCCGGGAGATTGGGTATCAAAGCATTCGTTCTTGCTGGCGAAGGCAACGCCATAACATTTGAGTTCGTCATACAGCTCTAAGAAGTCCAGCAGGTTGCGGCTGATGCGGTCAAGCTTCCAGACGTAAAGGTGGCTGAACTCTCTGGCGCGAATGCGTTCCATCATGGATTGGAAGGCAGGGCGGTTGAGGTTCTTGCCGGAAAAGCCGGCATCAGAAAATACTTCAATGTCCTTGATGCCGTTAAGGTCTGCGAGCTTGCGCAGGTCGCTTTCCTGCAGCGGCAGGCTGTCTTTATCTGCCTGCATGTCGGTGGAGACGCGGATATACAGAGCAGCTTTTGGGTTTTGGGGTATAGTAATAGCGTGTTTAGCCATAATACACGGCTCCTTTCAATAGCTAAGATTGTAAGAGCCGCGTATAATATGTTATAATATTATATCGACTCTTATTGGTATGGGGGTTGATAATTGAGCGTGCTGGTAACACGTTCTTGCAGGTCCCTCGGTGCTGGTAACACCGGGGGATTTTTTTTATAAAAGTATTGATATTGACAAAAAATACGTAAATTACTTACTTTTTACTTTACATTACGTAAATTACGTATTATAATATAGGTGTAGGGAATTTATAAATGGAATTGAGGCGATGAAGTGAAACGACGAGATTTAGTAAAACTGCTGTTAAAAGCGGGTTACAAGCTAGAGCGTGATGATGGCGATCACACAATCTACAAAAAACCAGGCAGCCGCTCCGTTCAGGTTCCAAGGCACCGGGAACTGAACGAGCTGACAGCGAAAGCAATCCTCAAAGCTGCGGGAGTAAAATAAAGATGAATTTTACTCCGCCCGCTTTGCGGGCTTCTTACTATAATCGCAATCATAAATTCAATAGCATTTAACAATAAAAGGAGGAAGTCGCAACATGAAAAGGAGGCAAACACCACAAGAATACGTTTATCCTGCTGTGTTCCATGCAAACGAGGATGGTACGTATACTATTATTTTCCCGGATTTACCTGGTTGCATCAGCGAGGGCAAATCTTTGGGTAACGCCATGAAGATGGCCGAAGCTGCGCTCACGCAGTGGATTGAATATTTGAAGGATAGCAAGGAAGAAATTCCCGTACCCAGCAATTTGCAAAGCATCGAATTAGATGATAACGAATTTGTGAATTTTATTCAGGCAGATATTAAGGACAATAGGGCGGTAAAACGCACCATCAGCCTTCCACGCTGGATGGATGAACAGGCCGCTGAAGAAGGTCTGAGCTTATCCAAAATATTACAAGAAGCATTGTCTAAACGCTTTGTCGCAGTAAACTAATATATTTATCGTTGCGCCCCCGATATGGGGGCGTTTTTTCTTCCGCCTGCAGGTTTGTTTGAATTTGTAATATGCAAAAAATGTATATTACTTTTTTTATTTGCCGGCAATTTGCTGGTCATTTGCTGGCGGTCTTTTAAAACTGACTATATTGTTATAAGATAAAACACATGATATAATATAGCCAGAAGGTAAAATGAATCATTTCTGTTTTGGTGGTTGTGGCGGTGGAGGCGGTGCAGGGCGTGAATAGCCCTGCCCTCTGGTTTCGCCTTGAGGTGCAGGCTTTTGGCTTGGCATGGTATACTATCAATCCTTTCTGAAAGTGAGGTTTAATTTATGAGTATAGATTTATTTGAGCATATCGCACAGGTGGCACCCGGCTTTATAGGTGTAGCTGCTGCCAAATTTATGGACTACGATACGCGTACTGATTCGGTGACCAGCTGCCTGAGCAAATACTTTCTTTTTGCCGGTGCATCATGGCTTTGCACGATGGCGCTGGTTGAACTGTTAGGCTATGCAGGTATAATCCTTTCCGGCAAAGCGTTTACGGCTGTCAGTATGCTGATTGCGTTGGTACTAGGATTACTGTGGCATGTTGTTATTTTGCCTGAAGCTGTAAACCTGCATAACATGCTGAACAGACGCATCGGGAAAAACGAAGGCTTTATGAAAAACACCATTATTGAGCAGATGCTTGATGATGGCAAAGCACATTATCTTATTGCCTATAAAGGAGATAAGATAATTGCTTCAGGGTGGATTACTACATCTTTGGCTTATGAAAAGTCTTTCTTGCTCAACCCCTCGCCTGAATGGGAGGAATGGTTTTTGGAACATAACACTCCGTACAGATATCTTATATATCGTGGTGAAGATTGCTACTACAAAGAATATACTCTTACTGATGAAATGCTTGGCAATAGCGAAAAATGATTTTAAGGCGCTCTCTTAGGAGGGCGCTTTTTAGTTATTTTGTGCAGCCATTTCCTGTGATTGTCTGTACTGTTCAGCCAGCATTGTTCTGGTGAACGGTGCTGTAGGCTCTATTTCAAGCACAAGCTTTTCAAGGTCATCGATGGTGCAGTAGAAGAATTCTTTTCTGGTATTGATTTTATTAACGCGTTGCTCGTTGAGGCGCTGATGGAGAGCGCTTTCAAGAGCTACGGCATCTTCAGAGAAAATAAAGCTATGAACGTCAAACTTAAACGGAACGCTGGCATCGCCCAATTCATTGACACGGTCTTGCGGATCAATTCGTCTGGTCATGCCGATTTTAAACATCTTGTCACCAAAGGAACCAAGATTACTAATGATATAAACATATCCGGCTTTACCATTCTGCAGATTGGTAATTTCTTCTTTTTTAGCTTCTACAGCACTCAGTTGTTGTTCTAATTCTGCAATACGCTTCTTGAATAACTCTATTTGTTCATCATCTTGAGAAGCATTTAGCTGCTCTTGAATATTGTTGATTTCAGTTTTGTACTTGCTTTCTTCCTTGACAACTTGAGCGCGTTGTTCTTCTAACGCTTTTCTTTCAGCTGCTTCTTGGCGCATCTGCTCCTTAAGTGCGGCTTGCTCTTCTCTTGCTTTTTCTCTCTTTACATAATACATGTATTCTATTTCTACAGCTCTCATGAAGTGACCACGGATTTCAGTGATAAAAGCTAAAATGGTAGGTGCAATAGTTTTGTTACCTTCAGTAGCAATAGATACATATTTGTTTAACATTTTCTCGACATCAGATTTGGCTTCTTCTAAATTGCCGAACTTAAGATTGTACATTATATTTTGCAATTCAGCATTTAATGCCAAAACCATCAGCTTATATATAGCTGCATATGTTTTCAAGGTATATCTGGCAACATAGTTATCGGTAATTTCTTTTATGAGCTTTTCGTTTTGACGGTATTCTTTTCTCAGGTCAGGATATTCCAACGCATGGAAGTCTAATGAAACACTAGGGAGCACCTGCTCTAAATCAGAAACTAAATTTTCCATTACTTTTATGTTTTCTTTAGGCAAAGCATCTCTAAAATTAGAATCAATAGCAGCGAGGGCATTTTTGCAAAGCAGGTTAACTTCTTTGACTTTCTTTTTGCTTCTTTCAATTTTTGCTTCTAACGCATTAGCTTGTTCGGTTAAATCCGGAATACTATTTCTAACTTGCTCTCTTTCCTGTATTTGCTGCTGCAGTGTATATAGTGAGTCATTAGCTTCATTCATCATTGCAGTTGACTGGTTATTCGCTTGATCGACAATTGTTTGTGCTTGCAGCTTTGCTTGCTCCACAATACTTTCAGCACTTTGATTAGCGTTAACGTAGGTATCTAATTTAGTCTGTGCCTCATCAGCCAATTGCTTATACTCATTAGATTTTTTGTTCATTTTGTAGAAGCCAAAAGCAACTACAGCCAAGATTAAAAGTTCCATTACATTCTCTCCTTAAAAAATTATATTTGCCTGGAAGAATCCAGATGACAACAAAAAATTCTATACATTGCTTGCCGTCAGCCTTCCGCTGGCGGTTTTTTATTTTACCCAAAACTGACAGGCAACAGCTTTTCCTATTATGCGGATGCTGTCAAAATCGGTTTCATGGATAATGATAGGCTTAAACATGGGATTTTCAGCTCTTAATTCTATATATTCATCGTAGCGGTAGAAGCGCTTTAATGTAACGGTATTATCCATCCAGACGGCAGCGATTTCGCCATTTTCAACTTCTGCCTGCTCGCGGATGAATACATAGTCACCGTCAAAAATACGAGCGTTAATCATGCTGTCGCCTTGGCACTTCAGGACGTAATCAGCATGCACGTTCAAATCTGTTTCCAGATATTCGCCTTCCTCCTGCACTGCGTCGATGGGAGAACCGCAGGCGATGTTGCCTAGCACTTTATATTTACGGTACTTTGCCGGCTGCAATACTGTGGGGAATGGGTGAGCAGAGGGAACTTCTTCCCAACCCATAAGGTAACCAGGCTTTACTCCTAAAGCTTTAGCAAAAGCAACAATTTTTGATTGAGTTATATCGTTTTCACCAGATTCTATCTTTGCTATTGTAGAACGTGATTTATAACCTAATTTTTTTGCTAGCTCTTCTTGAGACATATTTAATTGCTCTCGTCTTGTTCTTATTCTATCGTATAATGTCATGTACAACACGCTCCTGTTTTTAATCTAAGATTATAGTAACATAATTGTTCCATATAATCAACAAAAAAGTTACGCAACAAACAAAAATGTTGACAAAAAAGAACGGAGCGGTTATAATGAAGCCGTGATTAGAAATCAACAAAAGGAGGTGGAAATAATGACGGATAGTATTGCATTTGAATTAGCTGTCACTAAAGCGAGAATATCAAAAGGAGCTATAGCAGATGCTCTTGGAATATCTCGCATGAGTTTAACACGGAAAATCAACAATGTTACTGAATTTAAAGCCAGCGAGATTTCGCTGCTGAAAACTATTCTGCACCTGGATGACCAAGAGCGCGACAAAATTTTTTTTGCAAATTATGTTGATTAAAAATCACCATAACCGCCAGCGTGGTGCTGGCGGTAGGGAGGTAACAAAATGAAACTTACACTTACCCTTGATGAAGTTTCGGCCTGCGCTATGGCTTTGTTATCCAAAGCGCAGGAAGCCGAAGAGGAAGCGCTGGGGTGCGAAAAGCTGCGCTGTGCTTCTGCCGCTGAGTTTTGGCAAAAGAGAGCTGAACTTTACAGAAAGACTTTCGAGGCAGTAAAGGCTCAGCGCGCCAGCTGGTGGGAGGAAGGTAATGGCGATGAGCAAAGAAATGACGACCTGCCCGCATTGCGGGGAAGTCGTCAAAAAAGGTAACTTCTGCAGTAAATGTGGCAAGAAGCTGGCTAAGATGTGTGACTGCAGGCTGATGAAGCGCCCATATCATTGCAACTTTCAGAAGTGCCCTGATATGTCAGCCTTTACTTTACTGCTTCTGCATATTCAGCAGGACCAAAAGCGCAGGAAATACGTTTTTCTTGCACCAATCCTTGAAGCAATCAACAGCAAGTCCCTGAAGACCGTCAAGAAAGTTAGCGTAGACCAGCGCAGCATAACGAGACTGGGGAGTTTCAACAATGATGTCTGGTATAAAATCTACTAACTGTTTTTTCTGTTCTGCAGTCAATTCGTCTAACATGTCAATGATGTGTTCGGCAGCTCGCATAGTAGCTTCAGTCCAAGGATATGGCTTACCGCAATTATGACAGTAAGCTGGAACAGGAGCTTCTTCTGAAGAAATGCAAACGACGTGATCAACATGGTAACTGCCATGAATACGAGATTGGCAGTGCGGACATTTAGAGATAACAGATGCTCCGCATGTTTTGCAGAATTTGCTGTTATCGTTAATTGTTTCTGCGGAATCAGTTATCATATGACCGTTCGAACAGATTTTAGCTGTACGGAATCCGTCTATAGTAATCACCTCCTGTCTGTAGCTTAATTATAGCATGGATGCGGAGAAGTGAGAGAAGAAGGGAGGGTGAGTTATGGAAGAAAAAAACAAAAGCCAGCACAAGGCTGGCGTTAACTGGAAGAAGGTAAGACATTATTTTTTCTGCTGTATTCCGTTTTTCTCGAATGAATTTCTGGAATCGCTGACGTTTTGGGATTGGGCGCCGATGATTGGCGCCTGGCTTTCCCTGATTATTTCTATCTTGACATATTGTTCAGTTGCCTGACTTTTGGAGTAAAGGAGATGAGATTATGCGTGAAAATCCTATCATGAAATATTTGGCTGAAACCTACGGCATTACGCCGGACCAGCTGGAAAAAGAACTTCAAAACGCTAAAATCGACATCGGTATTTTCGTGGAACCTTGGGAAGGAGGGCAGCAAAGATGAAAAAAATATTATTCATTCTTCTGGCAGCCTGCTGTATTTGGGCGGCGTGGGATTATAGCCGTCCGGTAGAAAAATACGTAGTAAAAACTGTTGCCGGGGAAGGTGACACCTTGTGGCACCTGGTAGGCAGCGTCATGGACGATGAAGGCGACCATCGCGACGTCCGGGAAGTTATTTTCTGGACACGCAAAATCAGCAATATCAAAGGCGACCTTCGGCCGGGGGATGTAGTCCTCATTCCAATCGAGGTGCGTAAATGAGCACTGCTGGCATGGACAAAAGAAAAAGAGCATTGGCAGCCGCAAACTGTCAATGCTCTAAGCAAAACGATCATAGTTATTATAACAAAAGCAAGGAGTAAATACAATGAAAATTGATTTCAAATTGGAAAGAAGAATCGGTGCTCTCAGCGAGAATCCTTCCGGTTACACCAAGGAGCTGAACGTGGTTATCTGGGATGAGAAATACACAAAATATGACCTGCGCACCTGGAACCCTAACGGCAAGCCCGGCAAGGGCATTACGCTGACCAAAGAGGAGCTGAAGAAGCTGTATAAGCTCATCGGCGAGGAAATCCGCCAAATGGGAGGATGCAATGAGTAGTATAACCCGTAAAAATAAGCGTCGTGTAGCATTTAAATGTGCAAAGCAAGGCATTGCCCCGGCGCAGGCGATTGCGGTATCGGCAGCACGCGAAATCAAAGCGACCAAGGAAGCAACGGCTGAGACCATGGAGGTCTTGCTGCAGGCCATAGCGCTCGTGACGGCGCATGATTACGGCAAGCTCAATGCTAAGGATACCCGCCTGGATGTGTTGGCCAAACAATTATACCAACGCAGCATTCAGGTCAAGAAGCGCCAGCTGAATGAAGAGGAAAACAAAACCTGCCAGCGCTTTGCCGGTGCAGTTATGGAAATTTGGGAGAAAGAGGAAGGTAAAGGTTATGCAAAAGATTGATTATTATGCTGTAGCACGTAGCATGTATGGCTTGCTGCGCAATAAATGCATCAGCTACAAAGGACATCTGCTTGTTGAAGCTCGTAGAAAAGCACGCCATCAGGTATCTAATTTTGTTTTGCATCGCAAAGCACGCAAGCTGAAAGATATGGAGGGTTAAAAATGACATTAACCGAAGGCCAAAAACGGGCAATTGAAAAGCTGGATAAAGAAATGGAAAAGGCGAAGGACTCGTGCTCTAAGTATATCGCTGAGCAGCTGCTGCAGCTGGCAACCTCCTGCCCGGAGGTCGCGGAGAAAATCCTTGCGGAAAAGAAGAGTTTGGCAGGTGCGCTGGATGCTATAAAGGCAGAGGCTAAGAAGCACGCTGTTGGCGGCTGTGGCTGCGTGGATGAGGCGCAGGCGGTTAAGATTGCTTGCCAATATTACAATATCGACAATACAGAGCCTGCAGCAGGGGCAACGGCCGCGCACCAAGCACTTGGAAAAACGCCTGAAATGTCGATGGATACTGGCGCTGGCGCTGCTGCCGTTAGCGTTAATCTTGATGATTTTTTCTAAAGAGGTGTCTTGAATGAATCGCAAAGAGATAGAGCAGGAGGTTTCTTATTGCTATCCGACCAGAGGTGAAAAGCTGTCGGAGAACAAAGATTTTTTGCACTTCATGCGTTACTTTCCCGCTGGCATTGGCGATAATGTGAAACGCTATTTTAATCAGGTAGCTACGGGAACCGGAAATTTTTTCATGGTGCCTGACCGTGAAGATAAGCAGAAAGCTGTCTGCAGCAGATGCGGCAAGAATATTGTCCTTGCTGCAGATCTGGCACACAAAGATAAAGCAACCTGTCCCAAATGCAGAGCAAAAGGTGAGGTTGTACATGGCTGGCGCAAGCCAGAGATTGAAGAGAAGCATTATTTTACATATTTCGAACGTGCTTTATATGACAAGGAAGCAATCATTGCTCGCAGCTTTGCTGTTTATCGTTATATATGCGCTGATACTGGAGAAATTGTTGACGATTATGTACCGCGGGAGTATTACCTGATGCGTAGGAATGAGGTTTCACATTGGAGCCGCTCAGGAGATGCGTTTGGCTATGAATGGTGGGATAAAAGAAGAAGCCTGTATAGTAGGAACTATATCATGGAGCTTAGCGGTTATATAGTGTGGAATGGGTTGGACAGACTAATACCGCTTTTGACGGATAGCTGGTTGAAATACAGCCAGTTGGATGCATACCTCGGACTTACTACACATTTCGGAGGGAACGCATTTAAATATATAGAGTTTTACCAAAAGCATCCGCAGCTGGAATATGTGATGAAAATGGGCTTGGGGAATATTGTTGCTGAAGGATTAGGCACTCGCAATAGTTTCCGGAACCTTTTTAATTGGCGTGGTAAAACCCCGAAGGAGCTGCTGCGGGTACCGATAGGGAAAAATGACGTATTGGCATTATCTGCTTTGGCAACAGATATAGATACGCTGAATTTGGCGCTGTATCTAAAGAAAAATTCGCGCTTTAGTCTTGAGGACCTTGCACAAAAGCGTAAGGAGCTGGAACAGCTGAGTCACTTCGACACATGCGAAATGTTTGACACATTGAAGGGCTATGGCGTTTGCTCAGAAGAGACTTTAAAGTATATCCTTCGGCAGCAGCAGAAAAAGAAAAGATACTACAGCATCCGAGGAGTTCTTATTGACTGGATTGATTACCTGAAAGACTGCGGCAAGCTTGGCTTAAGCCTGGAAGATACAGCGGTGCTGAAGCCGCATGATCTGCAGCAGGCACACCAGAACGTGATTACACAGCTTAAGATTAAAGCAGATGAAGAGCTTGATAAGCAGATTGCCCAACTTAAAGAGGAACGCAAGCAGTATAACTTTACCGCCGGCGGTTTTTCAGCAAAGGTTGCAGAAAGCTCATCGGAGCTTATTGCTGAAGGCAAAGTCCTGCATCATTGCGTAGGAACATATGCAGATAAACACGCCAAAGGTAAATGCACCATTATCCTGATACGCAGACTGGAAGAACCGGAAGTGCCATTTTATACAATGGAGCTAGTTGGTCCTGAAAAGCGAATCATTCAGGTTCGTGGCAGCCATAACTGTGGCATGACGCAGGAGGTAGAAGCCTTTGTTGAGAGCTATAAAAAATATTTAGCAGAGCTAGGGAAGAAGAAGGGAGCGAAAGCAGCATGAATGACCTGCAGGTAACGCGCACACCGGAGATGGTGGCGGCGGAAATTAACCTTATTAAGGACCAGACACGCAAGCTGGTTCTGAGCAACAGCATCCTTATCGGCAAGAAGCTGAAAGAAGTTAAAGAGATGCTGGAGCCTGGCCAATTCGGCAAATGGCTTACTGAGGCGGTGGATTTTAGCCAAAGCACGGCCAACAATCTTATGCGTGTATATGATGAATACGGCGCTGATCAGGGTGTATTGTTTGGCAGCGCTGCCAAAAGCGACGTGGTAGAAAAGCTGACGTATACGCAGGCTGTTTTACTCTTAGGCGTGCCGGCAGAACAGCGTGAGGATTTTATCAAGGAAGCGCATGTTGAGGATATCAGCACGCGTGAGCTGCAGGCGGAAATCAAAAAGCTGAAGATAGCCAAAGAAGCTGCCGAAGCAAAAGCGGAAGCTGACCATAAGCTGACCAGAAAGGCCGAAGAAAAGCTAGCCAAGGTCAGCAGGCAGGCCGAAGAGCTCAGCATGCAGCTGGCTGGTGCCGCCGAAAGCAAGAAGATTGCCGAAGCCATGAGCACTCAGCGTGATGTTTTGGAGCATGAAGCTGAAGAGCTGCGTAAAAGCCTTTATAACAGAGAGCAGGAAACAGCTATCTTAGAAGAGCGCATCAAAGAGCTGGAAGAACAGCTCAAACAGCCGGTGACAGTTGCTACAAAGACAGAGATTGTGGAAAAGGTGCCTGAGGCTGTTGCGCAGGAGCTGGAAGAGCTTCGTAGTAAGCTGGCAGAAAGTGAAAATGATGCAGGCGCTCAGAAAGAGGCGCTGGAGCTTAAGGTGGAGATTTGGGCGGTGCTCAACGGCATCAATAAGCTGCTGGAGCATTTGGACAAGGTGCAGGATGGCAAGCGTGGCGCCGGTGTGTGTAAAGCGTTGGCCAGCGCGTTGTCGCAGAGCCAAAACCAGATTACCAAGCGCTTGGCAAAATTTGAGCAGGAGGCTTAGTTATGGAGATTATGCTTATTGATTTTGCAATCTGCTTGATCACTACAATCGCCGTAATGTGCATCGCAATGTGCTATGTTCATATTAAGCTCGGGAGGGATAAAGCATGAAGCGTCAATGTCACGTATGCGGGCAGAGAAATGGCAGTTGCAATCGTTATATATTGAAGAATGGCCAAGACGTAACAATTTGCCCGAGCTGCCTTGCGTTCAGCAATGATGAAACAGCCAAGATAGCGCGTCAGGCACATAAAGAAGGCTTACTGGTAAAGGGAGAAGGCAAGAAATAAAAATGAGTGAGAAAACGAATGATTTAACTGAAAGCTGCATCAATAAATTCCATGAGCTGGCTAACCTTTTCAAGGAAAAGAACAAGCAGTACGGTGACAAAGACCAGCTGGCGAATTTTCGCAACGGAGCTATGCTGCAATACGGCGATGATAGCTGGGAATATATGTATGAGACAGCCAAAAGCTATTGCTTAAAGCACGTTGCCCATGTATTTGGCGCCGGGCAAACAATTAATGATAAAAAAATCAGTGAAAGCCTTGGTGATATTGCTGTATATTGCATCATCATGCAGCACATGGTGGAGAGCAACAAGCAGGCTGCAGAAAAAACAAAGGAGAAGGACAATGAATAATAAGGAAGCATCAATCAATAAGGTTGACGAATTAGTCAATCGTGCGCAGCTTGCCATCAATGACTGGCAGTGCAGCGGCGATGTGGATTATGTGCATAAGGCTTACGCAAACCTGCAGCAAGCCGCAATCCGCTTAACGCTTTCGCGTCAGGCTGCTAAACCGAAAAAGAGCGAGCTGATGTACAGCGTGATTGGCGATACACTTGCTGCCGACTATGAAAACCTTGATTTGTACGACACTCCAGAAGAAGCTCTGAAGGAAGCTAAAGATTTTTTGAAAGCAGGAGATATCGTAACCGTTTTGGAAATGGCTGAATCCGGCTGGCAACCATACATCTGCATAGACAGCCTGCTCGAAGAATTTCAGGATCAGGCATTTACTGAAGGCGGCGAAGCCAGCGAGCCGTGGAGTGACTTCATTGCCGGCAAAGCTATGACGGCCGCTGCGGATGAACTCGAAGACGAGCTTAACAATGTGCTGAAACGTTGGCTTGAAAAATACCAGGTCGAGGCTGGCTGGTACAAAGAGACCGGCAAAGAATACCGTTACAGCTTTGACGGAATCGACTTTATTCGTCTCTGATATAGTACTGCCGCAGAGCGCAGGCCGTAGAGCTGCTGCCTCGCTCATATTTAACTAGCGGATTATATACAAGCATTGCAAATGGCGCAGACAAAAAAGAAGTATATCGCACGTATGCGGCCTGCGCTCTGCGGCGGAAAAAGAAGGAGCATGTTACATGGATGACTTTACGATCAATTTTGCTATAACGCTCGTTGTACTGTTGATTGGTCTGGCATTTATTGGAGGCAATGATGAGAAGTGAAAGAGCCTTCGGCGGAACGAAAGTATACGGGATTACTGTCGACTGTCCTTGCAAAGGCTGCGACCTGCGTGGCTGTGGCTGCGCCAGTATATGTGACGCATATAAAAAATACAAATTCATCCTAACCATTTTAAATAAAAACCGTCAGGCAAAGGCGCGGGCGGCGTCCGAATGCCGGATGATGCGTGATGAACGCATTGCCGAATGGCGGCGGAACAGATGTTGGCCAAAGGGCTAAACATATATAATGAAGAAAACTTCTGCGGGGCTTTTCTGTCTCGCAGGTTTCTTCATATATACAGGCATTTTATTTTAAGGGCAGCTTAGCCCTTTAGGCTTGTATGTAAGTAATAACAAAGCGACCACAAAGAATATCAGGGGGACAAATCAATGGCAATGAGAATAGGCATAAGAGAAAAAACATATTACTGCCAGGGAACCAGTGAAAGCAAAAAGCCTGATTACATTGAAATTGATTTATTTCCTTTCGTGGATGTCAAATACAAACCTTGTAGAAGTGGCAGACAGAAGGCAACTACTCCGAAGCAGAAGAACCTTAACGATAAAAAGGCACGAAGATATTTCAGGCTGCTGGCCAAAAGCAATTTTGGACAAAGAGATATCCACCTGACTTTAAGCTATGATAATGATAACCTGCCCGATACACCGGAACAGGGAGAGAAAAGGCTGCGTAATTATATGCGCAGATTGAAAAGATTATATAAAGCTAATGGCAAAGAATTAAAATACATCTACGTTACCGAGGTTAGCAGCAAGGGAAGAGTGCATCATCATCTGTTGATTAATCGTGGCGTAGACCGTGATGCTATCGAAAAAGCATGGGGACATGGTTGGGCGAATAGTAAGCGTATTCAGGCAGAGCATGGAGGTATTGAAGCTCTGGTATGCTATCTGAGCAAAGATCCTAAAGGCCGCAAAAGATACACTTCATCCCGCAACCTTGTTAAACCGCTGGAATCTGTAAGCGATACCAAGACAAGTCGCAAGCAATTCCAGCAGCTGACTCTTTGGCCGGAAGACTGTGAAGATATGCAAAAGCACTTTGAGCAGAAGCATCCTGACTATCGTATCATCAGCGTAGAGAAATATTATAATGCTGTAACCTGCGAATGGTATATCAGAGCAAAGATGGAGCTTAGGGATGACTATAAGCGCAAGAAGGGAGCAAAGCGACGGAATGAATAAATTGAATTTAATATTGACCATACCGCCTAGCGTCAATCATTGCTATAAAAACTTCAACGTGATGGGACGCAGAAACCGTGTGCTTACGCCATTGGCAAGAGCCTGGAAGGAAGAGGCGTATTATATTGCTAATGCTTTGGCACATCGGGAAGGCTGGCGCGTGCCTGAACCGGAAGAAAAGATTGTGCTGGAAATAGTTGCCTTCTGGCCAGACGGCAGGCGGCGCGATATGAACAACACGCATAAGCTACTTTGTGATGCCTTAGAGGGTGCAGTGTATCTTGATGACAAGATGGTGCTCGTGCGTGATATGGATTTTTCCGTTGACAGGAAGCGACCTAGGCTAGAGGTATGCGTATATGTGAAAGACGATTAAAAGGCAAAAATTAACCTCTAAGAATATAAAACCCTAGGCAAATACCCATAATAAATTTTTAAGTTTGCATGCAGATTATCAAAACCGGCAGGAGGGCAGCGTATGAATAAAGAAGAACTAAAAGAAAAGCTGAAAGGCGCTATGTATGCTCAGCGCACGTTGGAGGGAGAGCTGGATAAGTTGCAGGAGCTGCGTAACCTTGCGCAGAAGGTAACGCCTGCTTATAGCCAATCGCCTGGCGGCGGCAGTGGCAATGCCCAAAAGCTGGAAAATTCCATAGTAAAAATAATTGAGCAGGAAAAGATTATTACTGAGTGCTGCAATGAGCTGTGCGCCCAGCTGGCAGAAGTCCGGGCTTTAGTTGCGTTGCTGCCGATGGGACCAATGCGCCTTGTAATGCAAAGACGCTACCTAAACTACCAGAAGTGGGAACAGATAGCGGCTGAGCTGCATTATTCATGGCAGAATGTACATAGGCTGCACAGTAAGGCTTTAGATTACATCTTGCATGAAATGAATAAAAGAAACACATAAAATAAAACCGCTAGGTAGAATAATCTACTTAGCGGTTAAAACTTTTTATAGAAATATTAAAAACACCTTGAAAAATAGTTGACAAATAACAAGATATGTGGTATAATTAAATCATCAAAGGGAAAGGAGGTACGAAATGTGCTGGATAGAATATATAAAATAGCCGTTATCGCAGCAAGTATTGCAACCGTCGCAAAGTTCATACTTGAAATGCTGAAATAACGGCATCGGCTGAGGGCGGCAGGATATCCGCCCATCCCCTAAAAATATTATAACAAGAATAAGGAGTGAATGCAAATGAAATTGAGTGACGTTTTTATGTTGGTGCTGGTAGCTAATGCCTGTCGTGATATTGATGTATTTAGTTATATAATTTTTACTTGTGCGGTTGTATGTGCAACTGTTAGATTTTTGCAATGGAGGAGTGCCAAATGACAGAAGAAGTCAAGGCTAAAGGAACATGGGGCGGCGCGCGTGCTGGTGGTGGGCGTAAGAAGCTTACCGGTGATGCTGTTACTAAGCAGGTACAGTTCCGCCTTACTGAAGAGCAGGCAGCAATCGTAAAGCAGTTTGTTAAGATGCTGAAGGCTGGCGAGATTACTTTGGACGATTTCAAAAAAGAATAGAGTAAATGCGAGTACAATCTGTGCTATAATGTATAATAGCAAAAAAAGAAAAAATTAAGCCATCGGGCAAGTATGCTCGGTGGCTTTTTGTTTGGTGATAATATGTTAAAAGCTTGTAGCAGGTGTGGTAAGGTGCATGGGTATGGTGAATGCTCTATTCCAGCCATACCATATACCCGTAAGAAAATAGCCAATGATATAACAAGGTTCCGTTCATCCAGAGCGTGGCAGCGTAAGCGCAAGGCAATCCTGGAGCGTGACGCTTATCTGTGTAAGCTGTGTCTGTATAACAGGACGCTGACCAATAAGGATTTGGAAGTGCATCACATTATTCCGATAAAAAAGAATCCTGAGCTGAAGCTGGAGGAACGCAACCTTATTACCTTGTGCAGGGCTTGTCATGACTTGGTTGAAGATGACAAGAGTTATGTAAGTTTGTTGACCAGGTTGGCAAGTATCCCCCCGGGTAAAATTATTTAGCGATGGGCAGAAACGTGTAGACCGGACTGCTCCCCTCAAAACACAAATTTTTTTCTTTATAGAAGCGGGACGTATATGTTCCCTGAAAGGAGGCTATAGAGTGCAGACTCGCCATGAAATAATTATTTATATAAAACGCCTGGCTTATTACGCTGCTACGCAGGGGCGGGATGAAGGTAGGCTAAATGCACTAATTTTTCCACTAATTGAGGCAGTAAACGCTTATTATTCGGTGGATATTACTGCAAATATAGCACAGTCTATTGAGGCTATTACGCATGCCTTGGTGAGAACAGGTATCGTCTATGCTGACGGTAGTTCCGACGCAGGAAGTGGCGCTGAGCCAGCAGGTTATAACGATGTAAGAGTTTTCTTCGTAGAGGCTAACAGGCGATTGCTGTCGACTACAGCAGAAGCATTTAATTCAAGTATTAGCGAGGTTACTCCGGAAAGTTCCGAAGGAAATGATGTTGCTGAGCCGTACTATGTGAGTAGCCTCGTTGATAGTTTAACAGCAGAATATACAGCCAATGTAACCGGAGTGACTGAATATCTTAAGGCAATTGCTGCATATGGCAACAGTGCAGGGCTTGGGAATGCATTACAGAAGCTTCTGGAGCCGAAAGAGATAAAGACTGTTCCAAGTATGGCTGATATTGCTAAAGATATCTATATAGACAGAGGCTACAAGGAGCTGATAGAGTTCCAAGGTATTGATATCTACATTCCTGCCAGTATTGGAGGTGAAGGCAATGCCTAGGGCACCAAAACCGGCAAGAAGCACGAAGGGAGCCAACACAAAGTGCGAGATTGCTACAAGGATAGCGGTCGAAGATAAGCTTGCTGGTGTTGGGATATCCTCAGTACCGCCCCGCGACTTCAGCAAAGAACGTGCAGCTATATATAAATGGCTGCATAAGGCGCTGAAACCCAGTGGTGTACTGTCAAAATTAGATACAGCTACATTTAGGCAGGCGTGCATTATTATCGACCGGCTGAATGAGATTGATCGCATGATTGACGACGAAGGCGTAACTGACAAAGAGCTGCGTGTAGCCAGAACTGATTATTTTAAGCAGTATCTTAACATCTGCTCTGAGCTCTGCTTGTCACCTGCAGCACGCGCGAAAATGGGAACATTGGTAGCGAACAAGCAAAAAGAAACTGATCCGCTGCTTGAGGCGCTGGGAGGTGATGGCCGTGCTTAGCAAAAAGCATCCGTCGTATGTATATGCGAAAGCTGCTGCTGAAGGCAGCGTTAACGCGCCTAGGTATGTCAAGCTGCAGTGTCAGGAGTTCCTCTTGATAGCTAATGACAAGCTGGCCAAGTATCGGATTGATGATGTACTGGTGGATAAAATTGACCGCCTGCTGAATCTGCTGATTATGGCTAAAGGCTTACAGGCAGGGCAAAGCGTGAAAAATGCTTTGGCAGGCTTCCAGTGGCTGCTGATTATTGCAGTACTGTGTACTGTTTATAGGGATAATCCTCAAAAACGACGCTATGAAAACTGTGTGTTTGAAATCTGCAGAAAGAATGGTAAAACGTTTATCGTTGCCGTTCTTTTTTTGTTGCTGTTCTTTCTGGAACCCAGATTTTCAAAATTTTACTCCGTCGCACCTGATGGCAGCTTGTCACGTGAGGTGAAAACGGCGCTGGATGATATTCTTTCGATGTCTCCGGCCTTGAACGGCACGTATAAAGGCAAGCTGAAATTCAAGAAGCTGCGCGATTCCGTGAAGTGCCAGATTACCGACAGCGAATATATCCCGCTGAACTATTCAACCAGCAGGCTGGACGGTAAGCTGCCTAACGTGTTCCTTGTCGATGAGGCGGGTGCGCTGCCTAACACTTATCCGATTGAGGCTATGCGTTCCGGTCAGCTGACTATCTTGAATAAATTAGGCTTTGTAATTTCTACAAAATATCCGACTATCAATAACCCTTTTGAGGATGAAGTGGGATATGCAAAGAAGGTCCTTGATGGCCAGGTGGAAGACGATGCTATTTTCAGCCTGCTCTATGAGCCTGACAATAAAACAGATTGGACAACTGATGACGGAGTTCTGGAGCAGGCAAACCCTCTTGCTCTGGAAGTGCCGGAGATAATGGCTGACTTAAAGAAAAAGCGTATACAGGCTATTGAAGTTCCGTCAAAGCGCGAAAACTTCGTAACGAAACACTGTAATATTTCCTACTCGGGGCAAGGCTCTGAATCCTACGTATCCATGGAGGACCTGCAGGCTTGCCGGTCTGATGAGCCTATAGACTGGAACGGCAGGGAAGTATATTTAGGCGTTGACTTGTCAATGTCTAACGATAACTGTGCTGTAGGCATAGTAGCTTATGACGAAAATACTGATATGGTGCTTATTGATGCGCTGGCTTTTATTCCGGAAGGCAAAATTGACGAGAAAAATAAGCTCGAAAAAATCAACTATTACGAGTTCATTGAAGCTATGAAATGTGTCGCCTGCGGTGATCGCACTGTAGACTATGCTGTAATTGAAAGTTTTGTACTGCAGCTTGAAGAAAAGCTGGGGTGCAAAATCTGCAGTATCGGTTATGACCGGTATAATGCAATTTCTTCTGCCCAGAAATGGAATGATGCGGGCCTTGTCTGCATAGAAATCCGTCAGCACAGCTCATTGCTGCATGCTCCGACTAAATGGCTGTCAGAGCTGATTGAAAACGGAAAAATGCGCTATGAAAGCAATAAGCTGTTGGAAATCAACTTCAATAATGCAAGATGCACCTATGATACTAACCTTAATCGCTACGTCAACAAGAAGAAATCTAATGGCAAGGTCGATGAGGTGGTAGCTATTATCAATGCTCTGTATCTGCTTCAGCAGGATGTAATACTTAAAAATACCCTTGATTGGGCAGTGCAAATCTAGGAAAGGAGGTAAAAAGGATGTTTGAAAATCTTTTTAGCCGGTTCAGGGAAAAAAGATATACCGAAGCTGAGGTAGCCAGTATTTTGTCAGGGCAACCTATTGTATCCAGCAGGATAAGCAGGGCGCAGGCTCTCAATATTCCTGCGGTCGGTACAGCAATAAACTTTATCGCGGGTACCGTTGCCAGCTTACCGGTCCGCTTATATAAGCACGAGACTGACAGAGTTGAAGAAGTATCCGACGATTATCGCTTGAAGCTGCTCAACGATGATACAGGTGATTTGATGGACGCAGAGCAGTTCCGGAAAGCGCTAGTCACAGATATGTTGTTGGAAGGCGCTGGTTATGCGTATATCGACAAGAGCGGTAATCGCATTACAGGACTTTACTACGTCGAAGGACAGTACGTTAACCTGGTTGATGGCGCTGACAAAATAAAAAAAAGCGTTGATGTATACCTTAATGGCAAAAAAGTCAGGGACTTTGATGTTCTCAGAATCACCAAGGATACTATCGATGGCATTCATGGCATTGGTGTGCTGGATTCTCATTCACTGCTGTTCGCGACGATGTACAATGCGTTGAAATATGAGAATACTGCTGTCGCCAGCGGCACAAAGCGCGGTTTCCTAAAATCGGCCCGCCGGCTGGAAAAGCAAATGCTGGATGAACTGAAAGCTGCATGGCGAAAACTGACATCTACTGATTCTGAAAATAATGATGTTCTTGTCTTGAACGAAGGTATCAGTTTTGAACCTACGCAGAGTACAGCGACGGAAACGCAGCTCAATGACTTGAAAAAGACTAACAATGAGCTGGTTTACAATCTCTTCGGCCTCAACAGCGCTTTGTTTAACGCAAGCCCTACTAACATGGATGGTATTTATCTCAACAGCATCAAAACAGCGGTGTTGCCTGTAGTAGAGGCCTTGAATACTGCCCTTAATAAATTTCTCCTTCTGGAAAAAGAAAAAGGAGCTTACTTTTTCGCCCTGGATACCAGCGAAATCCTGAAGGGGAATGTTAAGGATAGATATGCAGCATATGACACCGGTATAAAATCGGGTTGGCTGCAGGTTGATGAGGTACGAAAAATTGAGAAGATGGCGCCGATTGGCTTTGACTTCATGAAGCTATCGTTGGCAGATGTCTTCTACAATCCGAAAACAAAGGAAATTTTCGTACCGAATACTAATGGCACAGGCAATATAGCCAAAGCCGGAAAGGAGGGGAATGAGTGAAAGTCGAGATTAGGAAAGACGGCACCGCACTAATCACCGGTTATGTAAACGTGGTAGGCAGAGAAAGCAGAGTGCTGCAGGATATCAGCGGTGAATTCGTTGAGGTTATTGAACCTGGTACGTTTGCACGCGCCTTGTCCAAAGTCGACAGCGTAGGCCTTATGTTTAACCATATGCGCGATGTTGACACTGCAGACAATACTTTTGAGCTCACCGAAGACAATATAGGGCTTTATGCCAAAGCGGTAATTAAGGACGCTGAAGTTATCCAGCGTGCCAAGGAAAATAAGCTGACCGGCTGGAGCTTTGGCTTCTACGAGAATGCCGAAAAATGGGATAATCGCGCTGATGGTATGCGCCGCCGCACAGTTACTGATTTAGACCTCGTTGAAGTGTCTATCTTGGATGTAACTCCTGCGTACATCGCTACCAGCATCGAGATGCGTGGGGAGCAGGCGACTTTAAAGGAGCGCCGAGCTTCTGGCGATGAAGTTGAGGTATTGGACAGCTCCGAATCTGCTCCTGCAGAAGAGCCTCCTGCTTCGGACAACTCTGCCGTCGAAGAGCGGGAGATGCTGAAACGAAAATTTGAATACTATATCACTGTTAATTAAGAAAGGGGTAAAAATATGAACTTCAAAAAACTTTTAGAAAAACGTAATGAACTCGTTGAGAAAATCAACAACCTGTTTGTAGCTGCTGAAAAGGAAAACCGTGCGCTGGCTGCAGAGGAAAAAACCACTTATGATGATGCTATGGCCGAAATCAAGAGCATTGATGAAACCGTTCGCATGTATGAAGCTGCCAAAGGCATCAAAGGCGATGTAACCAATACTAATGCGCAATCTGATTACGAGCAGGAGCGTCGCGCCTTAGCTGAATTTGTACGTTCCGGTAAACTGACTGAAATCCGTGCCGGCGTTAACATGACTCTCGGTGATAATGGTGCTATCATTCCGACTACCATCGCTAATAAAATCATTGAAACTGTAGAAAATATCTGCCCAATTTTTGACCTGTCTAGCAAATACAATGTTAAGGGTTCTCTGACCTTCCCGGTATACGATGAAACTACTGATCAGGTTCAGTGCGCGTATGCTACTGAATTCAAGGCTTTGGATTCTCATACCGGTAAATTTACTACCGTGTCCTTAGGCGGTTATTTGGTTGGTGCTCTGACCAAAATCTCCCGCTCTTTGATTACCAACGGCGAATTTGATGTTGTAAGCTACATCATTGGTAAAATCTCTCTGGCTATTGCACGCTTTCTGGAAAAAGAATGCCTTATCGGTACCGGTACTTCTGCTTGTCAAGGCGTATTGGTAGGCGCTACCCAAAAGATGACTGCAGCAGCTGCTACTGCTATTACTGCAGACGAGCTGATTGACCTGCAGCTGAAGGTACCTGAACAGTATCAGGCAAACGCTTGCTGGATTGTTCACACCAAAACTTTAGGCGTGCTGCGTAAGCTGAAGAACAACGATGGTGATTACCTGCTGACCGACGATCTTGTAAAAGGCTTCGGCTTTGAACTGTTGGGCAAGCATGTATATATCTCCGACCAAATGCCTGAAATTGCTGCATCTGCAAAAGCTGTGGTGTATGGTGATATGAGCGGTCTGTTCAGCAACCTGCGCCCTGGCATCGAGCTGCAGATGCTGAATGAAAAGTATGCTGACGAACATGCTGTAGGCGTTGTTGCTTGGTATGAAGTTGATACCAAGGTTGTCGAACAGCAAAAAGTAGCTGTACTGGTAATGAAGAATGCATAATAGGAGCTTGATATGGAATATAAAGCATTAGTTAGCTTTGCTGGACTTGTGTGCGGTATTCCTGGTCAAACGATTGTTATCGATGATAAAGCCACCGCTGACGATTTGTTAGCGGCTGGCTATATCGAAGCAATTGAGGAACCGGCGGCAAAGCAGCGTAGCGAAAAGGCGGTGGCCGAGAATGAAACTGAGCCAGCTGACGGCAAATGACGTTTTGAGCTATATCAGAGCTGATGAAACTTCTGAGAATGCTGCCTATATTGAAAACATTGCACTGCCTGCAGCAAAAAGCCATGTTGAGCATTACACAGGGCGTTCCCTTGATGATTTGGAGCAATACGAAGATATTACGATAGCCGTGCTGGCAATCTGCGCTGATATGTTTGATGTCAGAGCCTACACTATGACCGGTATTCAGGTTAACCCTACGGTTGTTCAAATCCTTGGCTCGCACTGCACAAACTTCTTGTAAGGCGGTGACGTTATGTTCCGGAAACAGGATAAACGCTTATCCAGCATACTTAATAAGCGGATTGAAGTATGGCACACCGTGAAAAGTACTGTCAAGGACAGGCTCGGGCAATATCCTCAAGAGGATAAACTGTACAGAACAGCTTATGCCGGAGTAATTCCTCAAACTGGCAGCCTGCTTTCCGGCAGAACTGCTGATACTACATTGTCCAGGACTACCCATAAAATAGTCATGCGATACTGCAAGGATATTACGCCTGACATGTGGTTTGTGTATGATGGAGTGCGTTACAACATTCTCTATATCATGGATCCGTACCTTGACCATGAACGGCTTGAAATTTTCTGTGAGGTGCTGCTCTGATGGCTAGTGTTGAGTTAGACTTCAGCGAGCTGTCGGAATTCAATGCGTCAATGCTGAAGATGGTTGAACAGGATATGCCAAACGAAGCAAAAAAGCTTATGCAGCGTGCAGGTAATGCGCTGCGAAGGGATATACGAACAGCCTACAAGCAGAAAACCAAACGCAAGACAGGCAACCTGCTGCGAGGGTTGAGCCGCGGCCGCGCTTATATTTATCAGGGCACTGAATATCAGGTGCGTGTAAAAAACACAGCGCCGCATGCTCATCTGATTGAGTATGGGCATAAGGCGGTAGGACATGCTCCGCGCAAGCGCTTTAACGGCAAATATGTTAAAGGCAGGCATATAGCTGGTAAGGCAGCTAAGGATTTCAACAGAAAATTCGCTGATATGGCTGACAAATTTGTAGATGATTTATTAGAAAGGGGCATAGGCTGATGTTATCTGTTATTGACATTATCCGGGCGCTGTCCCTGCTTATTGAAGAGAAATTCCCTGACTTTCCTGTTGTGGACAGGGATTTGACTGAGGGATTTCCGCGCCCATGCTATTTCATTGATGTAGAAGGCTTGGTTACTGAGAATCTGACTAATCGGCTGATAAAAGAAACTGCTGACATTGAGATATCGTTCTTTGCTGAAGATATCTACGAAGGCTTCCTACGGTTGCTGGAGGTCAACAGTGAGCTGGTCGCAGCTTTGACAGAGCCGTTGCCTATTACTGATATGAATGGCGAAACAGTCGCTCATGTTGTTTTTAATGATGTGAGGACCGAGATTATCAAAGCTGACAAATCTTTGACGTTTTCAATGACTACGGAGCTTATTCAGGGCGTTCCTGACGGTGACACTCATCCGCTTATTGATACTGTCGAATTTGAGGTTGGCGTGAATAAATAAGGAGGTTGAACAATGGCTAAAATCGGACTTCCCGATATTGATATTACTTTTTCTCAAAAAGCGATTACGGCGATTTCCCGTTCTGAACGTGGCGTGTTGCTCATTCTGTGTGTTGATACTGTTGCAAAAGAATTAAGGACTCGCACCTATCGCTATGAAAATGAAATCTTAGCAGAGGAATATACTGCTGAGAATCTTGCAGCAATCAAAAGAGCATTCCTGGTGCCGGTGAACAAGGTGCATGTTATCGCTGCCCCTGCTGCAACAGATATGAGTGCTTTTGCTTCTGCGATGGAGGGGCTCAAGTACAACTATGTTTGTTGCGTTAACGAAGAGATTCAGCAGGCGCTTGTTAACTATGTTATTACCAAAAATCAAAAATCCAAAGGCCGTAAATATGTAGCTGTTGTAGCTGATGCGACCACGGCTGATAGCAAGTATGTTGTAAACGTGAAGAATGCCAGCGTTCACGATGTGGACAGCAATGCTGATGTAGAAATGGTAAAATACCTGCCGCGCCTGGCAAGCATCCTGGCCAACCTGCCGATGAACCGTTCCTGCACTTATTATGAGCTGGAAGACATCGATAGCGTTGACGTAAGCTTCATTACTGTTGCGAACGATATCAATTCCTGGATTGATAAAGGGTATCTGGTATTGTTTAAGGACGATGATGTTATCAAGATTGCGCGTGGCGTAAACTCTTTGACCACTATCACCAGTACCGACACTGAGGATATGCGTAAAATCATCATCGTTGAAGCACAGAACATCATTATTGAGGATATCTTCAGCACCTTCAAAGACAGCTATGTTGGTAAATACAAAAACAGCTATGATAATCAATGCCAGTTTATCAGTGCTGTAAATGCTTATTTCCGCCAACTGGCGAAGGAAGAAATCCTGGAGCCTACTTATAAAAATATCTGCTCTGTAAATGTGGAATCTCAACGTAGTGCCTGGTTGAGCATCGGCAAGACTGAAGCTATTGACTGGGACGAAAACAAGGTTAAGAACATGACCTACAAATCTACTGTTTTCCTGCAGGGCAACATTAAGATTTTGGATGCCATCGAAGATCTGAAATTTGAAATTGAGATGGAATAGGAGGTGCTGAACAATGGCTGATGTAACTAATAAAATTATCCGCGGCACCTTTGGCCGTCTGTATGTAAACGGCCAGAACCTGGCCAATGTCAAGAGCTTTGAGGCCAAAGCTACCATCAACTACGAAACTGTTGATATTAACGGTGACCTTTGCCAGCAGCAGCGCATGACCGGTTACAGTCTTGCCGGTACAATGACTCTGCATAAAATTGATAGCTTTATTGCTCGTACTATTGGCGATGGTTTGACTACCGGAGTATTGCCAAAAATCAAGATTGTCGGTGTTGTGGCAGATCCGGATAGTGACGGTTCTGAGCGTGTTGAAATCTATGATGTTACTTTAGACGAAGTTACTTTGCTGGCATTTACTAATGCTTCCGTGGGCGAAGAATCTGTTCCGTTTAAAGCTGGCGGCTATCATTTCATTGATTTGATTTAACTGATTAGCTCCCTATCTTTAGTTAGATGGGGAGCTTTTTTAGGAGGAAAATATGCAGAAAGCTACTTTAGAAGCGCTGTTGGAGCGCAAAACGCAAGCCATGAAGGCGAAAATGGCCGTAAAGGAAATCAATGTTCCTGTTCTTGGCATGGCGCTTACAGTTGAAAAATTACCGCTCGCAAGGGTGCTGAACCTTATTGATAAATATAAGGATGACGATTCTTTGAACGGCAAGTTTGAGCTTTACAAAGAATTGATTTATATTTCCGTGCCATTGTTTAGAAGCACTCAGCTGCAAGAGGCTTATGAGGTTGTGGAGCCGTCTGATATCGTAACCTTGCTGTTCGAGCAGAATCTGACAGCTATTACTAGCCTTGGCGATAAGATTGCTGCAATGTATGGTATTAACGGCGCTGAAGCTGTTGAAGAATTAAAAAACTGATTAGCTCCGATTCGGAGCTGTACACGATTCATTATTATCTGGAACGCGGGCACAGCCTGCATGAGCTCGTTGGCATGAGCTCTCTTGAGCTGTTGTTCTTGACGGCCAGCATGATTCTTACAGGAGAGGAGGAAGAAAAAAAGTATGGCGAGCAAAAATATTAACATTCTTATGAGCCTGCAGGACAGGTTCTCTGCTCCAATGAAGAACATTACCAACCTGACAAAGGAGCAGGAGAAGCAGCTGAAACGCTCCCAAAATGCTCTTGTAAGATTTGGCCGTGATGGAGCTACGGCATTAGGCTCTTTGGCAAAATATGCCGGCGGTGCTTTAACCGGTGCAATTACTGCTTTGAGCGGGTACAGCATAAAGGTCGGAGCTGATTTTGAAGCAGCCATGAGCAAGGTGCAGGCTATTTCTGGTGCGTCGGGCACTTCATTAGATGCGCTGACTGCTAAAGCTAAAGAAATGGGTGCTACAACGCAGTTCAGCGCGTCAGAAGCAGCTCAGGCTATGCAATACATGGCAATGGCCGGCTGGAAAGATACGGATATGCTGAACGGTATCAAAGGTATTATGGACCTTGCTGCAGCTTCTGGCGAAGACTTGGCCAGTGTATCAGATATTGTGACCGATGCGCTGACTGCGTTCGGCATGTCCGCACAAGATTCCGGAAGATTTGCTGATGTGTTGGCAGCTGCATCCAGCAATGCGAATACTAATGTCGGGCTTATGGGATATACATTCAAATATGTAGCTCCGTTGGCTGGCTCTCTTAAATACAGCGTTGAGGATGTGGCGCTGGCGATTGGTCTGATGGCTAATGCCGGCATTAAAGGCGAGCAGGCCGGTACTGCTTTAAGGTCAACCTTTACCAGGTTAATCAAGCCTCCGAAGGAAGCAGCAGATGCTATGAGCAAATTAGGCATCAGTGTAAAGAATGCTGATGGCAGCGTTAAACCGCTGAATACAACGTTAGCAGATTTGCGCAAGGCTTTCAGTAAATTGTCTGATTCGGAAAAAGCTGAATACGCTTCCATGATGGCAGGTCAGGAGGCTATGAGCGGATTCTTGGCGTTGGTCAACGCGTCTGATGATGATTTCAATAAATTATCAAAGGCCATACGTGAATCTAACGGAGCAGCAGCTGGCATGGCAAAAACTATGAACGCCAATCTTAAAGGCCAAATTAAACAGTTTCAATCGGTAACTGAATCTATAGGTATATCAATCTATGATAAGTTTAAAAAACCGCTTACAAAAGCATTTGCTGATGTAAACGGGAGCTTGGGAGATTTAAACAAGTCTATTACTAATGGCGAGCTGGCCGGTAGTTTTGACCGCTTGGGCGAATCTGTTGGTGTGCTTGTCAAAGCATTGGCTGATGGCCTTATTGTTGCTTTGCCGGTAGCTATCGGCTTGTTTACGTGGTTAGTTGATAATGGTGATACCGTTATCGCTATGTTGGGCGGTATTGGTGCTGGCTTTGCTGCATTCAAGGTTGCTGCAATGCTTCAGGCTGTTACCACGGCGCTAGAAGGCGTAAGCGTGGCAACTGCTATTTGTAATGCAGTTATGGCGGTGAATCCTTTGTTTTGGATTGCCGCAGCTATAGCAGCAGTTGTTGCAGGCTTGATTCTGCTATGGCAGAACTGGGATAAAGTTACTGCCGTGCTGGGTACAGCGTGGGAGAAATTCAAGCAGTTCGGGGCGTGGCTCCGTGATAAGTTTATGAGTATCATTTCACCGATTGCCGACAAAGTACGTGCTATAAGCGAAGGCTTCAAAAGCTTTGGCAATAAAATTTTTGGTGGTAGTGATACTGAAAAGCATAATGCTTTAGGTACGAGCTATTTCAGCGGCGGCAGGACCTACGTAAATGAAGGCAACAGGGGCGAGCTTATCAACCTGCCTTCCGGTTCTCAGATTGTGCCGCATGATTTGGCTAAACAGGCTGTAAACAGACAGCCTAACATAACCATTAATCTTTCTGTTGCCGGTAATGTTATAGGCAATGAGGAATTTTACAATGAATGCGGTAATGCAATCAGCACACGTTTAATCGCTGCGCTGGGTAATGTGTAGGGAGGTGGAACAGTGAGCAGTATTCTTAATATGATCGTGAGCCGATTGATTACAGCTAAGATGAGTGCCGGCAGTAAAGCAAGCATTGTCATCTCAGCTGATAACGGTACCATTGTTCTGCCAATCGTCCCCGCTGACCTGCCGGAAGTCAGCAATCCTCAGAACAACGAAACATTTGAAAGCGTACTTGGCACGATGAGCGTAATGGGTACGCTGGGACTGCGTAAAGTATCGCTAAAAGGTCTGCTGCCTGTAGATGTCAGCAAATATCCATATGCCAATCCGTTGGGAAGCACAGCAGCTGAGGTTATCAATTTTATTAACCAATGCAGGGCCGAAAATAATGCTGCACGCATTGTCATCGCCTATTCCGACGGCTCTGTATATCTGAATATGGCTTGCCTTATCAATAGCTTTGAATACTATATCGATAATGTAAAGGACTATCATTATCGTATGGAGCTTCTGGAATATCGCTCAGTGAGCCCGCTAGGAGGTCTTGTATCATGATTATGTTAATGGCTAACATAAATGATACGTGGCAGGATATCACGGCTTATACAGGGGCTTATAGCAGAGCTGATAACATAAGAGCATTAGGTATGAGCTTTGACTTTAAACTGCTCAGCAATCCGCTGGATAGAAATGCCAAAGGCAGAGAGCTGCCTATAGGAACAAAGTTGACGCTTTTCAGCGATGGAGAGCAGATATTTAGCGGGATAGTAGTTAGCTATGAACGCAGCAGTCTTTCCGAATACACTTACAAAGCCTATGATTATGGCTTTTATCTGAATAAGTCTGAAGCTATTATCCAATTTAATGATATTAGCGCCAGCGCTGCCATCCAAAAGCTTTGTGGTGAAAATGGTATTCCCGTAGGTGCTGTTGCCGATATATCTGCGAATGTAAGAAAAATTTACAATAGCAGTAAAATTTCTGATATTATCAGAGATTTGATTACCATGGGCGAAAATGAGACAGGTAAGAAATATCGGTTGGAAGTCCGCGAAAATAAGCTGTTCATAGAAGAATATGCAGATTTGATTGTAGATGCGTATTATCAGCCTGCTGCCGGCAGCGGATTCAATCCTGCTGATGTTCCTGGTTCATTCCAGTCAACTTATTCCATCGAAGAGATGGCCACGCGAGTTCTTATAGCATCTAGCTGTGAAAAGAACGCTACTATTCGTGCTACAGCTGAGGACAGCGAAGCAGTTACGAAATATGGATTGCTGACAAGGGTGGAAAAGATTGACGATAAGAATAATTCGCAGGCTATGAACATAGCTAAGAAGAAGCTGAAAGAGCTGAACAAGGTTAAGCGCTCATTCAAAATCACTCTGTTCGGAGATGATGCAGTGCGATCAGGGCGAATTCTCGTATTCAATCAGCCGGATATCAATCTTGTAGGCGCGTTTCTGGTCAGAAATTGCGTACATAGGTATGACGGCTTCAATCATATCATGGAGCTGGAGCTGGAGGTGTAGCTGATGGAGAATTGGGAATATAAATTGGCAGAGCTTTTCAAGGATAGGGATAACCCGAAGCCTCTGGGAGCCTGTATAGGTAAAGTCGAAAGCCTTGCTCCGGTAATCATCAGCATACAGGACGGCAAGTTTATGCTGCAGGCAGAGCAGATTTATATCTGCAATCAGATTCTGGAGCGTGAAACAACCTTCCGTGATTACGTTGCCAATCAAAGCCAAAGCGGCAATATATCTGTTTCCTGTACGCATGGCGGCGGTTCGTACTCTGCGAATGGCGATATTGAGGCAAGCGGCAGGGTGCATTTGAATGAAGTGTGGAAGGTGGGGGATTATGTTATGGTTGTTCCGGACCAAAGCGAACAGCACTTCTTTATTGTCGATATTCTGAGAGGGGTGAGCTGATGTTTCCTAGTGATGTTGATTTTGATGTTCCGCTGCAGGCCGATACGTCGGATGATGGGCAGCTTCAAGGCACGATCGGCCGTAGCATTGCTTTTGATTACGAGAAAAATGAATTCGTTGTTAATGATGGCAAGCTAGTTGAGCCGGGCAAGATTGATGCAATCAAACAATGGATTGAACTGTACATCCGGACTGAAATCAGTAAATATGCGATATACACCGAATCATTTGGAGTCGATACCAGAGGCCTTTTGGGTTACAGGTTACCAAGAGGATATCAGGCAGCTGAAATTATGCGGCGTATCAACGAAGGTATACTGACGCAGTGCCCTGATGTTGTATCTGTCAGCAATTGGGATTTCAATAAGGGAACGTTTTCCTTCACAGTTAAGACGAACACAGGAGAGGAGGTAGTTATCAATGTCGAGTGAATTAAAATCGACAACTGTCGATAAGGTCCATAAAGAGCTTTTAGGACAAGTGTCTGACACATATCAGAAAACCGAGGGCTTCCCTACATGGGACATCTTGAAAGCTGCAGCGTTCGGAATCAAGCGTGTGTGGGACAAGGTGTTCATGATTGACTATCTGCAGGATGTAGATAATCTTACCGGGGCTGACCTGGAACGCTTCGTGTACCAACGCAAAGGCCTGAAGCGTAAAGAAGCTACGTACTCGGTAGGATTTGTAAATATTGTGAGAGGTGAAGGCATTGTCAGTATAGGTGATGTATTCAGCACTTCCGGCGGTGTAGAGTTTATTGCTACTGAGGACAAGGCGGTTAAGGCCGGTGATAAAGTCGCTGTACAGGCTATCAATGCTGGTGGTATCGGTAATGTGGCAGCAGATACTATTATTGAGATGCCTGTAACCATCCAAGGTATCGCAAAAATTACAAATGATAGTCCTACTGTGGATGGATATGATGCAGAAGATGATGATAGCCTGCGAGAAAGATATTACGAGGCGCTGAGAGAGCCTGCTACTAGCGGAAACGTCGCACATTACAGACGGTGGGCGCGCGAAGTAGAAGGCGTGGGAGATTGTAAGGTGTATCCGCTTTGGCAAGGGGACAACACTGTACAAGTTGTCATCGTTGATGATAACGGCATTGTACCAAACGTTGAAACCGTTAAGCGCTGCCAAGATTATATAGATCCTGACAGTGCAGGTACAGGCTTAGGAGAAGCACCAATCGGAGCGTATTGTACAGTAACTGCAGCAGCAGGGTTAAACATTGATGTGATAGCCACCATTATTTTGGACAACACGGTACAGGCTGATATTATTAAAGCCAACGTTGAAATAGCCATCAAAAAATATCTGGCCAGTGTGGCTCTGAATACCGAATATGTGTCAACGGCTAAGATTGGCAATATTATCATAGGCACAGAGGGCGTAAGTGATTATTATGGGCTACAGGTCAATGGAAGCACCGACAGGGTGCCTGTACCTGATAAAAACGTAGCAGTGCTGAGGGGCGTGACCTTAAATGTTTAGAAGCAAAGAGTATTGCATCAAAACACTGCATCAGCTGTACAGGAAAGATAAATGGATAAATGAGCTTTTCAAAAGTGCAGGGCTGAATCTTGACACTTTATCTGCAGCAGTAGATGAAATCTACAATAACATTTTTTTCGATACAGCTACAGAAAGAGCTATCAAGTATTATGAGCGTGAGCTTGGCATTACTCCTGCAGCAGGACAGAGTCTTGATGCTCGCAGGGCTGTTATCCGTGCTCGATGGGTTGGCACCGGTAAAATTGATATAATGCTCCTGCAAGAAGTCGCCAACAGTTGGAAATATGGTACAACGGCGCTGGAGTTTATCGGAGGTCGTATACACGTTAAATTTATATCTCCCATTGGTGTTCCTGACGACATACAGGCCTTAAAAGATGTTTTAGAAGATACCAAACCTGCGCATCTGGCTATATTTTATACCTTCTTATGGCTTACTTGGGGACAAGCTAAGGATTATGGTTCGTGGAGACAGCATAAGGATAATGGTTCGTGGTTGGATGTGAAGAGATTAAAGGAGGGCTAATATGAGCGATTTTCAAGGGTTACCAAAAACCACAAATTTGAATTTGAATAAGCCAGGTTATGACAATGTGGCTGACATAATGGCACTAAATGAAAATGCCGATATCATTGATGCAGCCATTAAAACCAACATTGATGATATAGCCAACATAAAAAAAGGATATGTCAAAACTGTTAATGGCGTTGGTGTTGATAGCAAGGGCAATGTCAACGTCAAAGAATATACACATCCTGCCAGCGGTGTAACAGCAGGCAGTTATCGTAAAGTAACGGTTGATACTCTAGGCCATGTGACCGCGGGTGAAAATCCGATATTGGCGATTGCTGAAGGTGGCACAGGAGCGGATAATGCTACTGCTGCTAGAACAAACTTAGGCATTGACACAACGTATTTTAACCCCACAGGAACAATTATAGCCTTTGCAGGCAACACTTTACCCAAAGGTTATTTGCTCTGTGACGGCTCAAAGGTAAGCCGTACAACCTACAAAAAATTGTTTGATGTAATCGGTACAACTTATGGTGCTGGCGACGGAAAAACTACCTTCACCTTGCCGAATTTGATTGACCGTTTCCTTGAAGGTAGTTCCGCAGCGGGGAAATATTACAGTGCTGGATTGCCTAACATTACAGGTAGTTTTCAGG
>OGYN01000210.1_pt1 | contig 53572 bp, 52 predicted proteins | sample 1576551 | NCBI WGS metagenome assembly OGYN01 (sample SAMEA3541589, study PRJEB24748) | human gut metagenome | biome: human gut; feature: human-associated habitat; material: faeces | place: China | collected 2012 | reverse complement strand
TACGGGCGCACCTCTTGCAGGTGCGGAGCTGCTGTTGGAAACCTCCGCAGATGGCAAGACATGGACGGAGGTGGGCAGAGTGACCACCGACAGCACCGGTGCAGCCAAGTGGGAGGAACTCACACTCGGGGCGAAGTACCGCATTACCGAGGTCAAAGCACCCGCAGGGTACACGCTGCTGACCGAGCCGCTGTTCACGGGAGTATTGGACAGCAGCAGCCGCGATATTACCATCACCGCCTGTAACAATGCGGGCTTCATCCTGCCCTTCACGGGCAGTACGGGGTTTACAACCTATATTGTGCTTGCAGCACTCATGCTTTGCATGGGTGTTTATTTTTGCAAAAAATTAGCCCGCCGCAAAACGGCAGGCTGATGGTTCAATTCTGAAAGGCTTGTAGCTGCTGTTCACAGAACTCGCACAAAACGGGGATGTCCGCTACAGCGGTTTCCCAGATGATCTCGCGGCTCATGCTACCGTAGTTATGCGCCACAAGATTACGCATGGCCTTGATAGGACCCCATTGGATGTGTTTTGCTGTTTCAAGCCGGTATTCGGCGGAGAGTTTTCCACTCAGCTCTCCGATCTGCAAAATGCAGAAAGATACCGAACGTTGATAATCGGGGTCGTTGTCAAATGTCTCAAAGGACTTCCCGTAGCGGTCTATCGTCTTTTGAATTTCAAGGCAGTAATCGCGGATATGCGCCAATCGCTGGGCATCAGGCGGCAACATAGAGATTCACCCTTTCTTTCAGCACCGTATCACGGAAGCGTACATCGTTTTCCATTTGAGGCCGCTGCTCCAGCGAGCTTACCGTAATCAGGTCAATGCTTTTCTGGAGCGCATCTTCCAAGTCACAGTACACAGCGGAAAGCGAGAGGAGACTCTTGATGTTTGTCCCCGAGGTGTCGATCAAAAGGTCTATGTCACTGGATTCGGTCGCCGTGCCACGGGCATAGGAACCGAACAGATAAACCGCCTTCAGCCCGTACTTCTGTGCAACAGGCAAAATACGCTGCGCGATTTGCTCCACGGTATAGACCATCTGCAAGCACCTCCTTCGGATTGATACCACCAGTATACCCGTAAAAAGTGAAAAACTCAACTCAAAAATTATGAACAAGGAGAACAACTGAACATGAAAAAGATCCATCGCGTATGGGCGCTGCTGATGGCGGCGCTCATGGCCATCGGTCTGATGACCACGGCATTTGCCGCAACAGATTCTGCGCCTATCATCGATCCCGGCAAGAAAGCATCCCTGAGCATCTATAAGTACGACATCACCACGGCCGGCAAAGACGGCACGTGGGATGCCGAGTCCTACGTTTCCACCGGCCTGCATGACGACGCGGTTATCGACAAGCTGGCAAAGTACGCCATTCAGGGCGTGGAGTTCACCCACCTCCGCATTGCTGACATCACCATGAACAATGAGGTGGTAGATGGTCAGCGCCAGGTGGGTGTGCTGTATGGCTTTGACGGCGCGGACGCCGTGCTGTCCGCCATCGGCGTGACCGCCGCAGATGCCCACAAGAGCGAAAACGGCAAAAACTACTACACTTCCGATCTGCTGAACAACAAGCTGTCCGCTGCCCTGTCCGCCAATGCCACCACCGTGAAAAATGCGCTGGAAACGGCTGTGAAGAGCGGCGTGGCTATGACGGAAACCGGTGCAGATGGTCACACCTCCGCGGAAAATCTTGAGCAGGGCCTGTATCTGGTGGTGGAGACCCGCGTTCCCGAGAATGTCACCAGCACCTGCAATCCCTTCTTCGTGTCTCTGCCCATGACCACCATTGACGGCGCGGCGTGGAACTACGATGTCACTGTTTATCCCAAGAACCAGACCGGCAACCCCGACCTCGAAAAGACCGTCCGTGAGAGCAAAAACTCCACCGGCAAGCACAACGGCAGCCTGACCGACATCAAGGACGGTTACGCTCATACCGCTACCGCCTCCGTGGGTGACACCGTGGACTACCAGATCATCAGCACCCTGCCCACCATTACCTCCAAGGCATCGGCTCTGAGCGAGTATACCTATGTGGATACGCTGAGTAAGGGCATCCGCTACAACAAGAACGATGTGGTCATCGAGTTCTTTAAGGACGCTGGCTGCACCGACAAGATCGCCACTTGGGATGAAAGCTCCGGCAAATTCGCTGTGGCTTACGATGACGCGGCCAACACTATGACCATCCGCATGACCGATACCGGTCTGAGCGAGATCAATGAGGCGACCTCTGTGTACATCGACAGCGTCAAGCGCGGTTATTCCGACTGCACCATGCGGATCACCTATGCGGCAACACTGACCGCAGACGCCAAGATGGGCGATACCGACAATCCCAACGAGGTCGTGCTGACCTGGAAGCGTACCAACACGACTTACTTTGATACCCTCAAGGATTGCTGCCATGTCTACACCTACGGCATCGATGTTCTCAAGCAGTTCTCCGACAATGGCGGCAGCGTGCGGAACGTGAAGTTCCGGCTGCACAACGATACAGACGACTGCTACATCATCGCGGAGCAGAAGGATGGCATGTATTACGCCAAGGGCTTTGCCGAAAAGAAAGCTGACGCTACCACTTTCGTTCCCGATAGCAGCGGCCACATCGTGGTCAAGGGGCTGGAGGACGATGCGTATAGCCTGACCGAAATTGCTACGGACAAGGGCTATGTGCTGCTGAAGGACGCTGTCAAGATCGTTATCAAGACTGCCGAGAACGGCCAGTGCGAGAAGTGCGGCGCCAAGCTGCTGACCGCCTCCGCTACCGTCAACGGTAAGGATGTCACCATGAGCGAGGGCAACGCCGTTGTGCCGCTGACCGTGGTCAATAACCCCGGCTTCGATTTGCCCAAGACAGGCGGCTACGGCACGTGGATGTTCACTATCGGCGGCGTGGTGCTGTTGGGCGCGGCGGCTTTCATCGTGATCCGCAGCCGCAAGCACAAGGGCGAGCAGTGAAGCGCTGGCTACTGGCGGCGGCTTGCGGCGTTGCGGCGTTGGGGCTGATGCTTTACCCATTGGTGGGAGAGCTGGTAAGTGAGAAATATCATTCAGACGTTGAAACCACATATACCGCCGCCATTGAGGATACCGATGCCGCTGAACTGACCGCCCAGCGGGAAGCGGCAGAGCAGTACAACGCCATGCTGTCCGGCGCGGCCATCACGGAGGGAGGGGCATCCGCCCCTCCCTTGGCCTATGCCCAGCAGCTCACGGTGGGCGGCGTCATGGCCTATGTGGACATTCCCAAAATCAACGTGTACCTGCCCGTGCAGCATGGTACGGACGCGGACACGTTGGAACGCGCCGTGGGTCATGTAGTAGGGACTTCCCTGCCAGTGGGCGGAAGCAGCACCCACGCGGTGCTGTCGGCACACAGCGGCATGGCAAGTTCCAAGCTGTTTTCGGACATCGACCAGCTTACAGAGGGCGATACATTTTACATCCATGTGCTGGGTGATACGCTGGCATACAGGATAGACGCCATCAATGCGGTATTACCCACGGACACACATCTGCTCCAAATTGAGGATGGCAAGGATTTAGTCACGCTGGTGACGTGTACGCCATTTGGCGTCAACACCCATCGACTTTTAGTTCGCGGACATCGTGTGCCTTACACTCTCGAGCAGGAAACTGCTGCCGCCGCAGAAAAGCCAGCGGCATCCTCGTGGACACAACACTACCTCGCTGGTTTAGGCATCGGTCTTGGCGTGGTGGCCGCAGTCGGCGGCGGATACTTTTTAATGAGGAGGCATCGCCATGCGTAAGACCGCCCTTTTGCTGGCAGCACTGTTGGCCGTGGCGGGCATGTGTGTGATGCTATGGCCGGTGTTCACGGGGCAAAGGCTGCAAGTCGACACAGATGAGGCCGTGCAGAGCTTCCTTGAAGAACGAAAGCCGGAGCAGCAGTACCCTGAGCTGTTGGCGGCTCTACAGGAGTACAACCGACAGCTTTATAAGGAAAAGCAGTGTAATCTCACCGACCTCGAAGCCTGTGAGGAGCCTGCCGCCGACTTGACTGCCTACGGCATCGAGGATGAGATCATAGGCGTCTTAGAGATACCCGCTATGGAATTGACCATGCCCGTCTATCTGGGTGCGTCCGACGCTCACCTCGCCGCGGGCGCGGCAGTACTGGGCAACACGTCCGCGCCCATCGGCGGCGACAACTCCAACTGCGTTATTGCCGGACACCGGGGCTGGCGCGGTGCGGACTACTTCCGGCATATTGACCGCTTACAGATTGGCGATACCGTTACGCTGACAAATCTATGGGAAACGCTGACCTACACGGTGGCTGACATTCAGATCATCCAGCCCCATGAGGTGGACAAGATCAAAATCCAGCAAGGACGCGACCTGCTGACGCTGCTGACCTGCCATCCCTACGCTTCGGGTGGGCGGGAGAGGTATGTGGTGTACTGTGCATGGATCGAAGATTAAGGAGACAGCTCGTGAAAAGAATACTCTGTAGCATACCGGTTATAACTGCTGTAGTAGCCTTCTTTCTTATCAAGTTGTATGACAATATCACATGAAAACAGGAAGTGCCCCTCAGATAATCTGAGGGGCACTTCTGTACTTTAAGGATTTGGATTACACCTGTCACTCAAAGATAGATATGGACGCGATAGCGTTCCGCACCGCCTGTTCCTTCCATGAGAGATTAGCGGTCTCGTTGTCGGATCCTTCAATTATGACTGACCCTTTGCGTTATCTAATTACTTAAAACATGCTTGACCATCTATAGCGTATTTATCTATAATATACTATATCATAGCATAGGGTAACTGCAAAAATGGAAGAATCGTTTCCGCTTAGTGGTGAAAAGGCACACGGCAAACAAGCAAATTTGCAACCGGAATTTATCGTTTTCTCACTGCCGATTCAATCTATTTCGGTAACGCGAACTCCAAGGTTCAACCCACTCAAATCGAATGCTGCAATATAGGATAGTTGACATCCTAAACTACGGACATAGAAGCCCAAAGAGGTGTTGGTCAGCCAGTTGCTCCTGGTATTGCAGCTTAGGCAAAAGCCAGAAAGGAAGTCCGACTCTTGCCTAAACTGCCAACCAAAACTTATCATAATAGTGAGGTGTTACAAATGCCTACATATAGCTTTTTCTACGATGAGGCAGAGCATAGTCGAAAGATTAACTACAAAACGATAAGTGCCGCCAATTACTATGACAATTTTGTAACCATGATTGTGGGGTGGCCGGATGATAAGAATGATATTCTGCAGCGGCATACCGCTTTTGAAGTTAAGTATGCCGATAGAAAAAAACATAATGGTGAAATTAAAAGTACGACGTTACAGCAAAAACAGTTCAAATACGGTTTTGCGTCTCTCAACAAACAGAATGTACAGTTTGTAGATGACTTTCTGTCACTTTTTGATGATAATAGTCATGTTATATTTTCCACTTGCAGCAAAATAGAATACCTAATATCACAAATTTTCCAAGAAGTTAGAGGCGATTTCCTTGTTGATGCAGACTTGATAAAATATTCCATTACGAAGGCCCTCGTCATGTATCGCCCAAAAGAAATCATTAAGATCCTCGATGAATCACCTAACGACTTTTTAGAAGCACTAAGAAAGTTCCTGCGCAATCGGATAGAGAACAACAAAAAGAACCCAAAGCTGAAGTATGCCGAGACAGCGACTTTTAGAAAAATACTAGATGTGTTAGATACAATTGCCAACAGGCCAGAGTTGTCTTGGGACTATCACATGCCTTTTGATGGCTTCAGAAAGTATCTGGCAGAAAAAAACATAACGGACTACCGTTTGATTATTGACAAAGAGGGCAAAGAAGGTGAAATCAGCAGAACCTTAAAAGCGGCTCAAGAGATTGGCTTAAATAATTTGGAAGAAGCTGATTCTGCAGAATATTCTGGGCTTCGAATGGCAGATATGATGGCAGGTATCATATCCAAGCTGCTGAAAGGACTAAGCGACTCTCTGCGATACCAATCTCTTGAAGAAGGTGTAAATAAGAAGATTCTGGATACAAAATGGTTCTGCCTAAATGAGACTCAATTAAGGCTCTATAGGAAGCTTTATTGGCTTATTTGTAAATGTCAGCCGGCTTACTACAAATCCTGCTCTGGTATCTATTTGGACGATTTAATTGCATTTTATGCCCTGCTTGCTTTCATGAATCAATTTGAATCCGTTGACCAAATTCAATCTGATATAGGAATGAAGGGTGAACACTTCAATGCTTTTGCATGTGAATGGCTGAAAGAATATTTTGATTCGAAGCGGCAACCTCTTTTGCCCCTACATGAAGGTTTTCAGACTTTCGACGTATTATCGGTTGGCGTGAGCCAAGAATCTATTCCAACAGTAACAATTTTGAAAGATGGAGAGCCCGAGTGCTTTCGGCTTCCAGATGAACTAAGTGAATGGGCCTGCTATGTTGTTGCAGTGGCCACCATGGGGATTAATCTTTTCCCTGCCAAAACGATTTTCTTCAATATTAACGGAAACTATCATGTAGATATATGTTGATACAGGAGTGCACGCAGACGGTGCCAAGAACTAATAGAAAGAATAATGGCTTCGGGATTACTGTTGAAAGGGAAGGCGGAATACAGCTATTACTTACAGTGGGCCTAAGCAGCAAGAGCTTTACTTTGAGTATTTTCCAAAGGAAAAAAATATTGCAAAAGTTACACATCTCGATTCAACAACTGTAACTGATATTACCGTCAACGGGCGCACAGGGCAATTATACATCTATGCCGACGGGGAAGAAAGTAATATGATTGTTTGGACGAATGAGCGCGATAATATGTGTTTCTCTATAGACGCGTTCTTAGATGGAGACGAATTGTTGCATATTGCTGAAAGTGTGGTTGAAATTTTGAAGTAATTGTAAATTTTAAATAATTTGAAAGAAAGCACCTCCTTAATGCGTTATATAGTTGAGGTTCTCAATACCTTAACTATTCGCAGAAAGGAGGTGTTTTTTTGAAGCGACTTATAGTGGTATCTTTGTCTGTACTATAGGCACTTACACTCGTAGTGTCTGCATCTGCTGCTCCGCGTGCAAAGAGCGGTTTTCCATCCCTACGAATAGATAACAATACTGCATATTGTATGGCATCATAGTAAAACTTAACAAGTGGATCAAGGATAAGCATATACTATGCGATATTGATCTATCTATTTCAAAAGGTGCTTCTATCGGTTTTGTAGGCGCAAATGGATCAGGTAAAACCATGCTCCTCCGAGCTATTGCCGGTCTCCTTCATCTTGATTCAGGATCAATCATTTATCATCGACCTATGACAAAAGGTGTAATCATTGAAAACCCCGCATTCTTAAATGATTTGACGGGATTTGATAATCTTCGCTACCTAGCCAGTTTTCGAGGCATCATTTCTGACGCACATATCCGGCAGGTAATGGAGAATGTAATCCTGGATCCAGATGATCGCCGAAAAGTTAAGACTTATTCTTTAGGTATGAAGCAAAAACTAGCTATCGCACAGGCGATAATGGAGTCTCCGGAGTTGCTGATTTTGGATGAACCTACTCGCGACATAGATGAGGAAAGTGTTTTGTGTGTTCGGACGCTACTTCATACATTGAGAGACTCAGGAGTAACCATCCTGTTATCAAGCCATAATAAAGAAGATATTCTTTCCATATGTGATCAAGTTCTTACCATTGACAATGGTGCACTAGTTTCGTAAGCTAAGTGCTCTCAGCTATACTTGAGACCACAGTAGTACTATCACATACGCATTCTTTCAACCGGAAATCAAAATACCAGCCATCACAGCTAAGAACAGCAACTAAAGACATACGAGGAGAAAAGCTTATGAACGGCCTAAAAAAACGACTGGTTAGCGGAGTCTTGTTGCTTGCTTTTATGTTATCTTTTATTGTACAAGCAAGTGCAGGACAAATCGATGCGAATATTGATGAGACCATCTCTACACCAACAGTTGTCGTTGATTCAAATGACAACAAATATGTTATGCACGGTGCCAGTGGGACTACATTGCTTGTAAAACCCGTAAGCACGGCTGAGTATGAAGAACTTACGTCAATTCTATATCCTAATGGGATATTCAATGAGCAGGGGCAATCTATGGATGCTATCGCTGACGCGGACGTTGTCCGTGCGGAGTATATTGCCAATCATACCAAGGCATATGCGTACAATGGAAGCACTCAAACCGAAGTCCCGCTCACACCTTTTACCCTCCGTTTAGAAGACCGGAGCAACGGGGCTTTTGACGCTTTAATGTATCGTTGCAGCATTGGTGCAGACACATTTATTTTCCCCTCCGAATGGGGACGCCATGAATTTGGCTTTGCATATGCCGACGAAACGAGTACATATTTGGCTTATACCGATATTGGCATTTGGAGCATCAATGCAAGTAGCGGAAGCACGAATAAGCTTACAAGCGATACTTATGCTGGAAAAAACCGTTCTGAAATTGAACACGAAATCAAAGCAATAAACCCTGAAAGTTATTTGTTGTGGATTGACAATGTTGAGTTAGATCCATCTGGGCAATATGTTGTGTACCGTACAAACCGTGATGCGGTAGAGCCGGACGAAACGTCCGTTTGGAAAGTCAATCTCCAGAATCCAGCAGAAGCTCAGTTGATTTCGCCTGCAATTAATAATGATATTGTCGGTTTTATTTCGGATAATTCAGTTGTAGTTGGTTCACTCGATAGTACGAGGATTGTAAACGTTGTAAATCGCTCCATCAATTCTGTTGATATTCCGGATTTTCCCAATGTTTGCGTCAAGGGAGCTGGATACGGAAAACTCATCTATACAACTTACCAAGATGGTAGTTCGACATCTACGGCTTACATTAATGATCTGGATAGCGAGACTGGGAAGCTGCGTGAAATCACCTCTGTTCGCGGGTATTTGGATGGAACGCCTTCGTTCTCTATGTCTGGGGCAAAGCTAGCCATTTCATACGGTGAAAACGCCGATATTGGTATGAATGATATCAAGATTGTTGATGCTTTAAATGGGACGGCTATTTCTCTTAACGAAACAACACAAGTTGGGCAGAGTGTACAAGCTGCGACAAACTCTGCAGTACGTGGCTTTTGGCTTAACGAAGATACTATGCTGATTAGCCACGAAGAAACCGTATCGCCTGCCGTGTCCACTCGGGCTGCATACGACATCGTATTTCAAGATGCCGCTCTTAAGGTTGTCAGCTTCATTTCTCCGATGTCAACAGGATCCTCTGGAGGTTTTGTTCTCGTTAATAGCAAATGGAACCAGCCGCGATCCGGCGGAACTAACCCTCATAACGGAGTCGATTTGAATGCTTCGATCAACACAAATGTATATGCACCATACTATGGGTGGTCAACAAAAAACCCTGTCGTGGGACATAGTGATATTGAATTTCTTGTCGATGCAAATCGGAATAAAGTAAAAGACGACGGCGACTACTATGTCCGTTTTTATCACATGAATGCCTGTGAGTCGGATGGCTATAAAAATCAGGGACAGTTAATTGGCAAATCCGGAAACCAAGGAAATGTTCCCGCTCATCTTCACTTTGGCATTTGTTCTAAAAACAACGGGCTGAAATGGCTTCGGAATGAGCCAAACTACAGCTATCTCGCCTCCAGTAAGTGGGCTTCTGGTAAAGATTTAGACATTTATTCTCAGGCTAAATGGAGTAATAATACGGCATCTATTGTTGCATATATTAGAGACGATGGTGTTAAGCGCGACATGGCTGAAGTTAGGATCTATTACAGAAGTAAATCGTCTGGAACATGGACTGACGGTGGCCTTATGAGTAAAAACGGAGACACTTACTCTTATAGTTTTAAGGGAATCTATCCTGCTGGAACAAACGTATATTGGATGGTTCGTCTAACTCGTAGCGGGATAAGTCAGGCAGCGTTTGCTCCCGCAAAGTTTTTCCAGCCGAACAATAACCCCAATGCATCTGCATACGCCTATGGATACTGGGTAAACACCATGACCTAAAACCTTGCACAATAGTCGAATCTAGCAATAGGCAGGAGACCTACTAACATGAAAAGAATATATCTAATTATTGCAATCTTTACGCTGTCTCTCATATACTGCCTGACAGCCTGCACCAACCTTGAAAATGGCAAAAATAATGATGACATCACTACCCCTGGGCCAACCCAAATCCCCGATAACAGTCGGCCCCCTGCAGAGGAACAAGGTGACAGTCAAAATGATCCTATGACATATCCCGATGCAAGTACAGAGACATTTTCTTACAATGATTTGACTGTCCAAGTAACTAATGTTCACACGGTTAAAAAGGGGAATATGCGTCTAGATGAAAACCAGACTAGTGAATTTGATGTTTTTGTCGTGTACCCCGGTGCAAAACTAACTGTAATCTCTGCTGGAATGACCGAAGATGCCGATGGTGTGCCTTTCGCTAACTGGAAATTGTACTATGCAGACGGATCTAAGACTGGATTAGAATGCGAAACACCCGCCATCTTAATTGACAGCAATGTTCAAGGGATTGGAGCCGAAGACGCGTATATATTGTGTTTCGAAATCTCTGACACCGCAGGAAAGGATGCATAGATCATCCCATTATGGTTTATACAACAATGAAATGCTTGATCTTTTCCGGTAGCCATCAAACCTCTTACAGCTTCGCACAGTATCCAATTTTGAGTTCATTATCTTGACATCCCTTATATAAAATAGTAACGGAACGTTGTGTGACGTTCCGTTACTATTATTTTTCATACCAGGCTATGTAATGGATTGACGGGTGCGCTACAGACTGTACCTCAACTGAGTGCAGCGTATACCCTGCCATAGGCAACGCAGTTTACCTCTGTCCATACACCAGATGTGTGCATGATATCCAAAAATAAAGAGCTTAAGGGGGCAGGTCATTGACCAGCCCCCTTGAGTTTTCTATTCGCACTTAGACTTGGTGGTTGCCCCCATAATCACCAAGTCTGACTACGGGTTGGAGAGAAATCGTAGTCGAGATCTCGGCTGCGTTTTTGACTAACTAGAAAAGCACACATGGAGAACCAGAGAAAAGATGGTGCTATCGGAACCCTATGACAAGTGCTGTCGGCACATTTCGTCATTCCTATCTGGACAATATAATAGGTACTAGTAGGAATGGTGAAGGATGGTATATGCACATGACCGAAGCGAAAGAGCAGCTACAGCGTATCATTGGAAACAACATAAAACTTTCTCGTACCACTCAAGGATATACGCAAGAAGGTTTGGCCGAACGAGCCGAAATCTCCGTCGAACACCTTAAGCAAGTTGAACGCGGCAAAAAGATGTTGAGTGTCGAAAGCCTTGTAAATGTTGCTAATGCTCTTCAAGTTAGTGTTGACAGTCTGGTCTATGAGCAAACTATCAATAGCGCAAAGAACGATATCGCTCAAATGCTTGTGTCCATTGACAGTGAAGATTCGCAACGGCTATTGGGCCTTATCCGATATGTTAACGACAATTTTCTCAAAAAAATGTAATGTGATCCCGTACCTCTCAGATATGTCATAAGAGGTTTCATTCTCTAGAAGATTGTAAGTCGGCAGTACGGTTAAATCACGAAAACTGTTGGCACGGGAAAGTGGGGCGAATACTATGACGTCGGAGCAACGCATAATATTTAGTGAAATCTATATCAGCAACCATCCGAAGCTACTGCGTTATGCAAAAGCGAACAAGCTATGCGCGTCTGTCGCCGAAGAGCTTGTACAAGATACCTTCCATGATGCATGGAGCAAGTTTGGTGAGTTAATCAACCATGAGAACATCGGAGGTTGGTTGATGCAGACCTTAAAGAATAAGATGCGGAACTATACCCGCACCAAGCGGCGTGAGGCAAACCTACTGGTTGATCACGGCGATAGATCTGAAGATATTGCGGCACCGGGCAACTTTATTAACGCGTTGATCGTGAGTGACGCACTTTCTGCAATATACAGATTTGTCTATGATAATTTTAAAGAGGATGACATCACGCTGTTCCGAAGAATCTTCATTGAAAATGTCAGTCATACGGAAGTGGCGGCAGAACTTGGAATTACCGTGTGGACAAGTCAAAAACGCCTTGAGCGAATACGGAAACGAATTAGGGAAGAATTTCCTGATTTTTAATTTTGATTTTATGTCAGCACATCGCCGACATCTACATACATGAAGTGAAGGAGGTTCAGAGTATGGCTACATCAAAAAATAATGATATGTACTCCTATCTGGACCAATTGAGTACACAGGAGCTGGAAGATCTCCTGCAAAAAGATATGGAAGCTGCCGATGGCGGTGATCTGGATATGGTTATGTACATCATGGAGGTGATTGAAAAACGCGAAGGTGGTGTCAGTGAAGTCAACAAAAAAGCTGCCGCCCAAGCCCTCGAGGAATTTTTTAACAGCTATACCACCCCAGAAGGTGATGGCCTTCAGCTTTATCCCTGTGATACCCCGGACTGCGCAGCACTTGGTCGTGATTCTATAGATTTCACGCGAAAAACAACGCGTTCTAAGTTTTCCCTCCGTAAGGCACTGCTCCTTGCGGCAGCACTAATTTGTTTGTCGTCATTGATTGTCTGCACTGCTCTCGGTTTTGAACAGATCTTTCAGATGGTTGGTAAATGGACATCCGAAGTATTTACATTTGAAAATCAGTACACCGGCGACATGCCAGAAGAAAACAATAACCCGGAAAACCTTCCGTCCGAGGATGCTCAATATGCCACCATTGAAGAAGCTCTTGATGCCTATGGCATTACCGAAAAAATTGTGCCAGTGTTCCCGGAAGGTTACGAAATCGTTGCTGTTAATGTCAGTTCACCCGAATACAGTGATCACATCAACTTTTCCACTTTATACCAAGGAAATGATAAATACATCGTGTTTCAAGTTGTCTATTTTACGCAGGCACATGCATTTGACTTTGAAAAAGATGATACCGTAGTCACTGAGTACCAGCAAGGCGGCCTTACCTACTACTTCTATCAGAATAATGATTCTAATTGTGTTACATGGTTTAACAACAATTTGGAATGCTTTATCGACACAAATGCATCTAAAGATACACTTGTATCAATGATAACTTCTTTACAATAGTCAAGAAAGGATTAAATAACCTATGCATAGCAAATTTAAGACTACTGCATCAATGCTTTTTATTCTCTGCCTCCTGCTGTCTATTCTCATCGTTCCTGCGAATGCGGCAGAGTCTCGGGCAAGCGATTTGATTTCTAATCGTTCGTGCAAAGTCACTGCGGCAGGAAATGGAAAAATAGCTATTAATTTTACAGTTACTACAAAAGGCGTTGTATCTCGCCTAGGTGCACAAAGCATGAAGTTCTACTCGCAAAATGGCAGTTCTTGGACTTTTGAAGATTCTTATGGACAATATGACTCTGGCATGAGCACCTCTAATAATTATACATTTGACAATACGGTTTATTATCAGGGGACTTCCGGCGTTAAATATAAAGTTGTTGTTACTTTGTTTGCTACGAATTCAAGTGGCACAACTGACACACGCAATTATACGCTCTATGTGACTGCTTGATAAACTCAGAGGCAAGCCACTACTTTTTTAATCACGCTTTTTCATAAAATACAATCTGGCCTGATTAAGCGGCGAAATTGCTTAATCAGGCCAGATTGTATTTGCCTAAATAAATAGCTAATTTGCAATTCTTCAGGATGTTTTTCAAATATATTTTCTTGAATGTTGTCAGTTTTTGCCGCCGAGCGACATTTATAAAATGGCAGAATCAATTAGTATATCTATCATCCATTTTCTGTTGGATTGGTTGTCGTCTCACGCTTCTCATGTTATAATAATTTTTGTAACTATTACTTGTATGCATTTATAAACATGGTTAGCTTAATTGTCACCAAGGGTTCTTTTAACTTCTCTATTCGGATCATTCTCCAAAAGGAATACAAAAATGGAGGCACCGTTTTGCTGATTTACTTATCTGTACTAGAAACTGACCACGAAAAGCATGAATTCATGGCACTTTATGCCGAGTATCATGCGGTCATGCTGCGCGTTGCCAAGAAGTACTTTCCTGTCGATCAAATGGCTCGTGAAGATGCCGTTCAGAACGCATGGATAAAAATTGTCAAAAATTTTCAAAAAATCATGGCGATCGAATGCAAGAAAAGAGGTTCCTATTGCGTTATAATTGTAAAGAACGAATGTATTTCTATCTTGCGTAAAAACAAAGCGAAGGTTTCTCTTGATGAACTGCCTTTGGCCGTTACTGATGATCTGCACGAGGACTCTTCCGCATCCATCACACAACTGATTCGCGAAATGCCTGAAAAATACCGTACTGTCCTAGAATTGCGTTTTATCGAAGAGCGGAGTACCCGCGAAATTGCTCAGCATCTGAACATTCCGGAAGCGACCGTCAGCACACGCATTTTTCGGGGACGCAAACTGTTAATTGATCGTTTGAGAGAGGAGGGATTAGTTTGACGGAAGGCCAAGAGAATGAACTGCTTCGCGACATCCTTTTAGATGCCGCGGCTGAAGAATTTGCGCCAGAGTTTTCAAGCGCAGAGCAGGTTGAAACTTCTCCTAAGTTTCAGAAATCTATGCAATCCCTTCTGGCTGATCCGAAGAAATGGGCTGAGCGCAGACAGCGGCCAGTCTGGAAACGAGCTGCAAAAATGGTGGCAACCATCGCATTGATTGGCATCCTAAGCCTCGGCATGCTGATGCTCATCAGTCCCAAGGTCTACGCTGCGGTCGTTAATTGGGTCACCGAGTGGTATGACACTTATGTTATGTATCGATTTTCCAGCGAGCACACTGAATCGGATCTTCCAGAGTATCAGCTTTCGTATATTCCAGAGGGATATCATCATAATGCAGAGATTCTTTCAACCCCGAACGACTACTCCAGAGCAACCTCGATGCGGTTTATGGCGTACTCGGGAGACCATTGGCTTTTTTTCCAGTATGGCCCCATGGACTCTGGTAGCGCCATGTCTATTGAACTAGAAAACATGTCTGTATCAGAGATATCTATAAATGGTAATCCTGGACAACTCTATTCATCCGCCACTGAAACTCAAAGTAGTTGTATTACTTGGATCGATACTAAAAGCAACATCTGCTTTTTTATAGATGGTTTTCTCAGTGATGACGAGTTGATTTATACCGCACAAAACGTCTCTCTCATTTCGGAAGATAATTTTACTTAGCTTTTGAAAGATACTGTCTTTTTCTTTCGTTTATTTATATGTAAGACGCATTCCAATTTATAAAGAGAAAAGAGAGGTATCCATATGAAGAAACATTTATTTTCTTTTTTCCTGGCCGTGTTGTTAATTCTTTCGCTGACCGTTCCTGCAATCGCTGCGTCTCGCGCAGTATCGTCCTATCCAACGCTAACTATTAAAAATGGAGTTGCTTATTGTCAAGGTAAATGCAACACGGGGACTTCCAACGACAAGGTGTCACTTGTACTCACTCTAAAGCAGGGCTCTACGGTTGTCGACACGTGGACGGCTGACGGGTTGGGGATAGTCAACATCTCAGAAAACTGCCCTGTCAAAAGTGGAAAAACATATACGCTTGTACTTGCTGTTAAGATAAACGGTAAAGCAATGGCAGACAAGTCAGTATCTGCCAACAGCTGATCGGATAAGGCTCCCTAAAGCTATTCCATAACGAATAAAGACTTTCAATATTTAGCGGGTTTCTTTCCCAATCACATGAATAGGAAGGAAACCCGTTGAATGGCATTGTATACAACTTTTAGTTAGATTAAAATAAGCAATGAGAGATAATATGGAAAAAATTACATTGTGGATAAAAAGTGCCGCTGGGAAAATTTCAATTTTCTTAATGATTATGAGCATCATAATTCTGGCCTTGGCCTGTTCTTTCTGGGGAAATTTTACGGAAAAAACCGCGAGTAACATTAATAATATTCTCTTTGGCCTTGGCACTAACCTGCTCGGAATTATTGTCACTGTCTCTTTTGTGCAATTCTTTTTGGATAAGCAAAACGAAAAAGTAGAGTACGCATATGAGCGCGAGAAAATTTTACGATTCGATCGAATTATGCAAATACTGATTCAGTATTACATCATGTATTTCAACACTATCACAACGCCAATGAGCCAAAGGGGTAGCGTAAGCCCAACCGAAATCAAACAACAATTCTCTTTCACAGATATGAAAGATTTGTATTCACAGTCTCTATTTCTGCGAAACAAAGGCTATGAGCCAGCTATCACCGCTTTCTATGATGCTGAATTGGAACTCAGAAAATACTGTACGGAGTTTGCTTCTCAAGTCGATTTCAAATACAATCAGGACATTTTGAATGACTTAACTCAATTTGTAGAAGTCTCTTTGTCTTATGACGTTCGTAATGCGGTTCTTGGCAATATGACAATGAGACTTGGAGAGAAAACTTATATTGAAGTAATTCAAGACTTTATCGGTGACTCTGAACATGATTGGGTGTCAGAGATTCATAATAAAAATAACAGCAACATGATGGCTCCATACGTTTGCCTCTTTGAGATGCTCAATTTACAAAAGACACTCATCGCCCAATACATAAGCCACATTCAGGCGTTAAAGGCAGAGTAAAACGCAACATCTAGCCAATAAAAGTAGTAGGGGAGTATTATGTTCCTCTACTACTTTTTATGCCAATCTAAGGGACGCTATTTTGTACCTACCCCGCGGTAATCATTTTTGAAGCGAGAGATATTTTAAAATTGGTTGAAATGGAATTTCAGATAATGGCGCCTCCTACTCATATCTAAAGAACAACATAACCGCATTAATTGAATCTAATAATATGTCGAATCTTATGGCCTTATGACATATAGTTTGACACACCTTCTTTCCACCTGTACGCTCTGCTTTCACCGCGGTACAATAAACCTGTACTTTAGGTGAAAGCATAAAGGACGGAGCAGAGCAGGCACGGGCGAGAAAGGAGGTCAGTTTTCCTTCTTCGTTCTGACTAAGACTTGAAGTATGTAAAAATATAGGACATCAAGAAGACCGTAATTGCCTTTTGGGGCAGTTACGGTCTTTTTTCATTGTCCGGAAGAAAGGAGATTTCAAAATGAATGGCACCCATAAGAAGTAAGCTGATGGAACTCAGCTACAGTGACCCCAAATTTCAGATCCGGCTGACCGGCTATGCGGATACCGTTATCATCGACAGCGGCGCGCAGCAGACGATCAGCGCCATTCGCTTCGGCGGTTATCCCGAAGTCGTTCGGGCTCTATCGGACGCCATATACGGCGGCGCGTCGGTGGAGCTGAAACAAGACGATACGACCCTATATCTGGATTGCAGGCCCAAAGGCTACCGACGGATGCTGTCCCATGACGGGATATATGCCGTTGCGACCCTGATGGCCAACGACGACAGCCAGACGGAGGAGAATACTGCCGACAACTGCGATGAGGACGCCCCTGAAAACCCACGCAAATGCTATATCTTTTGCCCGCCCGGAGACCGTGCGAGTCTATTCGCTGAGGTAGACCGGAAAACCGCCGCACCGCTGATCCCTGAGTTTCAGGACTATGTGCTGGATTCTCTCATTGCCCGCGGCGATCTGCGGCAGATGAAAGTGCTTTCCTTCACTGAGCGCATGGAAGCATGGTCGTTGACGCTGCTGCCAGAGGACCGAAACGTAACGGACATTCTGGAGCAGGGGCTCAAAGATAGGCGTATCACCATTCCTGGTGCTGTCCCTGATGCGGCAGACGGCTTTGCGGAGGTAAACAGCGTAACCGGCTATCTGAATGCATTTGGCGTTACTGTGGCGGACCGTATCCGTAGCCAGTTCGTTCCCAAGTTCGATCCAGCGTCGGAGCCGCTTTCGGAAGAAGTGCTGGGGGTCAATGATTATATCCACGAAAAAGCCGGCTATTCCCTCTATGATGCCCAGCTTGCGGTGACGGAGGCTGTCAAACGGCAGCTCTGCCAACACAAAATGGCACTCATTGTGGCGGAATGCGGCAGCGGCAAGACCAAGCTGAGCGCGGCTGCGGCGGGAGCGTTGAACGCACTCAAAGGCCGCAGGACCGGCAAATCCTTCAACCTTGTCATGTGCCCTTCTCATGTCACAGGCAAGTGGGTACGGGAGATCGCAGAAACGCTGCCGGATACCTATGGCATGGTGGTCAAGAGTATCACCGACGTGGATCGGCTCTTTGATCTGTACCAGCGCGGGGATAAAAACGTATATGCCGTTTTCAGTAAAGAGCGTGCCAGAGACGGGTATATGCGTTATCCTGCCGTGCTATGGAGCCGCAGAAAGCGCGGCTTTGTCTGCCCGGACTGTCTGGAGCTCATTGAGATGGAGACCAGCGGCGACGGCACAAGATACATGGTACCCTCAGATCAGTTTTTCTTCCAGAAGGAGCATCTGGCGAACCACCTATGCCCTCATTGCGGCACACCGCTTTGGGCGCCGGTCAATGACCGGCGTCAAATGCCGTGGATAAAAATCGGCGGGTATGGCTGGGTGTTCCGGCCGCAGGCTGCCATGCACCTTAACCGCACGAAAAACGAGCACATTCTGGAGCAGCTGCGGCAGCTCGTGGAGCATCCGGAACGCCCGTATTGCATCAAGGGCGCGCACCGCCGCTTCCCGCTGAGTACCTACCTCAAGAAAAAGTACCGCGGACGGATAAGCAGCTTTCTCTGTGATGAGCTGCATGAGTACAACAACGACAGCGGGCAGGGTGACGCCATGGCGGAGCTTTACGGCATCAGCCGGAAATTCATCGGCATGACCGCAACGCTGATCAACGGTTACAGCTCCGGCATTTTTCATCTTCTGTACCGTATCGTCCCCGGACTGATGCAAAAGGATGGAAAGTCCCACGATGTGCCTTCCCGGTTCGATGCGGAATACGGCGTGGTGGAAAACACCTATGAGATCACCGACGCGGACTATAACTCCAATCGCCGCAGTGCCAAAAGCAAAAAACGCTCACGGCAGCTCCCCGGTGTTTCTCCGCTGGTATTCTCCCGCTTCTTGCTGGAGTGTACGGCATTCCTGTCGCTGTCCGATATGGGCAAGGATCTTCCTGATTACGAGGAAATGCCCATATCTCTGACGATGCCAAAGCCAATCGAAGAGGCATACAAAGAAGCGGAACGGGAACTGACGTCAGTCCTGAGAAATGACCGTAAAGCGGCCAATAAGATATTGTCCGCCTATCTCAACCTGCTGACGGTGTATCCGGACCAGCCCTATGACCAGCCGGAGATCGTCCACCCCATCAACGGCTGCACCATCGTGAAGCCGGAGGACATGGCAGACTTCCAGACCGTCCTCCCGAAAGAGGAGAAGGTGCTGGAGATCGTGCGGGCCAAGATCGCCGCAGGCGAGAGGGTAATGATCTACACCAGCTGGACACGGACAGATACCCAGCGAAAGCTGCTGGGACTGCTGCGTGAGGAAGGTATCCGAACGGAGATCCTGAGCACACAGATCGTCCCGGAAAAGCGGGAGGATTGGCTCAGTAAGAGGCTGTCCGCAGGCACACAGGTCATTATCACCAACCCCAAATGTGTGGAGACCGGCCTTGACCTGAACGCCTTTACGACGCTGATCTTCTACTCCATGGGCTATAACCTGTTCACCTTGCGGCAGGCGTCGCGCCGGTCATGGCGCATCAACCAGACAGCGCCGAGAGTCGAGGTCTATATGCTCTACTACGCCGACACCATGCAGGCGAAGGCGATGAAGCTGATGGCCTCCAAGCTGGCTGTGGCCGGGCTGATCGAGGGGACTTTCTCCGAGGAAGGACTGGCGGCCATGAGCGATGTGCAGGACATGACCTCGCAGATGGCAAAGGAGCTGATGCTGGGCATTAAGGACAATGTGGAGGATATTGCCGCCACCTTCAAGAAGATGGCCATTATCAACCCGCACCGCGCAGTAAAGCAGCTTCCGGAGCCGGTCACTATTCAAGAGGAAAGGGTGGTCGAAGTACCGCAGCCCGAAAGTGTCCGTGCCGCAGATACCGCAGCGCGGCAGGTGCTTTATGATGGCTTGCTGCAAGCATCGAGAACCGGCAGGAAACTGAAACATACCGAACTGGAGGACCAGCTCAGCATGTTCGATACTGCCGCGTAAAGGAGGAATATTTTTGAATTTTACCATTGAAAGGGCGGCGTTTCTGACTGCCGCCAAACGTACCGCGCAGTTGGCACCGTCCGCATCACCGTTAGAGGTGCTGAAATGTGCGCTGCTGGAGATCGACACAGGGACGCGCTGCCTGCACATGACCGCCACCAATATGGAGGTAACGCTGCGGCAGGACGTACCGCTGCTGGCCTATGAGGGCGGTGATACCACATTCGCCATCGACGCCAAGCTGCTCTCCGCCATGCTCGCCAATCTTCCGGGGAATACGGTGGAGTGCTGCAAGGGAGACAAGGATACGCTGGCACTATCCAGTGACCATGCGTACTATCAGGTACCAACAGCCAGCGGCAAAGGTTTCCCACGCATGAACATCACTGCTCCTGAAAGCATGGTGAAGCTCAGCGGTGTTCCGTCCATGGTACGCCGTGCGGCATTTGCCACAGACCCGAACAACAGCAATATGCCCCTGCTGCGCTGCGTAAACCTCCGCCTGACCTCTGATGGCCTGCGCGCCGTTGGCAGCGATGGCGTCTGCATTGTTTCCGCAAAGGGAGATAAGCAATGTACCGGAGATCAGACGTTTCTTATCCCCGCTGCCAACCTGGAAAAGCTGGCCCAGCTTTGCGAGGAAAAGGATACATTTTCCGTTGGCATGGCTGACAGGCAGCTCGTCTTTGTGAAAGAGGGTTTTCAGTTTGCCGCACGGCTCATGCACGGCAGCTATGTGGACACGGATAGTCTCATTGCGGGGACACAAAATACATTTACGGTGCTGAGCGATTCCGAGGAGCTGCGCCGCACATTGCAGACGGCTACGGCTGCCTGTATGGACAACAGGACGATCCTGCACTTTGATGGGAACCGGCTGACCCTTCGCTGCACCGGTGAGGTCGGTTCCTCCAACGCGGCATTGACGGTCATTCCTCTGACGGGACAGCCTTTCGGTGACTACTGCTTTGCGGTGGATCGGCTGGAACGCTGCCTGCGGGCACTGCGCGGCACCGTTACGCTGGGTATCGCCCAGACGGGAATGCTGACGCTCTCCACGGAGGATGCGTTCTATATGCAGACACAGCTCCGCATGACCGCGTCGAAAGCAAAACCGCCCCGCAAAAAAGCTGCAAAGGCTGCGTAAGGGGGCGTGCGGTTGGAGATACCCCATATTTGCCGATACTGCGGCGGTATTGTCCGCCTTGTGCCGGCAGAAAGCGTCTACGGCGATTCTGCCGCGCGGCTGGGTCTGAAGGGCGAAAAGCTGTATCAATGTCAGAACTGCAATGCCAGAGTAGGTTGTCACAGGGGGACGGTTCGCCCTCTTGGTGATCTGGCCAATGAAGTGCTGCGTCTCAAGCGCATCGAAACACATCAGGTTTTCGACGCATATTGGACGGAGCGCGGCATGAGCCGGACACAGGCGTATCGCTGGCTGGCAAAGAAAATGCACCTTCCCGAACGGAAGGCGCATATCGGCGGTTTTGAGATGCACCAGTGCCAGAAGCTTATTGATCTGTGCCGCGGAAACAATGAAGAAAAGGAGGACGTTATTTGAACGAAATCAAAAAAAGCTGTGATACCTGCACCTACGCGTTTTATACGACGGATGCAAGCAGTGCCCCGAAAGCAAAACGGCGGCAGCATTGCAAGAACCCCGTCTATAACTCGAAAGAATACACACATACGATGCTGATGGAGGACTGGACCACGGGCTGCTGCCGCTTGTGGGAACCCATCAGCGAAGATGCGAAAGGACACGACCATGAAAAATACTTACTCCATTCTTGAGAGAAACCGTATTGTGGAAGAACACCTCTGGTACATCGACAGCGTGATGCGAAAAAATCACGCGCTGATCCGCGCCGCCCGTCTGGACTACGAGGAAGTGTACCAGCAGCTGGCGCTGCGGCTCATTCGGGCGGTGGAGACCTTTGATCCTGACAAGGGCGTGCTGCGTATCCACATTCTGGCACAGCTCAAGTATGAACTGCTCAGCTGTAAAACGCCCCGTAGGCTGTACGGCATTACTCATGTGCCCGCGGATTTCTGTGGCAGGGAGTTCATCTCCCTTGATGCACCGAATCTGTACCGCCAGGATGAAGCACTGGCGGCCGCGTAAGGAGGGTGGAGCGTATGACACTGCGAGATAAAATGCTGGCCGTGATGCAAGACGTCAACAGTCAGGTGGCGGAGCGCGAAGAACTGGTTGAGTTGATCGCCGTTGCGCTGCTGACGCGGAATAACCTGTTCATTCTCGGCAAGCCCGGTCAGGCCAAGAGCCTGTCCATCAACCTGTTCCGCCAACGGATCACCGGTGCGCGGCAGTTTGAACGGCTGCTTTCCAAGCAGACCGATGAGGATCAGCTTTTTGGCCGCATCGACCTGTCCAGCCTGATACCCGGCAGCGTGCCGGATGCTGTGCTGCAGGATGATGACGTGCATAAGAATCTGCGCGTTGATCTTCAATGTATGGTGGATGGTCTTGGTGCGAGGAAAGATGCGCCGGACACCTTTGCCGCGCTGGAAAAAGCGACGGATAGGCTGCTCAGCTACCGAAAGGCCGTGGCCGCGCTGCATCAGAATGAACCTGTGGTACAAACCGCCGGCAAAATACCGGAGGCAGACATCGTGTTTCTGGATGAGATATTCAAGGCCAATGATGGCGTGCTGAACTCTCTGCTGACAGCACTCAACGAACGAAAGTATACCAACGAGGGACGCACCTATCCCATTCCGGCAATTTCTTTCTTTGCCGCGTCCAATGAGATACCTAACTTTGCCGATCCGCAGGAACAGATCCTTGCGCCGCTGTATGACCGTTTGCAGATCAAGGTGGTGACAGAGGACATTGTTGACCGCGATAAGCGTCTGTCCATCCTCAAGAGTAAGCAAAACGGCGGCGACGGATCGGTAAATGCCACGATCTCGCTGCCCGAGCTGTACGCCATGCAGCAGGAGGTGGCCGCCATCCCTGTGCCGGATGCCATCAACGAGCTGGCTGACGATGTGCTTTGTGAACTGCGGGGCAACGGAATCGAGGTGTCAGACCGTAAATATCTCAACTACTACCCTCTGGTGCAGGCCAAGGCTTGGCTGGGGGGGCATGACAAGGTGGAGCCCCAAGACCTGCTGATCCTCAAGTGCTATCTCTGGCAGGCACCCAGTGACCGGCCCACGGTAGAAAACACACTGACCCGCCTGTGCGTCAATCCCTTGCAGGATAAGGTAAACAGTATTCTTGCCATGGCGGTGGAGGCGCAGGAGGATTTCAACACCGTTGTTGCGGATGGCAGTAATCCCAAGTCTGGCAGCAAGGCACTGCTGAAGCTGCGTGGTGAACTGCTCCAGCTGTATAAGCGGCAGCAGGAGCTATGTGCCGCCGCACAGTCTGACAGTGAAAAGGACATGGTGAACAAGCTCCTGAACGATCTGGAGACCATCAGCATGACCGCCCACAATGCGGTGAATTTCACCTATATCCCGTTGGAGCAGATGGCTGCTCTTCAATAACTACATTTTTGGAGGAACGATTTATGTTGAACAAAATCATTGTGATGGGTCGCTTGACCCATGATCCTGAGCTGCGCCGCACCGGCAGCGGTACGCCGGTATGCAGCTTCTCTATTGCCTGTGACCGCGATTTCAAATCGCAGTCCGGAGAAAAGGAGACCGACTTCTTCGATGTGGTGGCATGGCGCGCCACCGGAGAATTTGTCAACAAGTATTTTACCAAAGGCCGCATGGTCGTGGTAGAAGGGCGGCTTCAGATCCGTGAATGGCAGGATAAGGAGGGCAACAAGCGCCGCAGCGCGGAGATCAACGCCGATAATGTCTACTTCGGCGATTCCCGCCCGGCGCAGGCCGAAGGAGCCTCCGGGACTGGCGAGGCCGATGCCTTTAAGGATTTCCCGCCGTTGGATGATTTTCCGTCCGCCGCAGGCAGTCCTGACAAAGAGCTGCCATTCTGATCCTGTAGAGTAATGAAATAGAAGGGGGGAGGCTCACGCCTCCCCCTGCGGATAGGAGATGCTTTATGAATACCAATAGGCGAAAAGCCTTTCGGACAATAGCGGATGTACTGCATTCCCCCATTGCGGAGCTTGCGGCTCTTCGGAGAAAACCGGCACAGAAAACCGACCGGGTGATGCGCTCCAGCAAACTGGAAGACAGCATATACGCTGAACTACGCGAGGATGATACAGAAATGGATATGACGGAGAACGCCGCGGCGCAGAGGCTCAAGTCTTTCCCCGCCCTCTCCCGCGATGTATTTCAATCCCTGTATTCGCTGGCTCCGCGCAAAAACGATGCGGATATGCTCACCGCTGCGGCGCAGAGGTTCAACGCGCCCATCCTCGACCATGTTGCCCAGCAGGACGATTATCCCACGCTGAAGAATATCTGCGAGGGTCGCAGCCTACCCGCCTATGAAGCGGCAGCAGAGTTCACCGCCCGAGCCGCCGAAGAACTAGACGGGTTGCTGTCTGAGTTGGGCGGTGATAAAGGTACGCTGAACACCCTCGAAAAGCTGGAAACGGCGCGTGATGCCGCGGCAGAGGAGTTCGCCAAGCTGCTTGATGCCCGAGTTACAGGAGAAGTGACCGAGACGGATGAGCAGGCGCTGATAAATGCTGCCAATCGGCTGGACAGCAAGCAGCGGCAGGTGGAGGCTGTATCTCAGATGCTGGACACGACCATGCTGCGCCAAACAAAGACAGTCGATCTTGTGGTATCCGCCGCTGTGCAGGCTGCCACAGAGCGGGCACAGGAGGTACAGAGCATCATCGGCGCATGGAGCGATGAACCCTCGAATATGCGCTGCACGCCTGAGAATCTTGCACTGCTGGAAAAGGTACGCAAAAGCACTACGCTGAAGGATATTTCCAAGTATCTGGGACGCTTCCGCGAGATTTTCGCACAGGCCAAGAACAACAGCTATGCCTATGGGCGGGGTGAAACCTACTCTCTGGAGTTGGGCAACAACCTATCCCGTGCGCTGACCTCGGAGCTTGCCATGCTGGCCACGCCGGAGACTATCCCGCTATTCCTGCGGAAGTATCAGCAAAAGCAGATCAAACAGTATCGTCGGCGTGAACCTATTTATAAGGGTATGGGCGACATTATCTGCTGTCTGGATGAGTCCGGTTCCACCGAAGGCGAAGCTGCGGCCTGGGGCAAGGCGGTAGCCATGACCCTGCTGGAGATTGCCGCCGAGAGCCGAAGGAGCTTTGCGCTGATCCATTTTGCTGGAAGCAGCAGTTGCCAGGTGAACATATTCCGTCCGAGCGAATACACGCTGGAGGATAAACTGACTGCTGCGGAAACATTCCTCGGCGGCGGCACCAACTTTGAACGCCCCATCCGTGAAGCAATCCATCTGATGGAGTCAGAAGGCTTTGAAATGGCTGATGTTGTTTTCATCACGGATGGCGAGTGTGAGTTGCCCGATGCCTGCCAGCAGGAATTGCAGGCGGTACAGGCCGCATATCATTTCACGGTAACAGGTATTTTGCTAGACGAAGGGCAGGCGGACATGGATTTCAGCCTGAAACCCTTTTGTCAGAAGATTTACCGAACCAGTGAATTGACGAAAGGCGAGATTGTAAGCGCATTAATAATTCCTCGATAGAGGGTAAAAGGAAAAACAAGTAGCTCATTCGCTACTTGTTTTTCCTTTTATGGTCAAACAGGTTCCATAATAGAAGAACTCCTCTATTAAAATCGTTACCCCAGCGCCGGTGTCGGCATGTTTCTGTTTACCACTCACAACTTACGCGCTTATAAAAAGTCCATAATTTATCCTTAAAGCGAGCATAGCGCTTTGTTCCAGCTATGTCACAAAGCCTCGAGGCGGCATCGTAGTAAAAGAGTATCAATTCATCTGTGGTACCAGCGTTTCGCATTTTTTCTATAATAGCCATGAATAAGCCCGCATTTAGATTGCCAATAAGCCCGGCAATTGAACTTGCTTCAAGGTAATAATATGTTGAGCGATCGAGAAGCTCGTAGCTCTTTTCAAACTCTGACAAATCTCCATAGATTGCGAGTAATACGGCAGCATTTCTATAAGCCAAATGTAGTTGGTTGACTTCGATAACACCCGCATATCCTTGTTCAATTATTTTTTTACAGACTCGTTGCATACACATGCCGAGTCTTCGCGTGTCTTCCATAAAAGATTTGATATTTGATTCTGTCCTGCGAAGATAAATCGTCTGCATTACCCAATCGGTATACTGGTTTATATCTGCAGATACATCCCATCCAATCGCATTTCCAGAGCCATAAGCAGAGTATACCTGTTGAACCCGCTTATATAGTCTTTTTTGAGAAAAGGGCAAGAAAATTCCGGCCCCAGCTAACAAATGGCGGAGCAAGTGATAGATACCAGAAAAACTGCTTTCCTTACGCATCAACAAAACAGCAAATTGGATAGCTTCTAATATTCTCCCTTGTAGTATCGCCATTGCAAGCTTGGGATAGGTTGAGTACCAACCTTTAGTTTGATGTTCCTTAGATGAATATAACAAGGGCTGCTCCAAAACCTTTGAGGTATCAATTCCAAAAAACTGGCACAAATCCACGAATAGATCTAGCTTACGTCCCTGAGAATAATTAACCATTTCGCCAAGGCGTACCCAATCAAAATCTTTTAATTTGTGAATCTCTGTTAGATTAACAGGAAATAGCAACTCAAGTACTTTTGCTGTATTTGCATCAAGCACATACTGATAAGAGAATGGAAGTAGAACCGCTTTTACTTTTTCTAATTCTTCTGTGGTGTGAAAACGGGGGGTGTTATTCTTTGAATGTTGAATAAAAAAACTATCGCTCCCGTGGATTCTCTCGTCATACATATGTCTAAATAAAAGATTAACGTCAAACACATCGCTTGCGCTATACCCAGCAAAAATAAAAGTTTTGCTTTCATGCAGCCAGCCTTTAATAATTTCAACAACCTGAGAGGGTAATTCGTTCTTTACAGATGATAAGGATATACCTATGCTCTCTTTATCAAAAGCTACTCCGTGGATATGAATAATGCGTCCAACGGCCTCGTTTGGGATGCTATAAATATATACAGATGTGTTATCAACCTTTTCAGGGGAAAGCTTTTTCCCCGTCAATCTTTCAAAAGCTGTTTCAACACATAGGCTATAATTAGTTGTGACAACACTAGCCCCCTCAGATACTGCTTTCGCTAAAGCATAATGACTTGGATTTGGCGGTGCATCACTAAATCCACTAATCATAGTCATAACAGAGTTATTGGAGCCATCTATTGATGATTGCTTTTCGCACAGTCGAACTCTCTCCAGAATGGATTCTAACCGTGGTATTGACGAAAGATGTAATTTTTCCTTTGGCCAGCATAGAGAATTTACTGCTTTACAAATTTCACCCCATTTTTTGAACAATTCCGTTCCCATATCACCGCATGTCCAAGATAAGATTTTCTCTGTAAGAGCACCTCCCAGTGGAAGACATGTTGGAGAATCGTAATCTACGCCGGCACCAGTCCAAAAGACAATATTACTTGCTTGGAAATCCTTATTATGTATTAAAGAGACAAATTGTTTGTAATCTATAGAAGTAACTTTATCCATCATTATAGCAACCTCAAAATAGAATATAGCGGATTCGCTGATTAATTCAGTGCGAGAAATCGTTCAAAGCGGTACCAGGTTTTGCACGCCGCCCTATGGCTTTATGTTCTCCGAAAATACTTGCTTTTGTTCTCTTCAAACTTAAAGTTGTAGTATGGGTCATTATGGTCACGCTTTGTTTGCATATGTGTAATTTCGTCAATAAGAACATCTGCCAATATGCCGTCCCTATATAGTGGCAAAGCTAACCCTGTTGAAATATTCTTTAGTGCACAAGTATCCTGCTGCAAAGCAAGAATTGAAATCCAAACTTCATTTCTTTTTGGGTAACAATAACCATAATCTTCACCGCGTTTCACAGTAAAAAGCCCTTCTAAATTCCAGCCACAATTCATAGCATGCTTTTTTACATTAAAGTCGCTATTATTAAAAATTTTCCAGATGATGTCAGAATCATCGAATTCAATTGCCCTGCACACTTCAGTTATCTTTTGCTGAAGAGCAAGCTTGTACGTCGACTGTTCGGGGACGCTATTGTGAAATACTATCTTACTCATAAAGTTCTCCTTGTATATGTACCAATTTGAGTTTTTTAAGTTCAAATGCCCTCGTAAAATAATATGTCGAACAATTCCACTATATGACACTTTTCACTAAAAACAGATCACATCAAAACATCAATAGAATTCGAATATCTTTTTGCGTTCGCTTAAACTTTACCCCCCTATACATAAGCGTTTAATGTAGCATCCTCAACCGGCATATTGTCAATTAGCATCTGATAATGAAAACAAGGCTGTGGATAGTACGATTCCGCAGCCTTGCTCTATATTGCAATATCAATAAAACTTGTCCAATGCAGTATGTCTTGCCGTATTTAATGCCTCTGTTATTTTTTCTGAAACAGAAAAAAATTCATAGTCAGACAATGTAGAGAAATTAATAGTGTAGTAATCAGCACCCAGTGTTTGCGTTAAATGATAGTCAGTTCGGATGTATCCCAAATATTTCGATTTCAAGATGAACACCGGTTTTTGTTGATATTCATTTAATGGAGAAGCATCAACAAAGATAATGTATTCTTTTGAAGGATTCATGACATTCAGGGTGTTCATATACTCAATGTGCCCATCGACTACGCGAAAACCAAAATACTGATAGATATAAAGCTTTTGTCCAACCGTCACTTCACCTTTTACGGCTCGATTTATAGTAACCTCTTGTCCAAGGCTTCCTTCTGTCTGCTCAATCTTTCCCGTAGGGGAGACTATTGCAATTACGTCCGCCAATGCGATATCATCAACGCCAATATTGTCCGATGTTTTTGTAGCAATGATATCTGCCTCGTCAACTTCTCCCCACGCGTAATTCAAATATATATCACGGGAGTAGGCATCTTTTATCGTGTGCAGTTGGGCCACACCACAATCGGGGACAATTATCCGAAAAATGATGCCAAAAACTACCGCAACCAAAAAACATCCGCAACTTACAACTAACAGGACATAGTTTCTTCCCGTTTCTTTTGTTCTCATGTTGATCCTCCTGCCATTAGTGAGCAAGCGCCGCTATTAACTTGGAAAATGGCATCGCACAATTCACATATATCTTGGCTTATATGACTAGTCAGTAAGACCACAGCCCCTCTCTTAGATTCCTCGCAGATAATCTTGCGGACAAGAACTACGCCATCCTGATCAATCGAGTTCGTTGGCTCATCCAGAAACAGGAAGTCAGGCCTTTCCATGATAGCTTGTGCTAGATTTAGACGCTGCCGCATACCAAGTGAGTATTTCCTAATTGGGAGCTGGTTGTCAGGGTTTAAGCCAACTCTCTTCATCACGGCGATGATATCTTTTTCTGTTGCGCGCTTGTTTAATTCGCTCAAAAATAATAAATTCTCGAAACCGGTCAAATCCGGCCATAAAGATGAATATTCTATAATTAGCCCTATCGAGGGTAAAAAACCTCGTGTATGGATATCGATACCATCCATATGTACAGTGCCCGTTGTAGGTTTCACAAGTCCGCTCAGAATTCTAAACAGCATGGTTTTTCCAGAGCCGTTCTCCCCAGTAAAACCATACACGTGACCACCATGTAATTCAAATGATGTACTGCATATTAATTTCTTTTTTCCGATGGTTTTGCTGATATCTTTCACTGATAAAATATGTTCCATTGTTGATATCCTCCCTTCAAAAAATATCAATTATGTTGACATATTTCGCCGTGCAAAATGAGAGAATCACTAGATACAGCACCGCTATTCCGGCTTTTAAAAAGGCACTTTGAGTATCTGCAATAATCTCGCTATTGAAGCACATTGGATTGAGAAAAATGTTTACGGGGCTATCATAAAAGCGTATGGCTAACAATTCTAATAGCAAGACCACGCAAAAGGCCAAAACAAGGCCTATAGGTACTCCTTTTTGAATTGATATCATGTTTATTAATAAGCACACACTTGTATATAACGAAGATAAAGTAAAAAGCAAGACTAGTAGCACAGTAACAACGCCACTGTCCATTCCATAGTCCTTAGTTTTCATAGCTGCAATTAACAATTCAGTTGCAAGCGCAAATAATGTAAAAAGGGTAGAAATACCCCACAGTGAAATGATTTTTCTCAGTACCCACTTTTGTCGATTTCCTACCCGAATAAAAACATACGGACTAATTTCTTCAAAAAATCGAGAAATAAACCGGCCATAGATTAGCCCAAACAGAATGATTAGTCCTATACTTTTTACAGAGAATACTATCGTCTGAATGTTTCCCGCTGTTATTTGCCCAAAAAGATTGCTCCATAGTGCAGTGTGTATTGGCTGAGCCCGAGGCTCTGTCAATACAATACGGGTGAGAGAAAACACAATAATAAAAGGAACCGCAAAGAGTGCTTTTCCAATTTCAAATAGCCGCCGTTTACGCATTAGATACCTCCCGCCTTATTCAAATAGCATCGGCATCCGATCGAATTGCATACGTAGCGGTACAGCAGATTATCGCAACAGTGATGACCATAAAAAAGCCCATAGCGGCGGGGCTTTGTCCACTAGTATTCGTGGGAGTCACATAATCCAAGATGCGATAATTTGTATATAGCTTTCCTGTATCGACCGCTTGCGAAAAAAGATATGCATCATACACGTCTAAGCCCCGAATAAGCACAAATAGAGGGACGAAAAGTACAATGATAGATTTTTTGAATATCAGCGAAATGCCCAGTATAGAAGCTGCAAGGATTCCGGAAAATAGAGAAAAAATAATCAAAAAGCAAACACTGTATAAAAGTGGGCTTGTTAGAAAGACTTTTAGAAGTATTAGTCCAGAGTGTTCTGTACGATATATAATATTTGTTCCTAGAAGTTGTTGGCAGTAATTATCCATTTGATATTCGCCAAACCAAGTATTACCATTATGAGGTAGAAATGCATTGCAAAGAACGATGTTCATGAGAAATGGTATAAAAATAACCAGTGCTGTAGAAAAGAGGCAAGCGAAAAGCTTAGATAGATAGTAAATGCGCTTTGATGTTCTGCTTATATATGCAGGCAAAAGCCGGTTTCGGTAATCCTCAACAAAAGATGTTGCACACGGCAACACAATCAAAAATGGGTATATTAGCGAAAAGAAAAACCACAGTCCATTGAACTGCGAAAAGCAAACAGACTGGTTTGCATCCTTTATTAGAGAAATATCTGTATTCCTGAACTCGAGCAAGGTATATATGAAAGCGAAACAGGCATATGCGCAGGCAATTGCAACCGCAATTTGGAATTCTCTTCTTCTAAAAGCTACCCTTATTTGTACACGTATTGATGATAAAAACATCATTTCACCTCCGGATTGGTTCTTTTCTCATGACCAGTGCGGCAGTCGTTAAACCTTAAGCAACTTTATGGGGGTGGTGCCTTGCGTTCCTGCTAATTAGCCAACAGACCAAGTTCCCGTAATATAACAATCGAACTTAGGATTGTTGCCTTTGCAATACAAAGAAACAGACTTTCCAGCAGCCTGATACGCATCCGGAATCGCAACACTTGTCACGGATCCCTTAGATGCCGAAACGCTTGTGCCGCTAGACGTAGCCTTTGCATAAACCTTCTGGTACAGACTCGGCTCACGATTGCTGTTATAAATTTGGTTCACAGAGAGTGACGCAGTCTTCCCAGCCGAATCCTTTTTTTCTGCGCAAACATAAGTCCATGTATTACTGTCCACGAACTTCATATCGCTGGACGACGTAAAATCGAACGATGCTGCAAAGCAAACACTTGCCAGCGAAACAACCATAACAACAGCCAAGCACAGTGTCAAAATCCGCTTTCTTACCATAATTTTCCTCCTTCCGTCAAGACTGCCGCACTGGTCAAGGGGCAGTACTATCTTCGCCAAGCGTTATCCGTTGTGAATATTGCGTGTCTAAGATTTTGTGCCTCTTAATCTTTATAACGAAATATCTTCTGGGAATCTTTCACTTTATTCCAATACTCACAAAATTTTATCGTATTCATCATGCTGTTGGCTATCTCGAATGACCAGTCTTTTTTGTAGAAAGCATATGCTGCAGTTCAATTTCGTTTTCCACCTGTACGCCCCGGCAGCTTTCCGCTACAATGGCCTTGTACTTAAGGTCATTAGGCATTGAGGACGGAGCAGAGCAGGCACGGGCGAGAAAGGAGGTCAACCCCCTTCTTCGTTCTGACTAAGACTTGAAGTATGTAAAAAACTGGACATCAAGAAGAACGTAATTGCCTTTCGGGGCGGTTGCGTTCTTTTTTATTGTCCCAAAACACGAAAGGAGCCGTTACCATGAGTGACAGCAACAACATGTGGCCGTTTCAGGAGATCAGCGCGGAGGAAGGTCTTGACATCAACGAGATCTTCGGCACCGGTACATCCAGCGGCGCAGCAGCACCCGAAGCCAACCCATTCCAAGTACCCCAGCAGGCCGTTCCCGCACCAGAGGCAGCAACGCCCCACGTGGAGCAGCCGCCTACGTCCCCCGCAGTGCCCCAAGCGGAGCAGACCCCTGCGCCACAGCCGGCGGCAGTGACCATTCCTCCCGCAACGATCCCCGCCGCAGAGCCTGCACCCAGCAATCCGTTGGAAGCAGCTTTCGAGGCAAAGACCGTGGAGAACGCAAAAGCCAGCCTTTTTGAAAAGAAGCCTGTCTTTTGCCATAAGAGCGCAAAGGAGGTCATTGAAGATCCTACCATGACGTTTGAGGAGCTTCGCATCCGTAAGTCAGAGGATTTCCTTGACTTGGAGGAGGGCAAAAATGTGTCATGGTCGGTGGAGTATGGCACTATCCGCAAGGACGTCAAAGACCCCAAGGGAACAACGATTATCTCCATGAAGGAGTCCATCGAGCGCTCCCGTGAGTTCCTGGACGCGCTCAAAAAGGCCAAGGACAAGAATCCGGACTGCATCGTGCGTCCCAAGGTGACCATGAAGAATAAAGGCACTGCCGCCTACAAGGGAACATTTCCCACCGTGGAGGCCGCCCGCAATTCGGATAAGGTCATCTGCCTGATCCCCGGCAATGACGGTCACATCTACGAGATGCACAAGACCGAGCAGGGTGAATTTATCGCCCCAAAACACAAAATCATTGATTTTCAGGCGGTTGCGGCCGGGTTTACCCCGGCCCTGCCCCTGATCCCGCTGTCGCTGATGCGCCAGATCATCGCGTTCTTCCGCTCCTTCATGGCAGAGCATGGACAGGAGTACGAAGCGCTGGTGCTGATCTATTGGGACAAGTGGAAGGAGGAATACCTTGCCTACGTCCCCAAACAGAACGTCAGCAAAGCGGGCATCCACGCCAGTTTGCAGGAAAATCCTTACGATGATGAAAGCCGCTATATCCACTATGCCGACATTCATTCCCACAATAGCATGGAGGCGTTTTTCTCCTCTATTGATGACGCGGATGAACGCGGGACCGGTATCTACATGGTGCTGGGCCATCTGGATCATTTCTATCCGGAGATTGCGGCACGTATCTGCTGCGGCGGGTCTTTCGTGGACATCGACCCCAGTACGGTGGTGGAGGGATTGGAAGAACCCTTTCCGCCTGAATGGTGTACTGAAGTAAGCCACGGAAAGGCGCCGGTCTCAAGGGTCTCGCCTCGCAAAGCGGAGAAAACGGGTATTTGGGGCTGGAAGGCATTGGATCTTCTGCTGGGGGATCTGAAATGAAGATTCCTACAGATGCACCGGTGAAAATCGTCATGCTGGGCGCAGGCGGAACAGGCGGACATATCGCGCCGCATATCTATCGGCTCCTGTACGCGCTGGATCGGCCCAGCCGCTTTATCATCTGTGACGGCGATAAGGTGGAGTTCAAAAACCTCGTGCGTCAGAACTTTTCTCCCGCTGATCTGGGTGAAAACAAAGCAAAGATCCTGGCAGAGCGATACGCCGCCGTGTTCGGTATGGAAGCGGAATACCTGCCCGCCTTCGTGGAGGATCTGGATACGCTCACCACACTCATTCACGCAGATGGCTGGGCAGGCGAGTACAGTCGCTACCCCACGGTACGCGAACAGGTCATTCTCATCGGTGCTGTAGATAACGACAAGTCCCGTCAGCTTTGCCACAAGGCATTTCTGAAAGCGGAAAACCTTATCTATATCGACAGCGGCAACGGGGAGTTTTCCGGTCAGGTGGTATGCGGTGTCCGCAGGAATGGCCGTACCGTCCGAAAGCCGGTGGGCGGCGTATTCCCAGAGCTACTGAAGGCGCAGGATCGGTTCCCTTCGGAGCTTTCCTGTGCTGAAGCATCTCTGGCAGACCCGCAGAGCATGGCCGCCAATATCACCGCCGCTACGATCGTGGTGGATATGGTCTACAATATCCTCGTCAACGGAGAATGCAGCGCACGGCAAACGGACTTTTCCACCAAGACCGTCCGCATGAGTACCACATTGGATAAGAATAGGAGTGCAGCATGAAAGCTACTGTAGATGCCGGCGCATTTTTCAAGGCGCTGAACCGCGTAATTCCACTCTTGAAGGTCAGTGCGATCCCCGCACTGAGCGAAGCGAGTATTCAATTTCGTGACGGTGTATGTACCATCACCGCCACAGATCTGGAGCTATGGGTACAGACGGAGATTCCGGCAGAGGGGGACGACTTTGGCGTTGTCCTCTCCGGCACAAGATCCATTGCGAAGGCAGGGAAGTTCTTCCGAGGCCCGTTGACATTCTCCTGTGCGGACGCGACAGTTTCATCCCCGCAGATCGCCATGGCCTGTGCCGACAAAAGCGCGGAGTTTACCGGATACCCGCTGAAGGACTATCCGGAGCTGCCGCGGTTTACCTGTGAACAGGCGTATACCGCCAACGCGGCACAGCTTCTCGCCTGCATTGGCCGCATCAAGTATGCGGCTCAGCGGCGGAGCGACAGCCGCCCTGTGATGAGCGGTGTACGCTTCTACCGGCAGCAGCTCTACTGTGTGGATGGCCAGCGTCTGGCCGTCTGTGCAAACGATGCCATGACCGTGGATAAGACCTTCGTTGTTCCCGCGGATGCCATGTGGATCTTGAAAGCCTTTGGCGATCAAAATGTGTCCATTCAGGTGGGCGTCCGGTATGTCCGTTTCGCGGCAGATGGGCTTTGCGCCTATGTCCGCCGTTTGGAAACCTGCGACACACTGACGCCGGAGGTCGCCATCCCCCGCAGCGAACGGGAGAGCTATGTGGTTGACCGCAAAGAATTTCTGCAAAGGCTGACCTATCTGAAGGAATGTGCTTCCCTTGTGAAAACCACACCTGTTGTCTATTTTGAAAACGGGTGTCTGTCGCTGCAAACACCATCCGCCCGATACCGCGCGGCAATCGAGCTGCCCGTCCGCAGCGAGGTCGCGTTTGCCTTTAACCTCTCCTATATGTGGGACGCCTTACAGCAGTTTTCTGGTCATGAGAAGGTACGCCTTCATGTGCTCAGTCCTGTTTCGCCTGTCACCATCACAGCAGAGGGCACAGATGATGTGGCGCTGGTACTGCCCGTCAGATACCGTGCCGCCGCATGAACAAATAATGAAAGGAATCGACGAACATGAAAACCATTTATATCCCCAAGGGTGAAACTGTCCACTATGAAAGCCTGTCCACGGATCATCTCATCGTAGAGGGTACGTTGGAAGTGACCTATGGCGTAGTCGCAAAGCAGATCGACGGCGATGGCGTGATCCACGCCGGAACCGCGGAGGCGGACATCATCCGTATCCGCTGCATTGAGACAGCCCGCACTGTATGCCGCCGGCTTATCGCCAAGGTGGTGGAGTCCTCCGAGGTGTTCGCCTCCGAGAGCGCGGTGGTGAGCTGCTTCTGCTCCGCGGCATATGTGGAGACTGGCCGCCTGACCGTTACCATCAGTGAGATCGACGAGGTGAAGGCCAAGCAGATCATCAACCTGCCCACCCGGCAGCGCACCCTTCTGGGGACACTGCTGGCGTCCATGTGGCGTGCTTTCTGGCTGTCCCTGTTCGCGTATCCTGTCCACACCAACGCGGCGGGCGCACCGTATCGCCCTGATACGACGGATACCGAAGATGCACCTCCCGTACAGGAGAGCAAGACCGCGGAAGCTGCCAAGGAGCCCTTCGATGAAGAACTCTCCCGCTTTGTCAATATGTTCAAGCTGGCACGGGAGAGCGGCTACACGCTGAAGCTCGTCCCCGGTACGCCGGAGGAAAACGCGCCCGTGTTTGACTTTGCGGCAGAAGCCTTTGCGTCTCAAAAGGCCGCATGAACCACTGCCCATACACCGTCACAAATATAGCGACGGGAGAGAGGCAAGGAACGCATCAGTTCCTTGCCTTTCCTGCAAATTATGCAGATGGCGAGGTGACATACCGTGAGTGAAGATTTACAGAGCCAACGCTACTATGTGCTGGAACGGATCGGTGAGCTGCGTGAACAGATCCCGCAAGCGATGCAGGCCATGGTGGTATTCCGCGCCCGTATTGAAAAATACCGGCAAACGGACCTGTCCGCCGCCCATGATACCTACGACGCACTCCACCGCGTCCGTGACGATCTGACACAGATGTTGGCTGACGCACAGCCCCTGCTGATGGAATTGGAGAGCTATGCTTTGGCAACCATGGCGGGACAGCTGCTGCGGGGCTTTAAGGGCTTCGACCTGATGAGCACCGGCTATCGTCCGGTATATGATGCGGTCTGCCGGTTCGCGCAGCAGCTTCCGGAGAAAAACACCGTCAATGCGGTCACCATCGGGCGGCTCATGAACAATGTGAAGCTGGGGTACTATCCCACCGATCCGGATAACATTGCGCTGATGCTGCAAGGCATCTCTTTTCCGGAGGGTGTGACCACCAACGTCTTCGATCCCTGCTGCGGCTGCGGAAAGGCGCTGCGGCAGATCGCCCAGGGTAACAACTGCTATGCCTATGGGGTGGAGCTGGATGAAAGCCGTGCGGAGGAGGCGCAGACCCGTCTGCACCGTGTAGGCTTCGGCAGCTTCTTCCATAGCGACATCAGCCGTGAGGCGTTCCACCTGCTGTTCCTGAACCCGCCGTACCTCTCCGTGCTCAACGAGAGCGGCAGCAAGGCACGGCACGAAAAGCGGTTCCTCATTGAGAGCATCCCCCATCTGCTGTACGGCGGTCTGCTGCTGTATGTGATCCCTTACTACCGTCTGACGTCGGATATTTGCCGTATCCTCTGCGATAATTTTGAGCATATCTCCGTCTGGCGTTTTACAGACGGAGAGTTCAAAAAGTTCAAGCAGGTGGTGGTCATGGGCATACGAAAACGCCGTGAGACAACGCCGCAGGGCACCGAATGGCTGGAGCAGTATGCCGCTTATCCTGACCGGATACCTGTGCTGGCCGAGTTGAACAGTCCGCGCTATGCGCTGCCTGCCAGCGAAACCGAGGTCAAGGTATTCAAGGGCGAACGGTTCAACCAGAAAGAACTGGAGCAGCAGCTGCGCCGGTGTGACAGCTTTCAGCAGCTCATGACCCGCAGTCAACTGGATAGCGGCGTCAAACACCCGCTGCTGCCGTTGTCCATCAGCCAGATCGGACTGATCGGCGGCTCCGGCTTGATAAACGGGCTGATCCAATGTGACTCGCCCCATATCATCAAGGGCCGCATCGTCAAGGTGATCCGCAGAGAAACTGACGAGAGATTCGCTGCCAACGGTAAGCATATCGGCAGCGAGGTCAAAGAAACCATTACCAACAAAATGATCTTCAACGTCCTGACGCCCCACGGCTTCAAGGCGCTGACATGAGGAGGACTGATTATGAGCAGATCAACAACATTAGCCATCGTTCATCCTGTGGATAAATTACAGGGGAGTGATGACGCGGTACGCACACAGGTCTGGGCGGAAACGACACAGCTGCTTGCCCCCATGCTGGGGAAGCTGTACGCCCGCTTTGAGCCGGCGCAAAAGGCATGGCGTCAAGCCACCTACACGCCGCTTGGCGTAGTGTTGGGACGCACAGACCCGGCACTGTTTCTCTACTTCTTCTCCTATGGCAAAACGGTACAGAAGGAATCCATGGAGTTCCATCTATCCGGCCTTATGAACAGTCTGGATGTAACACAAAAAATAGGCGATGAGGATATACGCGGCTTTGTTATGAGTCCAAAGGAGAACCGCGAAGAAGCTGTGGCTGCGCACGCCGCGTGGCATGTGGGCATGACTTGTGGGGAAATATTCCCTGATTCCGGCATTTACTTTGCCGCGGTCAAGCAGGCCACCATCTCGGACAAGCTGGCCGAGGACATCGCAAAAAACATGGAGCAATACGCCATTTCCCTGGTGCGTCTCTATGCGGAGGGGGCTGAGGACAAATGACCGATTCTTCGATCCGGTTTGTTCTGGAGTTGTTCTTCCAAAGGGCCATCGCCGCCCCAGAGGTCTATCCCATCTTTGAGGAGCAGGAGTTCAGTCCTTATCTGAAAGAGCATGTGTTTGACAAGCTCTCCGAGAACGGGACTTTCAATCTGGATCAGTTGGATCTTACCGCTTTCGAGATGAAGCACGTCCTTCCAGCCAATATGCCGAAGGCAGTGAAGCGGGTACACGCCAACTGGGCGGAAAGCTTCAACGCCAAGGTCAAAAAAATCGCCGCAGCGTCAAAATGTGTACGCACGTTTTTCTGAGGTGGCCTATGTATGATCATGAATATGAATGGCAGATCTTGGGATTTCTGCGGATACTGAAATATATCTGGCAGAGAAATAAAAGTATTCTCGCCGACCTCGTGCGTGATTATCGTTGTGGCGAGATCGACACTGAGGACATATTTGAGTTATCCGTGATGCTTCTTGTGGAGTACATTTGCGTGGACTATCTGCCTGAAGACGATCCAAACGATTTCTACGGGGAGGAGTATACCTGTTACCTTCTAATGGAGACGGAGCTGGATGATTATTTGACGCTTATCGCGCAGATAGAGACCCTTCGCTTCAGAACAACCGAATGTACCGGGAGAAATAAGCTTCGTGACGCGGTGGAGATGTTTATGGGGAATGTGCTGTACGATTTCAAAATCGTGCCGTGCGAGGCCGGGTGTGTGATCTATCTTTGGCCGCCGCCTGACTACTATGACCCCATTGAGTTTGCCAATTCCATCATTGACCTGATGACCTACATCGGCGCGGAGATCGACCGCATGAAAGCAGAGCTGGCAGCGTTGACCGCTGCGGAGCAGGAAATGGAGGTGGCTGCGTAAGTATGGAAACAGCCGTAAACCGGGATTACAGTGGCGAGATCCTTTTGCGCGTCTCGCCCGAAAGCGGCAGATTTATCGTAGAGGAGCACAAGAAAAACGGTGTGGTCAGCTATAAGGAAATATCGCCGCTGGATTTTTACAACACCATCTATGGCAGCTTTGACCAGGAACACTTCCTACGGAGCGGATTGCTGCCGCCAAATTGTCTTCAGGTCAGCTTCTGCGGCGAGGATAAATACTTTGTACTCTGGAACCCGGAGCTTCGGGCCGACATCTTCTATGGCGATACCGAGTATTTGGATTTTCCTATCCCGCGCATGGTGTTCGGCATACGAACCCTACGGGATGGCCGTGCGGTAGATTGCTCTATGGGCGTTGTGGCGGATGAGTCTCCAACGGGAGATACGAAAATGTATCACTATCCCTTCTCCAATGTTTATGACGATCTGCGTGTCTGCGTGGGCAACAATGTGCTGCCGCATTTCAAGAGTCAGACACAGTTGTCGAAGTTCCCACGCTTTCTGCTGGGCATTCCCAACAACGACGATTTTTTCAAGGAAAGCCATAACAGGCTGCATATGTCTCACAGGGAACTGCTGGAGCACCTGAAGGACAAGGAACCCGCCTACTATTACACAGATGTGTTGGTAGAAAGCGGCAAAACACTTTCTGATTTCATCAATGGGAGGTAGCAAATGAACGATCCCAGAGAATTGTTGTCACGGCTGGCCGCGCCCTTTGCGGCGGAGGATCTGGAATGGCGGCTGCAAATCGCCTATGAGGATCGGATGCAGGGCATCGCTGTACCCTATGTGACCAACCGTGCGATCCAGAACCGTCTGGATGACGTCATGGGCCCCGACCGCTGGCATAATGAGTTCAAGCCGTGGCACAGCACAGGCAAACGGGAGTCACAGCTTTGCGGCATCTCCCTCTATTTTGAGGAGCGTGGCTGGGTCACCAAATGGGACGGCGCCGAGGACTCGGATATCGAACCCATCAAGGGCGGATTATCTGACTCCATGAAGCGTGCCGCCAACCAGTGGGGCATTGGCCGTGTGCTCTACAGCATGGACACCGTTTGGGTCAATGTGGAGAAGAAGGGCAAGAGCTTCATCATCAAGCCCACAGAGCGCGGTAAGCTGGACGCCCGGTATCTGGAGACGTTAAAAAGTCTCGGTCTGACGCCGGCGAAAGCCTGCGGCATCCAATCCCTGTTGATCCCCGCCCTGCGCACGGAGGAACAGGCCCCTGCCCCCACAGCAAAGCCCACGGCGAAGAAAGATCCGCACAAGCCACAGGAGGACACGACCGTTGTTCCGTTTCCTGCCTGCGAGTACACCGTGTTGGAGGCCAAGGCTGCGGGGACGACCGTGCAGCTTATTCTGGAAACCCCGGAGGGCAAACGCTGCTACGCATACGCCATGGGGAATCACCCGGAGCTGCAAAAGGGTGCGAAGCTATACCATGTGGAAAAACGCATGGTAAAAAAAGACAATGTGGTTTTCTATCTGCTGGACAGCTTTGAGGTCATTCAGCAGAAGGACGCCGCATGAGAAAGGAGAGCTTTTGATGGAAAAACTCAAATCTTTTCGGATCACGGCACTGCACATGGAGGGCTTCAAGTCCTACAGTCAGCCCACCGACCTGTCCTTCGGCGATCCCACCGTCATTACGGGCGGCAACGGACGCGGCAAGAGCAGCATTGCGGACGCCATCGCCTTTGCTGTCACCGGCCTGCCCTTTTTCGGAGAGCACCGCATTGACCGGCTCCACAGCGAGGATAATCCGGATCTGTTCATCCGCATGCGCTTTGTGGATGAAAACGGGACGCTCCATGAGCTGTCCCGCGCCCGTAAGAGCAACCGGATGACCATCACTTATGATGGCTGCGAGGTGCGGCAGGTGGATCTCACCGATCTTTTCGGAGAACGGGACGTGTTCCTGTCTATTTTCAACCCGCTGTACTTTATCGAGGAACTGGGCAACGATGGCAAGAACCTTCTCCAACGGTATCTGCCTGCGCTCACCAAGGAGGACATTCTGGCGCAGATGGCAGGCCCCGCCGTGGAAGCCCTGCGGGATGAGCCGCTGCTCTCGCCGGAGGTGGAGAGTCGGAAGCTGCGAGAGACCATTCGAGAACTGGAGAACAACATCCTGTACCTCACCGGGCAGCAGGACATGACCACCGCCCAGCAGCAGAACAGCAAAACCGCCCTGCGGGAGCTGCGGGAAAAGGAGGATGCCCTCCGGAACGAGGAACAGGCACTGAAAAGTAAGCAGTTTGCCGGCGTGGATATTGCCGCGCTGAACGATGAACTGGCAGACCTCAGTGCCCGTTATAGTGATTTGGCAAATCAACGGCAAATACCTACAGCCTCGGATGAATGCATCCTTGCATTGACGCAGGAGCTGACCGCTCGAAAAGCAGCGGTCTACACGCCTAAGTATGTGGAGGCCACCGCGCAGGTCAACGCCAGGATACGTCAGTTGGGCAGCCAATATCAGCAGGAAAAGGAGCAGTGCAGCCAGCTCAAGCCCGGCTATCAATGCCCCACCTGCCGCCGCGCCGTAACGGCGGACGAACTGCCCGCGATGCAGAATGCTTTTCGGACATCTATCAAGCAGATCGTAGAGGAAGGGCAGGCAGAGCGTGCCAAGCTGGAGGAGCTGCAAGCCCTTGAGAAAAAAGCCCGGGATACGTTCCTGCAATTCCAGAAGGACGATATTGCCAAATTGGAAGAAACCTTGCAGGAGGCAAAGGAAGCCGCTGAACCGGATGCAACCCGTCCCGAGGCACAGCAGCTTCAGGAGCGGATGCAGGCGCTGGCGGCGGAGCTGGAGTTCGGCGCGCTCTCTCAGGAGGAATATGACCGTATATTTGCCTGCCGTGAGGAATTGCGGCAGGTTCGTGCGGACATTGCAGCCATTGAGAAAGCCACACCCGCAGCCGGTGATCTGGACAGCCAATTAAAAGCGGCCCGTGCGGAGATCGAACAGTGTAAGCTGGAACTGCAATATCTGGCGCAGTACATCAGCAAGCGGGCAGAGATGACCTTCTCCGCCTTGAAGATGAACCGTGTGGAGATTTCGCTCTACGATGTGGTGAAATCCACCGGCGAGGTCAAGGACGCCTTCAAGTTCACCTATAACGGGCGGCGCTATGACTGGCTTTCCCTCTCGGAGAAGATCCGTGCAGGCATGGAGGTGTCGGAGCTGGTGAAGCGGCTCACCGGCAGGAACTATCCGCAGTTCGTGGATAACATGGAGTCGGTGGACGATCTCGCCAATGTGCGCCCCACGGGACAGGTCATCATGGCAAAATGTGTCAGCAAGGCGGAACTGTCCGTCAGGCCGGTGAAGCCGATCCTGACCACGATGCCTGCCGCCGCATAAGCGGCACGGGAAGGAGGTGCGCCCTCTGGCTCGTGCCTATGAAAAGATCCCCATCGTAGACACGGCCAGACGGTGCGGGCTTGTCCTTGACCCCTCGACGCTTCGGCGTCGGGAGGTCGAGGCAAGCTGCCCCTTCTGCGGTGACCACGGCAAGGGGAAATATCATCTGAGCCTCAATGTGGATACAGACCAGTACCGCTGCAACCTGTGCGGCGCGTCCGGCAACAGCGTTTCGCTGTATGCCCGGCTGCACGGTCTGACCAACAAAGAGGCATATATGGAGCTGAGCAGGGGCGGCAACGTGTACCCCATGCCCCAACAGCCCAGCTCCCAAAATACAGAGCCGCAGCCAAAACCATTGGCACAGCGGCATGAGGTATATACGGATATGCTCTCACTTCTGACACTTTCGGCAGAACATCGGGAAAACCTGCGTGAACGCGGCCTTTCCGACGACCGCATCGACCAAAACCAATATCGCAGTATGCCGCAGACACCGGAAGGCCGAAAGCTGCTGGCCTCGCTGCTGCGAAGCACCGGGCATGACCTGCAAGGTATTCCCGGTTTCCGTACCAGTTATGGGGAATGGATGCTGTCCGGACCAAACGGTTTTCTGATCCCTGTCCGTGATAAGGACGGTCTGATACAGGGTATGAAGATACGGCTCGACGAAGGTGAGCCGGGCCGGAAATACCGATGGCTCTCCAGCCGCAATGCCCCCAACGGAACACGCAGCTATTCATGGACGCACGTCACCGGCAACACCGCCAGTAAACGCGCCTATATCACGGAAGGGCCGCTGAAAGGCGACGTGGCCAGCTATCTGGACAACGACACCCTGTTCGTCTGCATCGGTGGTGTCTTTGCCCTCCACGGGCTGAAAGATACGCTGATAAGCCTTGGCGTGACCGAGGTGGTGGAGGCAATGGACATGGATCAGATGAGCAATCCGCAGGTGCGGCGCGCCATACTGGCCATCCGCCAGGAAGTGCAGAGCATCCGCGGCATACGCTACTCCAAATACGTCTGGAATCCGGCGTATAAGGGGATCGACGACTACTATCTCAGCCGCATCGCGGCACAATGAGGAGGACATGCTATATGACAGAACTCAAATTTGAAAACATGACTGCCGCCGCATCCGGCGATAGTCAGAATATGCTGGGAAAGCTGCTGTATTTCTCTCTGCCCAGTGTTTTAGTGGATAAGGATGATCTGCGCCAGCTCTGTGTCGATATGAACATCCCCTACGCAGGCGGCAACCGCCTGTCGGTGTCCGATGCTTTTCGCAGTGCCACCGGCGATGTGCGGGACAGGATCATCAGTGAGGAATACGGCGAGCGCCGCATCTATCAGATCTATTGCCGGGATAACCGGCGTATCTCCGACAGCGTTATTTCCCGTGAGCTGGTAAAGGAAACCATGCATCAGGAAACCAACCAATATGAGAAGCTGGCCAACATCAGCTATGATAAGGACAGCCAGATTTTCAGCTACGACAATCTGGCCTATGACAGTCAGATCGACGCCATGGCCTATTGCCGTAGGGCGGAGGAACTGTTTGAGCTGTACCAGCGCTGCGCCAACCGAAGGCAGGTGGAGACCATCTGTGTGAATTTCCTCCGTATACTGGAATCCACCAAGCTCAGCGTCAACGGCCATCTCTACTTTGTGCCGCGGCACAACATGGAAAAAGTAGATATTTTCGAGGACTTCGTCGCCGAGCTTAGCCGGCTCAGCCGCAACCAGACGCACCTGATGGCGAACTCCATCTACATCATCGACGACGCCAAGCAGCGTCAGAAAATGACGGAGGAGTTCTATTCCGCCGTAAAGAAGGAGATCGCGGAGTATCAGGAACGTGCCGACTATTTCATCAAGAGCGGCTGCCAGAGCCCCAGCGTCATGGACCGTTGGGTGCTGAAGATCCAGAGTCTGGAGGGGAAGAAGCAGCACTACGAGGATGTGCTGCGCCGTGAGTTGGATGGGCTGGACGATGATTTCGCCACCCTGAAGCTCTTATCGCAGGAACTGTCCTTCCGCGCTCAGACGATTCGGGCAAAAAAGGCGGTATAAGCTGTACAGAATAGTCGTTAAATTCCTGCTGTTGATTTATATGCTTGACATCTCAGTGATCTTTTGATAAAATTGACATAATCTATTATAAATTGTTATAAACGGAGGCGCCATATGGTTAATACTGACCTGCATGATCTGCGATGTCTTGCGACCAACAGCCAAATCTCCTATTCGAGCCATGCTGTTGACCAGATGCTTTCCCGCAATATTGGTCGGGCGACCGTCCAAGCTGTTCTGTCCAGCCCGACTAATCAGTTGATTGAGACACAATCACCCTCAACAACACCGGGTAAAGAACACAATGATGAACGTGCACTGATTTCTGATCCCACATTTGAAGATGCTATCATCGTCGTTCTAGTCATCCTGTTTCACCCGATTCCAGAAATACGGGTCATCACGGTAGAACGGGTAATGGATCATAAGTGGGAAAAACATATCAATGGAAACCCGTGGCTAGTACGTAAAGTATAACTCACAATTATCTATGTCTGTGTTTTGTATTCCTCCGCTCCTCTGCGGGCGGGGAAATACAGAACATTAGACAACCTTAAATGAACACTTGTGCCTCTATAATTAATAAGAGTAATGATGGCAACGCAACTAAGGTAATATATAGGAGGAATAAAATGATTGGCACAAATTATAAGATTTGTCATGAATGTGGTGCAAGGATGGAACCATGTACAATATCAAGGACATTTCGTTTTCATGGAAAAGAGATTGAACTTAAAGGAATTGAAGCATATCAATGTACAAACTGTGGTGAACAGGTTTATGCAGACAAAGAAGTCGATATGATTGAAAAACTCATGGCAGCTTTAAGTGAAAAGCAATCTCCTGCAATTGACGTTTTGAACTTAGAAGAAACCGCAGAATATCTCAGAGTAAGCAATCAAACAGTATACAATATGATTAAAGATGGCCGTATTAAAGCTTACAAAGTCGGCAGAGAATGGCGGTTCCTTCGACAGGATATTGCTGCATATATGAATTCAAGCAGCAATACAGATTTTATGTCTATGGCAGCCAAAGGCGGAAAGATAAATACAGAGGACTTAACTATTATAAAGAAAGAAATAGAAAAGAGAAAAAGCGATAATGGTTAAAGATGTATGTGCTGAAGCAATCGATGTTGTACAGTGCCTTATGGGGAAAGCGTCTCATTACAATCCCTTTGCGTTATGTGAACGAATCGGAATATCAACAATCACAGATAAGGATCTTCAAAAAGACGGGTATCTGGTTTGTAGCGATGGACTGAAGTTAATTTTTGTAAGTTCAAATATACAGAACCAACATAGAAGAGAATTTGTCGTTGCACATGAAATTGGGCATTTCCTTATGCACCAAGAACAATTATATTGTTGCTCAAATGTTTCTGTGCCTCTTTCCGAGAAGGTCAATTCGTCTCGTCAGGAAAAAGAAGCTAACTCTTTTGCAACGGAACTACTGGCGCCAGCCACTGAATTACTGCCATTGCTTCCCAATAGGTCGCTGTGTTTTTCAGACATTTCATTAATTGCGGACCATTTTGATATTTCCATGTCGCATGCCGCTATCAAGTCTATTCAATGCTCAAAAGCAGAAGGTGAAGTATTGCTATGCTATGAAAACGACCGCCTTAAATGGTATACAACAAAAGGTTCACAAGAATTTAAAAATAAGATTCCCAAACGCTGCCCTATTAATATTAGCGTCGCTATGACACCTACATACACAAATGGCGTCTGGGATGATTTATTTGAAGGGAGTGTACATCAAGAAGTTTTCCGACCATATAAGGATAAAGCTTTAATATTGCTGTCTGGAATCATGATTGATTCAGCAGACTGGTATAATTCCTAGAGCCACCTTTGCGGAATGAATGTTTTGAATATTTGGCGTTCACATAGTTCTTTCCAGAATTTATTATTTCACATTTTAACAAATGTTAAAAAGGAGTCCTGTTCACAAGAATGGGGCTTCTTTTTTATTGTTCTAAATTACAACAGTGTTGGACACCCACATTACTTTTAACTGTAATGTGGGTGTCAGTTTTCTCCGCGCTATTACATATCTCTGATTATTAATTAATTTCTGCATAGCGCCTCAAGTGATGCCTTTGCCTTTTGTTTTCATGAAAATTAAGGTCATATGGCATAAACAATTAGTAATTTTCGATATATTCATTGGCAATTGCAAAAGAATCTTCATCGCCGCTGCCGTAATCCTCCAAATCCATTTTTCTCAATTCTAAAACAACAATTCGATCTATGGAGGATATTATGAGCAACTTATCAACGAATTACGTTATGACCCTTTTGCAGAACTACCGCGCCACCAAGCGCAAGATTGAGCAGCTCCGCTACGAGCTGGAGCATCCGACCAGAGTGTCTCCGGATGAAATGATCGAGGCCATGAACTTCGCCAAGGGGGATGGCGAGAGCCGGCCTTCCGGCTGTGTGTCCAACAAGACGCTTTACATCGCCATGAACTTCCAGAGTGCGGCGGATGAGGCAAATGCCTCTTTGACTCACGATCTGGTCAGCCGCCTTGTACCGCTGGAGCAGGAGATCAGCCGCCTGGAGCACTATGTGGCACTTCTGGAATCGCGGCAGGCCGAGGTCATTCGACTCGCCTACTTCGAGGGTCACACATGGCAGCAAATCAGCGCTAAAACCCAAATCACAACGAGAACCCTGTATAAGATCCGCAATCAGGCGGTCGAGGAGCTGGCGGAAATGTATGCGCTGACTGCCGATTTGCAGCGGTAAAGCCTTGTTGTTCCCATCTATTTCTGAAAGGCTTCACCTATTGTTCACCAAGTCTTACCTTGAAAGGGCATTTTGAAGCTGGTATTCTTTAGAATACAGAATCATAGGCAACGCTTCCCGGCATCACGCCGGGAGGCGTTGCTCTTTTATCAGCATTTTCATAAAACACCGAGATCTGGCAATACTACCGACAACGCTATTGGAAAAGAGGAAACTTCATGGAAGCAAACCGTCCGAGCACCAGCCATACCGCCCATACAGCGCCAAAGGACATCGCCTGTGTGAGTATCGACACCTCTGCCTCCTGCGCCGAACGCATCAAGCAGTATGTAAAGCAGGTAGGCGACCCGTACTGCTATACGGACAGCGGCATTGTGGTGAAGCTTGCGTATTCCAACACAGATATAAGCCTGCAAGACCGCCTGCGGGCCTATGCGTGCAGCCTGTCCTGAGTCTCCAACGTTTCCCAGTTGACAAAAGCAAAGCGGGAAAGCATAATAGACCCGTCAGTGAAAATAATGTTGCCGCCCGGCAATGACAGCCAGAAACCGCTTTCCTGAATTTTTAGGAGGTATGTTTTATGGCTGCATTTTTTTGCCCACAAACCGAAGAACTCTCCGGACAGCATTGGTATGGCATATCCTATCTCCGCTTGTCAAAGCTGGGCAAACGCTATGAGAGCGAGAGCATCGACAACCAGCGGAAGCTGATCCATGAGTTCGTGCAGCGGCACCCAGAGATCACGTTGGTGGGGGAGCGGGTAGACGACGGTTATACTGGCACCAACTATGACCGCCCCGGCTTTCAGGGCGTTATGGATGCCATCCGTGAAAAGAAGGCGAACTGCGTCATTGTAAAAGACCTGTCCCGCCTTGGCCGTGAGTATATCGAAACCGGCAAGTATCTGGAAACCGTTTTCCCGGATATGGGCATCCGGTTTATCTCCGTCAATGATGATCTGGACAGTGAACACACGCCGCTGTGTGATGATATTTCCATCCCCATCAAGAACATCATGAACGAGGCGTACTGCCGCAGCCTTTCCCAGAAGTTGCGGGCGCAGTTCCGTGTCCAGCGCAAGGCGGGAGAATTTCTCGGCGCCTTTGCCTGTTATGGCTATCTGAAAGACCCTGCCGACAAGCATAAGCTCATTATTGACGAATATGCCGCTATGGTAGTCCGCACCATCTTTCAACTGAAAATGGAAGGCTACAGCCAGCAGGCCATCGCCAATTATCTCTCCTCGGAGGGCGTTCTGCCGCCAGCAGCATATAAACAACAGCAGGGCCTGAAATATCAGTCCGGTTTTCAGGCAGTTGGTGATAATAACGCATGGTCGCCCGTTGCGGTGCGGGCCATTCTGGAAAACCCCATCTATATCGGGACTCTGGTGCAAGGCAAACGCGGAACACCCAACTATAAAATCAAGCAGATGAAGCTGCGCAGCAAAGAGGATTGGTGTGTTGTGGAGAAGAACCACGAACCCATTATCAGCGAGGAGCTTTTCACTTCGGTGCAGCACCTGCTGTCACTGGATACCCGCACTTCTCCTTCCGAGGAAGTGGTGCAGCCCTTGGCCGGAATGCTGTACTGCGCCGATTGCGGCCGCGCTATGTGCAGGCGCAGCGTAAAGCGAGGCAATCGCACATTTTACTACTACATCTGCTCCACACACAAGCGCTCCAAGCTGTGCAGCAGCCACTCCATTTCGCAGGCCGCTTTAGAGGAGGTGGTGCTGCGGGCCATTCAGAAGCAAATTGAGATGGTGGTCGATATTGACCAGTTGATCCACGAGATCGGTCAAAAGAGCATCCAAGCCGCCAAGCACCGGCAACTGGATATGACCATTGAAGAAAAGGAAAAGCAGATCGCCGAGCAGAAGGAATACCGTATGCGTTTGCTGGAGGCTTTTCACGATGACCTGATCTCCCGCACGGAGTATGACATGATGCGGCAGCGCTATACGCAGCGGATCGACGCATTACAGGCGGCCCTCGCCAGTCTGCACCAGCGGCGGCAAGCCTTGGAGGAGGGGGCGGCAGACACCCGGAACTGGGTCGCCGAATATACCAAATTCAGGAAAATTGACAAGCTTACCCGTGAAATGGTGGCCGGATTGATCCGCAGGATCACGGTATCCGAGGGCAAGCAGATCACGATACAGTTTAACTACGCCGATGAGCTGGCGTCCTACCGGCAGATGATCGTAGCAGCGGCGAAGGAGGTGGGGTAATAAGCATGGCACGAAAAAGTAAATATCTGTCGGAACAACCTGTGTCTGAGACTTCTATTCACTATTTAGCCGGACAGTATGGCCGATTATCCGTGGAGGACGGCGACGATACCGAAAGCAATTCCATCGGCAATCAGGCGAAAATCGCCGACGCTTTCCTTGCGGAGTACCCCAACATCCAAATTGTCGAGCGGTACGCTGACAACGGTTATACCGGCATGAACTACAGCCGTCCGGCGTTCCGTCAGATGATGGCGGATGTGCGGAGCGGCAAGATCAACTGCATTATCATCAAGGACATCTCGCGTTTGGGACGCCACTTCGTCGAGACCAGTGAACTGGTGGAGCAGATATTTCCCGCCATGAGCGTGCGCCTTATCAGCGTCAATGACAACTATGACAGTCTCGTGCAGGATGCCGGCGCTGCCGCGTCCCTCACCATGCCGCTGAAAATGGTCATGAACGAGAACTACGCCAAGGACATTTCCCGCAAGATCCGCAGCAGCATCCACGCGCAGATGCGCAGCGGCACCTATCTGCCTTCGTCCGGCAGTATCCCTTACGGCTATCTCCGGAACGCCGCTGCCGCGTCCTATGACATTGATGAGGAAACCGCTCCGGTCGTCCAGCGTATCTTTGCCCTGCGTTCCGAGGGCGTTAGCTTCAACGCCATCGCAAAGCAGCTGAATCAGGAACATATCCCGTCCCCCGCTCAGCTGCGTTATCTGCGTGGAATGAACAGCTCCGCTGCGTATCGGGACGCACTGTGGAGCAGGGCGACTGTCCGCAAGATCGTATGCAGCGATGTCTATATCGGCAACCGCACCTATGGGAAAGTATCCAGAAACCATTTAAACGAAAAAAAGAAGCGTCAGCCAACTGAGCAATGGACGGTCATCCCAAACGCACATCCGCCGATCATCAGCAAAGAACTATTTGATGCGGTACAACAGGTCAACCAAGAGGTTCTTGCGTCCCGCACCGCCTATCGCACATGTGCCGATGTTGGCGATGTGCAGGCCGATCTTTTCCGTGGCAAGCTGTTTTGTGCGGAGTGCGGCAGTCCCATGGGGGCCGGTAAGGGCTGTGCTCGGCACGGTGCACACTCGCCCAGTCGGCTGTTCTATGACTGCAACCGCTACCGCTACTCCGCGCACACCGTCTGTTCCAGCCACTACATCCGCCACGAACGACTGCTTGCCGCTGTCACCGATGCCTTAGACCAGCAGTTGGCGCTGGCTGTTGATGTAGAGCGGCTGATCCATGAACTCGACCATTCCGCCGAACTGACACAGGCAAAGCAGGAAAAGCAAAATACCGCCACAAGCCTGCGGCTCCAGCGGCAGAGCCTTGACCGGAAGCTGGATATGCTGATTCACGACCTGTCCACCGGCCTGATCGGCCGCGAGGAATTTCTCTACGCAAAAGAGAAATATCAGACGGAGCTCAACCGCATTCTCGCGGCGGAAGCCGCGCAAAAGGAGCGGATCGAGCAGATACAGAAAGGCTTATCCACCGCACAGGCATGGGTACGCGCTATGCAGGAATATCAGCGGCTCCCGGCCATAACAAGGGAGCTTCTTGATACGCTTGTCGAGCGCATCTCTATTCACGAGGACCGCAGCATCACGATCCAACTCAACTATGCCGACCCCTTTGCCGCCCTACGCCACTATCACACCCTGACAGAGGAGGTTGCTTACTGTGGATAAGACGGCTTCCGATCTCATGATCTGCTACTACCGCCTTTCCTCGGAGGATGTTGACGTCGCACGCGGAAACGCCGCAGAGAGCTTCAGTATCGCCGCACAGCGCCTCTGCGTGCAGAATTTCCTCGCGTCCCGCCCTGATCTGGTGGGAACCGTTGAGGAGATCGTAGACGATGGCTACTCCGGCACCAATATGAACCGTCCCGGTATGCAGCGGCTGCTATCGCTGGTAAAGTCTGGGAGCGTCAAGACTGTCATTGTGCGTGACCTCTCCCGTTTTTCCAGAAACTTTCTGGAGGGCGGCCACTATCTGGAGTTTGTATTTCCTGCGTATGGTGTCCGCTTTATCTCCATCAATGACCACTTTGACAGCGCCGACTATGGCGAATCCACCGGTGGTCTGGAGCTGGGCATTACCAATCTGCTGAACCAGTTATACAGCCGCGATCTGTCCCGCAAGATCAAGAGCGTAACAGACCGCAAAAAGCTGAATGGTGAATATGCCTTTGGCGCTGTACCTTACGGCTATCAGAAGGGTGAGCAGAAGAACACTATCGTAATTGATCCGCCTGCCGCCGACGTCGTCAGACAGATATTTCAGTGGGCTTCGCAGGGCATCAGCATCACACAGATCGCGCAGCGGCTGAATGTGTCCGGTACCGAGACGCCCTCCTCCTATCTGGCAAAAGTCCGGGGCCGCTACAAGGTGCGGAAGTTCTGGACATATGAATCCGTTCGGAATATTCTTCAGAACCGTATCTACACCGGCGATACGGAAGCATTCAAATCCCATGTGGTCAAGGTCGGCAGCAACCGCACGAAGCTGCTCCCCGAAGCGGAGCGTCCTATCATTCCCCATACACACGAGCCTATCATATCACGGGAGCTATATTTTCTCGCCCGCAGCACCGTGCAAAAGACGGCACCGAAAACGCCGACAGGAAACACGCCAAGCCTGCTGCAACCCTATCTCGTCTGCGGCTGCTGCGGAAACCATCTGGTGAAGGGCAAATCCTCCAACAAGAACTGGCGCTGTGCGTCGGCACGCTATGTACCGGAAAGCGGCTGTGCCGAGGTCTGTATCTCCGACGCCGACTTGCAAGCCATTCTGATCCGTGCGATCAATATGCAGTGCCAGCTGCGGGATGCCCGCCTTGAGACCTACCAGCGTCAATTTGAGAGTCACGCCTCCAAGCGCCGCGCCATCAACGCGAGGATGCAGAGAGTACAGGCCGATATCCACCGTAAGCAGGAGGAGCTTATGTCTCTCTACGAGGAGCATATCAGCGGCCAACTGTCAAAAGAGTCTTTTACAGAAAAACGGGAAAGCCTTCTCCACGCACAGAACGAAAAGAAACAGCAGCTCGCCCGGTTGGAAAGCGATTGGGAACTGCTCTGCGCGGAGGAGGAGACCGCCAAAAAGGAAGAACAACAAACCTCCGCCCTCTCTCCGTACCATGAAATAAGCGCTTTAGACCCTGCTCTTATGCGGGAATTGGTTTGTGAAATTTTAGTTTTCCACAGGCAAAAAATTCAAATAGAGTGGAAATTTTCTGACCTTACAAGCGAATTTGTCGAATAAAGTTCTTGAAAAATTATTTATTGTCCCATATTGACATCAACCGTGAGCGGCAGCCCCATCCTCCAGAACGGACGGATCGTGGGCGCTGTGACCCATGTGCTGCTGAACGACCCCGCACAGGGCTACGGCATTCTCATGGAGAATATGCTGGCCATGGCGGGATAAAAGGGGGGTACGCCTATGCAGTCTCTGCTCATCAAGGACACCACCCGCGCACAGCGTGAGGAGATCGTGCGCCGGGCGCTTAGCGTCTGCGGCGATGGCTGCGACGGCTGTAACGGCTGCGGCAATACCGGCGGCGGCCGTG
>OGYN01000200.1_pt1 | contig 55380 bp, 43 predicted proteins | sample 1576551 | NCBI WGS metagenome assembly OGYN01 (sample SAMEA3541589, study PRJEB24748) | human gut metagenome | biome: human gut; feature: human-associated habitat; material: faeces | place: China | collected 2012 | reverse complement strand
CTTATGGGTTGTAAGGTCATGTATACCGGCGCATGTAGGATTGCTCGTCCGATGCCGGGGGGTAGACCGCTAAAGCTTACTGGTGACAGTAAGACGAGATAAATGACAGACGCTCCCGTGCAAACGGGAGTACAGAACCCGGCTTATAGGCAGGCTGCTTTTTTATAATGTGCCAGTATACCAATTCAACAATATGCCAATTAAATGGTTTTCTATCGGTATATTGGCACATTTAATTTATTGGCACATCATATATATGAAAACAACCGGTAAAAAGACGCTCGGAGAACGGATCAACGCCCTACTGACAAGAATGATCCGTTTCGTCACTTACGACATTTGGCGGATCACCGAAAATGAAGTAAGCGGACTGAAAGAGCTTTATATCAACATCATCAAGACAATAATTCTTGCAGTCAGGGGGTTTCAGAGCGAGAATCTTCAAACGAAAGCCTCCGCCCTCACCTACAGCACCTTGCTATCCATCGTGCCTCTCCTGGCGGTTCTGTTGGGGATAGCCAAAGGGTTCGGCTTCCAAAACACCGTACGCCAGGAATTGTTCGACTATTTCCCCGGACATGAAGTGGAATTGACCAAGGCTTTCGAATTCGTAGAAAGCTATCTGGAGCAAGCACAAGGCGGCGTAATCATCGGGGTCGGCCTGATCCTGCTGTTTTATACAGTTGTCAACCTGATCTCATCCATAGAAGACACGTTCAACGACATCTGGCAGATACAGAAATCACGTCCGTGGTATCGGAAGTTATCCGATTATCTGGCCTTGTTCCTGATTTTACCGGTACTGATGACGGCGTCCAGCGGTTTATCCATCTTCCTGTCCACTTTGCAGAACTCATTTATCAGCCAGTACTTTTTCTTTACTCCACTGGTCGAACTGATACTGAACATAACTCCCTACCTCATTACGATCCTGGCATTCACAGGGCTTTATATTTCATTACCCAATACGAAAGTACGGTTTGTAAACGGCCTCGTGGCTGGAATCCTGTCAGGCATCGCATTCCAATTCTTCCAGTTTATCTACATCAGCGGGCAGATCTGGGTGAGCAAATACAACGCGATCTACGGTAGTTTTGCCGCCTTGCCCCTGTTGTTGCTGTGGTTACAATTGTCATGGCTGATCTGCCTGTTCGGGGCGGAAATCTCGTATGCTTCCCAAAACGTGAAGAAATTCAGTTTCGAGCGTGACAGCAAGAACATCAGCCGGCGATATAAGGATTTCCTCACGCTGCTGATAGCTTCCCTGATCGTAAAACGGTTCGTAAAAGGAGAAAAGCCTTATACGGCAGATGAATTGTCAGACGCTTACCGCATACCGATCCGTATCACGACACAGATACTCTATCAACTGACCGAACTGCACATCATTATCGAAGTCAATTACGGAGATGACGAACGCGTCGTTCACTACCAGCCGGCCATCGACGTAAACAAGATCACTGTCAGTTATCTACTGACACGCATGGACGAATACGGCTCGGAGAACTTCAAGATCGACACGTCCAAATTGTTCAGCAAGGAATGGAAAGCCTTGCTGAAAACCCGCGAGGACATGATTAAGGCGAATGACAACATTTTGTTGAAAGACCTTTGAACAATTGACAATGGATTATTGACAATTATTAAGGGATGGATAAAAGAAAAGGGAATACAGATCTGACAGAAGGGAAAGTATGGAAAGTGATCGTTCGCTTTGCAGTGCCGTTGCTGGTCGGAAATCTGCTGCAACAGTTCTATAACATAACGGACAGCATTATTGTCGGACAGTTTCTGGGAAAGGAGGCACTGGCAGCGGTATCGGCTTCCTTTTTCATCTATTACTTCATCATTTCGCTCGTGATCGGTGTAGGAAGCGGTACTACGGTAGTCATTTCACAACTTTTCGGAGCCAAACAGTATCAAAAGGTACAACTTGCGTTTTCCTCCTTCTTCATATTCATGTTAGTCGGAGGAATAATACTATCCATTGCAGGGATTATTTTCGCCGAGCCGGTTTTCCGCCTGACCAATACGCCGGAAGAGGTTATTCCACAAGCGGTAGCCTATTTTCGCATTTACATAGGAGGAACATTCCTGTTCGTAACCTTCAATAGCATCATTTCGATTTTGCGAGGCGTGGGCGAGTCTGTTCGCCCAATGCTGTTCATTCTGATTACGACAGTCCTGAACATTGCGTTCGACTTGCTCTTCATACTCGTATTCAAATGGGGTATAGAGGGAGCTGCTCGTGCGACTGTCGTTTCGCAGGGAATCGGCATGTGTATAGCCCTGGCGTATGTAAACAATACGCACCCCTTGCTATCCATCAAAAAGCAAGATATGCTGTTCGACTGGAAACTGTTCAAAGAGAGCTTAAAAATCGGACTGCCGACAAGCGTACAGCAATGTGCGATCGCCCTCGGACTGATCGCATTGCTGGGGATCGTGAATAGTTTCGGAACCAATACACTGACAGCTTACGGGGCCGCCGGAAAGATAGACACGATCATCACTCAGGCTGTCCTCACCCTATCAGGAGCGTTAGCAGCTTTCTGCGGACAAAATATCGGAGCCGGGAGACTGGACCGGGTGAAAAAGGGAGTACAGTTTACGATGTACACGAATATAGCCCTGGGACTATTAACTTTTGCCGCCGTCTATCTATTCGGCAACGAGATGATGAGAATTTTCACGAAAGACATAGATGTCGTGGCGATTGGAAAAGAATATCTGCTAATTATCGGTGGTTTCTTCATTGTACATGGGGCACTGAACGTGTACAACGGAGCACTCAGGGGAGCTGGAGATACCTTGTTCCCAATGATAACCAGCCTGGTCTGCCTCTGGCTGATCCGTATTCCCCTCGCCTATTACCTCAGTTCATGGTTGGGACGCAACGGAATCTGGTGGGCGATCGGTATCAGCATCACAATCGGACTAATCGTGACCTTCGTTTATTATAAGATAGGGTTCTGGAAGAGAAGAAGGAGGATTTATGAATTATGATTTCATGTTACACTGCATAAATCATAATCCATAAATCTCAGTACCGATTATAGCTAATCACTTCTTTCAGATCTTTACGTTTCTTAGGTCTGTCCGGTTGGGTAGAATAGCCGATGACGATGTCCAGCAAAACACGTTTGCCGGAAGGGATATCCAATAGTTTACGAACTTTCGTTTCATCAAACCAGCCGACAATACAACTCCCCAACCCTTCATCTTCGGCAGCCAGCACAAGATGAGCGGCCGTTATGCCGATATCCAGATGGGAGAAATTCTTGTCCTTGATCCACGAGCCGATACCTGCCGTCAGATTCGGCCTCTCCTCCACGACCAAGATATGTACGGGTGCCTGTTTGGTGAAATGGTTCATTCCCAAAACACGGTTCGAAGTTGCGTCTGCCACCCGATTCTTCAGTTCGGGATCATCCACCACAATAAAATGCCAAGGTTGGGAATTACAAGCAGACGGCGCGATACACGCCGCCTCCAGAATACGCTGTAATTTTTCCTTTTCCACCGGACGCTGCGTATCAAAAGCCCGGTCACTTTGGCGCCGGCTTGCTAAAGAGAGAAAATCTTTCATTTGAACTGCATCATCTTACTGATATACTTACCGACAATGTCGAACTCAAGATTGACGACCGTACCTTTTTCGATCTGGCAGAAGTTGGTGTTGTCATGCGTATACGGAATGATCGCTACCTGAAAACTATTCTGCTTCGAATTACAGACAGTCAGGCTCACACCATTGACACAGACGGAACCTTTCTCGACAGTTATATATCCCTGCTGCGCCATCTCTTGGTCGAACGGATATTCGAACGTATAATACCAGCTTCCATTTGCATCTTCCACACTTGTACAAACGGCAGTCTGGTCGACATGCCCCTGCACGATATGTCCGTCCAGACGTCCGTTCATCATCATACTGCGTTCCAAATTCACGAGCGAACCTGGTTTCAGCAGCCCCAAGTTGGAACGTTCCAGAGTTTCTCGCATGGCTGTAGTTGTGAATGTATCCCTATCTTTGCGAACCACAGTCAGGCAAACGCCATTGTGGGCCACACTCTGATCTATTTTCAATTCATCGACAAAAGAACACTTCATAGTGATATGAATGTTGTCCTTATCATGCTCAATCGCCACGACCTGAGCTGTTTCTTCTACAATTCCTGAAAACATAAGATTGTTGTTTTAATGATTATCGAAGTCCAAAGATACGGAAAAACCTTATATTTGCCACATATAACAATAATACTTAATATTATATGGAAGCAGATAAAGTAGACAAATTTCTTCTTGCCAATGAAAGCAAATTTCCTGATTATGAAATTCCTATCCATCGACTGCTCGACCTTCCTCCTGAAAAAGAGGCGATTTTAGCAAAAAACCATTTCAAAAGCCCGATCTGTATGTTGTCCGTTTCTTGTTTCTTAGGATACTTCGGTTTGGATCGTTTCCTGATCGGGGACTGGGGTAAAGGGATCATTAAACTGCTCACAGGCGGTGGTCTAGGAATCTGGTACATCATCGACTGGTTCCTGATCGTGAGAGCGACAAAGAGGAAGAATATGGAAAGATTAGAAGAGATCATAAATCACCCCTAACTATCATTTTAGCTGTTTTACCAGACATAGAAGTACGCTAAAAGCATTAAAAGTGGAACGTTTTCAGAAAAGAATAAGCCTTTTCTGTCGAAACACGTTACTTTTTAGACAAAAGACGCCTGATGTTTTTCTCAAAACGCCCATCAGAGCGCCTTTTACACCCCCATCTGAAAGCTATCGAAACCCTGGTCTGCAGATAACTGAGATCCGGATCTCGACAGACAAAAGCAACTACATATCTGATAATAAACCATATAGTACGCGTAAAAAAGCGATCACACCCATGATAGTACAATTATAGAAAAACAACTGTCATGCCAACTATCATTTTATGTGGGGCTTGACATTCATAGTTTCAACAGCAAAGCATGATAGTATGACAATAAAATAGAGGTAAAGCTAAGTGCCTTACCTCTATCATTATTGATTGATTATATATCGTCAGATATATTATTGAGCTTGTTCCAACTGCAATGTCTTAGTCGGTTCGTCGCAAACTTCAGTCGGACCAAAATACTGGATAGGACCAGGATAAACATAGCTTGTCGTCATAGCCCATTCATCGCGGTTAGCAGCAAATTTCTTGAAAGGAGCGCCGTCGAGCTTAACCAAAGCTTTCTGGATAACAGGTTTCATTTCGCCGTGGCGTTTTTCCATGTTCATCATCATAGTTACGGGGATACCACCCGCGATCCACTTGTCAGCCGGAGCTGTCGTGTTGCGTACGGAAGACATATAACCAGTCTTGCCGGCGGCGATCAGGCAAGAAGCCGTATAACCCAAAGAATAGCAGTAGTCCGCATCATAGTTGGATGGAGCAGCGCAACGGCCTTCGTAACCGAAGAAGTGGTGCTGTGCAGCAAACTTGCCGACATATTTGCCTTCGGCCTTCCATTCTGACAACTTCTTGCCAACCATTTCTGACAGCAATTTTTCTGTTTCGATCAGAGAAACCTGTACGTTTCCATGCGGGTCGCGATCGAGTGACAACTGACGTGCCACACCTTCCGGCAGGGAAGCATACAAATCGGAATTTTCTTTTGTCAACTTGCTAATGATGTAAGCACGTTGTTCGCTCTTCTTGATCATCTTGAATTCGGCATCGTGTTTAGCAAGGAAGTCGTTCAGCTCAGCGATCAGGCGTTTCATAGCCGGAACGAATTCGATCAGACCTTCGGGAATCAGCACCGTACCGAAGTTGTGGCCTTCGGCAGCACGTTTTGCTACAATTCCGGCGATGTAAGTCACGATATCGTCCAAAGACATGTTCTTTTCCTCAACTTCTTCGGAGATGATACAAATATTCGGCTGAGTCTGCAAAGCGCATTCCAAAGCGATGTGAGAAGCAGAACGTCCCATCAGCTTGATGAAGTGCCAGTACTTCTGTGCCGAGTTGCAGTCACGCTGGATATTACCGATAACTTCGGAATAAACCTTACAAGCCGTGTCGAAACCGAAAGAAGTTTCGATCTGCTCGTTCTTCAGGTCACCGTCGATCGTCTTCGGACAGCCGATTACCTGAACACCGGCCCCCGTAGCCTTGTAATATTCGGCCAGTACGCAAGCATTTGTGTTGGAGTCGTCGCCACCAATGATAACCAGTGCCTTGATGTCCAGTTCTTTCAGAATTTCCAGCCCCTTGTCGAACTGTTCTTTTGTTTCCAGTTTGGTACGGCCTGAACCAATCATATCAAAACCACCCGTGTTGCGGTACTCGTCAATAATGTCAGCAGTCAGTTCCATATATTTATGATCGATCAGACCACCAGGTCCGAGGATAAAGCCATACAGACGAGAAGCTGCGTTATTAGCCTTGATACCGTCGAACAGACCTGCAATCACGTTATGACCACCAGGAGCCTGACCACCGGAAAGGATCACACCGACATTCATTGCCGGCAGTTCTTTCTTTTCGTTGCTCTTTTCAAAAGTAACGACAGGCATTCCGTACGTGTTCGGGAATAACTTTTTGATTTCGTCCTGATCGGCAACTGATTGTGTATACTCACCATCTACGGCTTTTACAGCTCCTTTCAATGCAGCGGGAACCTTTGGCTGGTAAGCTGCTCTTGCAATTTGTAATGCACTCTTTGTCATTTCTTAATCTGATTTATTTAGAAAGTATCTGATTCCTAATTAAAGGCGGTGCAAATATAGAAATTTTTCTGTATTCGCGAAAGAAGATAATACGATATAGCCCTTTATTCCGCATTTTTCTTCAGCCATTCACCAACAGCCTGTTTTCCTGAACAGGCCTAACCACATAAGTCAGTTCCTTACCCGTCAATTCCAAATACATAAAACCGCTGGATAAGATGATTTCCATTTTATTATCAATCACGATATATCGATCATGATGGGTCAACAGTGAATCATCCAAAGAAAAAGACCATTGAGGATTATACTTTTGCAAATCAGCAACAGCACTATCATTCAAATGTTTCGAATGATAGACAAGTTCTACTTTTTTGTTCGGCAAAATCAATTTCAAGACATCCTTGCAGGCATTCAGGTATTGATCGTACAGGCATATTTTTTTCGCATCCTGGCATAGTGCTCTTATGTGCCTGATCGCCTTGTCTCTATGGGCATTTCTATAAAAACAACCGGTGATATGGCTACTGATCTGATCGGACATGATATTGACATACGGATAATCCGTTCTGTCATCACACAATATCAATTTATAGTCAGTCTTTCTTGCCAGTTCTTCCAAAGTCTGCTTTGTTAACCGGGCATGCTTTAAAGAGTCATAAAGACTTTTCGACACACGATCGCCAATCCCGATATCATCTAATTGTCTGGTATTGGTCAGAAACTCGCCACAACGAAACTTAAGCAAGTGCAAGAGTATATCTTTATCATAGTCCTGATGCTCCTTAAACAAATAATATTGCTTATACAAAGTATCAGACAACACAAAACTATATTTCCCCATATTATTCCATTTCAAGTAGTTCAGCTAAAGTCGCATCGAAAAAACCTTCCGGGAAGTCACGAGTAAACTTGCCATCCTCTTTAAAACCAAGTACAATGAACGGATTCTGGATGCCCTCTTTATACAAAATGGTCACATCATCTTTCAAAAAACGCTTTTTATAAATCTCATAACCGACCTTATATATAAGGTGTTCGCAATGTGTTTCTATGATTACCTGTATACCGGCTCTAACAATAAAGGCCAAGAATTCACCAACCTTTGCCTGGCTGGCCGGATGAAGATGGATTTCCGGATTTTCGATAAGAATAACATCATTCTTTTTTGCCCGCAAGCACATGATCAACATTTTGGTAAGATAACTTACGCCAGCTCCCAACTGGAAAGGCGAAATATTCCCCAACCCGTCACTTTTATACTGTACCTCGACCACATCATCCAAACGGCGTTCCGTCTGCAACTCCGTCGGTATATCTAAAATATAAGACAACCAATAATTCACCTGAGCAGATAAAGTATAAGAGGAATCATCTTTAATCAATTCCGGCATTAAAGGATTAGATTTTTCTTTTTCAAATGAACCTACTATATACTCACCGACTACGCCCACTTTAAACTGTGGCGAAATTTTAGAATGCAACTCCGCCCCGATTCTATTAGCAGACAAATAGTATAAATTTTGCTCTATGTCGATCGGCATGCTGGCATCCTCTTCCGAAGGAAGAAAAACCAAAGAGAGTTCATTTGTTCCGTGATAGGAAATATGCACATTATCGATATCGATATCGACCCTGACACTTTTTGCATTATAATACTTATTTCTAATCGTATCGAATGTCAGATTCACAATAGTATCCAGTAAAATTTGTCCATTTTTTCCTATCCTGCGAACAGGAAGTAATACCGACTGTATCAAACTTGACTTACCTGCCGAGTTAACACCCGTTACAATTGTAAAAGGCTTTATCTCCAAGTTCTCATCATGAAGACATTTATAGTCTTTTATTTGTATATGTTTTATCATAACTGAATCCTGTTTATTATTTTATCCATTCGATCAAACCTGAAAGAGACACTTGTAGTCGAGTCTATATTACCGGAAAAATAACGGGAATCATCAAACTCTTCCTTTACAGATTCTATATCCAGTATGAGTCTTGACGCCCATGTGTAATCGATTTTCTCAGGGACAAAAGAAAACAAATAACTTAATGCCTCAAAAAGAGGCATGTTTATAGGTCTTCTAATCCCATTTCCCGAAAAACGAAAACCATTTTCTCCTAAAAGATCATAACTGATCTGCATACAGCGAATAAATAGATTCTCATAATCTACAATCAATTTTTCAGGTGCATTATCATTCACATAAACCATAAAACGAGCCAGAAAATCATCTATATCCCCCCGGTATTGGAGAGCCGGAATATCTTTAAACTCTCCACGATGCAACATCAGGAAGGCCATTGCCCGTAAAACGACATATTGGTCTTTCATCCTTTCTTTATTAATAGAACGCCCTGTCGCAATCAAAAATTCGGGAGAACAGCAAAGTTTATCCAACATCCGTGTGCAACGTCCACGGTATAAGGCATTCCTCATTTCCTGCTTATTCAACGGAGTTCCTCCGCGATTTACCCGATCAAAGATATCATACTTTACCCGCTCAGGAGTCGGAGGCTGTATAATATAAAAAAGTAATTGAAAGTCTTCAATAACTCCCTGTTGCTTCAAATCCAAATCCGCAAAACAACATCCATTAAACTGCTTCAATATTCTCAGATTATTCAATTTGAACTTTCCTTCCAGAAAATCCAAAATAGCACTTATCCTTTGTCGTCCGTCAACAACTTGCTTCTTCCCATTCTTATCCTCAAATAAATACATTAATGGTATAGGAATTCCCATTAGGATCGATTCGATCAGCTCGGACTTCTGCCTTTGTTTCCAGACATCATGCCTCTGGAAATCCGGATCAATTATTAATTCTTTCCGCTTCAGGCAAAGTGTATGCAAATGCATAATACTATATTGAGCCTTTTCCACCCTCACTTCGGCATTCGGATATATGGTATATGAATCATCTCCGTTTATTGACAGATCGGCTTGTTCCACATCGCTAACCACATTTTCATCACTGTTTATTATTGATGCTTCATCTTTTATATCCATATTTCCCATATATTTATCCTGATTTACGATTGAGCAATAGTCTTTAAATTAATAAAGAGATAAATGTTTCATGCAAAGATATTGAGATTTATCGGAAAATCGAATAGAAATCGTCCATTTACTTGCTATCAGATATCTGGTAAAACATCGTTTTGCCCGGTGACGACAACGAGGCGGGACGGGCGTCCGCCGAAACGGCACGTTTGTAGTTCGGTTTGCCGCTCATCACAAAGTGCAGGGTAATTCCTGCTTGTACATCCTCATAGGTCAGATATGATTTATCATATTTCTTTCCGTTGACATATAGCTCCTTGATATAAACGTTCTCTTCCGACCAGTTTTCCGTGGTCATCTTTATTTCCTTTCCGTTGCTCATCCGGATCGAAAGAGCTTCGACGCACGGAGAACCGATGTTATAGACATTGCTGGACGGGGCCACCGGATAAAAGCCCACGCAGTTGAACATATACCAGGCCGACATCTGCCCGCAGTCGTCATTCCCACTCAGCGATCCCGGTTCATTTCCATAAAAACGGGCAACGATCTCCCTGATCCACTTCTGGCATTTCCAGGGTTTGCCTAAATAGTTGTACAGATAAGCAATGTGGTGGCAAGGTTCGTTGCCATGCCAGTAGCCACCGATACGCCCCTGGATGTCATGCGCTCCCGGAATATCGTCCGGCAATTCGACCGTAAAGAGATCGTCTAGTCGCTTCTCGAAAAGTTTCTTCCCTGCCAGATTGATATATCCCTGCACATCATGCGGAACTGTCCATGTATATTGCATTGTAAAACCTTCGGTAATATCTCCCCAACCGTTCACCGATCCCGGTCCTTGATAAGCTACCGGGGTAAACGGAGTACGCCAATTACCCTGGCTGTCACGACCACGCATATACTTCGTTTCTGGGTCGATCAGAGTCTGATAAGAAAGAGAACGGTTCAGAAAATACCGATAATCGTCCATCTTGCCCAAAGCTTTGGCAGCCTGTGCGATACAATAGTCGTCATAGGCATATTCCAATGTTTTGGAAACCGACTCCGCCTCTTTGTCAAACGGGACGTAGCCATTCCGCATATAGTCGGGCAAACAGTCATAATGTTCGTTCAAGGCAGTCGTTTTCATCGCCTCATACGCCCGTTCGTAGTCGAAACCTTTCACACCTTTGACGATCATATCCGCCAAGACGGAGACCGCATGATAGCCGATCATGCACCAAGTCTCGTTTCCGTAAAAAGACCAGATCGGGAGCATCTTCTCCACACTTTTGTCAAAGTGGGCCAGCATCGAATTGGCAATGTCGGCATTTATGTCCTGATGCACTAAATTGAACCAGGGATGCAAAGCCCGGTAGGTGTCCCACAAAGAAAAAGTCGTATAGTTGGTAAAGCCTTTCGCTTGCTCGATATTCTTGTCTAACCCCCTGAAACGGCCATCCACATCCTGGAAAACAAACGGATGGAGGGCGGCATGGTAGGCAGAAGTATAAAACGTTTCCTTTGTCTTCCGGTCGGTAGTTATCCGGTATTTTTGCAATTCTTTCTCCCAAAGTTCCTCCCCTTTCTCTTTGAGGTCGTCGAATGTCAGTCCGTCCAGTTCCTGCATATTCATCTTCGCCCCGGCGGTACTGACGGAAGAGATGGCCGTTTTCACGATCACTTCCTCCCCTTCCCCAGTTGCGAAAGAAAGGCAAGCCATCAAGTTCTTCCCCCAAGCCTCACGGTCGCTCCTGAATCGGGATGTATTATAGATCACCGGCTTCTTGTCCTGCACGAAGCGCAGACCCGTCAATTTTCTGGAAAAGACAGCCGCAAAATAGACATGGCGTTCAGGTCCCCATCCTTTCACCAGCTTATAGCCAGTGATGGTCGAATCGTTTTCCATGCGCAGGTTGGCCCATTCGCACGACTGCCAAAGCGTATGGTTCATATCAATCATGATAAATGATTTTTCCGATTCGGGATAAGTAAAACGGAACATGCCACTCCGTACCCCTGCCGTCATCTCCGCCTTCACGCCGTAGTCTTGCAAGCGGACGGCATAATAGTTCGGAGTAGCCTGTTCCTCGTCGTGCGTGTATCGGGAACGATAGCCCTCATCGGGATTCTCACGGCTTCCGGGTTCCAGTTTCATCTCTCCGGTTCCGGGGATAAACAGAAAATCTCCCAAGTCAGGAATACCGGTCCCGCTAAGATGCGTCAGGCTAAAGCCCAGGATAGAAGTGTGGTTATATTTATAACCGGCAGCCGCATCATAATATTTAGCATCCGTATCCGGGCTGATCTGGATCCCTCCGAACGGGATCTGCGCTCCCGGATACACATTGCCATAACCATCCGTTCCTACCAGCGGATTGACGTATTCCGTCAACTTTTCATTCTGTGCCGTGCCAGATAAGGCGGCACACGACACAGCGATCAAAGTACAAATTCGTAATTTCATATTCAAACTATTGTCGTTATAAATAAAAAGGACTATCTGAAACAAGGTCCAAATAGCCCTTTTGATTATAGTTAGACTGAAAGTCCTATTATAATTAAGTGCTTATGTTAATATTAATGCTTCCAGCCATCTATATGCAATCTTATTTATTTTCCCAATTCATTGGAGAATGAGTAAGGAGCGTCACTGTCCTGCGTACCCCGGCTCTTGTTCGGTGTGGCCGACATATTATAAAGAATGTTCATGCCACGCATCAGGTCGCCATGTGTCAGATAATTCTTCGTATAGTTCTTGCCATTCACTTTCATGGACGAGATGTAACGGTTCGCCTCGCCATTATTATTAGCCTTGATCACGACCTTCTTGCCGTTTTCCAGGTTCAGCGTCACGTTGTTGAACAACGGAGACCCTAAGATATATTGGTCGGTACCCGGACAAACCGGATAGAAACCGAGGGCCGAGAATACATACCATGCTGAAGTCTGCCCGTTGTCCTCATCCCCGCAATAGCCGTCGGGAGTCGCGAAATAGAGCTTGTCCATCACTTCACGCACCCAATACTGTGCTTTCCAGGGTTCGCCGGAATAGTTGTATAGGTAGATCATGTGCTGGATCGGCTGGTTACCATGCGCATAATTACCCATATTCATAATCTGCATTTCGCGGATTTCATGGATCACACCACCGTAATAACTGTCATCGAACAAAGGCGGGACATTGAATACGGAATCCATCATGGCGTTGAAACCTGTCTTTCCTCCCATCAAGTCGATCAGTCCCTGCGGATCATGGAAGACCGACCAGGTATAATGCCAACTGTTACCTTCCGTAAAAGCGTCTCCCCATTTCAGCGGATTGAAAGGAGACTGGAACGAACCGTCCTCGTTACGGCCACGCATCAACTTGGTTTCAGGATCGAATAGGTTCTTATAATTCATAGCATGTTTCGCGAAAACGGCAATTTCGGATTCAGGTTTGCCCAAAGCCTTACCTAGTTTATAGATGGCCCAGTCGTCATAAGCATATTCCAACGTACGAGCGGCACTTTCGTTGATTTTCACGTTATAAGGCACATAGCCCAATTTATTGTAATATTCATATCCCAGACGTCCGGTCGATTTTACCCTCGGATGTACACTGTTAGCCCCATGCACGACAGCCTCCCAAAGCGTCTCGATATCATATCCGCGAAGCCCTTTCAGGTAAGCATCCGCCACAACAGAAGCCGAGTTATTGCCGACCATGCAACCACGATGTCCCGGACTTGCCCATTCCGGCAGGAAGCCGCTCTCCTTATAGGTATTGGCAAGCCCCTCCTGCATCTTCGTATTCATATCCGGATACATCAGGTTCAAGAAGGGGAACAGGCAACGGAACGTATCCCAAAAACCGGTATCGGTAAACATATACCCCGGCAGCACTTCTCCGTTATACGGACTGTAATGTACAACTTTTCCGTTTGCATCAAGTTCGTAGAAGCTGCGCGGGAAAAGCAGCGAACGGTACAGGCAGGAATAGAATGTGCGTAGTTTGTCCACATCGTCGTCTTCCACGGCGATACGTCCTAAAGTTTCATTCCACACTTGGCGACCAGCCTCGGCTATTTCGTCAAACGAACGATCGCCCAATTCTTTCAGGTTCAGTTCAGCCTGTTCAGGGCTGATAAAAGAAGAAGCTACGCGAGCATGGACAATCTCGCCCTTGCGGGTGGAAAAACCGACAATGGCACCGGTATGGTTCTCTTTCGCTTCAGTCTCGCCTTTGCGGATCTCATCATCACCGACAGTCGCCTTATAAGTAAAAGGCTTGTCAAACACGACGACGAAATAATTGCGGAAGTTCTGAGGCACCCCTCCGCTGTTACGAGTCGTATAGCCAATGATCTTGTTTTCTTCGGGTATGATCTTGACATAAGAACCACGGTCGAAAGCATCGACAATCACATATGAGTTGTCCGATTCGGGGAAAGTGAAGCGAAACATGGCGGCACGTTCCGTCGGCGTGATTTCCGTCACAACGTCATGGTCAGCCAGATACACCCGGTAATAATTCGGTTTTGCCACTTCCGCCTTATGGGAAAACCAGCTGGCACGTTTATCTTGGTTAAACACCACTTTACCGGTAACGGGCATAATGGCAAACTGTCCGTAATCGTTGATCCACGGGCTGGGCTGATGAGTCTGCTTGAAACCACGGATCTTGTCCGCGTCGTATGTGTACGCCCATCCGTCTCCCATCTTTCCGGTCTGTGGCATCCAGAAATTCATACCCCAGGGCATGGCAATCGCCGGATAGGTATTACCCGTCGAGAGAGAGATTTTCGACTGGCTTCCGACCAGCGGATTCACGTAATCCACCAGGTCCTTTTTGTCGGTCGCATCCACCGTAAAGAGGCTGCTGCAAAGCGTAATCGCTAAAATAAATAATTTCTTCATGGATAGAATATGTTTAATTAATTTGAAGACAGGGAATACGGTCTGTCTGTCCCGTTAAAAACACGTTTTTTATTAGGGGAAGAGGTCATTTCGAACGTCAGCGTGCCGCCGTCCATGATGTCCTGCTGGGTAATGAACCCTTTCGTATAGGGTTTGCCATTCAGCTTGACCGACTTGACATAGCGGTTTTTGTCGCTCACCTTGTCGGCCTTCACTTCGAATGTCTTGCCGTTCTCCAGCGTTACCTTTATATAAGGCAAATAGGGAGCGCCCAGCACATACTGGTCCGTTCCCGGACAAACCGGATAGAATCCCATCGAAGACAGGATATACCAGGCCGACATTTGTCCGCAATCGTCGTTACCGCACAGGCCGTCGATATTATTGCGGTACATCTTATTCATGATTTCACGCTGCCAGTATTGCGTTTTCCAGGGTTGCGAGGTCCAGGCATACAGGAACGGGATATGATGGCTCGGTTCGTTGCCATGCACATAGCCGCCCAGCAAGCCTTCCTCCGTCACATCCTCGGTCTGGGCGAAAAACTCGGCAGGCAGGTGCATCGTAAACAGGGAATCGAGCTTGGAGACAAAAGACTTGTCGCCTCCCATCAGGCGGATCATGTTGTTTACATCCTGCGGCACATAGAAAGAATAGTTCAGTGCATTTCCTTCGATAAAACCTTCTCCATGCGTACTCAGCAGGTTGAAATTCTCTTTCCAGCGTCCGTCGGCATAACGGGGACGGGCATAACCGATATTCGTATCGAAGACATTCGTATAATTGGCCGCCCGTTTTTTATAGATATCGGCAACAGAACGGTTGCCGGCCAAAAGCGCCGTGTGGTAGATAGTCCAGTCATCATAAGCATATTCCAACGTCAGGGAAGCGGCGCTGCCGTTATGGTCAAGTGCGACATACCCTTTTTCCATATATTCGCCAGTCCCGTCCAGATAAGGGATCGTGGAACTACTCACCATCGCTTTCAAAACCTCTTCCTTATCCAACGGAAGGCCTTTCGCTACGGCATCAGCCAAAACGGAAACGGAATGATATCCGATCATGCACCAGTTTTCATTTGCCATATGGCTCCAGATAGGCAAAGCCTTATGCACGCTTTGCTCACAATGCTTCAGCATGGAGCAGGCGATATCCGTATTTACCCGGCGGTTGATGATGTTGAACAGCGGATGCAGGGTACGATAGGTATCCCAAACGGAAAAGACCGTGTAGTTCGTGAAATCGTCCGCCTTGTGGATATTATGATCCAACCCGCGATACTGTCCGTCCACATCCATATAGACACAAGGATTGATCATGGTGTGATACAAAGAGGTGTACAGCATCGCCAACTGGTCGTCCGTGCCATTGGCTTCGATAACGGACAATTCCTTATTCCAGGTTTCACTGGCACGAGCCGCCAACCGGTCAAAATTATAGCCGGAGGCTTCAGCCCGCAGATTTTTCAAAGCGCCATCCGTGCTTACGCCGGAAAGCGCCACTTTCACTTCTAATTCCTCGGAAACCGCCGGATCGAAATCGAAATAAGCAACGATCTTGCGTCCGCCTATATCCGGAAAGTTTTCTTTCATATTGAATTTGCCGTATCCACCCCGGTAATTGACTTTTGCTTTTTCCTCGCATCCGTAATGAATGACCGGTTTGGAGAAAGACATGGCAAAGTAGGTATAGTTGGTACGCGCCCATCCGTTCGTGATACGATAGCCTGTAACCAGCGTATCGTTTTCGACCCGGATATTCGTCCAAAGGACTTTTCCGTCGTAATTGTAGATACCATGAATCATATCCAAGATGATTCGCTGGTTCTTCGCTTCTTTCGGGAACGTATATTTATGCACACCCACCCGCTTGGTTGCCGTCAGTTGTGCTTTCACGCCGTAGTCGGCCAGCATCACTTCATAGTAGCCGGGACGGGATACCTCCGTATCGTGTGAGAAACGCGAACGGTAGCCACCATCCGGGTCGGTTGCCGTTCCGGGATTCAGTTTCAATTCGCCGGTAGCCGGCATAATCAGGATATCGCCGAGGTCGGAATGTCCGGTTCCGCTAAAATGCGTATGGCTGAACCCGACGATACTGCTGTCCTTATGTTGATAGCCGGCACAATATTCATAAGCACGCGGCTGATACTTGCCATCCACGTTATGAGGGATCGTGTCCGTGTCCGGGCTCAACTGAACCAGTCCGAAAGGCACGCAAGCCCCCGGAAACGTATGCCCCATCCCGTTCGTCCCGATAATCGGGTTCACCCATGCGGTCTTATCCTGGGCGGACAAGCTCCCAAAGGTCAGCAATGCAGAAAATAAAAGAATTGTCTTTTTCATGATATATTTCTATTTTATTAGAGTATACTCTATTCCAAAGGGACATCGACATCCACTAAGAGTGTCAGTTTATACATCCGCTCGTAAGTGTCGGCCCTAACCACTGAATAAATCTGCTGAGATCCCAACTTATTTTCCGTGTTCAAGAACAAAGTGATATAAGCCGAATCTCCCGGCATAAGATCCCGACGATTCAGTTCGTATTTCGTACACATACAGTCTGGATGAACCGACTCGATATGGACAGGTTCCGTTCCGACATTGACAAATGTATATCTTGCACTCAAGGTCGTATCCCGGTATACCGTCCCGAAATCATGCACTTTATTCAGGAATTTCAGTTTTCCGCCACTTTTCCGCTGTCCCGATTGAGCTACAACCATACAACACATTATTGATGATAAACAGAGGATCAAAAACTTTCGTACATCCATATCCAAACACTATTCCAATTTGAAACGGAACATATCAACACTCTCACGGATGCCATCCATACTGGTCGTCCCATAAACGTATGGTTCGCTGTAGCCTAATACGACCATACCTTTAGGCACAGCAACATCTGCAATCAATGTCTGTCCACGATAGATTTGCAGGCCGTCAGCTTCTGAATCAGGAGATTTTTTATACGGACGGAAAAGCAATCCTAATTCTTCGATATATTTGATATCATGGTAATAGGAATATTCGGAACGGATTTGAGGACGTTTTTTAATCGTTGTTTCAATTGAATAAGTACGATAATCAACTCTCATATCCTGCCCCTGCCAGCCAAATGCATAAAGAGGTTTATAGTCTTTATCGTAACAATAAATCAACGAATCTGCATCATAGGATACAAAAAAACATTCTTCTTTTTGATTTATATCAAAAGATACTTGCTGAAAAACGGCATGCTTTTTTTCATAGTGGGAGGGAAAACCTCCCAACAATTGTTCGACTTTCCCTGTTTTCAGATTCATCTTCATTAAAATACGAGCATTTCGAAAATAATAATTTGTGTCTGATATGAAATCTTCTGCCATGTATTGCCAAGCCACTACATTATAATAAAGATAATTTCCCATTTGTCTAAGAATAAGGAAACCGTAGTCTTTCGTGTATATACGAGGATTTTCATAAGATTTGTTTTCTTCAGAACCTTCTATTAGGATTTGCAAACGTTTCTGTCGGTCGAATGAATTAGAAAAAAAATTACAACCTGCTCCCGGATCAAAGAAAGCCCAGTTTCCATCTTGCAAATAACAATATCCTTCAATTATACCACAATTGTACTCTTTCGGACCTTCCCCCAAACCTAACTGACGATCAATAAATCGGCCATCTTTCGTAAATCGGAATATCCAACAAAATCGTTTGTCAATTAGATAAACAGTATCTTGGTTCATTTCCAAGAATCCTATATAGGAGGATTCTACCGAGTCTAAAGAAAATGATTCTATATCTATGGATGTCAATTTAAAATCACATATATTATCTTTTGTTGGAGAAAGAAATAACACTTCTGTTGACTCATTGGGCTTTGGGGTTGAACAATTTATCAGCAAAAGGGGAAACAAAAGTATTAATTTTGTCAAAAATTTCATATTTGTTTTATTTTTATTAGCTAATAGGCTTTAAATAATGCGTATGATGTCCCCACATTAATCGTGGGGACGCAAAAGGTCTGTGTTCTTACTAATTTAAAGTTCTCAAACATCGGATACACTTTCCATTTTTGATACACATCTAAATCAATTAGAACAGTTATTGTCATAAGTCCAACATTGTTCCGTCACAGTTGTGCAGGTAGAGCCACTATTATCCGCCCTACATCCTTTTCCATACACCGCTCCACAACGGCATTTAACACCACCTGTTGTACCACCGCCAGTAGTACTACTTTGGGCAATCACTTCGTAGTTCAACTTGTTCTCTTTAACACCGTAATCATTAAACGCATGAATCGCATTCAATGAAAACACAGTCAATAGGAGTGCGACTCCTAATTTCGCTTTCAAATTTACAACTTTCATTTTGTAATAAATCAACTAATTATAAGAAAGAATACATTTAATATCCTTCCGTCTTTTCAAAATCATCTCTCGATCTCAACAATTCCCGCATTTCCATTTTCAAGGTATCTGTGTCATACCAAACCCGGGAACGCAGATTTGTGTAAATTCCCAAATAAAGAAGATACGATACAAATATGGCTTTTAATGCCAACCTCTCTCTTCGATCTATTTTTTCATACAAAACCGTCAAAATGTAAACAAGGAGAAATGCCACCCCGACTGAAGACAAATAAGCATATCTATCTGCAACCACAACAAAACGAGATAGCGGAATGATATGTAGCGTCACTGCAATGTGAATTGCAAACATCGACACCCCGAACATAAGCATCTTGTCTTTCCATACATATTTCCAGAAGAAAAAGATAAACAAGACAATAAATACAGGATAAAAATATAACCATCCCGGTAGATCATCCCCCACTACAGACGGAAAAGGGTACAAATAAGACAACTTAACAGGAAACAGGCATTTAAAAAAGTATTCACAGAAAGTATAACATCCGTAGATAAGCCTTTGCCAAAAAGGATAGGTCGCTTCGGAAGACAAAGCACCGCCTCCCACCGCCAACTGCGAAAGCATGGTGATATAGCCGAAACATAGCGACAATAAAAAGAAAGGAACCAATGTCACCCATACTTTTTTACTTTTCAAATCATATCCTAAAAACCAATAAAGCAATAAAGCAAAAACAGGGAACGTAACCGCCTGCTCTTTTCCTAAAAAAGAACTGACGAAAAACAGATAAGTCCACCCAATGTATCTCTTTTTACTTCCACCGCTTTCAATATATCGTAAAAGAGAAAGAGTAGCCAATAAATAAAAAAAGGCATACACCAATATTTTTGACGCACTCATCCAAGCGACCGATTCGACATTTACCGTTGTTATCAAAAAGACGAATGCTGTCGTACAGGGCAAATACCTATTCATCAACTCGTTTTTACAAACAGCCAAGGCTAATATCTTTTTTAAAACCAGATAAACAAGGAACACATTTGCAATATGCAACAATAAACTTGCCAAATGGAAATAAAAGGCATTATAGCCAAAAGCTTCATGTAAAAACAAATATAAGTACTCGTTAAACGGAGCGTATTGGCCATGATAGTAGGTTGTCAATATCAACCACAAATTTTGCCATGACACACCAGCATCCGTATAAAAATTCATGACAACCCATTGGTCATCCCAAAAGTCTAACAGTTGATTACTTAATATAGGATAGTAGACAATAAATGCTACAGTTATAAAAAATACAAAACAAAGCCACTTTGTCTTTTTCATGTAGGTCTTTTTAATTTCATTTTGATAAAAAGGCTTGATACTCGTTCCACAGCCCTTCAATGCTGGCATCTTCGCCGAACATACGCTTCATCGCTTTGTCGAAACTCCATTCGTCGAGGTCGCGAACCGTCTCATGGAATTTGCGGATGGCATCCGGGTCTTTGGTAGTCAGCCATTGGATAAAAAAGCCGGTCGTACGATAACCGTCCATCCAGTTACCGCCCGGTTTGCGGGTACTCATATCGAAATATCCGGCCTGAGCGCGGACTGCATCCGCCAAACCTTCGATACAAGCCCAGAATGTCTTATTGGTCGAGTAGGAACCGATTCCTTTCGGCTCGAACTGGTAAGCATGTACCAATTCATGGTACAGAACGCCACGTGTTTCGAAGTCGAGCTTATAAAGGGATTCGTTTGCCGATTTCTCGATATGTTGCGTACTGTAGACAATCGAGATGACAGGCGGGTTGCCACCTTTGGCAGACACTCCGTCATAATCTTTCAGGGTATATTCGATTTTCTGCACGTCGTTCATGGTGTCTTTGGCCGTATAGAACAGAATCTCCGCAACTTTACGGGCATGAAAGCGGATATATTCATCAGGGTTCTGTACAAGGCCTGCATAAACGGAAGCCCCCTTTGTTTCGGGATCGAGAATTTCAAAGTCGACTCCCGGATATTTGAACGCTTCCCAGCCCGCATTCAAATTCGTGTCGTAAAATGACACGTCGCCTATCACCAGCGTATCGCCGGTCTCCGTAGCGGCTTCCAGCATATATTGTTTGTAATTGGAAGGTTTGGTTATCGGACAAAGGATTTCTTGATAGCGGGAACAGAACGTCTGGTCTTTCCGTTCATCCACAACCACCCAGTTCTTCCCGTCATAGGAACCTTTCAATGTCCAGGCAGACGGATCATGTGCAGGCGTCTCGCCGGACGAATAGATTTTATAACTTTGGATAGGAACAGTATATTGTTCATCAAAAATCACTTTATTTACCCCTTCCGTTCCCACGAAACAGGTTGTCGGATTCCCATCTGACAATTCAGGAACATTCACCGGTAATTTTGCCTGACAAGAACACAATAATAAACTTATCGATATTAATATATAACTCTTCATGCTTTCAAAAATATTTCAGTTTTTACTTATTCGACAACTTAACGAAAATACTCCGCTGGAAATACTAAATCATCTCCAGCGGAGATTAAAACTAAAAACACAAACTCCCCATTATTTTTTACATCAGTGAAAAATTCTTTACTTTACCAAATTCATCACAATATTAAAAATTCTCCTCTATACAAGAGTAACACTCAAATGCCAAAAGAATACCACAATTGACATTGATCAATTATGATACTATTTAGGAAATCTACGACACCTTCTATACTTTGTAAAGACAAACCAGAGCACCAAAATCATAAAGCGTCCATCTGTTTTCGACACCGATACGGACTAATCATATAACTGTTTTGCAAAACCAACCATCATACTATCATATCCGTCTATATACAACTTTAAACCAATAAGTTACAGTATGACAGTTGCCGTTTTTTACTATCATTCATCTGTCATAACCATCATGGCGAAAAAACGATAACATCCAGTGTATCAATTATACGACAAAAACAGAGACCGTCCGAGAACAGGTACAAAACATGTTAAAACAGCTTCATTTTTCATCAAGACCGGCTTTTCTTTTGTCAAAAACGGCTTGCAGAGCCGCTTGAGACCCGGGTGTAAGAGCCACGGAGACCCGGGTGTGGGAGAGGTGCAGACCCGGGTCTGTGCAAGGCCTTTCCGTGGATGCGTGGATGTTTATCCACCATGCCGTGGGTGTTTTTATGTCTCGTTTTTGCATCTTGTCCGGCAAACAAGGTCGTTTTAACACAAAAACGATATCGTTTTATCGATGACCATTTGGGCTTATATAAATGCAAACATCCCATTATCAACCATATAAATAAACCGACATGTAAAAATCATGATAGATGCATGATGGTAGAATGATAGTGAAAAACAGCAACTGTCATACTTTAACATACTGTAAAACAACAGTTAACAACCAGAAATGACAGTATGATGGTTGGTATGCGAAATTTTCATAAGGAAAAAGAGGTGATCCCGGATAGTAATTTTGGTTGCCCTAAAGACAAACAAGCCTGCCAAGAAAAACTCAGCAGACTCGTTATATTATTCTGAAAAAATAGCCTATTATAATTAAGTGCTACATTAATATTCAAAATAGCCATTCTTTCAGTCAGCCATGCACCATTATTCCCAACCCGGAGTTGTCTGTTTCAGGATCGGACTTGCATTCAGTTGGTTTTGAGGAATAGGGAAATAGCTATATTCTTTGTCTGTAGCATCTTTTCCCTTATTCCACCATTCTTCATGGAATTTATTCCAACGGATCAAATCAATACGGCGGCGGCGTTCACCGATGAACTCACGTCCCCACTCATCTAAAAATTCAGAATCCGTCAACTTATCCAGATTTGCCACATAGCTATATTTCGACCATTCCTCCGCAGGGTAATTTCTTACCCGTACATAATCCAATAGTTCAGCTGCTTTTGCCTTATTTCCTTCCCTGTAATAGCATTCTGCCAATGAGTAATACATTTCAGACAAGCGCATCTCAGGAGTAGACTGAGAACGGAACAAACCATCATGATCCGGTAAATAAGGGAATTTATTGAAACGGAAACCGGAATTTTCTTCACCGGTAGTTACCTGAGAACCTTTCGCGATCACATCAGCGTCATTACAAATGAAATATCCCCCACGGGCAGCAGCATCCAACAAGACTTGTTTCTTGTTTTCGGCGTTCAACGACTTATCTTCTGAAAAACGCCCTACCTGGTCAACAAACACCAACGGGAAACCCATCCATTCTTCGGAGCCATTCACATTTTCATCTGTAAAACCATATTGCTTCGACTCGTCATATTTCATCTGTGCCCCTTGCAAGAAGAAACCTTCATAACCACCTTTCGCATCTGTCGTATGGAACGGAATTACACGATAGTCACACTTCGCATATTTTTCAAATGGATTTCCGAGTCCGCTGGCAAACTGATACACATTTCCTTGGAAGTCACGAGAAGGCTGCAAATGGATACCGTTGTTGCCACCACCGTCGCTACCAATCGTCTGGGCTGCAGAATAGTGCATACCATCTGCCCACATCGTCTGTTGTTCCAAACGACCGCGTTCGTGCCAAAACTCGAACATATTCTCAGGAGACTGATATTTATTGATACCAGAACGGAACGGATCACGATAATCTTGTTGGTTTATGCTGTATGTACCATATTTACCGGCAATAATATCTTCCGCCCATTGCTTACAATCAGCATAATGATCCTCACCAATCCACACCTTGGCATTCAAATAAAGACGAACCAACAAACCGGCTGCCGGTCCCTGTGTCCAACGTCCGAGACGTTTTTCTTTCGGCAATGTAGGGATACATTCTTTCAATTCCGACTCAATGAAATCATAAACCTCTTTTGCTGTACTCTGAGGCACGATTTCATCAGAAGCCTGTTGTTCCGTAGCGATTGGAACCTGACGGTAAAAATCCAACAAAAACATGTAGTACCAAGCCCGCAATACACGTAAGTCACTATAATAAGCAGCCTTCTCTTCATCAGTAACACCGATCGCACTAAAATCAACCGTATTGAAATCACGCAACACCGTGTTTACCTGACTGATACACTGGTAAGATGCCACCCAAGCACCGTTGATCTGTCCTTGAATATAGTTCCATTTATGTTCGTGCAGGCGAATCCATTGGCCATCGTCATATCCATGCCGTCCTTTCTGTGTCCAAACAAAATGGTCACCTGTCAATTCCTGCAACTTCCAGATATCACCGCGCCACGTAACATTGTCACTATGTTCGAAACAACGAACCACGGCAGCTTCAACAGACAATTTATCCGTATAATAATTGTCTCTCACTAAATCTGAATATACTTTTTCTGTCAGATCCGTACAAGATGTCATGGCAAGAGCACCCAACAAACCTGCAGCACATAATAATTTAATTTTTTTCATGTTCTGTCTCTTAATTTAATTAATAAGTGATTTGTACGCCAAATGTCAGATTCCTTGCGGTCGGATAGACCTCCATTCCACCGATTCCCGGCCACAAGCCTGTAGTCGTCACCGTCGTCGGATCTACCCCCGAATACTTAGTCAATGTAAACACGTTCTTCAACGTACCATACACACGTAAATTAGAAATCCACTTCGTATTCAATTTCGGAGTCCAACCCAATGTGATATTGTCCAAACGTAAATAATTACCATTCTGCAAAAAATAGTCACAAATCACTTTCGGGCCTTTGATATGAGCATTTTCTTCATAAGCGGAAGATAACTTGTTATCGCCGGAAACCACTTGCAGACCATAATACATTTCATACTGGTTCATCACTTTATAGCGAAAACGTCCACGGAAGAACAAAGACAAATCAAAGTCTTTATATCTGAACGTATTTCCCCAAGACAACTCCCACTTGGGAACACCTGTTCCATCCAGATAAACCTTATCCTGTTCATTACCATCGGCTCCCAACTTCGTTACTCCACCTTCTTCACCTTTTTCCCAAATCAGGATATTACCTGCATCATCGACACCTGCATAACGGAATCCATAAAAAGAACCTATCTCGATTCCGTCTTCTAGACGCTGAGCCGAACCAGGATTACCCGGAGAGGGGAATCCATCACCTTCTATATACCCCAACTGATACTTTTCGTTAGAGAATGATTTCAGTTTGGATTTTGTATAAGCCAAATTCAAATTTGTAGAATAAGAAAAATCTTTTGTTTGTACTGCATCCCAATTCACTTGGAACTCAAAACCTTTAGATGTAGTTGTACCCACATTTGCATAAATTTTATCATGCAGATACGGTGGCAAAGGAACAGGATATTCACCAATTACATCACGACCTTCACGAATGAATGCATCAAAGCTACCCGACAGACGAGAGTTAAATAAAGTATAATCAATACCTAAGTTGTAAGAAATCTGTTTTTCCCAAGCCAAATCATAATTTGGGTTATTACCTGGTCCATACCCCATGATAAATTTACCATAAGTATCACTATAGTACTGTCCGAATCCAGAATATTTGGCCTGTGCCGTATAACGGTCGAACCCAGAACGTCCAGTTACACCATACGAAAAACGAAGTTTTAAATCGTCAACGGCAGAACTGTTTTCAAACACCGGCAATTTGGACACACGCCAAGCAGCCGATGCTGCCGGGAAAAGTCCCCATTTATGATCTTCACCAAACTTAGAGTTACCTTCATGGCGTAAAGATCCTGTAAACAAGAATACGTCATTCCAGTTATAATTAATACGCCCCAAAAACGCGATTGTTTTTTCTTCTTCTTTGTGGGATTCCATACCCAAGCGGCCATTCACCTTTTCGTACTCACCGCCTTGAAGATAGTTATATAAGAATGCATCGGAAGGAAAATCACGGTTCGATGCTGAGAACCATTCGTAATCGAATTGCTGATAAGAATAACCGCCCATAATTTTGAAATCATGTTCATCATTGATTTTGAACGAATAATTTCCCAACCATTCCAATGTCCAATCTGTCCAAGCTTCCTGTTTCAAGAATGCATAACCATTATAATTTCCATTAATACAATCTTTATGTGTCTTGAACTTATACTGAGACTGTTTCTTGTTATGTCCTTGGCGACCAAGCTTTAATTCTGTATTCAGATTTTTCAGAATGTTCAGTTTCAAGTTCAAATCGATTGTGGAATATTCCTGTTTTGCACCATTCTCCTGCTCCGTCAAATTTTTGACCGGATTAAAGGAATAACTATTACCTTTGAATGCATCCATCTCATCCACACTGAACGTCGGATTCAACTGAACAGCCTGCTTGAACGAAGCATAATCCGTATAATCTTCGTCAGCTATACGATAAGAGAAATTACCGCCTACTTCCAACAACCCCTCCAAAGTCGTATGCTTAAAGTTTCCACGTAAACCGTATTCTTTACGATCAGAAGCGATATCCAATCCTTCCTTACCTTTAAAGTTAGCAGACATACGGAAAATAGTTGTTTCGCTACCACCAGACAATGAAATATTGTGATTATGACCAAAATTATTTTTATTGATCAACTCATCATACCAATTGGTTCGATGCCCGTAATCAACAGCACCTGTAACCTTGTCCAAATAGGCATCTGCATCCAAAACATCTGGTTTGCTTGCTACAAAATCATGTTCGACATAGCCATCATACGTGATAGTCGTCTTACCCGCCTTCCCTTGTTTGGTCGTTACCAAGATTACACCATTTGCACCACGAGAACCATAGATAGCTGCAGCAGAACCATCTTTCAATACGGTAATGGACTCGATATCCGACTGTGCCAAATTACGCAAATCTCCTCCCGGCATACCATCAATCACAATCAACGGACTGTTACCGGCTTTCAAAGAAGACGCTCCACGCACTTGAATACTACCACTCGTATTCGGGTCAGCAGCGGCAACACTGTTAACCACGACTCCGGCGACTTTTCCATCCACCATCTGCATCGGATCATTCACGGCACCAGCCAAAAAATCTTTGCTACTTACACTCGTAACTGCCGTAGTCAAATCCTTCTTCACAGAAGAACCATAACCGACCACCACTACTTCTTGCAAGTTCTCTGTGTCTTCTTGCAATGTAATATTAAAGGTTGTCTGACCTTTTACCGGCACTTCCAACGTCTTAAAACCGATATAAGAGATTTGCAATACAGCATTATCCGGTACATTTTCGACAGTAAATGTACCGTTCACATCGGTAATGTTACCGATCGTTGTTCCTTTGACGATCACATTGGCACCAATAACAGGGTCTCCAAAGTTATCGACCACAGTACCTGTCAAAGTCCTACCTTGCTGTATAACCATCACTTCACGATCCAATACCGGAACAGAAAATGCGGCATTAACAGAAAAAGCAGACATCAACAAGCACAAGGCTGAGGCCTTCACTATCCCATTTGAGGATAATAGCTTAGATTCATTCATCATTTTTTTGCTTTTTAATTTAACATGAACACATTAAAATTCAGAAAATTGGAAGAACTATCTTCCTATCTATATTTTTTAATTTTATTTTTTGTAATTCAATGACAATATTAGCCGATCTTAACACAATTACAGTAACACAAGACAACAAAAAGAGTATCATATTCAACCAATGAGCGATTATGACACTCTTTTGCACAATCAGGACACTACACAAAAACAATAAAAGATATCAGTTAGAACATAAGCAAATACCGAAACAGCTACTTGCACGAGCACTTCTTTATTCCAGCTCCTTATTGTAAATAAAAGATTATTTCACATTTGTACAGTCTGTCGGCAGGCCAATCGGTATTTTGTAAAGCTTTTGATGTAAACGGGACGTAACCCGACTTCGTCCGCAGATATTCGATTCTCCCGAAGTTAAAGATCACATTGTCACGTTTTTCCATTTATAATGACAGATCAACCCCTGCATCCAAATGACACACCAAACACTTGACATATAATGTCACTCCAAAATCGGAAAGACAAGAAAAATGACAATTCAAGACGAACCGAGATTTCAACAGAAATAGAAATATGGCCAAAAAGGGGTTATTGTCTACTTTAATCCTATTATATCGGATAAACCGAATAAAGACTACGAATAAAAATAGGTTATGGAAACAGCCCTATTGCATCCTTCGATACTCTCCCGGCGTAACTCCGTATTTGGCTGAAAACTCACGATAAAAATAGGACTTGTTAGAGATTCCGACCTGATAGATGATTTCTTGCACACTCAGGTTCGTCGTGACTAAAAGCCGGGCAGCATGCATCATGCGGTAGTCCTTGATGAAATCACTCGGTGTCAACGGTGAAATCTTTTTGAAACGGCGATACAAGGCACGGGTATTCATGCCTAATTTGTCGGCTATAAGTTCAGGACGCAACGTATCCTGAGCAAGGTTTTCCTTAATTATAGCTGTCACAGAATCCATAAACTCCTTATCTTCCTGATGGATCAACTGACCGCCGGACTGCTCATAAGCGCTTTCCGGAGAATAATAGTAGTCTTTCAGTTCTTTTTTATTCGCCATCAATCGGTTCACAACGGAATGGAGCACTACGGATGAGAATGGCTTGGTCAGGTATACATCGGCACCCAGATCCAATCCTTCCGCCTGTTCGTTTTCCGAGACTTTTGCCGATACTACGATCAAAGGTATATGCCGGGTGAACTTATCAGACTTGATACGGCTGATCAACGCAAACCCATCCATACTCGGCATCATGATATCCGTAATAATCAAATCAGGAGTTTGCTGGTCCATCAAGGCCAAAGCCTCTTCTGCATTAAATGCCTCCCGAACGGCATATTCGGACGATAAAGTTTCCTTAATCAGCCAAACGATATCCCGGTTATCATCAACCACCAAGATAACCGGATTACCGATATTCCCGGAGGTTTCGGCAGCTACTGCCGAAACCTCCGGTTGCACAACCGGAACCTCTTCATCGGCTTGTTCGTCTAAATCCATCTCCTCGACCTCCAGATAAGGCAACGTAACGATAAATCCGGCAGATTCCCCCTCCTTGCTTTCCACATTTATCTCACCACGAAGCAGCTGGACCATACTATGGCAGATGAAAAGTCCTAATCCGTTTCTGGAAGTCATCTGAGTATAATTATTTCCATCCAAATCTCCTAAGATATGAAAACGGTCGAAAATCGTTTTCAAGTCAGCTTCCGCTATCCCCTTACCCGTATTATATACCTTTATTATCAGAGACTCATTTTCTATCCGGACAGAAACATCAATCGTACCTTTCTGTTCCGTGTACTTGAATGCATTCGACACCAAATTGCGTATAATCTTTTTCAAACTGGGTACATCCGTATTCCAATAAACCGGTTTATCAACATCACTGAAGGTAAAATTGATCCCGTTCTGCTCCGCAACAGGTATAAACGATTCGCATTGCTTCCGGATCAAACTGCTTACGGATACCCGTTTGATCTGTATATGACTGAATCCGACCTCCTCGATCTTTCTAATATCCAAAATTTCCTGGATCAACTCATTCAGATTTGTGACATTCTCACCCAGGATACGGGCATACTTCTCCAATTTCCCATCAGCCAATCGGTCAGCAGATATCTTGATATAATCATTCACACCATTAATCAAAGTCAAAGGCGTACAAAGCTCATGCGTGATGTTGGCAAAGAAATTCAACTTCGCTTCATATAGTTTTTCTTTTTGCTCTTCTCTGATTTTCCGGGCGACTTCGGCCTGTTTTTCCACAATCCGGCGGCGCAGCCAATACACGATGCCCGAACATATGGTCGCCAGTACCAAACCATAGGCAATCATGGCCCAAGAACCGCGATACCAGGGAGGCAACACCCGTATATGCAAAAAATACTCCTTGGCATCCGAATCGAACACATCATTCTTGTAACGGACTTTCAAAACATAATTGCCATAAGGTAACTTCGTAAAAACAACCTCATTATCTTTCTGCAGTTCGGTCCATGATGTATTATAGTTTTCCAATAAGTACGAATACTCATAGTTTTCCCCGTGTATATAGTCGGTCGCCACAAAAGAAATCGAAAATGTGGATATGTTGGGGGGAATGGTCACATATCCGGTTTTCTGATCCGTATAGTCATACAAACTATGCGTTTCATGCCCCATCTTCATTTCAAAAAAATGTAAGGCCGGCTTATAATTCTCCTGCCGGTCGTTTTGCGGATCTACCCATATCACCCCGTTAATCCCACCGAAGAACAGTTTTCCTGTGTAAGGGCACTTCCAATAAGCATCATCCGAAAATTCCGTCACATCCAGATCGGGACTTTCATAATTATGAAAAAAACGATTGTGAGGATTGTATTTGGTAAGTCCCTTATTTGTACTCAGCCAGACACAGCCGTCAGAATCTTCAAGAATACCATGAACCATATCATTCTTGATACCGTCGATCCTGCTATATTGGCGTACTTCCGCCGGATTCCCTGAATGTAATTTCATCTGTGTCATACCAGAACTCGCCCCCAGATAAAAAGTAGAATCCTTACTATAACACATACAAAGCACATCCCCTACCGCCCGGTTACCTGCATTATTCATCGGAATAAATTCGTATTTCTTAGTCAACAGATTAAAACAAACCAATCCATATCCCCCACGGCTCCCTAAATAAAGAAGAGAAGCCTCATCATCATAACTCATAGAATGGAACTCATTACAAACCTTTCCATCCTTTTCAAGGATAAAAGACTTTACATATTTAATCACAAGCTCCCCCCCCTTTCTACCAATAACAACTTCCAGCAAACCATCTCCGGTCGTTGCCATCCACAACGTCGAATCATTCACTTCACGGATGGCATGGACATATCTAATCTTTGTATCAACAAGACTTGCCATCGTATGGACTTGCTTGTCCACTAAGGAATAATATGACACCCCCGGTCCTTCTGTCCCGATCCACACCCAGGGATAATAGTTACTTTTACGGAAACAATAGACGCGATCGCTAGACAAGCCGTTCGATGTTGTGAAATGTTTGACCTTCTCAGCTGGTATTTTTTCTTTTTCATAGGAATCATAATCTTCCACACGCACAAAACCATTTCCTTTAGTTCCGAACCAGATTGTTTTCTCATCTTCGGTATAGATCGAACGGACCGGATTCCGCACGACAATCGGCAAACTCTTGAGTTGAATCCCAGAAAATCGGTTATACTTGTCATAATACATCCGGACTCCCTGCCCGTCCGTACCAACCCATAGGATATCCTGCTTCCGGTCAGGCAAAACACAGAATAGCCCGACATCAAACCTCAATGCCTCTTCCTGATTATCGATGTTTAGCAAAAGCCCGTTCCTGAAAACCAAGTAGGGGACGGAATGAAACAAAGCGATACGAGAAAGCTTTCCATATTGATCCATCCAGCTGGTAAGGTCGGCCAGATACTCTTTCCTGCGATCTTTCATCCGGTAAGAATAAAAGTGGTTTTCCATATCCACATAATACAAAGTGCCATTGAGGTAATAAGCACGGTCAATTTCCTTTTCATGAATCGGAGTTTTCTTTATGTCCAATACCAAGGGAAAAGACTCAAAATCTGGACAAATCTCAAGCAGGCAGCCTTCGGCGTCAAGAATAAAGAATTGCCTTTCTCCGTTTGCAAACAAGACTCTGGATACTTCTTCATTCATTCCCTGTACATGTACATCCTGGAAAGAGCCAGTTTTGGGAGAATAGCAGGAGATAAAATCTTTTTGCTTTATGAGCAGTGTATTACCAGCCGAATCAGACACCACATTCAAACATTCGGGATATTCCGTGTAGGACTCCGTCACCTTCCGGTCTTTCAGCGAGAACCGATTCAATCCCATAGAAGTCGATACCCACAGAAATCCGTCCCCACCATACACGATTTTATTGATGATATTACTGCATAAGGTATTCTTGTTGTTCGGTTCAAAGCGAAATACATATGTATTCTTGCCGTTATACAGATTCAAACCGTCGTAAGTACCGATCCACATATAACCGTTCTCATCCTGATACATGTCAAGGATAGCATTATTTGACAAATCTATATTATTTGCCATATGCAGGGAAATCCCCGCAGACACCGGACAAGAAAACAGGAACAAACAGACAATAACAGCCCCCACAAAACGGAAAAATGCCGCATATCTGGTATCTATATAGGATAAATTCATAATAACGGTTATTAGGCCACAAATATAGCAAATAATGTGTCAATTTTTTCTTACTTTTGCACCAAACGTCTGTAACTAATAAAGTATTAATCGTTTTAATACAATTTAAATATATGAAAAAGTATCTTCCTATCGCCGCTTCCGTTCTGCTTCTCGCAGCCTGTAGCGAAAAACCGGGTTACGAAATTACCGGTACCGTTTCAAACAATAATTTGAATGGTAAGTATGTATATCTCTATGAATATGGAGTAAAAGATGCTGCACCACTGGACAGCGCCTTAGTACAAAACGGAACTTTTGCCTTGAAAGGTACACAAAACTCCCCAGTCCTCCGTACTCTCCGTTTTTCGGAAGAAGTGGTTGAACCGGTGCGTGTCGCTCCCGGAGAAAACGCTCCGTTCATGGCAACATTCGTACTTGAAAACGGAAAATTAGCAGTCGTGCTGGATTCGACTTCCACTGTTAGCGGTACTCCCGAAAATGACGCACAAAAAGAATTACAGTCCAAAATCAAAGACTTACGCTCTGGTATAGACAAATTGGTCGCCGATATGAAGTCGGGCGATGAAAATCTGATAAAACAGGCGGAAGCCAAATATGAAGAGATCGACCGTAAGATTACGGAAACCGTTGTCAACTACATCCTGGCTCATACAGATAAACAGTCTGCCGCCAAGAACCTCTACGATTTCCGTTACAACATCGACGAAGAGCAGCAAAACGAAATCATCTCCAAAGCGGATTCTTCTTTCAAATCCGTTCCGGGAATCAGCTATATGATCGATCATCTGAATGTTTTGAAAAAGGTAGCCATAGGACAGAAGTTCACTGATTTTGAAATGCCGAACGCTAAAGGCGAAGTGCACAAACTTTCCGAATACGTCGGCAACGGCAAAGTCGTCCTGATTGATTTCTGGGCATCCTGGTGTCCTCCCTGCCGTGCAGAAATGCCGAATCTGGTCAAAGCCTACAAAGATTACAAGGACAAAGGATTCGATATCATCGGTATCTCGTTAGACAGCAAAGCCGATGCGTGGGCCAAAGGCGTAAAAGACCTGAACATCACCTGGACACAACTGTCCGACTTGAAAGGCTGGCAGAACAGCGGTGCCGCTCTTTATGGTGTCAACAGCATCCCTCATACCGTACTGGTTGACAAAGACGGTACAATCATCGCCAAGAACCTGCACGGTCAGGAGTTGGAAGATAAAATTAAAGAAGTTTTGAAATAATCAGTCCTGTTGCACGGCTGAATTTTAAATTTTATCTTTGTGCGGTCTTTTAAAAGCGATCTTACATTAAAATTAGCATAAAGTTTTATTATCACTTTAATATAATAAATTAGCGATTATGATTTATTCACATGAAGTTCAACACATGTGTGTTGTAAAGAAGGGAGCTAACCACCAGTGTGCTCCGATTCCTGAAGAAGGAAAGTGGGTTAGAGCAACTCAGATTTCTGATATTTCTGGTTTGACTCACGGTATCGGTTGGTGTGCACCGAAACAGGGTGGATGTAAGCTGACTCTGAACGTTAAAGAAGGAATTATCCAGGAAGCACTTGTAGAAACTATCGGTTGTTCCGGTATGACTCACTCTGCTGCTATGGCTTCAGAAATCCTGCCGGGCAAAACACTGTTGGAAGCATTGAACACTGACCTTGTTTGTGACGCTATCAACACTGCAATGCGCGAATTGTTCCTGCAGATCGTTTACGGTCGTACACAGTCTGCTTTCTCTGAAGGTGGTCTGCCGGTCGGTGCCGGTCTGGAAGACTTGGGTAAAGGTCTGCGCAGCCAAGTAGGAACCATGTTCGGTACATTGGCAAAAGGTCCTCGTTACTTGGAAATGGCAGAAGGTTACTGTACTCGTATGGCTCTCGATGCTGACGATGAAGTAATCGGTTATGAATTTATCCACTTAGGTAAATTCATGGATATGGTGAAGAAGGGTATGGATGCTAACGAAGCACTGGAAAAAGCTAAAGGCTCTTACGGTCGTTTCAAAGAAGCTGTAAAATATATCGATCCTCGTAATGAATAAGAAGACACTGACACGCGTCCTTCTCGGGCTGATCGCTATCACCACAGTGGCAACGGTTATCGCTTACTTCGTGATTAAAGCGGACCGTCCCTGGATGGCTTTTTATGTGGCCTGCTGCGGCGGTGTACTTGTTTTCAATTTTCTGATATCTTTATTTCTGGTAAATAAGAATTTAAAAAAGTAAAAAATAATATGGCTTTATTTGAAAGTTATGACCGCCGTATCGATCATATCAACGCGGTTTTAAAAGAATATGGTATCAACGGTATCGAAGAAGCAAAGGCTATCTGCGACGCTAAAGGTATCGACCCTTATACAATGTGTAAGGAAACACAACCTATCTGTTTCGAAAATGCTTGCTGGGCTTACGTTGTAGGTGCTGCAATCGCAATCAAGAAGGGCTGCACCAACGCAGCCGAAGCTGCCGAAGCTATCGGTATCGGTCTGCAGGCATTCTGTATCGCCGGTTCTGTTGCCGACGATCGTAAAGTTGGTATCGGCCACGGTAACCTGGCAGCTCGTCTGCTTCGTGAAGAAACAAAATGTTTCGCATTCCTGGCTGGTCACGAATCTTTCGCAGCAGCCGAAGGTGCTATCAAGATCGCTGAAATGGCAAACAAAGTTCGTAAAGAACCGTTGCGTGTTATTTTGAACGGCTTAGGTAAGGATGCTGCTAAAATCATTTCCCGTATCAACGGCTTCACTTACGTTCAAACTCAGTTCGACTATATGACTGGTGAAGTAAACGTAATCGAAGAAAAAGCATACTCAAACGGTCTGCGTGCAAAAGTTAAGTGCTACGGTGCTGACGACGTTCGCGAAGGTGTTGCCATCATGCGTAAAGAAGGTGTTGACGTGTCTATCACAGGTAACTCAACTAACCCAACTCGCTTCCAGCACCCGGTTGCAGGTACTTACAAGAAAGAATGTATGGAAAACGGTCACCCGTATTTCTCTGTAGCTTCAGGTGGTGGTACAGGCCGTACCCTGCACCCTGACAATATGGCTGCCGGTCCTGCATCTTATGGTATGACCGACACAATGGGCCGTATGCACGGTGACGCTCAGTTCGCTGGTTCTTCATCCGTACCTGCTCACGTTGAGATGATGGGCTTCTTGGGTATGGGTAACAACCCGATGGTAGGTGCTACAGTTGCTGTAGCCGTTGCTATCGAGGAAGCTATGAAGAAGTAATTTAAGTTATTTCTAAACATATAAACTCCTGTAATCGTTATGGTTACGGGAGTTTTTTATTTGTTGAAATATCTTATATGCTTCTTCTTTCTTATCCAATCAAATACTTCTTTAAACAACAAATCTTATCTGTAAAGCATTGGGATTAGTTATAAGAAATACTCAAAATTTCTTCTATCACCTTCATTCTCCCATAGGAAAGACTCACCGTTTTTCCTTTCTGAAACGAGTAAAATTGAAGATATTTTGCAGCCAAATCACAGCCATTTTCCATTTTTCCAAAAATGGCTGCAATTTTAACATAACAATCTAACACATAGCATTATACAGATTATTCAAAGGACTTCTAAATGTCTAATTTTAAAGATTAAACAAATGGTTAGAAGTTCATTTTCCGTTCTCTTTTTTATAAGAGAAAACAGAGTTAGAAAAGACGGTACTACAATTATTGAAGTATTGATTACCGTAAATGGTGAAAGATGTGGCTTTTCTACTGGCAAAAAAGTAAAAGCCACATCTTGGGATAAGACCAAACAACAAATAAAAGGTAAAGATGAGGAAGCCAAAAGCCTCAACAACTACCTGAAAGCCGTAAAAGCCAAACTGTATCAGAAAGAAGCGGAATTGTTGGATAGAGGTTTTATCATCACTGCTAAACTTCTATGTGAGGCATATCAAGAAAAGATCGAATCTCTGAAAGAGAAAAGTTTGTTTGAGGTTTTTACAGAACATAATCACGAACAAGAAAAATTAATTGGTAACGGAGGCTGTAAATTAAACTGTGTTAGCAAAGTTAATACTTTGTTCCTTGCTGACACAGTTTAATTTACAGCCTCACGCAAGCTATTTCCTAACCAAAGTATATTTATATCCTGTTTCCGAACAATCCTGCAAAATAAGAGTATCCCCTTTGATAGACACAGGGTAGGCCGGGTTGGTCTCGTAGAAGACATCCATCAGATAGGCTTCATATCCGGCCCCCGTATCCGCTTTGCGCCAGTTCAAAGCCCCCGGTTCGGCTTTGCCGTCCTCCGTCCAGACATATTGGTCGTCTGCAAACTTGATGAAAGTATTCTCATATTCGCAAAACTCACGGGCGTTCTTGCCACTCACCAGTTCCCATTCTCCGTTGACCAGCGTCTTGATCTCTGGCAGATCCTTATCGAACAACGTTACATTCACGCTCTCCGCATCCTTCTTTTTATTACTCTGACAAGCCGTACCAAACAGCAGGACAACGACAAGCAGCAACGGCAATACATTCATCAGCTTCTTCATATCACTCACTTATTTACAATGTTCCTTTATCAACTTTCCAGCAAGCGGATCGCCTAATTCTTTAGCTTTGTTGAATGCTTCGCAGGCTTCTGTTTTCTTCTCCAAACGGACATAACAAACGCCCCGTAAGCGATAGCAGGCTCCAAAACCAGGAGCAATAGCGATTGCCCTCTCTATACTTTTCAGTGCTTCTTCATACTTCTGCTGACGAACGTAGATGGAAGCTTCTTCCGCATAGTAGTCAGGCGTGCTGGGACTTCCTTGTATAGCAGCCTGGATATCCTTCAAAGCTCCCTCCAAGTCACCCGCACGGAACTTGGCTTGTTCGCGCAGGAAGAAGAAGTTCGGAAGCACCTGTCCACCAATCAGCGTATAATAGAGGTCATAATCAGCGATAGCCTCCGTGTATTGTGCAAGGCGCAGGCGCCAATTGATCCGTTCCAACACATAAGCTGCCGCCTCGGCATTCATGTTTGTCCCGCATTTCTCGATCGCCTTGTCGAGCAGGTCGATCACATCACCGATATTAAAACCGGTAACCCGTTCCTTTGCCTTTGCAGCCAAATAATAAGAAGAAGCAGAGGCGACATCGCTGTTGTTAACGATCATGTACTCATCGAATGCCTGCTGGAACTCTCCTTTATTGAACAGGATATCCGCCCTTAATTGGTGATAGGCTGGCAGGTTATCCTCTTCGATCGCCTTCTCCAAAGCCTCCATAGCGGCTTCGATTGTCCAAGCTGGATCGGTCAGCGTACTATCGGCCGAAGCAACACCGTAGATCAACTTAGCCTGGTTATACCAGAAATCACCTTTCTTATCGCTACATTTAGAAGCGGTTTTTATGTCGTCCAGTGCCTTTTGCAAATAGGTTGCCTGTTCAGCCGTAGAGTTAGCCAATTCCGCACGATTGTAGGCATAAAGATCAGAACGGTTCAGATAACCGTCGGGAGCATCCGGGAAGGTGGTGATAAAATCGTTGACCGTTTCCAAGCGTGCCTTTGCGTCCTGCGTGCCACTGATCAAGTAAAGAGCTACGGTTGCTTGGTCCAGTTCCTTCGGCCATCCTTTCGGTATATTGATATTGCGGTATGCAGAACTCAGATAATCAGCAGACCCTATTGACAAGCTACCTGCATATCCAGCAGAAAGACCATAGCAAATATCTTTCTTTCCACCTGCATCCGCTTGTGCCAGCCCGAACACTTCACCTTCGGGAGTCAGCAACGGAGCATTGAGTTCGTTTTCTTCCAATGCGACTGCCATCTTGTAATATTTATACGGATCTTTCAGCTTACTTACTTCGGTAATAGCACCAGACTTAAAGGTGGCGTTCTTGCCGGTAGAGTATAATAGCAGATAAGCATTCGTCCCGTTTGCCACCGGCTCAGCAGCAATCGGCAGGAAAACAGCTTTCTTCGGCACTTCAACCTGAAACTTTACAGCGTCATACAGTTCGTCTGCACCCAGGATATTCTTAACCAGAAATGTTTTTCCCTCAAAGTCTGCGATTGTTGCTTTCTCGGCACCCTTAAAGATATCGTATGCAGAGACAGCCTCGCCTGTTTCGGAAATAAAGAATCCCGTACTAGTTGCGAGCTTATTTCCGTCCTTTCCATAAGTGGTAATTGTAAAGACCGCTCTCTTGGCTTTGTTCATCCATTTAGGAGCGTTTTTCTGTGCTGCCGCCGAGAGGCACAGAAAACTGATCAAAATCAAATGTAGTATTCGTTTCATTTCTTTTTCATGTTATCAGATACAGACGCAAAAGTAAGTATTTATCTTAGAATATACGCATCATGGTGTTAAGAAAGCTAACTTTAAGACTTCAAGGAACGTGTAAAAACAAATTACATGGATCAACACGGTTTGTCTGTTTTTTATTTTTATAGACAACCTATAATAGGATTTTTTAACACACAGTCAACCTATTTTCAGGACGAGACAAAATTATAAATAGAGAAACAAGTTGTCATTATATAATTCAAAAATCACAAATCTTCTTACCTTTGTAATTGAAAAGTAAGAAGATTTATGATCGATCAACCTACCATAGACCGAATACTGGATGCTGCAAACATTGTGGACGTTGTTTCCGAATTCGTTACCCTTCGGAAACGAGGTATAAACTATGTAGGATTGTGTCCTTTCCATAGCGACAAGTCGCCCTCTTTCTATGTGTCACCAGCAAAGAATATCTGCAAATGCTTTGCCTGTGGCGAAGGAGGTACGGCTGTTCACTTCATTATGAAGCATGAGCAGCTTTCTTATTATGATGCGCTTCGCTATCTTGCCAAGAAATACAATATCGAAATACAAGAGAGAGAACTGTCGGAACGCGAAAAGCAGGTACGTAGCGACCGCGAAAGTATGCTGATTGTCAATAACTGGGCGCAGAAATACTTCACGACCCAGCTCTACGAACACCAGGAAGGCAAAGCCGCCGGCCTGCGCTACTTTGCAGAGCGTGGTTTTCGCGAAGATACGATTCGTAAATTCCAGTTAGGCTACAGCCTCGACCAACGGGACGCCCTGTATAAAGCCGCAATAAAGAGCGGTTACAAAAAAGTATTTCTCGAAAAGACAGGTTTGGTGATCGCCTACGACAACGGCGGGGTAAACGATCGTTTTCGCGGGCGTGTCATTTTTCCGGTCCATTCGCTCAGTGGAAAAGTTGTTGCTTTCGGAGGACGCGTCCTGAAGAAAGACGAAAAGACGGCCAAATATGTCAACTCGCCCGAAAGTGAGATTTATCATAAGAGCAATGAGCTTTACGGGATCTATTTCGCCAAGCAGGCGATCGTAAAGGCTGATCGCTGCTTCTTGGTGGAAGGCTACACGGATGTGATTTCCATGCATCAGGCCGGGGTCGAAAACGTGGTCGCCTCGTCGGGTACGGCCCTCACGCAGGGACAGATCCGCCTGATACACCGCTTCACCAGTAACATCACGGTCTTGTATGACGGCGATGCAGCCGGTATCAAGGCGGCCTTGCGCGGTATCGACCTGCTGTTGGAAGACGGCATGAACGTAAAAGTGGTGCTCCTTCCGGACGGAGAAGACCCCGACTCCTTTGCCCGCAAGCACAACGCGAGCCAGTTTGCCGAGTTTATCCGGCAGAACGAGACCGATTTCATCCGTTTCAAAACGCGCCTGCTATTGGACGATGCAGGAACGGACCCGATCAAACGGTCGGCGCTGATCTCCGACATTATCCGGACGGTGGCCATCATCCCCGACAATATCGCCCGCTCCCTTTATATCCGGGAATGCAGTACGATGATGGAAATAGACGAGATGCTCCTGTTGAACGAAGTGAACAAAATCCGTCTCAACAAGGAAGAAAGGCAAGCGAACACTCCGCCCTCCCCCATTCCGGCTACTCCCGTCAATATCCCCGAATATCCGGATATTCCCGGTTACCAGCCCTACCCGGAAGAGACGCCGGCGGAACAACCGCAGGAAAGTCCCCTGCCTCCTGACAATACGATCCCGCCCCCCCCACCGGAAGAATACAGTCCCGATGACGGAGGAGGCAGCATGCTGCCGCCAGCGCCTTTCACGCCTCCGGCACACATTCCGGTAGGGCCGAAGCGTTCGCCTTACGAGGCATACGAAGTCGCCCTGCTGCGCTACATCGTGCGTTATGGCGAACGTATCCTGTTCCAATATACGGACGAAGAGACGAACGAGGATGTCGTGATCCGCGTTTCCGAATATATCCGTTCCGAGCTGGAACGCGACGACCTGACCTTTTATACTCCGCTCTTCAAGAGTATGATGGATGAAGCGGCCGATCGCTGCCGGTCCGAAGGATTCATCGCGAACCGATATTTCCTCGCCCATCCCGACCCGAACGTGAGCCGCCTTGCCGCCAACCTGATCAGCGAAAAATATCAGCTCAGCAAGTATCACACCAAATATCGGGAACTGGAACAGGAAGAAGACAAACTCGACCAACTGGTAATCCGGGAACTGTATGCTTTTAAAGATGCCTATATCCTCTCGCAAATCAAAGAGATACAGGCACAAATCAAAAGCATGCAAAACAACGGAGACATGGAACAGGTTTTCGAGCTGATGAAAAAGCTCACGCGCCTGAATGAAATAAAGAATGTATTAAGTAAAGAATTGGGAGAAAGAATCATATTAAAAATGTAATGCCTATGAACTTTTTAGAAACGGAAGACGTGGTAAAGCAATACGCCAACCACCTCGCCCTCAACAAGGTCAGCATCCAGGTTCCCGAGGGGAAAGTCTTCGGGTTATTAGGGCCGAACGGAGCCGGCAAGACCACACTGATCCGTATCATCAACCGCATCACGGCCCCCGACAGCGGCCTTGTCCGTTTTAACGGACGCGAGTTCCAGCCGGAAGATATCTACCAGATCGGTTACCTGCCGGAAGAACGCGGACTGTATAAAAAAATGAAAGTCGGCGAACAAGCCATCTACCTGGCGCAGCTCAAAGGACTCTCCTATCAGGAAGCCCGCACACGGTTGATGCGCTGGTTCGAAAAATTCGATATCATGCCTTGGTGGAACAAGAAACTCGAAGAGTTGTCCAAAGGAATGCAGCAGAAAGTACAGTTCATCATCACCATCATCCACGAACCGAAGCTGCTGATCTTCGACGAACCGTTCAGCGGATTCGACCCCGTAAATGCCGAATTGCTGAAAAAAGAAATCCTCGAACTGAAAGATGCCGGACACACGATCATCTTTTCCACGCACAACATGTCGTCCGTTGAAGAAATTTGTGACAATATCGCTTTGATCAACCGTTCGCAAGTTGTGCTCTCCGGCAATGTGACAGAAGTGAAAAGTCGTTTCCGGACAAACAATTTTACCATCCGTTTCCATTCCGAATCAGGGAAGTTGCAGCCTATCCCGGAAATGTTCAGCCTGCTGACGGAGAAAGACCTGGCCGGAACAAGCGAGGTACGCATCCATAAAGAGCCGGGTATAACCAACTCCACCCTCCTCTTTGCATTGGCGGGACAGACTGAAATCATTTCTTTCACGGAAGAGATCCCTTCGATGAACGACATATTTATTAACACCGTCTCCGGTACAAATACTACGCAAGCATGAATAAGATAGGACTTATAATAAAAAGAGAATACCTCCGCCGTGTCAGCAAAAAATCGTTTCTGTTACTGACATTCCTGACACCGTTCCTGTTTGCCGCGCTGGTGTTCGTCCCGCTTTGGTTATCCACCATCAAAGGAGATGATGTCAAACAGGTGGCGATCATCGATACGATAGGCAAATACGCACCGCTGTTTAAAGACACAGAAGAATACACCTTCATCACCGAAAAAGATTCCAGCCTGGAAGAATATCGTAAAAACCCGGATAAAGAAATTTTCGCCTTCTTGAATATAACAGACGACTTGTTACAAAACCCAACCGCAGCAACACTCTATTCGCAGAAACAAATTCCGATGGGACTGAAAAACACCATCGACAAAACACTGTCCGAATACTTGAAAGACGAGAAACTCGCTTCTTACAACATCGACAACCTGAAACAGATCATCGAGGACAGCAAAATCAATTTCAATATCAAAACCATCAAATGGGATGAAGACGGAAGTGAGAAAAGCACTTCGGCCGAGGTCGCCTCTATCTTGGGCATGATATTGACTTTCATTATCTATATGTTTATCATCATGTACGGTGGAATGGTCATGCAAGGAGTGATGGAAGAAAAGACGAACCGTATTATCGAAGTGATGATTTCGTCCGTTAAGCCATTCGACCTGATGATGGGAAAAATCATTGGCATCGGTTTCGTCGGCCTAACACAAGTATTCCTGTGGGGAATCCTGACAACGGTCTTAGTATCGGGGAGCCTTTTCTTTTTCGGTGGCAACACGTCACCTGAAGATATGATGACAGCTCAGATGACGGCACAAGGCATAAACGATGTGGCTGCCGGTTCTTCCGATATCAGCATCCAGGTGCAAGAAATTATCAATTCGATCAACTTCGGTATGATCGGCATCTGTTTTGTCCTTTATTTTATCGGTGGCTATTTACTGTATGCAGCTCTATTTGCTGCAATCGGAAGTGCTCTGGAACAGCAGGAAGACACTCAGCAGTTCATGACTCCGATTATGCTTTTGATGGCGTTCAGCTTGTATGCCGGAATCTATAGCATGAATAATCCAGACGGCCCGCTGGCATTCTGGTGTTCGATGATCCCGTTTACCTCCCCTATCGTGATGATGGTCCGCTTGCCGTTCGACATTCCGGTATGGGAATTGGCTCTTTCGTTTGCCTTGCTGTTTACCACAGCTATACTTATCATCTGGTTTTCGGCCAAAATTTACCGTGTAGGTATTTTAATGTATGGAAAGAAACCAAGCATCAAAGAAATGATCAAATGGGTAAAATATAAATAAAATCATCACGGCGATCGTTATGATCGCCGTGACAACGTAAAATATATGCATGAAAAAAGCCTGTCACTCAAAAGAATGACAGGCTTTTTGTTGTTCAACCAGGGCTCGAACCTGGACTAACAGGACCAGAATCTGTTGTGCTACCATTACACCATTGAACAATTTCCGTTCAACAAAGATGACAATTAATTATTTCGTTGTTCAACCAGGGCTCGAACCTGGACTAACAGGACCAGAATCTGTTGTGCTACCATTACACCATTGAACAATTTCAATTAAGCTTGTCAACTCTCTTGTTGTTAGCGAGTGCAAAAGTACATACTTTTTCAAAATAAACAAACGATATGGTAATTTTTTTTCATTAATAAACTTTTTTCTTTTCCTGCTTGTTTTGATTTTGCAAGTATATACATATATTAATAGAGGGAAATCACCCACATAATAAATATAAGAAGTATATTTGCGACTTCGAATATTACTCAATAAAAAATAATGGATCAAACAGAAGCATTAGTTAAAACGATTGTAGAAGGCCTACAGGAAAAAAAAGGCAAAAACATTGTAACCGTAGACTTAACCCAATTATCCGGCTCGATCTGCCAATATATGATAATCTGCGAAGGAAGTACACCTACCCAGGTTTCCGCATTGTCTGATTCAGCTTGGGATTTTGCCCATCGCAAGGCAGGTGAAAAACCGCTTTCGATAGATGGAGCACAGCGTGCCGAATGGATCGGGATGGACTATGGCACGGTTCTTGTACACATATTTTTACCGGAACTTCGCGAGTTCTATAATCTGGAAAATCTTTGGTCAGATGCCAAAGTGACTCAGATTGCAGACCTCGACTGATGACCGATCTTACATAGTATAGAGATAATCACATATGGAAAATAAAAACGACATGTTTAACAAAGCACCGAAGAATAATAAGCAAAAGATGTTCAAGTTTAATCTTTATTGGATGTACGGGCTCATCTTCATAATGCTTTTTGCTTTGTATCTGACAAACGACTCTTCGGCATCTAAAGAATTAGGCTGGACCGAGTTCCAGAAATTAGCACAGGAAAACGTATTCGACCGGATGGTCGTCTACAACAAAAAGAATCTGGTTGAAGCAACTGTAAAAGACGGACGGAAAGGTCTGGTGTTCAGAAAAGACAGCGCGACATTGGGTACAAATCCGAAAGTGTATGTCAAAATACCGTCGGCCGATAAATTTTCAGACTTCTATGACAAATCCGTTGCCGAAAATCATATCACCACGCAAGTCAGCTTCGAAGAAGGCGACGACGCGATCTGGAATTTTCTTGTTTCGTTCGGTCCGATCCTGCTGATTATCGTCGTATGGATCTTTCTGATGCGACGCATGTCAGGTGGTGCAAGCGGTGGTCCCGGCGGAGTATTCAGTGTGGGAAAAGCAAAAGCACAGCTTTTCGATAAAGACAACGACCGAAAAGTGACCTTCAAGGATGTTGCCGGCCTTGCAGAAGCAAAACAGGAGGTGGAAGAGATCGTTTCCTTCTTGAAAAACCCCGAAAAATATACGGAATTAGGAGGTAAAATACCTAAAGGAGCCTTACTCGTAGGCCCTCCAGGAACCGGTAAAACATTATTGGCTAAGGCTGTGGCAGGAGAAGCAGATGTTCCGTTCTTCTCTCTGTCAGGCTCAGACTTCGTAGAAATGTTTGTCGGTGTGGGAGCATCCCGCGTACGTGACTTGTTCCGCCAGGCAAAAGAGAAAGCTCCTTGTATCGTATTCATTGACGAGATCGATGCCGTCGGTCGTGCCCGTGGTAAAAATGTAAACATGAACAGCAACGACGAACGTGAAAACACACTGAACCAATTACTTACAGAAATGGACGGTTTCGGTTCCAACAGTGGTGTTATTATCCTGGCAGCTACGAACCGTGCCGATATCTTGGATAAGGCGCTACTTCGTGCGGGACGTTTCGACCGCCAGATTCACGTGGAATTACCCGACTTGAACGAGCGTAAAGAGATATTCGGAGTGCATCTGCGTCCGATCAAAATCGACGAAAGCGTCGATGCCGAATTCTTGGCACGCCAGACTCCCGGTTTCTCCGGTGCCGACATTGCCAATGTCTGCAATGAAGCTGCTTTGATTGCCGCTCGTAACGGTAAAAAGTTTGTCCAAAAAGAAGACTTCATGAATGCAGTCGACCGTATCGTCGGAGGTTTGGAGAAACGAACTAAAATAACAACTGCGGATGAACGTCAATGCATAGCCAACCATGAAGCAGGTCACGCCACCTTGAGCTGGCTGCTGGAACATGCCAATCCGTTAGTTAAAGTCACAATCGTTCCGCGAGGCAAGGCATTAGGCGCCGCCTGGTATCTGCCAGAAGAACGTCAGATTACCACTCGTGAACAATTGCTGGACGAAATGTGTGCTACCCTCGGCGGCCGAGCTGCTGAAGAACTTTTCTTGGGAAAAATCTCTACCGGAGCATCCAATGACCTCGAACGGGTGACTAAACAGGCTTATGCAATGGTCGTCTATTTCGGTATGAGCGACCGACTGCCAAATTTGAACTACTACGATTCAAGCGGACAGGATTGGGGCTTCACCAAACCATACAGCGAGGAAACAGCCCGGATGATCGACCAGGAAGTGCAGGCCATTATCAACGAACAATACGCACGGGCCAAAAGTATCCTGAAAGAACATGCGTCGGGCCACAACATGCTGGCTCAGGTATTGCTGGAACGGGAAGTAATCTACACGGAAGATGTCGAACATATCTTCGGTAAGCGTGCCTGGGTTTCCCGCTCGGAAGAAATCCTAGAACTGCAAGAGAAAGCAAATGGCAAGAAAACCGAAAAAGCGAAAGTTCCTGAAACCGACAAGCAGTAAAAATACATACAATAAATAATAATTCCATGCTCACTAAATTTAAAACAGATGGGCATGGAATTATTATTTTTAATTATATTTGTACCTAAATAAATCAATAAAAAAACACTATCGTCTTGAAAAATTTGATTATACGGGCGTTAACCGGCATTATATTCGTCGTGGTACTGGTCAGTGCCATTTGTATCCATCCGATTTTTTTCCTTATTCTTTTTTGTATTATAACAGGATTGACCCTTTGGGAATTCGGAGGTCTGGTCAAGCATTATGAAAATGCGAATCTGCAACGGGCTGTGAATGTGCTCGGAGGAGTATATCTGTTTATTGCCACCTTCGTTTATACAAACGGGTTGACGGACGGAAAGATCTTCCTTCCCTATTTGCTATTTATCATGTTGACAATGATAGCCGAACTCTACTATAAGGCTCCGAACCCTATCAACAACTGGGCGTTTACGCTCTTTGCGCAGGTTTATTGTGCCGGCTCCTTTTCCATGCTGAATTTCATCGGCGCAGAGCCGGGGACACCCGGTGTCATGAGCTACACGCCACTCTTCATCATGGCGATCTTTATTTTTGTCTGGCTAGACGATACCGGAGCATATCTGGTCGGCTCCCTGATCGGAAAAAGAAAATTATTTGAACGGATTTCTCCCAAGAAATCATGGGAAGGCTTCTTTGGCGGATTGATCCTCGTTTTGGCTTCCTCGCAGGCATTCGCCTGGTTCGCCCCGGAAATAAGCCGGATGAATTGGTTGGGACTGGCAGCTACGGTCGTCCTGTTCGGAACTTGGGGAGATTTGATCGAATCCCTGCTGAAACGTACGCTCGGAGTAAAAGACTCCGGTAACGTATTGCCGGGCCACGGAGGAATGCTGGACCGCTTCGATAGCGTTATGCTGGCTGTTCCTGCCAGCTACATCTATATAGATTTATTCATTCGAAATTAAACGTGAGCGTCACCATTCGGGAAGTCACCTTGGACAAGGAGTTCGGATACTTGATCAAATCCGGATCAGTCAAGTCACCCCGATCTTTCTCCAGTAAGTCTACCAAACCGAAACTAAATTTAAGTTCCGGGCATAATTTGAAAAACGGCAGATAAATGTCACATCCAATACCGAATTCGACACCGAAATCCGTTCCTTTCAACAGGATCGGATTTCCTTTTTTACGCCCCAGGTCGAAAGCACCGTAAATACCGCCGATCAGATAAGGACGATAGTTATTCACACGAAAAGCGCTATATTTCACATCGAGCGGAAACGTCAGATAGTTGGAACGGACAGAAGTGGAATACATGCTTACCACCGGATTTTCATCTGTACCCTCCACTCCTTCCATTTCAGGACGGCGGAACACAAATTTCTTGTCACCGAAATGGATAGTCGGCGTAAAACGCAGATTGAAATATGGATTCAAGTACATATCTCCAATAACCCCAACGCTAAAACCGGGAGAATAGCTCGGAATCTCGGCATACCAGGTTTCACCGTTTGTTGCCACACCGGTATTAGTCAATATCAAATCCTGCGCATGCAAACCTACATGAAATCCCAGATGGAACCATTTCAAATCCGCATAGGGCTGGTTCTTCACCTTTTCTTTCTGAGCCATTACAGCAGTTACAGACAGAAAGAACACACATATAATAAATAGTAGACGTCTCAATTCTTTTCGTAATTTTGAATTTATAACGGGAAAGAGCCCGACTTATTGCAAAAGAGCATTTATTTGTAAAAAAAAGGAGGAGTTCTTTTTTTAATTCAAAGAAAGCTCTATTTTTGCACGAACTAATAGTTATCAATTTAAACGTTTAAAAAAATGGCTTACGTAATTAGTGACGATTGTATCGCTTGCGGTACTTGTATTGACGAATGCCCGGTAGGAGCAATTTCAGAAGGCGATAAATACAGCATCGATCCTGAAATGTGTACAGATTGTGGAACTTGCGCAGACGCTTGTCCTACTGAAGCAATTCATCCGGCAGAATAAACCGCAACATCAATAGGTCCTGTTAAGGAACCTATAAAGATAAGGGACTGTTTCCTTTCGGAACAGCCCCTTATTATTTTCTCATTCTTTGCCGACTTTGTCAAAATTCGATATTCAGTTTGATCTCATCCGAGTCGTCTTCCTGCCGGCTTTCATCCGGCACTATATCCTCCGACCTTTCACCAGTTCTACATCGCTTAATGTAACTGATTACATCATTCATTCCATCCATGAACTTGTCAAAATCCTCCTTGTACAGGAAAATCTTATGTTTTTCAAAAGAAACTTGCGTACCATTCTTCGGCTGCACTTTCTTACTCTCCGTCACAGCTAGAAACAAATCGTCTTTCAGATTCTTTTTTACATCCAGGTAATAAATTCTTTTTCCTGCTTTAATGGTTTTAGAGTATAAAATCTCTTTGTCACCACCTTCAACCTGTATTTTCTTCACCGAGTCTTCCATTATAGCAAACATTCGTTAAACACCCACCCATTTATCATAACTTGCTTCAAATATGTGCATTTTTTTTTTAACAACAACTATTTTAACGCATGAAAATGAGCATAAAGAATCAGAATATTATAAAATAATAAATAACGCACATAAAATTAAGCGAAGCAGCGAACTTTTATCAAAAGAATGACTAACTTTGCGGTCGAATTTATAACAAGTAGTTCCTTCAAACGATGATCAACAGAATTTTAATCCGCATTAAAGTTTTACAGATAGTGTATTCTTACTATCAAAACGGAAACAACGACCTCAAAGTAGCGGAAAACGAATTGCTTTTCAGTCTTAAAAAGTCTTATGACTTATATCATTATTTCCTTCTTCTAATTGTCGACGTCACAAATTTACAAAGACGCATCTTGGATGCCCGTAAGAACAAGTATATGCCGACAGAAGCCGAGTTGAATCCAAATACCCGACTGGTAGACAATCGTTTTACTGCACAAATAGCCGAAAACGAAGCGCTTCGGAAGTACGTGGCCGAGCAGGGGCTTTCATGGGATAACGATGGAGATTTCATCAAAATGGTACTCGACATGATCTTATCGTCCGAACAGTACGGGGAATATCTGAACAACGAAAACGATTCATACGAGACAGACAAGGAATTTTGGCGCATCGTATTCAAAAAACTGATCTGTGGCAACGAAGCGATCGACGACTACCTACAAGACAAAAGCATTTACTGGAATGACGACATCTCCATCGTCGAAACATTTACGCTAAAAACGATCAAACAATTCGAGAAAGCAGCCGGAAGCAAACAAAAATTGTTGCCGATGTTTAAAGATCTCGAAGACCAGTCTTTCGCTATCAAATTATTCCGCCAATCATTAATGAAAGGAAGCGAATTCCGTGAACGTATCAACAAACATATGAAAAACTGGGAGACCGAACGCATAGCCAATATGGACCTTATCATCATGCAGGTTGCGCTGGCTGAAATCATGACGTTCCCGACAATTCCCATTAACGTAACACTGAACGAATATATTGATACGGCCAAATACTACAGTACCCCGAAAAGCGGAACGTTTATCAACGGTATTTTAGATTCTGTAGTCAACGAGTTAAAAAAAGAAAAGTTATTGCTCAAAGATTAATTATTATCCTTACATTTGTGTCTGTATCGAATTGATATTAACTTATTAATGTTTATAGTTATATGAGCTTACTTACTATTTTACTTCAAGCCGCCGGCGGAAGCCAGCAATGGTCTGGTATTTTGATGATGGTTGTTATTGTTGCGATCTTCTATTTCTTTATGATCCGTCCGCAACAAAAGAAACAAAAAGAAATTCAAAAAGCCCGTGAAGCCTTGAAAGCGGGGGACAAAGTGATCACAGCCGGAGGTATTTACGGAAAGATCAAAGAAATAGGTGACACATATATGTTGATTGAAATTTCTGATGGTGTACGCATCCGTGTAGACAAAACATCTGTGTTTGCATCTGCAGAGGACGCACAGCAAAAATAAACAACAGAATATATGTCACGACTTGGACAAATCAAACAAACATTCAAGTCTGTCCGGATAGAGATTAAGGCTTTTCTTCGCCGTCAACAGTGGAAAGAAGCCTTGATCTTTTTCTGTTTTATACTGTTGGCTTTCGGCTTTTGGCTTCTCCAGAGCCTCCAACAGGAGTATGAAATAGATATCAAGATTCCGGTCAAGTACAAGAATGTGCCACCGGATATATCTTTCACAGAAACACCGCCCGAAGCCATTACGGTCAAAGTGAAAGACAAAGGGAGTGTATTGCTGAACTACTCCTTCGGTCGTTCGTTTGCCCCAATTGAGGCCAACATGAAGACACAGCCAGAAAAAACCGGTAAACTGGTCATCAGCCGGAAAGATATCGAAAGCGAAATAAAGAAACATCTAATTGCGACTACATCCCTGCTTAGCTTCGAGCCCCAACATATCGATGCAGCTTACAGCAAACGCATCAAGAAGGAGATACCGCCCATGTTCGAGGGAACCATCCAGACAAATGCCGGCTTTAAAGTCTCAGGCGACATATCCTTTACCCCCCGCAGCATCAGCGTCTACGCCAGCGACGTCGTTCTGGATACCTTGAAAGAGATAAAAACAGTCTATACCGAGATCAAGAAAGGAAACAAGACCGTCACGCGTACCGTCCAACTGGAAAAAATAAACGGAGCTACTCTCGAACCGACAAGTGTGACCGTTACGATCCCGATAGAAGAATATACGGAAAAGACACTGGAAATACCGGTTATCTGTACCAACCTACCGCGCCATTACACCTTGCGCACATTCCCGTCCGTCGTGAAGGTAAGTTGTAATGTTCCCCTTTCACGCTTCAAGGATATCTCGGCGGATGATTTCGAGATACGGATCTCTTTTGCAGATTTGGAGCAAAGCACTTCGGGAACATTACCTTTGCAGCTGAACAAAAAACCGAGCTGGGTGGATATTGCCAAAATTTCACCAGACCGGATCGAATTTATATTGGAACAAACAAAATCAAATGATTAAGATTGGAATCACCGGAGGGATCGGAAGCGGTAAATCAGTGGTAGCCGCTCTACTGGAGTTGTCGGGCATTCCCGTGTATATCGCCGATACGGAAAGCAAGCTTCTGACGGCTACTTCGCCCGTTATTCGGGAAAAGCTAGTAGCCTTGTTCGGCGAAGAACTTTATACGGCTGACAGCTTGAATAAAAGACAGCTTGCCTCCCATATTTTCGGAAACCCGGAACGGCTCGGACAAGTGAACGCGATCATTCACCCAGAAGTGAACCGCCATTTTCTTGCTTGGGTCGAAAGACTGAATACCCCGGTATGCGCCATCGAATCAGCCATTCTTTTCGAATCGGGCTTTAACCGGATTGTCGATACGACGCTGATGGTCTATGCCCCGATGGAAATACGCATCGGACGGATACTCGAACGCGACTCCGTTTCCCGAGAAGAAATTATACGTCGCATCGAAAGCCAGTTGCCGGACGAAGTGAAAAAAGAGAAATCGGACTACGTGATCTTCAATGACGGAGAACAAGCTTTACTTCCGCAAATAACCGCTTTTCTTGCAGGACTAAAGATAAAAAAACATTGACTTTCAATTCTATAATAAGCATAAAAACAAAAATATCCGGTAGATAGAGATATTTACGCTTAGTGAATAATCATTAGAAACAAGAAAATATGTTCAAAACTGCCGAAAATTTCCGACAGTTATACTACATTTGCAGCACAAAAATTAAACACTATTAGAAAACAAAGTATTATGTTGAAGACGATTTTGTCTATCTCGGGTAAACCGGGATTGTTTAAATTGGTTTCCCACGGGAAAAATATGCTGATTGTTGAGTCGTTAGCAGACAAGAAAAGAGTTCCTGCATACGCAAAAGATAAAGTAATTTCTCTGGGAGATATCGCTATCTACACAAATGAAGCAGAAGTTCCATTGCATGAAGTTCTGACCAACGTCAAAAATAAAGAAAACGGGCAACAAGCATCTGTTTCCACATCCGCCAAACCAGACGAACTACGTGCTTATTTCGCCGAGATTCTTCCCAATTTCGACCGTGAACGTGTATATCCGAGTGATATCAAGAAATTGATCTCCTGGTATAACATCCTGATCGGCGCCGGCCTCACAGAGTTCACCCCAGAAGAATCGGCAATAGAAGAAGCTTCGGTTAAAGAAACGAAAAAAGAGGAAGCTTAACCAATTACAGTCGAATCAAATACAAAAAAGAGATGTACCGGATAGTCCCGTACATCTCTTTTTGGAGACATTTACTGAATATCCCTATATAAAGATACAAAAAAGCCAACTAATTCGCAACATTTTGTGTATGAATTAGTTGGCTTTTTTTATGATATTTAATGAATGTCCCTATTTATTTTCAGAACAACGGATTAGCCACCTTTTCCTTCAACAAGGCCAAATCGACCACTTGGCGGATATCATCCACATAGTGGAAAGCCAGCCCTTTCAGATAATCGGGCTTAATCTCTTCGATATCTTTCTTATTCTCTTGGCAGAGGATCAGTTCCTTGATTCCGGCACGTTTAGCAGCCAGTATCTTTTCCTTGATACCACCTACCGGAAGAACTTTACCACGCAACGTAATCTCGCCGGTCATAGCCAAGTTACTGCGCACCTTACGCTGCGTAAAGGCTGACACCAATGAAGTGACCATCGTGATACCCGCACTCGGACCATCTTTCGGAATCGCCCCCTCAGGCACATGGATATGGACATTCCAATTTTCAAACATACCTTCGTCGATCCCGAACAGTCCGGCATGCGAATGAATATATTCGAGTGCCAACATGGCAGACTCTTTCATCACGTCACCCAAGTTACCTGTCAAAGTAAGCTTTGAGCCCTTTCCTTTGCTCAAGCTGGATTCCACAAACAGGATTTCACCGCCGACAGCTGTCCAAGCCAATCCGGTTACGACACCCGCATAGTTATTTCCCTGATATTTATCACGGGTATATTCGACTGCACCCAAGTAATCATGCAAATCTTCGGGACGTATCTGTGCCGGGAGTTCTTCGCTGGACGCCAGCTTGCGAGCCAACTTACGCATGATCTTGGCAATCTTTTTATCCAATTCGCGCACACCGCTCTCGCGGGTGTAGGATTCGATGATCGCCTGCAGCGTCTTTTTCGGGAACTTCACTTTTCCTTTCGACAAACCGTGAATCTCCAATTGCTTCGGAACTAAATGACGGGCAGCGATTTCGACCTTCTCCTCCATGATATAACCACTCACCTCGATCAACTCCATACGGTCCAACAACGGCTGGGAAATCGTGTTCAGATTATTGGCAGTCGCGATAAACATAACTTTGCTCAAATCATAATCTATATCCAGATAATTATCATGGAATGCATTGTTCTGCTCCGGATCCAACACCTCAAGCAAAGCAGAAGCGGGATCGCCCTTGAAATCATTCGTTACCTTGTCGATCTCGTCAAGGATAAACACAGGGTTTGAGGTTCCAGCCTTCTGAAGGTTCTGAATGATACGTCCGGACATCGCACCAATGTAGGTACGACGATGGCCACGTATCTCCGCCTCATCATGCAAACCGCCCAACGAAACTCGGACATACTTACGGTGCAAAGCTTCTGCAACCGATTTTCCCAACGAAGTCTTACCAACTCCCGGAGGTCCATACAGACAGATGATGGGTGACTTCATATCACCTTTCAGTTTCAACACCGCCAAATGTTCGATGATGCGCTCTTTCACCTTCTCCAACCCGTAGTGATCGCGATCCAAAACTTTCTGTGCATGAGCAAGATTGAAATTATCCTTGCTGTATTCGTTCCAAGGCAGATTGACAATCGCCTGCACATATTGCGTCTGGATAGAGAAATCCGGAGATTGCGGATGCAGGCGCTCCAACTTGCGCACCTCCTTCTCAAACGTTTCAGCTACAGCCGACGACCATTTTTTCTTGGCAGCTTTCTCTCGCAATTCCCTTATTTCCAACTCATTGATATTTCCTCCTAGCTCTTCCTGAATTGTCTTGATCTGCTGCTGAAGAAAGTATTCCTTCTGTTGCTGGTTAATATCCTCGTGCGTCTTCATCTGGATGGACGTTTTCAGTTCCACCAACTGATACTCCCGGTTCAGGATGAACAAAAGACGGTACGCACGGTCTTTCAAGTTACCAATCAACAACAAATCTTGTTTTTCAGACGATCCGTTGGGAACATTGCAACAAGAGAAATTGATTAGGTAGAGAATATTTTTATTATTCTTTATTGAAAATATCAAGTCGCGAGGCGGTTCAGAGGCAGCTCCGAGCATCTTGATCGTCAAATCCTTGATAGTCGAAACAAGCGCCTCGAACTCACGGTCGGACTTGTCCGGCATGACGTCTTCGAGCAATTTGATCTTTCCGATCAGGTAAGGATCATAAGCAGAAAGCTCTTCCAATTGGAAACGCTTCTTACCTTGCAGGATCACGGTTGTCGTTCCGTCGGGCATTTCGAGCACGCGGACAATATCGGCCACAACTCCCGTCGCATACAAATCTTCTATCTTCGGATCTTCCGTATTCATATCCTTCTGGCAAACCACTCCGATCAGACTTTTCTTGTGAGCGGCCTCCTTGATCAGGCGCATAGATTTAGGGCGGCCTATCATCACCGGCATAGCTACGCCCGGAAACAGCACCATATTCCGAAGCGGAAGAATGGGTAATTCCTCTCCCACTTTCTCCATTCCTTCAGTAAAATCTTCATCAACATCGCAATCTGTGAGGATAGGCATTACGATACCAATATTATCATCCAAGTCGTTATACGACTCCTCGGCAAACATCGTTACTTTGTCTTTCTTCATATATTCTTTGTCATAGTTGCGGAATATTCTTATATCGCCCGCAATTCTTCATTTATACAATAAACGTGCCAAAGTTACTATTTTTAACTCAATTCTGACTACTTTTGCACAAAACAATTGACAATGACAATGGACAATTATTCAGTCCACTCCAATTGTCAATTATCAATTATCAATTGCTATGTCAAATCCTTTTTTCCAATTCAAACAGTTTACCATCCGTCATGACAAATGTGCGATGAAAGTAGGAACCGACGGAGTTCTGCTTGGCGCATGGGCCGGAACGGAATCGTGCAGCCGCATATTGGACGTCGGGACAGGAACCGGACTGATCGCACTGATGCTGGCACAACGCAGCAAGGCGGTTGTCGACGCTATTGACATAGATGCCGATGCCTGTCTTCAAGCACAAGAAAATGCAGAATCTTCCCTTTTTGCAGGACGGATAAATGTCTTTCATTCCGACTTGGTCGATTTTGCACAAGCCAGCACGCATCTATATGACCTGATTGTATCCAACCCTCCTTACTTCGTCGATTCATTGAAATGCCCGAACCTACAACGGAACACGGCCCGCCACACCGATACGCTGACATTAGAAGATTTGTTGCAGTACAGTCGCAA